>Ga0209479_1000118_pt1 | contig 174651 bp, 137 predicted proteins | sample DewCreD2012metaG_2_FD_184112 | JGI IMG/M metagenome (GOLD analysis project Ga0209479, IMG submission 184112) | Hot spring sediment bacterial and archeal communities from British Columbia, Canada, to study Microbial Dark Matter (Phase II) - Dewar... ... | reverse complement strand
CACTCTTGATAACATTATCTATCCTAATCATCACCAACTTTTATCAGCAACCTGCCTTCCGAATTACAGTTGACTTCAGTCAACTGCTAAGTAATTTACCCAATCGAATAATGGCTTTAGCCACATTTCAGAATTTTATCTGGTCGTTAAATTCAAAAGTAAAATTAATGTGGCTAAAGCCGAATCATAGTGTTTCTATTTTTACACTTGACTGAAGTCAAGTGCAATTAAATAAATTTTAAAAACACTCTTGATAACATTATCTATCCTAATCATCACCAACTTTTATCAGCAACCTGCCTTCCGAATTACAGTTGACTTCAGTCAACTGCTAAGTAATTTACCCAATCGAATAATGGCTTTAGCCACATTCAGTTCACTCCATATATCATTGGTACTGAAAAATAGAAGATATTCACGAAAATTTTCTGATGTTCTTCTCCTTTCATTCACCAAAAATCAATTATAAAAATAATTGGATTGTGATTATCTTCACTTGAAAATATTTACAATGAATACTTGAAAAATGTTTTTAGAACCCTTTTCTGAAATTTTACTGGAACTTTATAAACTTGAAATTACTCATATAACTATAACAAAGACTTTATTAAAATTCTAAATTTTTTAAACTTTTGAATGACAATTGCTAAAATCGTTTATCCATTCTTAGAACCGTCCCAAATCTTAAATCCATATTTTTTCATAAACTCTTCGACTTCTTCTGTAAAAGATTTTTTTCGATGATGTTCCTCCTGATTGGCTATATATGCTCTAACTTTATCAACCTGACTTTCACTAATACTCACAGCAAAGTAATCATCTTGCCATTCAAATCTTGATTTGATCAGTTTATTTTTATTAATCCAGTATGAGGATTCCCCTTTTATCATTTGTGCAACTTTACTTATGGATTGTTCTTTATTTAATAAAATTAAACAATGAATATGTTCTTTTTGTCCGTTTATTGAATCTAACCAAATATTTTTCATCTTCGAATTATATTGAATATGTTCGATAACTCTTTTTCTTACTTCATTAAGTAACAAAAGAGGTTCACGATTTTTAGTTGTAAAAACAAGATGGACCCAAATTCTTACATAACTCATTTTTAATCCTCATATTTTATTTTTACACCTTATTTTTTATTGTGGCTAAACTTTTTTTAAGGTTTTTCTCCTCTATCCCCTGACTAAATTCAAGAAAATAATATTCAATTTAGGGACATCTTTTCTATAAAAAACATTATTATAATTGTTTACAATATCGTTTTATATTCTATTTTCTGCAATTTTTGTTAACCTCAGTAGAATGCTAATTAATGTTTCCAATTTTATAATATTTTTAACAACATTTCAGAATTACTTTTCGTTATTAAATTCAAAAACAAAATTAATGTGGCTAAAGCCGAATGATAGTGTTTCTATTTTTACACTTAACTGAAGTCAAGTGCAATTAAACAAATTTTAAAAACACTCTTGATAACAGAATCTTTCTTAATCATCACCGACTTTTATCAGCAACCTGTCTTCCGAATTACAGTTGACTTTACTTGGTGGGTAGTTGGATTTCTTTACTCATTCAAAGAAAAATAGATTGAACCATTTTCTTCCTGGTGAAGGAATAAAACTCCGAGGCGAACTAATTTCACTAAAATACGTTGAGCCCGTCGCTCACTTATATTGACAAGTCGACAAAACTCTCGTGTATTAATTCTTTCATTTTTCTCCAGATATTCAAAGAGAGCTTTTTCTTTTTTCCCGAGATGAAATTCTGTTTCTATTTTATCATCAAAGCTTGTGTGGAGTAACTTAATCATCTCTCTTGATGCCTGAACGGACTTCGACTTCATTCTGATAAAAACTTTCGCAGTTCGATAATTCAAATTACTCTGATAATCCTGAATCCTGTGAGGTTTTCGATTACTTTCCATAACTTCACCTATCACAACATCTTTACCATCTATTTCCAGAACATAAACATTTAAATCAATCTCTGGCTCACAATAATTTTTTGCTGTCTCAATGAGAAGTGCTTCTGTTTCTTTCTCACTTTTTACACCAACAATCTCGCCATTATCATCCACACCAAAAAAAATTAATCCACCTTTTGAATTAGCAAATGCAATTAACTCACGAGCAATTTTTTCAAAGGTTGTAAATTTTCTTTTAAACTCAACTTTTGAACTTTCACCTTCTGAAATTAATCGTATTGCTTCTTGTTCGGTTAATTCGAAGTTCATCTCTTTAATCCATTAATTTCATTGAAGACATTCTACTCAAGGCAATGTTTTTTCTTCTGATTACAAAACGACTGTTATCAACTGGAGAGTGCCTCAAAGGTGATGGTAGAATTCCTATTATTCGTGCAATCTGTTCTCGTGAAAGTTCATTTGCATTTTTCTTGAAAAATTTCCGGCTTGCTGATTGAATACCAAAAATTCCATCGCCCAGTTCAACAATATTGAGATAATGTTCAAATATAGTTTTTTTATCGAGCTCCTTTTCCATTCGAATAGCTGTCAATATTTCTTTGGCTTTTCTGAAATAGTTTCTATTGGTAGTAAAGTAAATATTTTTTGCGGTTTGCATTGTAATTGTACTTCCACCACGAATGATTTTACCTCTTCTCAAATTAATTCTTGATGCAATCTGCAAACTTTTCCAGTCAATCCCTTTATGTTCAAAAAATCCATCATCTTCGAGAGCGAGAGTAGCTCGTTTAAAATTATCAGGAATTTCTTCGTAGTTCAACCAATTTTGTGAAGGATAGAACAAGAATAGATTTTCAAAAATTCTTTGTTCCATTACTCCTGAGATTCTTGTTCTGGTAATTTCAAGTGAAGGAATATGAAATCCCGGGATAGCGATATAAAAAATTAGGATAAAACTGATTAGATAAAATTTAAAAGGAGATTTTTTATAAAACTTTTCTTTTATGAAATCAAAATATATTTCAAGTTCAAACACCGGATTAGAAATCCCATTCACTTTCTTTTTATCTGCTCTGGAAGTTCTTCTTTTTTGATTGATGAATCCTGAATCATCTTTTGTTCTTTTTTCAATTCTGGATTTATCTGTTCATCTTTTTTAATCAAATCGGGATTTTCTTTTTGAGGTTCTTTCGGTTCTTCATTAAGCTTTTGTTGCTTTAAACTATCTTCCTTAGCCTTTTTCTCAAGTTCCTTCCTCTGTAAGTCACCTTCATATGCAATCAATTTCGAATTAATTCTTTGAGTAAACAAAGAAGCTGGATATTTTTCTTTCAAAGATTTATAAACTGAATAGGCCGAATCATACAAACGCAATTTATTCTCGTAAATGTGACCAATCATCAACAAAGACTTTGGTGCATATTCTGTGTTTTTATGTTTATCATAAATTAAAAGAAGTTTCTGAATAGCTTCTTCGTATTTTTTCTGTTCTACTAACTGCTCTGCTTCACGATATTCAAAATCTGGTAAATTCGTTTTCGTAACTTTAGGTTGAAGTCCAAGTTTTCGAGCAACAATTTTTGAAATTTCTGTATCAGAAAATCTTTCATACATAATTTTGAACAGGCTATCAGCTTTTTCTTTTTTTCCGGTTGTTTCATAGTAGTTTGCAAGAGCATAGAATGACCTTTCGCTGAAATCCTGACCGGGATATTTTTCAACTATTTCTTTAAGGTAAACATATGCTGAGTCAGGTTTGTTGAAATCAATCATGAAAAGTGTAGCTAAATCAAACTTTAATCTTGCAATGTTAATTTCAAGTGAATCAGCTGTTTTAAGATTCGCCTGATACCTTAGCGAATCCTGGTGAAGTTTAATTGCATACAAACTATCAGCTCTTTTTTTCTCTTCAAAGTATTGTTGCAAATCTGCAAGGTAAGCTGAATCGCTTAACATGGAAGAATCGATTTCTATTTCCTGAAATTTTTGATAAGTGGTATCAACTGGAAAAGTTCTAAGAAAAGGAATTTGTTTCTCAAAATTTCGTATGCTTGTCCAGAGATTTTTATAACGACTGAAAAGCTGTGATTTAAACTGAGCTAACTTTCTCAAATCATCCGGGAGTTGAGCTCGAAGAGATTTATCGTAATAATATTTTGCTGAATCAAGATTACCAAGAGTATTTTCGAGATAACTGGCAATTTCAAATTGAGCTATTGCTCCTGTTTCTTTTGAAGAGTATGTCGTATCAATTTTAATGAAATAATTTAAAGCATTTAAAGTATCATTTTGAGCGAGATGCAGGTAAGCATATTCAAGCTCGGTAAAATCTTTATATTCATCATAAAGAGATTCACTTGATAAATCATCAAGGATTTCTTTTGCTTCGCTAAATTTTTGTTGTTCTCTGAAGATTTTGGCAAGTTCAAGTTGAGATTTAAATCTATAATAATAATCAGATGTGTATTTTCGAACCTGTGAGTAGTTTTGAATGGCTTTTTCAAGTTCACCAGATTTTGCGAAAGCACTACCGAGTAAAAGATAGACCTGGGCAATTGCATTTTTATTTTTAGAAATTTTTACAAACTCATTCCCAATATTGATTATTCCTTCGTTATCATTTCTTTTATAATAAATTTTCAAAATCTCAAGTAGTGCATTACTCATAACATTTCTATCTTTTCTTTCACGGGCTTCTGAATAAACATCATTTAATAATCTCAGGGCTCGCTCTACTTCAATTGTCTGGGCATAAGCGCGAGCAATCCACAACTTTGATTCTAAATAATAATCACTCTCCGGGAAGTTTGTGATTAACTCAGTGAATTTTCGAATTGCACTTGGATATTCTCTTTGATAGAAATAAGATTTTCCAATAATAAAAAGAGCATCATCAACAAGGGAGCTATTAGAATGATACTGAAGTATCTTAGAACATTTCTCAATTACCTGGACAAACTTGTTCGTTACATTTCCACCTGGTGCTATAACTTTTGTTGTGAATAAATCTTTCTGTTGTTTTAATAATTCTTCCTCTGCCTCATTAAAAATTCGGCTGGCATTGTAATAAATATTAAAGTAAGTGGTAAAATTTTCGTAACCACTCTTTATGAATTTTCCAATAGAACAAGAATTAAAACTTAGAGAACTTAAAAGAATTAACAGTGGGAAAATTATTCTTCTCATTTTAAAAATTTAATTTTTTGATTTTTAATCTTTAATTAAACCAAAGTTCCAGGTAAAAAAGAAATATTTTCAGGTAAACTCTTTATGAACGAAGTAAATTTCAAAGTGTTTTCATTAAAATTTTTTAATGTAAAAAGCCTGTAGCTAAACATTTTTTTCATGAATTAAGAAAACTTAAAGTGCATTTTTACCAGATTCTTCTGTACGAATTCGAATTGCATCTTCAATTGACGAAATGAAAATCTTTCCATCCCCGATTTGTCCAGTCTTTGCTGATCTAATAATTGCATTTACAACAGTTTCTTCTTGAGATTCGGGAACAACAATTTCAATTTTAATTTTCGGTACAAATTCAATCCGATATTCACTGCCACGATAAATTTCTGAGTGTCCTTTTTGCCTTCCATAACCTCTGACTTCAGTAATAGTTAAACCTTGAATTCCTTCTTCGAGTAAAGCATCTTTAACATCATCAAGTTTAAATGGTCTTATTATCGCTTCAATCTTTTTTAATTTTTGTGATGGCATTTGATCCTCATTAATTTATCTACCATGACAATGTTTATATTTTTTACCACTTCCACAGGGACAAGGATCGTTCCTTCCAATTTTTTCACCAACTTTGACTGGTTGAGGTTTTCCTGGAGTTTGTTGTGAAGAATGAACTGGACCTTTATCTTTTGCAACCTGCAAACCATCAACTGATTGGTGAATTGTTGTAATTCTTTCTGGCGCTTTTCTTCTTCTCTGTACCTGTTCAGGAATTTCAGGAAACCATTTAAATACGAGTCTTAAACTCTCATCTCTAATTGATGTGAGCATATTCATAAATAATTCATAAGCTTCTGATTTATATTCAATTAATGGATCTCTCTGACCATAAGCACGAAGCCCGATTCCTTCTTTTAAGTCATCCATATCACGGAGATGTTCTTTCCACTTTTCATCAATCACACTGAGAACAGCATATCTTTCAAGATTAGCCATCAATTCAGTGCCTAACATTTTTTCTTTCTTATTATAAAAGTCAACTGCCGCTTCATAAATTTTTTCGATTAATCCATCCTCTCCAAGTTCCTGGAATAGTTGAGGAGTAATTTGAATATCAATCAAAAGATTACGAATCAATTCTTCTCTGAGTAAATCAATTTCAGCTTTCTCGTAATACTTGTGAACAACATCAGAGATATATTCAAACAAATCTTCAAGTAATCTTCCTTTTAATCTTTCACCCTTGAGAGCCTGTTTTCTCTTTGCATAAATAACTTCTCGCTGTGAGTTCATCACATTATCATACTCAAGGAGACGCTTACGAATGGCGAAATTATTTTCTTCAACTTTTTTCTGTGCTCGTTCAACACTTCTGGTAATTAGAGGATGGGTGATTACTTCACCTTCTTTCACACCAATTCTTTCCATAATTGCAGCAATTCTGTCGCTTCCAAAAAGTCTCATCAAATCATCTTCAAGGGAAAGATAAAATTTCGATGAACCTGGATCACCCTGACGACCTGCACGACCACGAAGCTGTCTATCAATTCTTCTGGATTCGTGTCGTGTAGTTCCTAAGATTGCAAGTCCTCCAAGTTCTTTAACTCCAGGACCAAGTTTGATATCTGTTCCACGACCAGCCATATTTGTTGCAATAGTAACAGCGCCTTTTAAACCAGCATTGGCAATAATCTCAGCTTCTCGTTGATGATGCTTGGCATTCAAAACATTATGTGGAATTCCTTTTCGTCTTAACATTCGACTAACTGTTTCAGACGCTTCGACAGAAGTTGTACCGACAAGTATAGGTCTGCCTAATTTGTGTAACTCTTCTATCTCGTCTAATAACGCATTATACTTTTCACGCATTGTTCGGTAAATCATATCATCGTAATCAATTCGAATACAGGGTTTGTGAGTTGGAATAACTACAACATCCAATTTGTAAATTTCCCAGAATTCTGCTGCTTCTGTTTCAGCTGTTCCGGTCATTCCTGCAAGTTTTTTATAAAGTCTAAAATAATTTTGTAATGTAATTGTAGCCAGAGTTTGTGTGTCTTTTTCAACTTTCACATTTTCTTTTGCTTCAATTGCTTGATGAAGTCCATCGGAATACCTTCTTCCCGGCAATAACCTTCCAGTGAACTCATCAACAATCATTACTTTACCATCATCAGTTACAACATACTCGACATCTTTTTCATACAGAGCATAAGCTCTAAGCAATTGCTGAACAGTATGAATTCTATCACTCCTTTCAGCATAAAGCTGGTATAGCTTATCTTTTCTTTTAATTTTTTCTTCTGGTGTGAGTGATTGATCGTTTTCAATTTTACTTATTTCAGTACCAAGGTCAGGAAGGACAAAGAAATCTTTATCTTCATTAATATTTGTGATGAATTCACGCCCTTTTTCAGTTAAATCTATGGAATGATTTTTCTCATCAATTCTGAAGTAAAGTTCATCATCAATTTCGTGCATTCTTTTTTCTTGCTCACGCATGTATTCGAGCTCAGTCTCCTGCATCAACTTTTTGTTTGATGGCTCGCTCAAAAGTTTTATAAGCTTTTTATTTTTCGGATAACCCCGGTTAGCTCTAAGTAATAAAACTCCAGCCTTATGATAATCTGGTTCAGGTTTGTTTAATTCTTCTTCTGCCTCTTGAACAATTTTTGCAACAAGTTGAGTTTGAGCTCTGACGAGTCTTTCAACTCTTGGTTTTAACTCAGTAAATTTTTGTTCTGAACTTTCAACAGGTCCACTAATTATTAAAGGTGTTCTTGCTTCATCAATAAGTACAGAATCGACTTCATCCACGATTGCATAATTATGTCCTCGTTGAACAACTCCATCGAGAGAGACTGCCATATTATCACGCAAATAATCAAAACCGAATTCATTGTTTGTACCATAAGTGATATCACACTGGTACATTTTCTTTCGTTCTTCAGGTGACATATGATTGAGGATTACACCAACGGTCAATCCATGGAATTCAAAAATCTTACCCATCCATTCACGATCTCTCTGAGCGAGATAATCGTTTACCGTTACAAGATGACAGCCACGACCTGTTAGTGCATTCAAAAACAATGGCATGGTTGCAACAAGAGTTTTACCTTCTCCTGTTGCCATTTCAGCAATTTTACCCTGATGAAGAACAATACCTCCCATCAACTGGACATCGAAAGGAATCATATCCCACGTGATTTTTCGACCGACAACTTCCCAGGATTTTCCGACTAATCTTCGACAGGTATCTTTTACAATTGCATAAGCTTTTGGTAAAATTTCATCGAGAACTTCTTCGTAGGTTTCATCAAGTTGATCGTTTAATTCTTCAAGTTCATCGTAAATTTTTTGTTGTTCTTCTGCTGAAAGATCTTCCTTTAGTTTAGCCTCGAGATCTTCAATTTCTTTTCTCAAATCCTGAGTTCTTTCATTGATAATCTCTTTTAGCTTTTGTGTTTCGGCTCTAAGTTCATCATCAGTTAAATCTTTTAATGTCTCATAAATTTGATTTATTTCAGCAACCAGTGGCTTGAGCGCCTCAATATCTTTCTTATGTTTATCACCGAAAATTTTCTTTAATAACTTTAACATTTTACCTCTTTAATATTTTATTAAAACTAATTAATTGAGATAGAAAAAACAATTTTTATACAAAATTCGGAATAATTCTGGAATTGATAAAAACTGCTTAAATACATCTGAGAATTTTTCTATCAGGGCATATGGCTTCTCTCGACAAGTCGGTATCGCAATACCTGATTGTTTCTCATTATTTGTCATTGCGAGTAATGAAGTGACGAAGCAACCTTTCCATTGATGTACATTTGTAGTCATTGTCAGTCTGAGCAAAGACGAAGACTGACAATATTATCAGTCATTGCGAGTAATGAAGTGACGAAGCAACCTTTCCATTGATGTACATTTGTAGTCATTGTCAGTCTGAGCAAAGACGAAGACTGACAATATTATCAGTCATTGCGAGGAACGAAGTGCCGAAGCAATTTTCCACAACATATTTTTAAAATTGTTTTATGAGAAAAGATTGCTTCGCCCCGATTAAAAATCGGGGCTCGCAATGACTGGTTAATTTCTGGTTATAGTCATTGCAAGAAATGAAATGACGAAACAATCTTTCACAACATTATTTGAAAATTGTTTTAGGAGAAAAGATTGCTTCGGTGCTGACTAAAAAGTATTATTTTGTCACCCTGAATTTATTTCAGGGTCTATTTTTGGTTTATAATTACAACTTTAGATGTCGAAATAATGCTGAAATAAATGCAGGAAAGGATTCGGCATGACACTTATTGGACAACCCCTCGCAATTACTGGTAATTTCTCATCATTTGTCATTGTGAAAAACGAAATGACGAAGCAATCTTTCACAACATTATTTGAAAATTGTTTTAGGAGAAAAGATTGCTTCGGGGCTGACTAAAAAGTATTATTTTGTCACCCTGAATTTATTTCAGGGTCTACTTTTGGTTTATAATTACAAGTTTAGATGCCGAAATGAATTCGGCATGACACTTATTGGACAACCCATCGCAATGACTGGTTAATTTCTCATCATTTGTCATTACGAGTAATGAAATGACGAAGCAATCTTTCATACAGGAATTATTTTTACTGAATAGTCATGGGAAAATCCTACCTGAAAATTAGAATTTTGAGGACAAAAGAATACTACATTTCGAATTAATTATTTAAAGAAAAATTTATAAATTCCAACCGTAATTGAGAGACTAATTATGAAAGGTGCATCGTTGAATTCCAGGTACAAACAGTATTTTCCATTTATTGCAGGATATATCCTCATAGCCGTTTTAGTAATCATTATTATGAGTAATATCTTGCTTTCCCACTTCAAGGATATCAAAAACCAGAGTTTTAAAGAGCTAGAAAACATTTCCACAATAAAATCGCAATCAATTCTTAACTTCATCAATGAAGAAAAATACAAACTTCAGGAACTCGTTAATTCAGAACTCTTTAATGAAAAAATCTTACCAGCTTTTGCAGGGAAGATTAATCCCCGTCAATTTTATGAATTTCTAAATGAGTTGAAGTACATAAAAGAACTGGAGGACATTTTATTTTTTGATCCAGAGGGTAAAACAATTTTCAGCTTCAAAATTTCACCGGATAAAATTGATTCAATCACAGTTAAAAATTTCATCAGTAAAAATAATCAAGAAGTTTTTATTGATATTTTTAGAAATAGTTCAAATATAGTTTATGCTTATCAATATCCTGTATATACTTCTATAAAAGACAATAAAGCTCTTGTCGGTTATATAAGATTCCAATACGATGCTGGAAATACAATTCTTCCACGATTAGAATATTTTGAACCTTTTAGTTCTAGGGAAATTCTTTTTGTCAAACATGAAGGAAATAAATTAATTTACCTAACCTACTTAAAGAAAATACCAATTAAACCACTTAACTTGTCAGAAATAATTGAAGGAAATTCTTACTGGAAAAACTTTTTTAGTACTAACACTTTAAGCCACTACGAAGGACTGGATTACTCGGGTACTCCAGTTTTGGCTGTTATTCAGAGAATTCCCAGTACTAATTGGCTCTTAATAACAAAACAAGATGCATCGGAAGTTTTTGAAAGTTATAAAAACCAGAGCTTAATGATTGGTAGTCTAATCCTGATGATTCTAAGCTCTTGCGGTTTGTTCCTTGCTTTCTTTTTCAACAGGCTAAAAATAAAACAAACTGAAAGAGAGTACCAGTTAGAGAAACAAAAAAATGAACTGGAAAAGCAACTTGATATTCTAAGTTCTCATGTGAATGATGCAATCTTCATCTTAAATTCTAAAGGTGAGATTATCAAAACAAATAAAATCGTTGAAAAATTATATGGTTATCGTCCTGAGGAATTAATTGGTAAAACAATCGATATCGTCTGTAAGGTTGATGAGATGAAAGAGCTATTCGAAAGATTTACAAAAATTAAGGAAATGGGTAGCTACATTTACGAATCAACTCACAGAAGAAGAGATGGCTCTTTATTTGATGTAGAAGTAAATGCAAGACCTTTTGAATTAGATGGTGAATTTTATTTTGTTGGTTCTGTTAGAGATATTTCTGAGAGAAAAAAATCATTTATTGAATTACAGACAAAACTTGATACTGAAAAATTTCTGACAGAAATCGCATCCGAAATGGTTAATATAACCGTCAAAGATCTTGATGAAAAGATATTAACTATACTCAGAAGAATTGGCGAATTTGTAAAAATTGATCGCATAAGAATTTTTATAAAAGACTCATCACTACCTTTTTATCATTGCAAATATGAGTGGTGCAGATTAGGTGTCGAATCATACAGAGAGAGTTTACAGTTCTTAGATCTTTCAAATGAGTTTCCTTTTCTATATTCTGTGCTCAATTCAGGTAAAGTTTTTAAATGTAAAGATGTTGAAACACTTCCTTCACAGGCTGATAAAGAAAAAACCGAACTTAAAAAGCAATCAATTAAATCCTTCCTGTGGAAACCTATAAGGTATAAGGGTGAACTTAGTGGATTTATCAGTTTAAGCACAATTGATCAAATAAAAGATTTTTCCACTGCAGATGAACTGATAATTAATATTTTCTCTGAACTATTCATCAATTCTTATCAAAGAATTCTTTATGAAACTCAAATTCTGGAGAGTGAAAAACGATTTAAAAAATTAGTCGAAAGTTCTTCGGATGTAATTTTAATAGTATCAAAAGATTTTAGAAATATGTACCTTTCTCCATCTATAACTCATGTTCTGGGATATACAGTCGAAGAAAGATTAAATCAGAATCCCTTAGAACTAATTCATCCAGATGACCTTCAAATAGTTAAAGAAGCAATTGAAGAAATAAAAAATCCAGGAGATAAAGTTACAATTCAATTCAGAGGCAAACATAAACTCGGTCACTATCTTTATCTCGAAGCTACATTAACAAATCTTTACGATGATCCTTTAATAAATGGAATGGTTGTCAATTATCATGATATTACTGAAACCAGAACGGCTTACTTAAAACTTCAGGAAAGTGAAGAAAGATATAGAATACTCGCAGAAGAATCGGGAGATGTTTTATATAAATTAAATTATTCAACAATGAAATATGAGTATTTGAGTCCGGTAATAGAAAAATTAACAGGATACACACCTGAAGAGATTGATGATATTGGATTCAATAATATTATTGAAGAGATATCTTTGCTTCTCAATCCAGGTACAACTAAAGAACAGATTATTGATCAAAGATTGAAAGGAGAAACAGGCGAATATCTGGCTGATTATAGAATACGAACAAAAAATGGTGATTTAAAATGGGTAAGAGACCACTCATTTCCTTTCTTTGATTCAGATGGTGCATTAATTGGTTCAATAGGTATTATGTCAGATATAACTGAACTCAAAAAGAAAGAGGAAGAAATCAAGAAAAGAGAAAACTATCTAAATGTTCTTGTTGATATTCAAAAGTCACTAATCTTTCTTGAAGATTTAAAAAAGTTCTATAATTATATGCTTCCTAAGCTCGGAAAGGTAAGTAACGTTAGTCGTTGTTATGTATTTGAAAATTCAAGAGATGAATCAGGAAAATTACTTATGAGTCAAATTGCTGAATGGTGTGCTGAAGGTGTAACTCCCCAGATAGATAATCCTGAATTACAGAATTTACCTTATGAGACTCTTGGAAATGATCTCTATAGTGAACTTATAGAAAAAGGTTACTGGGCAAAACTTGTTAAGACCTTAAATGAACCATTGAAGTCAATTTTAGAATCTCAAGACATTGTTTCAATTCTTCTCATTCCTATAATGATTCATGACGAATTTTACGGTTTCATAGGCTTTGACGAATGTAAAATAGAACGAGAGTGGACAATGATGGAAATTGAAATTCTTCAATCAGCTGCTGCTTCAATTGCTCTTGCTATTGAATCAAAGAGAAAGAAAGATGAAATAATTCGTGCAAGAGATGAAGCCATCGAAGCGAACAGATTAAGAAGTAGTTTTATCTCAATTCTTTCTCATGAAATAAGAACGCCACTCAATTCTATTATGGGATACAATGAAGTTATTCGAGAAAGATTTTCTGACCAGAGTGATGAAGAACTTGATTTCTTCTTTGGAGCAATAAAGAATAATAGCTTAAGGCTTCTAAATACAATAAATCAATTAATCGAAATCTCTCGATTAGAAGCAGGTGCACTCAAAACTAAAATCGAAAAACTCAATTTGAGAATATATATTGAAAACATTTGTATGGCTTTAAAGATTCAAGCAGATAAGAAAAAACTAACATTGAACTGTATATTACCTGAGGAAACTCTTCTTGTAATGGCTGATGATTACTGCCTGAATGGAATACTTGAAAACTTAATTACAAATGCAATCAAATATTCTGAAAAAGGAACGATAGAAATTTCAGCAAAACCAGAAAAAGAATGGGTCGAACTTAAAATTAAAGATGAAGGTATCGGGATATCAGAAGAATATTTAAAACATCTTTTTAATCCTTTCAGTCAGGAAGATGTTTCATACAAAAGAAGATTTGAAGGAACTGGACTTGGTCTTGCGATAACTAAAAAATATGTCGATTTAATTGGTGGTGAGATTAAGATTGAAAGTAAAAAAGGGGAAGGGACAACCTGCACTGTAAAACTAAGGAGAGCCGCAGATAATTCTTAGCATGTGAGGTGACCACTCCCTTCCCTGAAGTTGGAGAGGATACATTGAAAAGTATCCTTCTCCCACCTCACTGCATATTTTTTTAATTCGATGATAAATTATCTAAGATTAAAAATCCATACCTTAAAACCTGACAATCATTTAATTAAAATCAAAGAAAAAATTTCCACCTGCAATAACTTAAAAAAATTTTAATGCGTTGACTAAATTTGTATGTGTTGAAATTAGAGATAAAAAGATTTCTATTAGATTTTTTTTCTTCGAAATTTGAATTAGAAAGGGTTCTCCTCTCTGATAAAATTGAGGGCTTATTGAATGAAATTTACCCCGATGAAAGAGTCCTCATAAATATCAAAAGAATTCTTGAGAATGATTACTATCTTCAAATCTATATTGAATCAATCGATTACCTGACAAAGTATCTTGAAATTGTTTTGAAAATTTCTGCTTTCAGTAACTATCTGACTGATGTAATGGTTCGTAATCCAGAGTTTCTAACTCGATTTCTTTCAAGTGGTGAATTGAACAAGAATTTCACATTAAAAGATTTTTCCGATGAACTGGAACAACAGGTCTCAATTTATAAATCATTTGAGAAGAAATTAGATTCCATAAGAAGATTTAAACGACTTCATCTATTGAGAATTGGGTTAAGAGATATTCTTTCTCTGTGCGACCTTGAACAAACAATGCTCGAATACTCTTTCCTTACTCAGGCAATCCTGAATAAAATTTTTCAACTTGTGTTTGATATCAATCAAGCAAAAATCAAAATCAAAAAAATCCCTGATTATGTTTTGATTTCACTTGGTAAACTTGGCGGACTTGAATTGAATTTTAGTTCCGATGTTGATTTGATTTGTTTCTATGACAATCCAGATGAAAAAATTTCTTCGGAAGTACTTGAGTTTTACGATAAAGTTCTAAAGGACTTCATTCAAATCTGCATTGATGCAAAAGATGGAAGCCCCCTTTATCGAATTGATTTTAGATTGAGACCTGATGGTAAATATTCTCCCCTTGCCCGATCAATTTCTTACTATCAAATTTATTATGAGACTTATGGTCGTGATTGGGAAAGACAGATGCTTTTGAAAATGAATTTTATCAGTGGAAATAAAATTCTTTTCGAGAAATTTTATAGAATGATTGAAAGTTTCATATTTCCAAGAAGTTTTTTCGTTTCTCCCCAGACATTCATTCAAAAGTTTAGAAATATCTATCAGGAAAAATTTTCTGCAGATATTGGTAATGAAGATTTGAACTTAAAACATTTTAAGGGCGGAATTCGAGATGTGGAATTTTCTATTCAGGCTCTTCAATTGCTTCACGGTGGAAAATTTAAAAACCTGAGAACACCAAATACAATTGATGCAATTATTAATCTTACCAGGATGAATCTAATTGAAAATGAGACGGGCAAAAGACTAATTGATTCGTATAAATTCTTGAGAAAAATTGAAAACTTTATTCAATTAATGGACGATAGACAGTTACATTCAATTCCACAGGATCAGGATAGATTACAAAATTTGATAAAGTATCTTAGAATAAAAGACGGAAAAGAATTTCAGAAGAAATTAAAATCGGTAAGAAAAATTGTTTCCGATTTTGCTGAGAAAGTTTTTGAGTCTCAATCAGAAGCCTCTCCTAAAAATCTATTTGGAAAGATAAAGGTTAATGATCAAGAAAAATTTGAGAAAAGATTTCAGCAAATAATTCAATTAATTAGTGATCGGGCAGGAAGTCACTTAACTCTGAGTGATGGTTTTGAACAGAAAACTTTTCAATTAAATTTAGTCAAGCTTTTGAAAAAGTGTGATTCACCTGAAAAAGTTCTCAATTATCTATACAAATTTATCTCGGGACTTCATTCATCCTTTCAGATATTTGAATTACTGCGTAATGTTAATTTGTTGAAATCATTAATAAAAATTTTTGATAATTCTGAACATCTCTCTCAACTATTAATATCCGATAACAAGATTATTGATCTATTATTTTCAGGACAGCTCCTCAGTAAATTCAACTATGATATTTCTCTTTATAAAAGAGATGAGTTACAATTTTTCATCTACCGAATGATGTTCAGTTTTTTCTCTGGAAATTTAGATGTAGAACAAATTGGCAAGTTAATTTCTGATTATATTGATGTTTTAATCACAAAGTTGACTGAAGAAAATTTGAAGAAATTCAAGATGAATAAAAACGATTTTGCCCTGATATCTCTTGGTAGTTATGGAACAACAGAAATTCATTTTAAATCTGATTTAGATTTTATGTTTTGTTTTGCAGACAATATCGATAAAATTCGTGCAGAAAAATTTTCTCTTCAATTGCTTTCTGATTTTCGAGAAGAATTCAAATTACTCGATTCGTTTCAAGTAGATTCGAAATTGCGACCTGAAGGTCGAGTTTCTAAACTGAGCTGGACAATTTCAGAACTTGAAAAATACATAAACAGCAGAATGAGAATCTGGGAATTTCAAGCTTATACTAAAATGAGATTGATTTACGGAAGCACAGACCTCTTTGATAAATTAATTGATTTAATAAAATCTCGAATTCAGACAATGGATAAAAATTATATTGCTTCCGAAATAAGAAAGAATCGTATTAATATTAAATCTGGAAAAATTTCTGAATTGAACTCGTCAATTGATTTGAAAAATAGTAATGGCGGTTTAATGGATTTACAATTTTTCATTCAGTACAATATTCTCACAAACAATTTTACCCAGCAACTCACAGGAAAAACTTTTTCACAAACTCTGACCTTATTATCCAGATCAATTCCCCAACTGAAATTATATAGAAAGACGCTCAAGTCAAACTATATTCAATTACTTAAAATGATTCTAATCCAGCAAGTCTTAACAGGAAAAAGAGGTTTTTTAATTGATAGAAATTTTGAATCAAAGCTTGTCAGGAAAATTTTTAGAATTGATAATAGAATTACAATATTTCAGCATTTCAAAAATATTTTAGATGAGAACTTCGAAATTGTTAATAAATTAAGTCCGGAGATTTTTTGAATGAAAGTATCAAAAAACATTTATCTTTTCGCCTCGCTTCTGTTCTTGTTTACAGTTTATCTTTTAACCATTGCACCTGGAGTTGTGCAAATCGATTCAGGTGAACTGGCAGCAGTTGCATCCACTCTTGGAATAGCTCACCCTACAGGATATCCACTTTTTACACTGATCGGATATTTATTTACAAAAATATTTTTCTTCACTTCAAAAATTTTTGCATTGAATCTACTCTCTACTCTCTACACGATTGGTGGATATTTTTTCATTTTCAAGATTAATCAACTTCTAATCAGCAAATCACTAACAGAAAGCAACATTGAAAAGAAGAAAAAAGCAAAAACTTTGAGTACACAAATTGATGAAAATACGATTGCATTTCTTTCAATTGTCTCCGCCTTAAGTCTAGCATTTACCAGAACTTTCTGGCTTCAATCTACTTCTGTGGAAGTTTATTCTCTTCATATTCTTTTAATTTCATCATCAATTTATTTATTCCTGAAAGCATACTTTTTTGAAAGCACAAAAACTAAATCACTCGATAAAATGGAATTGAAACACTGGTTGATTTTTGCTTTTGTTCTCGGGCTATCATTCACAAATCATATGACAAGCATACTGGTTTTGCCAGCGTTTGCATATTTATATTTCACCAGATCTGGATTTAATAAATCATCTTTAAAACTTATTGCGATAATGTTGATTCCATTTGCAATTGCATTGAGTACTTACCTTTATCTTCCAATTGCGGCATCAAACAATCCATCGATTAACTGGGGAAATCCAGTTGACTGGGAAAGATTTAAACGACACATAATGGGATGGCAATATCAAAGCTGGATTTTTTCATCAACTGAATCGGCTTCAAAACAATTCAAATATTTCATTTCAATTTATCCAGTTGAATTTGCTTATGTGGGATTGATTTTTGTTTTGATTGGCATTTATCATTTGAACAAAGTCAATAAGAAAATTTTAATTTTCTTGATTTTGCTTTTTGTAACAACAATTCTTTATGCAATTAACTATGATATCAACGATATCGATTCATATTTTCTTCTTGCTTTCATTTCATCTGGTCTGATACTGACTTCTGGTTTCCATTTTGTATATGAAAAGTTTCTGAAACAATCATCTGGCTCAAAATATCTTTTATTGATTATCCCTCTATTTACATTGTTATTCAATTTTGAAAAAGCTAATCAGAGCGACAATGTTCAATATCAACAATACACAAAAGCTGTTCTTAACTCGACAGAAAAAAATTCAATTGTTATCTCTTACCTGTGGGATTTTTTCATCTCACCATCGTATTATTTTCAATTTGTCGAGAATGAAAGGAAAGACATTGTTATAATAGATAAGGAACTCGTTCGTAGAAGCTGGTATTTCAATCAGCTCAAAACAAATTACCCTGTGGTTTATAATCGATCAAAAAATTTGATAGATGGTTTCATTCCGGAACTTTTAAAATTTGAACGAAACGAAAATTATAATTCACAAATTTTAGAGAAATATTATCGTGAGATAATTTTAAGTTTCATCTTACACAACCTATCCGATTTCACTGTTTATTTGGGTCCTGAGTTAATTATGAATGAAATAAAAAGTGGCTGGCTTGTTCTTCCTGACTCACTACAAATAATTCCTGACCTTTTTCTTTTCAAAATCGTGAAGGACACAAATTATCAACCACTGATATCAAAAGAATACGACATAAAATTTAGAGATGATAAAAGTTATTATACCGAGACATTAAAAAATTTAATAGTCACAACTCACATAAATCGGGCAATGTATGAATTGAAATTCGGTAAGAAACAGGAAGCAAAATTTTTAGTGGAGAAAGTTTTAAAGATTTCTCCTGAAATTCAACTACCTGATGATTTAGCAAAGCTAATTGTCGAATAAAAGGTGAGATTAACAATACAGTGAAGTTATGAACTGGTCTTAATTAAATCAGTAAACCAGTTCAATATTTTTAGAAATGAATGGTGGGAATGAAAAAATCAGTCGAAATGAAATTCTGATTATTCAAATGTGGTCTTTCAACTCATTTCAAGTATTTCAATAAAGCGTCAATTTCTTCCTTGCTAAGTTCACTTGAAGTTCTAAAACTTTTAAGAGTTACATCAACTTGCTGAATCAAAGATTTTTTTTCGTATCGTGGTGAAAATACAGAACCATCAAGCATATAAAGTCTATTTTTCTTTTGATCTAAAAAGACATAATTGACAAATGGTCCACCCATTGTGTAATCATTCATTCTCCACAAACCTTGAGTGAAAATCGCATACTTCCCGTTAAAATTAACTTCACTTTGATTTAGATATTCTTTTGCAATTTCAACATAAGCTTTATCGTCAGTTGTTCTTAAAAATTTTTTCGTTATTCTATTTCTTATTTCAATTACACTATCTTTATCAAGCCACTTTGAATCGACTGAATCAATCCAGTGGATAAATATCCATCTCTCCATATCTGAATTGGGCGATCTTCTCAACCAGACAAAATTATTTTCTTTATTGTTGATAGCTTCGAAAAAGTCAGCTTGAATGTAAATCTTCCATCCATATTCTTTCAGATATTTAGCCTCAAGGTCTTTTTTCTCATAAGTTGGATTATAAAGATTTTTCATTACTCTTTCATCTGAAGCAGACTGGAAAAAGTAGAGCAAATTGTCTTTATCTTTAAATGCTTTAATCCTCAGCTCTTCTAATGTGTTTGAAACCAGAATGACAATAACCTGATTTTTAGCCCAGATATCTTTCTTTTTAATTACAAATTCTTTTCCTTCTTTAATCATATTAATAACGGAGCTATCAATAATTGATTTTACATATTCAGTTACACCATTATTTCGATTAAGTGTGGTTACAATCAAAATATTTTTTCTATTCTGATATTTTTTGAATTGAGAGAAATCAACTCGAGTGAGAGTAAAGAGTTGTTCTGGCTGTGGAGTGATTATCTCCCTCTCAAAAATCGCTGAAAGAAAGTCGTAGTAATCATTCCAGTCAGTTGAATCGGCAATTACAATTATTTCATCCTCTTTACCAATTGCTGGTTTAAGACTCTGTTGGCAGCCATTATTAATTAGAAGAAAGACAAACAGAAGGAAAAATATATAAAGCTTTTTCATATTCTCATCCAAAATGATAGACATTTATTTGTGGTAAAAGTAATGTATAAAGAATCCACATAACAGTTCCAATAGTAATTGGTATTGATAAGTTATCGTCGATTTCAAACGACATACTCTCGGCAATTGTTCCAAAAAATGCTGCAATAATACCAATTACATATTCAAGGAAGTGACCTTCAACTTTCGGAGTAAAGAAAACAACAATAACTGCTGAAATAAAAAATGCCGTTGAACCTTCAAGACTTTTTGCAAAGAATTTTCTTTTTCCAAATTTTCTTCCAATCAATGCAGATGAAATATCAGAGATAATTAGAATCGAGAACGCTGTCACAAAAATCAATTTTGGAAAAACTATCACACAGAAAAGAGCTGAAAGTAAAACATTCGTTGCACCATTTAATCTCTTCTTCCTGTCATCTTTTTCTTTTTTACGAAGAAGAAAACCAAAGAATTTATAAAACCAGTCAGCAACCTGAGGATTGTAATAGCGAATTATATCAACAACCAGAAAAGCAAAAGTTAAAGGGATTAAAATAGTCAAGGCAAGTTGCTTTTCAATGTAATAGTAAACGATCGGAATAGAAAGTGAATTTAAATGAATTAGCTTTCTAATTACTTCGTATTTATAATCGATGGTTGCAGCTTCGTGGAGCACTAAATCATTTTCCTTCGGGATTTCCACTATCCTGAGTTTGCGAAGATTCTGATTCGTCATCTGATTGTCCTTTTCGAAGCTTCAATAATTTTTTCACATGTTCAGGTAATTCTTCTTCTTTATGATTATTCTTTTTAATCGGTGGCAACTCCTCTCCTCGAATTATTAAATCAATTTCTTCATTATCAAGAATCTCTCTTTCAAGAAGATTTTTTGCCAGATTATGAAGAATATTAATGTTATTGCGTAAAATTTCTTCAGCTCTTGACATACAACCATTAACTATATTCTGAACTTCCTCATCAATTAACTGAGCAGTTTTCTCACTAACTTCCTGATGTCTGGTAATTTCTCTTCCAAGGAATAATTCTTCTTCACGACTACCATAAGCAATTGGACCGAGTTTTTCGCTCATTCCCCATTCACAAACCATCTTACGAGCAATTTGAGTAACTCTTTCAATATCATTACCAGCTCCTGTGGTTAGTTCATTAAAGATGATTAACTCAGCTGCACGACCACCAAGAGCATAAGTCATCATTGCAAGTAAATAAGATTTTGAATAAGAATGTTTTTCATCAATTGGTAGAAAAGTAGTTACGCCAAGTGCTCTACCACGAGGTATGATTGTAACTTTATGAACAGGATCTGCCTCGGGAATCATTTTAGCAACAAGGACATGACCACTTTCATGATAAGCAGTCATCTCTTTTTCTTTTTCGGAAATAATCAAACTTTTTCGTTCCATTCCCATCATTACTTTATCTTTAGCTTCTTCAAAATCATCCATATCGACATACTTTTTATTTTTGCGAGCAGCAATGAGAGTTGCTTCATTTACAAGATTTGCAAGATCAGCTCCAGATAATCCTGGTGTACCTTTTGCAATTACAGAAAGATTAACATCGGGAGCCAGAGGAATTTTCCTTGTATGAACTTTAAGTATTCCTTCTCGTCCTTTAACATCAGGTCTATCAACGACAACCTGGCGATCAAATCTTCCCGGTCTTAATAAAGCAGGATCTAAAATATCAGGTCTATTGGTTGCAGCGATAATTATAATTCCATTATTTGGTTCAAATCCATCCATTTCAATTAAGAGTTGATTTAATGTTTGCTCTCGTTCGTCATGTCCACCGCCAAGTCCTGCACCTCTTTGACGACCAACTGCATCAATTTCATCTATAAAGATTATACACGGTGCATATTTTTTTCCTTGTTCAAACAAATCTCTAACGCGGCTTGCACCTACACCAACAAACATTTCAACAAATTCAGCACCCGAAATCGAAAGGAAAGGAACGCCAGCTTCACCGGCAACTGCACGAGCAAGAAGTGTTTTTCCTGTTCCGGGAGGTCCAAGAAGTAAAACACCTCTTGGAATTCTTGCACCAAGTCTTTGGAATTTCGATGGTTCTTTTAAGAATTCAATTATTTCCTGAAGTTCTTGTTTTGCTTCATCACAGCCAGCAACATCCTTGAAAGTAACTTTTGGAAGATTTTCAGTAAAGATCCGGACTCGACTTTTCCCGAAGTTGAAAATTCCTTTTGTACCGCCGGCACCACCTTGCATTCTTCTCATGAAAAATATCCACAAACCAAAAATTATAAGCCACGGGAGTAATGTCATTAATGCTGTCCACCAGGCTGAATCTTTTTCTTCAAAGGTGAAATTAATTCCTTTTTCGTTCCATAATTTTATATTTTCAGGTGAGCCTGCTTCTGGTAGAAAGACAACAAATTTTTTTGTTTTAATCTTCTTACCCTGAGCAATATTTAAGTATTCTTCATTTTTTAACTTTCCATGAAAGTAGTAATTATTAATTTCAGCTTTTTTGATAACGGCGCTTTCAATTTTGTTTTCATTCAATAGTCTTTGATATTCATTGAAAGTCACTTCGACTTCAGCCATATCACCAGCACGGAACATTTGCATAACAATTAATGCTGCTACAATTACACCACCCCAGCCGAAAACCATTCTCAAAATTTTCGACCATTCAAAATTTTCGTCGCCTTTACCTTTTTTATTTCTATTGTCCTGTCTATTCTGATTTTTATCTTCCATAATTTCTCCGATTAAGTACTTTTTAATGCATAGATGGATCTCAAATTTCTGTACTTCTGAGTATGGTCGAGACCATATCCGATAACAAATTTATTCGGAATTTGAAATCCAACATAATCAAGTTTTACATCATATTTTGTTGCTTCTGATTTGTGAAGCAAAGTTACAACTTTTACGCTATTTGGATTCTGTGATTTAAGAAGACTTTTCATATACACAATGGAAAGTCCTGTATCAACAATATCTTCAACTATAATCACATCTCTATCTTTTATATCGGCATTCAATTCTTTAATTAGCCTCACATTTCCACTCGAAATTTTTGCATCGCCATAACTTGATAATTTCAAAAAATCTACTTCACAATTGATTGAAATGTTTCTGATTAAATCAGCAAAGAAAATAACAGAGCCATTTAATACACCAATAAAAATCGGTACTTTACCTTCATAATCTTTACTGATTTGTTCACCAAGTTCAGCTACTCTTTTCTGTATTGTGGATTCGTCAATCAAGATTTCAAACTTTTCACCATTTACGGTAATTTCTTCTGCGTTAAATTTCGAAATCATAATTTATTCTCGCTTTAATAACTTTCTTTGTATCTTTAGTTACTTTATATTTTTCTGACAACCTTACTCCCACAACCCAGATAATTTCTGGACCATCGCACAAAACAAGAATTTGTTTTTTAAAGATAGATGGGATTTTCGCATCTGTCAAAATATCACTTACTTTTTTCGAATACTTCATACCAAGCGGGACAAATTTATCACCCTGTCGCCAGTTTCTTAAAATTAATTTATGTCGAACTTTCTCAGCATCAAAAAACTCAACCATTGGATTATCAGAAATTCTTGCTTCTTTAACAGGTGCAATGCTCAATTTAAACTCAAAATAACTTCCATAATATTTCTGAAGTTTTGTTTCATAAGTGACAGATATATTGACCTCTTCAAATTCCTGTTCAGGAAGAATTAAAATTGTATTGGTTTCTCGAATCGCAAATATCTTATCATTCACCTGAATCATCGTTCCTTTATCGAGCTTGACAAGATTGATCAATTCTTTTGTCTTTTCAAAGCTGAGCTGGATATTGAATTGAGACTCAATTTTTTTACGAATTAAATCCATCATTAAGTAATTTCTATAGTCTATATTATCCTCAATCTTTATTCTCAAAACTTTTTCTGTTTTCTTACTGACAAAAAGTCTATCAAATTTTGTTTCTTCGGTCTGGATATATCTCTCAAGTAATGTTAAAAGCTGGGAAGTAATAGAGAGAGTTTCAAATAAATTTGGATTGATTTCCTGAAGAAGCGGAATGATTTTATTTCTAATGAAGTTTCTTGTGAATTCTTCATTCTCATTTGTTGAATCAGTTCTAAACTGAATTTTTTCCGTTTTCAGGAAACTAATGATTTCTTCTTTTGTAACTCCAAGTAAAGGACGAATTATATTATCTCTTTTAACAGGAATTCCTCTTAACCCGGAAACACCACTTCCCCTGACAAAATTAAAAATCATTGTCTCAGCGTTATCATTTAATGTGTGACCTGTTGCAATTTTATTTGCTTGAAATTTTTGAACAGCATCAGAGAAAAACTTATATCTCTCGTTCCTTGCAACCTCTTCAATGCTCTTTTTAGTTTCCTGGGCAATTTTTTTGATATCTCTACTCTCAATCAAACATTCAATTTTATGAGCTTTACAGAAATCTTTTACAAATTCTTCATCGGCATCAGATTCTTTTCCTCTTAATTTATGATTGAGGTGAGCAGCAAAAATTTTCAGATTAAAAATCTTCTGAATTGTTAGAAGCAAAATCATTAAAAAAGTTGAATCGGGTCCTCCACTAAAACCAACGACAACCGAATCCCCATTTTTCAAAAGTTCATTTTCTCTGATGAATTTCAGGCATTTTTGAATAACTGATGATGTAATTCTCTTTTTCATATTAACTCATCATAAAATCGTAAATGAGTTTTGAAATTTTCCCTATTGCTTCCTTTCCCTTTTCTGAATTCTCCAATCCTTTTGACAATACTACCAGAACATACTTTCTCCCATCAGGAAGAAAGACAATTCCACTATCGTGTTCAACGCCGGAAATGCTTCCTGTTTTGTGAGCAACCTTAACATTTCCGGGTAAATATTTAGGAATTTTATCATTGAATTTTTGAGCTTCAAGGATCTTAATTATTTCATCACAATCTTTTTCAGATAGAATTCTTTTGGAAGCAATTAGTTCATACAGTTTCATCAAATCAACAGCATTAACTGTATTATTTAATCCGAGATTAAACGCTTTCGAATCCTCGACTCCTCGAAGAACTTTAATATTATTCAAACCAAAATTATTCATTGTTTGTGTAACTGCTTCGGGACTCACAAGTTCAATCAAAAGATTAGTTGCGAGGTTACTGCTGACTGTTATCATATCATAAACTAAATCATATATTCTTCTTTTTTGACCGATCTGCGAATAAATCTTATCATCACCATCATCTTCAACATCAAGAGAATAAGGTGAGCCATCAACAATACTTTTGAATTCATTCTTTACAACAATTGAATCATTCATTGAGAATTTACCCAGAGAAGCCTGACGAAAGACTTCAACCATTACTGGAGTTTTCATCGTACTGGCTGCATGAAAAATTTCATCACCATTGATAATTAATTCATTTGAACTATTACCAATTTCTCGAAAAGCAATACTGAAGATACCTTTGCATTCTTTAATTGTTTGTTCGAGTTGATCTTTCAGATTATCGTTTCGGGATTTTGTACCCTGCGGTTCCAAGTAAACCTCACCAGTTAATATCAAAATAACAAAGAGAATTTTTAGAATTATTTTCATAGATAATTTTTATCGGGAGATTTCCAGGATTTCTAATTCGATTAAACCTGCTGGAACATTTACTCTCACAATATCACCAACTCTCTTTCCAAGTAGTTGTCTTCCAATCGGACTATTGATTGACATTTTTCCATTTTCAAAATCAGCCTCTTCCGGGGACACCAGATGATAAATTTGAATATTATTTGACTTAAGATTTTTAACTTTAACTTTGGTTAATACACGAACTTCATCTGTTGAAATTGAGTTTGTATCAATTACTTTTGCACGAGCCAGCATATTTTCTAACTTGGCAATTCTGAGTTCGAGCAATCCCTGTTCTTCTTTTGCAGCATCATATTCTGCATTCTCGGAGAGATCACCATGAGCTCGGGCATCAGCAATTTTTTGAGCAATTTCTTTTCTGCCACGAATTTTTAAATCATTTAATTCTTTTTCAATTTCAAGTAATCTTTCACGAGTCATATAAATATAATCGTTCATAAGAGCCTCTTTTAGTTTTTGAGTACTTAAATAAAAATGATGACTAATTATAAAAAAATTAGCCACTTCCGTTTGGAAATGGCTAATTTTTCAATACAAACTTACTTAACAGAGAATTCTTTAGCAAATGATTATATAGAAATTTAAAAATTAAATTTTGGTGAAATGATAAAAAGTAAGAAAAAAGAACTGTAATCATTTAACCGGATGATAAATTTTTAGTATCTAATAAAAAATATTCTAAGTTTCATAAGATTACATTTAAGGGAACAGTGAAATAAATATGTAAAATCCCTAAACCAAATAATATTTAACTGTAATTCAGGATCCGGTCAAAAAAATTATTTAGAATCAATTCTTTAATTATTTGCTAAAGATGCAAGGCAGCCTATAAAGAAACTTGAGAACATCAAGAATAATAGGAAAATTATGGCAATCATTATCAGATATGCCTGAGCCCAGGTTTTTTTACTTGGATGGGTACTGCTGCCAAATGCCCATACCAATAACATTATAATATTAACAACAGGGATTGCGGTAATTAAAAAAGTAACAACCCAATCACCTACTGATACTGGGGTAATTTCAGACTGGGAAAATGTAGAATTAATTTGATTCATAATAACCTCATATTTTGGTGTGAATTATTTAATATTCTACTTCTGAAGTAATCAAAGTTATTTTTCAATCGATTAATTCTACCAACTCTAACGAAATGTAGATATAAATTAAATAATTATCAATTTTTTTCTTATTGAGAAGGTCTTTTTAAGAAAACCAATTTCTATATAAAAAACACAGAAGCCACATAGAAGGGGGATGTTGGGCTTTAGGGGTATTTTAAGGTGGGTGTGGCTTCTGTGATAAAAACCCCGATTCATAATTTCAAATCACTGAGTGCTGCTACTCCTGGTAAAATTTTCCCTTCTAAAAATTCAAGTGAAGCACCACCACCAGTAGAAACATGAGAAATTCTGTCTTCCAATCCTGCTTTGGTAATAGCAGAGACGCTATCACCACCACCAACAATCGTTATTACACCTTTTTGAGTTGCTTCGGCTAAGACTCTGGCTATTTCAAAAGTTCCTTTTGCAAAATTATCAAATTCGAAAACTCCCATTGGTCCATTCCAGACAACTGTTCTGGATTTTTCAATATATGATTTAAACAATTCCACTGTTTTTGGACCAATATCCAATCCCATCCAATCTGGTTTAATCGAATTAATATCAACGACCTCGTAATTAGCATCATTACTAAAAGAATCGGCAATAACAACATCAACTGGAAGAACAAGGTTCACATTTTGAGCTTTTGCTTTTTCAAGAATTTCTTTTGCCATTTCAATTCTATCTTCTTCAAGAAGAGATTTTCCTATTTCCAATCCCATTGCTTTGAAGAATGTAAAAGCCATTCCACCGCCAATCAAAAGATTATCAACCTTACTCATCAAATTCTGAATTACATCAATCTTACCAGAGATTTTCGCTCCACCTAAAATTGCTGTGTATGGTCTTTCAGGATTTCCCACTGCTTTCGAAAGATATTCCAGTTCTTTCTGCATTAAATAGCCAGCAGCATTTTGAGAGAAATATTTTGTAACTTTTTCAGTTGAAGCATGTGCTCTATGAGCACTACCAAATGCATCGTTAATATAAAGATCTCCCAGTTCAGCAAGTTTCTTTGCAAATTCAGGATCGTTCTTTTCTTCTTCTTCATGAAATCTCAAATTTTCTAATAATAAAACTTCTCCATCTTGCAGTGATTCAGCCATTTTTTTCACTTCATCACCAACACAATCTGGAGCGAATTTTACTTCTTTACCAAGTAGTTGACTTAATCTTTCAGCAACTGGCTTGAGTGAATATTTAGAGTTTGGTTTGCCTTTTGGTCTGCCAAGATGGGACATTAAAATCAATCTTCCTCCATCATTAATAACTTTTTGAATTGATGGAAGAGAAGCACGAATTCTTGTATCATCTGTTACATTCTGATTTTCATCAAGTGGAACATTAAAATCCACTCGCATCAAAACTTTTTTTCCTTTTAATTCAAGATGATCTATTGTTAGTTTATTCATTACTACGATATTCCTTAATTACTTTCACAAATTTAAGAAAATTTCAGTTATAATTTTTTTTTGAGATCGGGCTTCCTTAACATTTGCGAAGTTCAAACAAAAAATTTTATTTCAATAATTTTTTAGTCTAAAAATTTATCAGTTGTTTATAAACCATATCATCAGCAATTTCTTCAATTAATTTAAATTCATCCTCAATTGTTTTTTCAGTATTGATGAAAATATTTTCAGCATCATCAATCTGTTGCGTTCGCAATGCAATTCGAGTTGATAATACAATTAAAGATTTAACAACTATTGTATCCCCTAATTCGTTATCAACATTTCCTTCAATCAAATAAGGTCCCATAGATAGAGTTAGCGGTGCATATTTTTGATATTCTTTTGGAAAAATTACAGCTTCGAAAGTTCCTTTTAAATCTTCAAGGGAGAGGAATTTCATAATATCTCCCTTTCGAGTCCGAATTCTTTTTGAAGTCATCAGCCATCCAACTGCTTTCACTTTCTTTCCTTTATTATCTGGTAAATCGCAAGCTGTGGTGATTGATTTATCTTTTAAAAACTGATTATAAAACTCAAGTGGATGACGACTAACCATATAACCAAATGTTTCATATTCAATTTTGCAGATTTGAGCAATTGAATATTTTCTGATGGTATTCAAGTTAATAGTTTTTATTAATTCTTTGAGATATTGTTCATCATCTTCAAAAAAATTTAATGTATCTGTTTGAGAGATTTTTCGATGATAAAGTTCGACATCGAGTAACCTCATTAAGAGTGGTCTGATTAAAAGCACAGAAGAATTTTCATCAATCCTTTCGTCTTTGACTTTTTGATTTAAGAAGCGTCCAGCTAATAACAAATTGTTATCACTGGTAATTGAACCTAAATTATCAAGGATTACACTTCCCAGTGAATCCATTGCACCACACTGAATTAAAATTTTAGTTTCAACGTAACCGATTCCAGTTCTCCTCAAAAAATCTCTAAGCGACTTATATTTTCCATTTTTGTTTCTTTCACTGACAATTTTCTCAATTGTTGAATGAGATAGATTTTTAATTGCCATCAAGCCAATTCTAATCCAGTTGTCCTTTCCTGTATATTCAATTTCACTTTCATTAACATCAGGGAGTAAAATTTTAAGTCCCATTCTCTTACTTTCCTGGACATAGACAGCCGCAGAATAATATCCACCTTGATTAGTTAAGATTGAAGACATAAACTCGGCTGGAAAATGGGCTTTTAGATAAGCATTTTGAAAAGAAAGCAAAGCAAATGATGCACTATGAGCTTTACAAAAAGCATAGCCAGCAAATGATTCAATTTGACGCCAGAGTTCTTCTGTTATTTCCTTAGAATATTTTTTTAAGCAATGATCAAAAAACTTATCTTTTAATTTTCTCATTGCTTCGTGAGAACGCATTTTACCACTCATTGCACGACGCAATAAATCAGCTTCCTCGAGTGAAAGTCCAGCAACATAATGAGCAACCTTAATCACATCTTCCTGATAAATCATTACTCCATAAGTTTCTTTAAGAAGTGGTTCAAGTTCGGGAACAAGATATTTTCTTCGAGATGGGTCATGATGACGAGCGATAAATTCAGCCATCATTCCGCTTTCAGCAACACCAGGACGAATAACTGAACTAATAGCAGTTAACATTTCAAATGAATCCGATTTCATTTTTTTAAGAAGTGACCGCATTCCTGGTGACTCAATATAGAAACAGCCAATAGTTTGTCCTTCACGAATTATTCGCTTAGTTTCTTCATCATTAAAGATTTTTTGAAAATCATAAATATCAAAATCTTCTGCTTTGTGAATAGGAGGAAAAAGCTGAAATATTTTAGGAGAGTTCATAGGTTTTGATTGTTTTTAAAAATTTGGTTGTCAAAAAAGTAATTTTATCCCTCCCACTGAAACGAGGCTATCTCATTTTCTACAAATGCTCGAAAGATTGTTTTATCGTTTCACTTCTTGCAATGACTTTTATAAACTGTTTAATCAGTACCTTAATAATATTTTTTGTATTGTGATTAATCTAATTTGATCCTGTAGAGCCCTTTATTCTTTTTATCCTTTACAAAGTACAAGAATTTGTTTTTGGGATCATAACTTAAAAATGTTTTGCTTTCGCTATCAGAACTTAAGGTTTGCCAGGTATTACCACCATCTTTAGAAATATATATCATGGTTTTCGTAGGATCAGATTGTAATACTCCAGTGAAAATAATGTATCCTTCAGGTGTAATTAGAAAATCTTTTACTTTTGAATAATCAACTTTACTGTTATCAATCATTGTAAATGATATTCCACCATCTTTGCTTATCAAAATCCTGGATGATACTTCAAAATGTTCAAATCTAAAAGGATAATAACTATCCGTTACTGTCAAGACTACTGTTTCATTGTATACTTTAATCGCATCTGAATACCAACCATTTATCACATCCTTTAAGAACCAGGTATTGCCAAAATCAGAGCTTACGGCAAGTTCATAATCTCGACTATCTCTACATATTGTAACATATACTACTCCACTCTTTAAATTACTAGTTGCTACATCTTTTACTAAGTAAATGTCCAGATTAAAATAGAAAAATAGTTCAACTGAATTAGAAAAAGTTTTTCCACCATTAGTTGAAATATAAAATTGCCATCCCCCTTCACCAGGCATTATATTTGGAGTTGCAGTCCCTACAGCATAAACATAATCCGAATTAAAGTAATCCGTAGTAACCGTAGTAAAGTGGCTTCCCATATAGTAATGTATACCGCTATCTGCACCAAACCAATTTTTCCCATAATCACTTGTTTTAAAGATAAAGGGTCGTATTTCATGTAAATCATAGGATATCTTTTTATTTCTTGTTATATAAGCAATAGATGGTTTTTGATTATCCCAGGACAAACACATAGATCTTATAGAATCAAACTTAACCGACCAGGTAATTCCATAATCGTTACTTACAAAAACTCTCCTATCAGGGCTTCCTGTTGAAACCAAAATATTCCAGGGTTCTTTCTGGTTTACAGCCACTGCTTCTATTAACTGATCACTAAAACCAACAAGATCAATCTCCCCTTTTTGTACTGGTGGTTTAATTTGATTTTGATCCTGTGATTTTAATGGTTCGTCCGTTTTACAACTTGTAAAAATTATGCTTAATAAGATTAGAAAAATAAAAATTAATCTCATTTTTAATCCCTCCTCTCTTTTAAATATACCAATTTAAATTTTTGAACAAAATTATCTTTCTTCATTGTCAAAATATAAAATCCATTAACCAAACCAGAAAAATCTAAACAATAAGAATTCTGAACATAAAGATAGACATACCTCCAATTGAAACTCCACTTATAAATCATTATAATCAACTAAAATTAAAGTTGAATTATGATCAAATTTCAAAATGCAACTAAAAAATTTGGTGAGCTTACGGCAGTTAATAATCTCAATCTCGAAATTAAATCAGGTGAATTTTTTGGTTTTCTCGGTCCAAATGGTGCAGGAAAAACAACTACAATAAAAATGATCACTGGACTTTACTCTCCAACCTCTGGCAAAATCTTCATCAATGGAATAGATATTCAGAAAAATCCTGTTGAAGCGAAAATGTTAATTGGATATGTACCCGATGAACCTTTCCTGTACGATAAACTTACAGGAATTGAATATTTATATTTCAGTGGTGGATTATATAATCTGGATAAATCGACACTTAAAAATCGCATAGATGAGATGATTGAATTATTCGAACTGGGTAACTGGATTTACAAATTGACTGAAGAATTTTCTCGTGGAATGAGACAGCGAATTGCAATCGCATCTGCTTTACTTCACAATCCTAAAGTTATTGTAATAGATGAACCTATTGTTGGACTCGATCCGGTCAGTGCGAACATTGTCAAAAAAATTTTAAGACAAAAAGCTAATGAAGGTTCAGCGATTTTTATGTCCACTCACCTGCTTTCAATTGCCGAAGAATTGTGTGACCGAATTGCCATCATTAAAGATGGAAACATAATTTTTGAAAGTGATTCTAAAATGTTGAAAGAAATCAAATACAGTAACGACAAGCGACTTGAAAGTTTGTTTATAGAATTGATGAAAGAAGAAAAAAAAGAACTCGAAAAAAGAGAGTAACTAAATATTAACCTGAATTAATGGTATGCATCAAATTTTTCATATAATAAAATATAAACTACTTATTTTCATAAACTACAATCGAATCATTTTTTCAAATCGCCAGAACTTAATTCGTTCTCTCCTTGCAAGTTTAATTTTTATTGCTTTTGGTATTGGTACTTTTATTTTTTCGTACAATACAATTCATTTTGTAATTGATGAAATTAAAATCGGTACATTTCTGTTTCATCGATTTTCATCGATTTTACTCTTTGTTCTTTTTCTTTCAATTAGTGCCGGAAATATTGTTGTAGCCTATTCGGTAATGTTTAAATCAGATGAAGTTTATTATTTAATCACTCGTCCGATTGAATTTGAGAGATTGTTTTTACTGAAAATGACCGAGAGCATACTTTATAGTTCACCAACATTTCTTTTATTTGGTTCTGCAATCTTAATTGGATATGGAATCTATTTTAAGTTAAGCTGGTTCTTTTACCCTTTTACAATTTTGTTTTTATTCCTACCATTTGTTTTTACTTCAGCATTTCTTGGTGTATTGATTTTGCTTGTTATTATTCAATTAGCAGGGAAAATCGGAATTCGATGGACAATTTTTTCAGTGGTTATGATTTATCTTGGTTCGTTAATAGGATTTTTCAAAACAATTAATCCAAAAGATTTAGTTAATGAAGTAATGAAATACTATCCTCATCTGGATTTCAATTTTAGTTTTCTTGATCCGGATTTATTGATGTTTTTGCCAAATCACTGGTTTTCTGAATCGCTTTTCTGGTTTACAAAATCAGATTTTGCATTTTCCTTCAAATATGCTCTGCTCATTAATTTGAGTTTTGTTTTTCTATTGATTGTGTCAATATTAATTGGAAATAAACTTTACTACAGATCATTTCTTATTTCACTTGATTTAAAATCGACAAAGGAAATCAGGAAATCATTCCAGAAAATATTTTCGACTTCTACCAGTGTTTTTGATTTCGGGAGAAAATCCATTTTCGATGCACAAACAGAGGTTTTATTGAAAAAAGAATTTCATCAATTCTTTCGTGACCCATCTCAGTGGCTTCATCTTGGTGTAATAACTTTCCTCATTCTAATTTTTATTATGAGCATTGCAAAAGTTGATTTAATTACAACTTTACCATTTTTAAAAACAGTAACTTATCTTTCTGTATTTATTTTCAATTCCTTTTTAATTTCATCTATCACATTGAGGTTTATTTATCCTGTAATAAGTCTAGAGGCATACTCATTCTGGAAAATCAAATCATCTCCCCTGCATCCAAAAAAATTTTTGATGATAAAAATCATTCCATATTTTCTTTTTACACTTTTAATTGCGGAAGTTTTAAATCTTTTTTCTCATCAAACAACATCAATTCCTTTTACTCTAAAATTCTATTCATTTATAAATATTTTTAATGTAGCTCTGACTTTATCTTCATTGAACTTCTGGTTCGGCAGTTATTTTGTCACATTCAATGAAAAGAATCCTGTTAAAATCGCTTCATCGCAGGGAGCCACAATCGCTTTCTTATTTAATATAATTTATCTGGTAATTTTAGTTGTGTTGTTTTTAAATCCAGTGAATAAAATTTTCAGTCAAAATTCTGGAGATAATAAAATCACAAATCCCGAATTGACTTTCATTAGTTTGACTCTTCTTCTCACAGGGATTCTGGTTAATTATTTTTCGTTTAGAAGTGGAATTAAGGCAATTAAAAAAGATTATTAAAAACATTTTTCATATTTAAAAGACATAGCTTACTAATTCTCAGTAATTTTTCTCATCGTATCTTTAACCACCGCCAGTGACCTCTGTGAAAGCAAATCAATTTTCACCAGACCTAAATCTTCGATTGGATACATATCTGGCTGTGTGATGATTAAACCGAGACCTTTATTTTCAGCATATTCAAGGGCAGTAAAATTTGTGATTGGTTCTGGAGATATTACAATTCCTCCAGGGTGAATACTTAAATGATGTGGGAAGCCAGCAAGTTTTTGAGCAAGATTTACAATAGTTTTGAGTGGTTCAATTTCAAACTTCAACTTTTTTGCTTCTGGAAATTTTTCTGATAATACTGGAAGATTCTCCGCACTTGTCCATGGAATGAATTGACTGTATTCTGAGATTTCTGTATTGCTTAATCCAAAAACTTTAGCTACTTCTCTGAAAGCAGATCGAGCCCTGAAGGTTACAGTTGTTGAAATCATTGCAACTCGATCTTCGCCATATTTTTCAAAAACATATTTCACTATAGCATCTCTTTCCTTCCAGGAAAAATCGAGGTCAATATCAGGAGGAGATGCTCGACCAAGATTTAGAAATCTCTCAAAGTATAGATTATGTTTTAGTGGATCGATTTGTGTAAGACCAAGACAATAAGCGACAATACTATTAGCAGCCGAACCTCTTCCAAGCATCATCATATTCATTCGTTTCGCCTGTTGAGCGATATCCCAGACAATCAAAAAATAATCAGCAAAACCAAGCTGTTCAATTACATTTAATTCTTCCTGCAGTCGATTAATTGCCTGTTGAGTTATTGGTTTGTATTTCTCTTCAAGTCCACGAAACGCAATCTTCCATAAATAAGAGAAAGAAGTCTCTCCTTTCGGTAATGGAAATTTTGGATGTTTGTATTTTCCAAGTTCAAGGTCAACATTACACGCATCAGCGATTCGCCTGGTATTTTCAATTGCCTCTGGTAGAGCTTTCCATAGATTCATCATTTCATCAGATGATTTGAAATAATTTTCCTCAGTTGCAATTGTTTGTAAGATTTTTTGTCCGATATCATTCAAAGCCGAAAATTTGTTTTTAGATTTTCGTTGATCGAGATGATGAGATTTTTCCTGGTAAATTTCATTATTCAGATTTTGATTGATTAAATAGTCAATGTGAGAAAGTGTTGTATTGAATTTAATTGCAACAAGTACTTTGTGCAGAATAAAATCATCTTTCTTCGGAAAATAAACTGGATTACTTGCAACAATTGGTATTTGATTTTCCTGAGCGAAATCAAAAAGTTCTTTTGCCTTTCTTTTGATTTTCTGGAAACGAGGTTCTGACTTTTTCACAGCAAAAATCTCGATAAACAAATCGTCATAATGTAATTGACCTAATTTAGATTTCAACATTCTCAATAACTCTAAAGATGAGGTTATGACAAAAAGTGATTTCCGATTTGAGAGTAAATAATCTGAAATCACCTGAAGCAGAGAAAAATTTTCATTGAGTTGTCTTTGAGTAATAACTTTGCAGAGTGTTGAATAACCTTCTCGATTTCTTGCAAGTAAAATCGTATTTAATTCCGGGTTTTGTGGGTCATCTACATAAGTTCCAAGGATTGGTTTAATTCCTTCGTCGTGTGCGAGCTTGGCAAAATCAATCAAACCATACATTCCATTCGTATCGGTTAGAGCAATAGCAGGCATATTAAAATCTTTAGCGTATTTAACTAACTCTTCGATTTTAATTGCACCGTTTAAAAAAGAATAATTTGAATGAGTGTGAAGATTGATGAACATAATAAGTAATCTATTTTAAAGCTGATTGAATTTATAAACTATTTCTGGTGCAAGCTGAATTCATTCTCAATAATTTAAACTAAAAATTTCGCAGGTATATTTTTTTAACTTCATCTTGCGTTAAAAATTTAAATTTACCTTTCGGCAGATTACCCAATTTCAAATTTCCGATTGAGACACGAATAAGTCTTAAGACTTCAACACCAAGAGCTTCAAAAATTTTTCTAATGTGACGGTTTTTCCCTTCATCAAGTATGATTTCGAGCCAGTGCGTTTTTTCACCTTCTCGTAAAATCTTAATTGCCCTGACTTTAAGTATCTCACTTTCTTTTGTTTTGACGCCTGACAAAATCCTGTTCAGCAAATCATTATTAATCTTTTGATTAATTTTTACATGATAAGTTTTCTCAATGTGATTTTCTGGATCAAGAATATAATTTGAAAAATTGGAATCATTGGTGAACAGAAGTAAACCTTCACTTGCTTTATCCAATCTTCCAACTGGGAAAATATACGGAAGATTAAATCCCTCAAAGCATTTGTAAACAGTCTCTCTATTTTTTTCATCCATTGCTGTTGTGATAAGTCCTCGTGGTTTATTCAAAGCAATGTAAATAAACTCTGATGGTTTAAGAATTTTCCCATCGACTTCAATTTTATCTTTTGAAAGGTCAACTCTCTTTGTGATATTCTTACAGAGAGTGGAATTAACCAGAACTCTACCTTCCTGAATTAACGAAATCGCTTGCTTTCTTGAACAATAACCTAACTTTGATAAAGCTCGTGGAAGAGAAACGATTTTATTTTCTCTATTCATAAAATTTTTGACATAGAAAGATAAAATTGTTTAAAAATGCAACTAATTAGAATTACCTGATTGTCTGTGTAATACTTCAATTTTGTTGTCTTTAAGATTAGTCATTCATCCTTAGCAGTTGGATATGAAAGAACAACAATTGTCCCGACTATTGCTGCAGTTGCAATTATTAATTTTAAAATTAGACTCACATTCAGGAATATGAGTGAAAGAATAACCATAATCCACATTGCCGAGATTGAGTGAATTTTGCCTCTTAAAGGGATTGATTTTGTTTCCATAAAATGCTTGACCTTATCTCCCACAAATTTATTTTCAATCACCCATTTATAAAGTTTTTCAGAGCTTTTGACAAAACAATAAGCAGCAAGAATCATAAAAATTGTGGTAGGAAGACCGGGTACAAAAATCCCGATTGTCCCGAGCGTCATAAAAATCAAGCCAAGAAAGATTAATAGAATTTTTTTCAGTTTCATAAATCTATAAACCTGGAGCAAGTTATTTAATATATATTAAGTTTGAGTTTGAAGTCTAAATATAACAAGTTAACAAAAATGTTAATTATCTATCTTTGACTATGAAATTCAATGAAATAATAAAATCTGATAAAAAGTTTTTAAACATTGAAGATATTTCAAACTTACTGAATATTTCTTTACCATCAGCTAAAATTTTAGCTTCACGATATTCTAAAAAAGGATTATTAATCAGATTAAAAAGAAATTTGTACATCACCTACTTCAACTGGCAGAAATTAAAACTTGAGGATTTTTTTGAGATTGGTAATCTATTGCAAATTCCATCATACATTTCATTAACAACAGCACTTAGTTATTATGGACTAACAACACAACAGACACAAAATTATATTGAGTTAATTGCTCAAAAAAGATCAAGGGATAGACAATTTTATTTACAAAGAAACTTTTCTCTTTTGAAAGAAGAAACAACAAGACTGTTGTTAATGAAATAAACACATTTCCCGCATAACTTAAATTTTTCTAATTATCACAATTGAAATATCATCATTTTGTTTTGCATCACCCATAAATTTTTCAAGAGAAATTAAAATTCTTGAACACAGCGATTTCGAGTCAAGGTGTGAATATTTCATTAAGATTTTTTTCAATCTTTCAATTCCAAAAAATTGATTGAATTCATTTCGAGCTTCAACTAATCCATCAGAATATGCAATGAATATTTCATTTGTGGCGAGTTCAATTTCATTTAGAGTGAAATTATTTTTTTCCATCAATCCGATTGCTGTATCACCTTTTTGAGTTTCGATTAATTCACTTAACCCCTCAGAATTTTTTTTAATGATAATTGGTGGAAGATGTCCTGCATTTACAAACTGGATTTTCGAATCATCCGGCCTAATCTGAATGAAAATCAATGTGGCAAATAAACTTCTCAACGATTCTTTATAAAAGAACTGGTTCAATCGGAATATTTTTTCTTCAAGTTTGTCATTACCATTAGCAGAAATATGAATTAGTGTTTGAAGTTTTGCAGCAAGTAGAGCTGATTTCAATCCTTTCCCTGCTATATCAGCAATTGTAATTCCATAAAGTGGATTATCTCCAGTTTTCATAAAATCTATTAAATCGCCACCAACATTATTTGAAGGTCTTGTAAAGAGAAAAACATCCCACCCACTAATCTCGGGCTCTGAGACTGGTTGAAGTGCCAGTTGAACTTTTCTTGCAGCATTTAATTCTTCATGGGCAAGCAGTTTATCCTTTAATTCCAGCATCAAAACAAAAAGAATAAGTACAGTTGTTATGAGTTCGTTATTTATTATAAACTTTGTTTCATTACCAATTTCCTGGGAGACTGATGTAAAAGGAATCAGAAAAGCAATAAGAAGCAAAATTCTTCTCAACGGATTTAATTTGAAAAACATTCCTTTCAACACCCACCAGTTGATGTAGAAAAATCTTCTCAATCGATTCATCTTCTTTAATTTTACCTGTTGCTCCGCATCAAGATAAAATTCACGAATACTCTGAATTTCCAGTCGCAACTTTCTGAATAAATCTTCCTCAGTTAAGTCTCTTTTGATTGTTTCAAATACTCGTTGCTCTTTTGACTCTTGTTTCATAACAACACCTTCTACGACGAACTTTCTATTTTGTTAAATTCAATTTAATAAACATTTAAAAACTTGAAAGACATTGATATAAAATAAATTCCGGGAAGAATGCTTTTCATTCAATTCTTAATAAATGAAATTTAGAAATCCACTTTCATTTTCTACCAGTCGGAATTATATAAAGTGGTTCTTCTTCTTTTTGTAATCGAAGAGTCTCTTTTACTTCATTGTCATAAAATGCACCTATTGGGACAGCACCTAAATTAAGAGCTGTTGCTTGTAAAAGTAAATTCTGTGCTGCATGACCAGCTTCAAGCCAGACATATCTCTCCGCTCGACTCCCGTATTTAATTGATGTTTTCTGAAATATAGCTGCAATTACAAAATTAACAGGCGCTTGAATTATTGATTCCTGTTGTAATGCTGCAGTATATAATTCTTTTCGTTTGTCACCGTCCAAAGTTTTTATAAGAGAATGTTTCTGCGGATGATATTTATATATCCCCGGGTCTAAGTTTTTGATATTACCAACAACTATATAAATCTCAAGAGGATATAAAGCCCCGGCAGATGGTGTTGTTCGTAATCCCCAATCTAAGTCCGTTATTCCCTGAATTGACCATAACAATTGTGAGACTTCCTGTAAAGTCAATGGTTCATTTTTGTAATCTCTTATAGTTCTTCTTTTATATAAGGACTCTTCCAGTGACATCATCCCAGAAAATTCTGGTTTTGGAAGCTTAATTTCTTGATTAGTGATTATCATTGACCTCACCTCCCCATTAATTTTTGTTTTATTTATTGACAAAAGGTGACAACCTGTTGTATAATCTATGAAAAACAAAAATGCTTAAAAATTAATAACAACGAACCTTGTTCCTTTGCGAATCCCTTTGTGATGTACTTTGTGTCCTTCGTGGTGAAAAAAAATTAACCACAAAGGAACACAAAGGTTTGCACAAAGGAACACAAAGTAAAATCTTTGAGACACTTCGTGATGTACTTTGTGTCCTTCGTGGTGAAAAAAAATAACCACAAAGTATCACAAATCCAGCACCACATTTTTTATAACTGACATTTGCTAATCCACCTGAATTTGCGTGACCATGAATGGTCACGCTTGCCGAAAAAATCCCGCTAAAGCGGGATAAATTTTATCTAATCATAATTTTCGAGTAAGATAACAGCATTAAAGTTTATGTACAGTTTCAAAATTTTCCGCTCATCATTATTATAATGCAACATAATATTCTTTCTTAAAATCATCTCAATAACATCTATGTTCAGAATCATCCCCATATGTTATCTCAAGTTTTTTTCTTGTTGTATTATTCTTATGATGTTCTTTTTGATCTTCTATGTATTTTACAACAGCTGGTAAATTTGTTTCAGCGAATGAAAATATTCCATATCCTTCTTGCCATTGAAAATTATCCGTTATTTGCAATTCTTTATTTAAGAAGTATGATGAGCCTCCTTTTAATTTTCCGACTATATCACTAATTCTTGCAGCTGGTGGAATGCTAATAGCTAAATGGATATGATCTTCTGTACCATTGCATTTGTGTATAAAGCAACCAAATCTTTTTGCTTTATTTTCTAAAAACCTGAACAAGAATCTTTCTACTTTTTCCGAGATTAATGGTTGTTTATTTTTTGTTGTCCATACGATGTGATAAAACAATCGGTGATAAACTTTGCCCATTGATTTACCTCCTGGTTTAATTAATTATGCTTTTATTACAAACCTTTCTTATTAAAAGCTAATCGGAATTTAAATATTTCATTAAAACAATCACTTACCTTTTTTACCCCTTTTTATTTTTTCTTAAACGGTTACATTCCTCGAAAATTTTTTTAATCGGAATGAATTCAGCATCATTTATGATGCTTTATTCGATAAGCATTGCCATTTATGGCAATGCCTTCGACAAGGCGATAATTGTTTTTTTTCAGCACCATATTTTTTATAACTGACATTTGTTAATCCACCTGAATTTGCGTGACCATGAATGGTCACGCTTGCCGAAAAAATCCCGCTAAAGCGGGATGAATTTTATTTTAATTTTGTTACTCAACTAAACTAATTTTTTTCATTACATTCGAATCAACTTATTTGTTCTTATCTTTTTTCTTTTTTGCAAGATTAGAATGTATAAAATCACTAATTGGTTCATTGGGATAATTTTAATAAAAAATGACCTTGAGGATAAACTAAAATCCTCAAGGTCAGCAAAAACGAAGTTCTTAAATATTACTCTATTTCTTTTCCAGTTTTTTAATATAGAGGAAAATACTAATTGCGAGAAGACTATTAATGAAGATGAATACAATCAAACCATATCTACGGAAATAGAAATCATCAATAGCGGCTTTAGCTTCTTCGATAACTATTTTTGTAGTAGCTAATCCTTTAGCTTCAGCCACCTCTTTGAATTTTTCTAAATCAAATGAATGAACTATTGTTCTTGTTTCAAGACGAGCCTGTCGTATATCCTTCAGTTTAAATTTAGTTTCACTTATTTCCATTCCTTTTTGTTCAGCTTCATTGACCAGTTTAATTGCATTCTTTTCTTCAGCTTCTAATCTTTCTAAAAGTTCTCTCATTTGTCTGGCTATTAAAAAGCCTTTTTTGTTTTCGGTTTCCTTATGGCATTTAGAACAAACAGCCTCTTGAGTAACTCCCAGCATCTTAATAGTTGGTTCAATTATATCGTGATTACTATGGCAAGTCTCACATTCAGGATAATTTTTTTCATCAAATACTTTTTTATGAGGACTACTGGAAAATAATTCAGCATTCAATGCATGACAGCTTCCACATACCTTTGATATTGATTCAACTCCTGGAGGAACAGCACCATGATTTCCATGACAATCATTGCAGGCTGGTGCATTTATATCTTTCTTTTCTAACAATGCCTTACCATGAACACTACTTGCAAATTTTGTGTATTGATCCGTTGGAATTTTGTAATTCTTCATATACTTCACATCACTATGACATTTAGAACAAGTCGCCGGAATGTTTAGTGGATAAACTTTGGAATTTACATCTTTCACTGGCAAAATATTATGACTGCCATGACAACTTGCACATTGGGCAACTTTACTATCACCCTTAGAATTCAAAATTCCATGCTGACTGGTTTTATATTTTTGATATTGATCAACAGGGAGAGAAGGATTGAATGACCTCATAAAAACTTCGTTGCTATGACACTTCGAACATGTTCTGGGAATATTTAATGGATAAACAGGCGACCTGGGATTTTTAACTGAAACAATTCCGTGAGCGTTATGACATGTTGTACATTGCACGATATGTTCTTTTCCACTTAATGCCAATCTCCAGTGCACGCTTGATTTTATATTTTGATATTGATTTGTTGGAAGGTTTGAACCAAATGATTTCATCTTATTCTGATTTGCATGACAGGCAATACATTTTTCTGAAATTTCATCTCCCTTTGGAACTCCAGTAAAACCTTTCTTCCGATTCATTGCTACTTCTATATCATCAGAGGTATTATCACCTCCATGACATGCTGAACAGGAAATACCTTTCAGGTGGTGAACATCATTCTTAAATAAATCTGCAGGTTTATCGCCTAACATCTCATGACAGGTAAAACACTTGTCTTCTCGAGTGACATTTTGCGATTGCACCGTAATTACTGAAGTTATTAAAAATAGAAATATTAGATTTTTCATGATAACCATCCCAGAATTGTTAAAACTATTATGAACACAACTACAAAAATTCCGATGTAGTTTATAAGAACATTTTCTTCACCTCTTGAACTTTTTTTATCCAGGAAAGGAACCAAAAGCCATAAAATTCCTGCAAGTCCAAAAAGCATTATACCAACAACTTCACCTTCAATAAAAAGAATATTTGCAGGGAGATATTTCAAGGTTTGAAACATGAACAGAAAATACCATTCTGGTTTTATGCCGGCAGGAGCGGGAGCAAAAGGATCCGCCTTTTTTCCTAATTCAGGTGGAAAGAACACTGCAAGTATGGCCAAAAGATTTAATACAAGAAGCCAAAACAATATATCTCTTAATAAAAAGTTCGGGAAAAAAGGCATCTTCTTAATTTCCTTACCTTCAAATCTTTCCAGATGCATTGGTTCACTAATTCCCTGTCTTTGTATTAAGATAAGATGAATCAATAAAACCATTGTAAAGATGCCAGGTAAGAGGGCGACATGAAATCCAAATAATCTTGAAAGAGTTGCCCCGGTAACATCTTCACCACCACGAATAAAAATTTTAATTGGTTCTCCAATTATAGGAATAGCACCTGCAATATCAGACCCAACTTTTGTTGCGAAGAAAGCCAATTCATTCCACGGTAAAAGATAACCACTGAAACCAAATCCTAATGCAAGAAAAAACATAATCATTCCTGTTACCCAGGTCAGTTCTCTTGGTTTGCGGTACGCTTTCTCAAAGTAAACACTAAACATATGAACGAAAATGGCAAAAATAAATAAGTTCGCTGACCATGCATGAATTGACCTGATTAACCAGCCAAATTGCACTTTAGACATTATAAACTGAACACTTTCAAATGCAAGATCTGCGCTACCTTTGTAATAAAACAACAGCAGAATACCAGTTACAACCTGTACGATAAATAAAAATAATGACAACCCGCCAAAGTAATACCAGACAGAATGTCGATGTATTGGTACATATTTTTTGCCCATAAAATTAACCAGATCCTGCAATTGAAGTCTTTCATCAATCCAGGAATACATACTTTTAATTATTTTTTCCATTTATATACCTCAAGCTATTTTGGAAATGTAAATATCTTCACCTTTTAGAATCACTTTGTAAGGATCTAACGGTCTGGGCGGAGGACCAGAAATATTTCTTCCGGTGAGATCATATTTACCATTATGACAGGCACACCATATTGTACCAAAATCTTTTCTATATTGCACAGTACAATCTAAATGTGTACAGATTGCTGAGAAGGTAACAAGTTTATCATCAGCTGTTCGAATGAGTATAACCGGTTTATTCCCGAAACGAATAATTTTATGAGTCTCTTTTTCCAATTCTGATAACTTACAAGCCAAAACATTTGAAACCTCAACCTCAGATTGTTTTGGTGGTTTCAGATAAGCTAAGATTGGGTAAAGAACAGAAGCTATAAAACCCAAACCGCTTATCGACAAAATATAACTAAGAAAGTCTCTTCTGTTAGGTTTGTTGTTTGTATGATACTGATTCATATTCTCCCCATAGTTTTGTTGATATCAATATTGTGTTCATAAATAATTTTAATCATAATTAAAATTTCATATCTCTTAAATAATCAGCCATAACTTTACATAGAAAGTCCGGCTGAGTAAATTCAGAAGTTCAAATAAAACACCAGTTACTCGAAATAATTTTCTTTTCTTCTGAAGATTTTATTGTCGATAATTTGTAAAGATCAACTCCACCGGACAATTGACCCGCATTAAATTTGCAATTATATCTTTCGGTTTGAAATATACTTGCAAGAATTGTTTTCACCTTTGCACCTGAAATATCATCTATTTCAGGATGAATAGTTGTAACCCCTGCCATATCAAACTCATTTATCATATCTGAGTTAGAAGAGAGTGGACATTTTTGCCAGAGTATAAATTCTTCAGGAAGGATTCCACCATTATTTTCTGAAGAGTTGTAAACTACCCGGTTTATATTATCAAATTTTATCAGCTTTCCCCGGAGATAAATACTGAAATAATCACCTTCACCTGCAAGTGAATGTATATTATTTTCTCTATGAGTAAAATTTATCAATTCGGGATTTTGTGGATAAGAAGGATTGAAAGTCAGAAGAATTAAAAGGAGCAATCTGAAAAATTTCGTTTTCGTTACAACCTCCCTTTTTATTTTTAGTTTAAATTAACAATCAATCTTTACTTTTTCAAATTATTTTTCACAATTCAATTATGAACAAATCAAAAAATTAAAACATATTGAACAATTTTTATTTTGAAAAATAATTGCTTCTGTTTTAAGTCTTTTACTTACTTCATTTCAAAAATTTTAATTCTAAAAAATTTTTCTAAGCCACTCCATATCGAATTATCTCTTCACCAAATTTTAATCTCAGTTTATCAATTGTTTTGAGAATTCGTCTTTCTCTTTCTTCACGGGATGGAAAAAGACTAAATTCTTCCACAGCATTGACAAAACCAGAAAGATGAATGCCCACAAGTCTTATTGAAACTCTCCTCGTATATGCTTTGTGAAAAAGTTCTTTTGCAATTGAATAGATTACCTTATCATTATTCGTTGGTTCTTTGATTGTCTTCGACCGTGTGATGGTTACAAAATCTGAGTATCGTAATTTAATTCCGATTGTTCCAGTCATATAATTATCTGAACGCAAAGCATTACCTGCATCTTCCACTAGTTCAAACAAAGTCTTCTCAATAAATTCAATATCTGTTGTATCGGTATGATAAGTTGTTTCTCGACTTATACTTTTTTGTTCGTATTTGATATCAAAAACTGTCGAGCCTATTCCACAAGCGTGATTGTGTAAAACTTCGCCATATTTCCCGAAGACAAAAGTAAAATATGATTTCGGTGTTTGTGCAATCTGACCAATTGTATAAAATCCTCGTGCGTTTAGTTCTTCTTTCATTACTTCACCAACTCCCGGCATTGCTTCAACAGGCAAAGGAGAAAGAAATTCTGCCTCCTGTCCCGGAATGACAAATGTTATTCCTTCAGGTTTTGCGTAATCAGAAGCAACTTTTGCAACAAATTTATTTGATGCAATACCTATAGAACAGGGCAGTCCAAGTTCATGTTTAATCTCAGTTTGAATTCTTGAAGCAAAAAAGTAGGGATGACCATGAATTCTTTCACAACCTGTGAAGTCAAGATAAAATTCATCTATTGATGCTTGTTCTATTTGTGGAAAATACTTTTCTAAAATTTTTCTAACTGCTCTTGAAAATCGAACATATTCCTCATAGTGTCCACGAATATAAATTCCATCGGGACATAATTGATAAGCTTTTCTAATTGGCATTGCAGAGTGAAGTCCATATTCCCTTGCTTCGTAAGAGCAGGCAGCAACAACACCTCTCCCTTTTGGGTCACCACCGACAATTACGGGCTTACCGTTGAGAGAAGGATCTAATATCCTTTCAACTGAAATGAAAAATGCATCTAAGTCTAAGTGGAAAAAAAGCATATGGCGTAAAATGAAATTTTATTTGTTATGATAAGTTTTTAGTTATCTCGGGTATTAACCTGTAATTATGCATTAAGATATTTTTATTAATTAAACAGAGACAGCTCAGGAGCTGACTAAAAAGTATTATTTTGTCACCCTGAATTTATTTCAGGGTCTATTTTTGGTTTATGATTACAAATTTAGATGCCGAAATAATGCTGAAATAAATTCAGCACAGGATTCGGCATGACACTTCCTGGACGACCCCTTTCTTTGTAAAGCATTGTCGTTTACGGCAATGCGTGGTTCGAAAAATTTTGAATGTCTGGATTGAGAACATTGAACACATACTTGTCACTAATTAATTTCCATTTTTTCAAACAAGTAGATTGCTAACTTTACATATAGATAAGCATAAATCAGAGAAACTATTGCAATAGAAAAGAATTCTCCTCCTTGTTTCAAATGTAGTTCCCTTTCTATTAAAACTGGAGGGAATATATACTTCAAAAACTGAATGGTTGACAGCACATCAGACAATAAGAATGGTATTAGAACAAAGTAAGAGATGATGCCAAGAATAGTAGTTATCAAAGTGTTTTTAGTTATTATTGAAACAAGGGTTATAATGCTAAATAAAGCCACAAAAATTAAGAACACTATTGTGCAAATATATATTGGGAAAATTGTAACATATCCACCAGATTTAATTAGTATAACAAGAGTAATGCTTGTTCCAAAAATCATTAAAATCGTAAAAACAGTAATTAGCTCACTAAAATAGAATGACCAAATCAATTCACTTCGTTTGATGTTTCTTGAAAGGATCAACTTTACCATTGAGCCATTAATCAAATCGGGATACAATGTAGAACTTTGAAGTATCAATAAAAACAAAAGCGTTGAGCCTAACATCATCACCACATCTCTGAGCAGATTATATCCAAAGGTATTTATTTCACCTGCTTCAAACTTCATAAAAAACTCTATATACTCAATAGAACCATTTTTATAGCTCATATCAAATTAAAGACCCAGAGAAATACGATAAAAAATAAAAATGCTGAAACAAACACAATCCCCGAGCTTTTAAGCAAATTTTTAACATTGTTTTTGATAAAAGCTAAATTAATCATTGCTCGTCTTCTCCTATGTAAGTAAAGAAAATTTCTTCAAGGGAAGTTTTAATTGGCTTTACCAATAGGATGTTGATATTTCTAATGTTCATTTCGGTAATAATTCTTTTTAGTTCTGTTGTGCTTTCAATATCTATCAAAAATTCATTTCCATTTTTCTTGAAGCTAATGCCCAGATCAGCAGGTGGTTCATCGGAAACAACAATTTCAAATCTTTGAGTTTCCGGGAGAAGCTCCATTAAATTACCTTGAGCTACTACTTTTCCTTTTTTAAGAATAATAATTTCGTCAGCCAGCAGTTCAACTTCAGAAAGAAGATGAGAATTGATTACTATAGCCACACCTTGTTTCTTCATTTCTACAAGAAGATTTCGAATCTGCTTTTTTCCAATTGGGTCTAATCCATCGGTCGGTTCATCCAGTAGTAGTAATTTCGGTTGATGAAGCATTGCCTGGGCGAGTAACAACCTTTGCAGCATTCCTTTAGAAAAGGTTTTGATCTTTTGATTTCTAACATCTTTCAAATCCACAATTTCCAATAACTCATCTATTCTTACATTAAGTTCACTTTTTGCAATTCCACTTAATTCACCAAAGTATCTAAGAAACTCCTCAGCCTTAAAATTTACATCCGGCTGAAAAAGTTCAGGCAAATAACCAATCATATTCCTATCAGAAAATTCATCAATGTTCTTATCAAAGAGTTTAACTTCTCCAGACGAAATCTTAATCAGCTTTAAAAGTATCTTGAAAAGAGTAGACTTCCCGGCACCATTTGGACCCAGAATGGCTGTAATTTTTCCACAATGTACATCTAACGAAATATGATCTAAAGCTATTATTTGCTGTTTTGAATTTAAGTTATAGATTTTAACAAGTTCATTAACTTCAACTGCCTTCATTTTTCATTCCGGTATTTAATTTGATTGTAGAAGTTCTAATATTTTATGATGTGATTTGCTCCCCACAGGGAAACTTTTCTTGTAAAGAATTTTCATTTGTCTCTCAACAATAATTCCAACGATATCATCAATTTTATAAAAACTAAACAATGTATCAGGCACAATTACATACCTTAACTCAGCACGATGATATATCTTTCACAAATCTAATCCTCTGAGTCCCCTTAAATTAAATTTTCCCTCTTTTTCATCCAATATCTATATCTATCTATTCGCCCTAATTCCTTCGTGTTTCAGAAGCCACTCTTTGCGACTCAAACCACTGGCATAACCTGTCAAACTTCCATCACTTCCAATAACTCTATGACAGGGAACTACAATCGAAACTGGATTTCTGCCAATCGCCTGTCCCACTGCACGAACTCCTTTTTCGTTTTTTATTCTTCGGGCAATCTCTCCGTAACTCACAATTTTTCCAAATGGAATTTTTATCAACTCACGCCAGACTTTTTTCTGAAATTCGGTCCCGTTCAGATTTAATCTTACATTAAAAGATTTCCTTTGACCTTTGAAGTATTCATCAATTTGACTTAAACAATCCTTTAGATATTGATTTGATATATCAGATGAATTAATTCTCTTCTTCGTTCTGATAAAATCTATTCGTTTTATCCCTTTTTTATCAGCAGTAATCTCTATTACTCCAATTGGTGAATTGTAATAGACGGTCTCTTCTATTTGACTCATTAGATTATCCTCTTACTTTTATTCTAAAATAACTTTAATTGATTTTCCTTACCAGCATTAAGCACTAATGTTTTTTGATTTAAGAAAATAAAATTAATCAGAAACTACAAGCTTCAAACCTTCCCTGTCAGTCTTCGTCAAGCTCAGACTGACAATCAACAAAAAATATTTTCATGAGTTCGATCAAGGAAATGTCATCCATAGTTTGACGAAGGATAACAAAAAACACACTGTGAGTCTTCGTCAAGCTCAGACTGACAATCAACAAAAAATATTTTCATGAGTTCGATCAAGGAAATGTCATCCATAGTTTGACGAAGGATAACAAAAAACACACTGTGAGTCTTCGTCAAGCTGAGACTGACAGTAAGTTCAGGTTTTCTTCATCATTCTATAAACACCAACAACAGCACCGACAATTTTGAATTTATCATAATCAGCTTTAATCTCAATTGGTTTGTAAGCTTTATTTTCAGATTTCAGGATAATGCTTCCATTCTGGCGGAAATATCTTTTCACAACAGCCGAATCTTCAAGAATGGCAACTACAATCTGTCCATCTGTAATTGTTGCATTCGGATTAACAATAATTATATCTCCATCAAATATATAAGCATCTTTCAAACTATCTCCTTTTACTCTCAATAGGAAAGAATCTTTGGGCATACGAACAATTGATGGAAGTTCTACTGTATCAATTGCATCAGGATAAATCACCAGTGGATTGCCAGCTGCAACTTCTCCAAGGATTGGTCGTGGTATAAAAAATTTATCTGACATAGTAAGTTCAATTCCACGAGCCAGTTTTGGATTTCGTTTGATGTATCCTTTTTGTTCGAGTGCACGAAGGTGTTGTTGAACCGTTGCTCGATTTCTGTATCCAAAATGTCGAGCAATTTCTGCCAGCGTTGGAGGAATTTGTTTTGATACAATTGTATCTATAATGAAATCTAAAATCTTTTTTTGTGTTTCAGTGATTCGTTTTGCCATATTTACCTCCGGTGGATTTTTTAAGCAATTGGATAAATTTACACTCTGACTGGTATCGGTCAATTTCTTTTACAATAAAAGAATTAGCAAATCTTTTTATTTCAGGGATGATTAAAGAACTCTTCCGATTTAATTTTTTTATTGGTGATTTAATTTTTTTCAGATTACCTCTCCCGTTCTGCTATTCTCTCAAGTCTTGGATATGCTTTCAAAATGGTATCGGGAATTTTTATCTTCATCTGATTTTTGAGAAGATGCATTAATTCAAACGCATTGGCTACGCCTTTCCCCTGTGGATGATTATTCATAATGACAAAAACTTCTTTTACCTTATCATAAACTTCTTTTATCTTTTGAGAGATTTCAACAAGCTCTCCAGGAGAGTAGAGATAATCATATCTCAGACTCTGTTGTTTGTAAGCTTCGTCAGGATTTTCGGATGATTTTTCTTTACCAAAACTTTTTATAGAACCCAACCAGGCTTCCCTATTCCGGCCGTGAAATCGCAAATAAGCTTTATCGTTTGTAATTATTGGTTCAAATGGAATTGCTTCTCCAATCTGTGGTTGATCTATAGTGCAAAATGTAAGATCAAGTTCATTAAAAAATTTATACACTTCAGAATTATTCCATGATTTATGGCGGACTTCAACAAATCTATTGTATCCTTGAAATATCTCACTCAATTTTTGAACATATTCAGCTGTAACATTATTAAAAGCAAATGAATATGGAAATTGAATTAAAATTCCAGCAAGTCTATTTGCCTTTGCAAGTATTTCGAGATTTTTCGTAAATGCTTTGATATTTTCATCTGTGAATTTTCTTTTGTGGGTAAAATCCTGATGCATCTTGATTGTAAAAACAAAATCATCTTTATCAGAAACTTTATTTACCCAGCCTCTTACAGTTGATGGAGAAACATAAGTATAATAAGTCGAATTGACTTCAACACAATTAAAGTATTGAGAGTAAAATTCGAGCCAATCATAATCTCTTGATTGTTGTTGATGATAGAATGGTCCAATCCAATCTTTATAAGACCAACCGGCAGTGCCGATTCGCAAATGCGGAGAAATAGTAAAGTCTGACATAATGTTTTAAGATGTTTAGTTATCTGGTGAAAGTTAATTTAAGATTTTAATCGGAAAGAAAAATTTTTGTAGAGACACTCATTTTAGCGTCTCTACAGATGAAATTTATTTTGCCTATGTTTTCAACCTTAATTGAATTAACCTATCTAAGATAGACAAACTTCTTTGTGGCAGTATATGAACCAGACTTTAGTTGATACAAATAAACTCCAGAACTTAATTCATATTTACTTGCATCTCCGCCAGAGGTGGATCCGCCTTTGGCGGAAAATTCAACTTCGTATTCACCAGGTTGCTTTGGCTCATTTACAAGTGTTGTAATCTCACGACCAAGTAAATCGAAAACTTAAAAAAGTGATTCATCATTTATATTCTTCCAGTAACCTTAGGTGCAATTTTCCTCAATCTTTATCAAATTGCATAAAATTAGACGAGGCTAAAAATGAGAATACTGACCAAACAAATTTTATTAATCATAACAATTATAATTTTTGCTTCTACAATTTATGGTAACGATAAACCTTATGTAATACTAATCTCAATGGATGGTTTTAGATGGGATTATATCTATCGTGGTATTACTCCAAATCTTAACAAACTTAAAGAAGAAGGTGTCCATGCTCTTTCTCTCAGACCATCTTTTCCTACAAAAACTTTTCCAAATCATTACTCTATAGTAACAGGAATGTATCCAGAAAGTCACGGGATCATTTTTAATACTTTTACAAACATTTTTACTGGTGAAACATATCGTATTGGCGATACTATTTCAACTCGCGAAAGTAAATGGTACAAAGGTGAAGCGTTCTGGGAAACAGCAAATCGACATAACATAAAAACAGCCAGCTTTTTCTGGGTTGGGTCCGAACAAAACATTGACTACAAAAAACCAACTTATTTTTATCATTACGATTCAAAAATTTCTTTTATCGATCGAGTTGATGGTGTGATAAAATGGCTTCAACTCCCTGAGAATGAAAGACCACAATTCATTACTCTGTATTTTGAAGAACCGGATTCAAAAGGACATAGCTTCGGTCCCGAGGCTCCCGAAACAAATACTGCAATTGCATTAGTTGATAGTATACTTGGACTTTTAATCGATAAACTCGAAAAGATTAATATGAAAGATAAAGTCAATATCATTATTGTATCCGACCATGGAATGACAGAAATAAGCGAAAAAAGAATTGTCAACATTGAAGAATTTCTAAAAAGTTATAACTGTAAATTTTATGGAATGGGAACATCAATTATGATTGAACCACCACAGGATAAAATCGATGAAGTCTATCAGATTCTAAAAAAGAATGAAAATCATTTTCGTGTTTACACAAAAGAAAACATTCCTGGGTACTATCACTTTTCAAAAAATCCATTTATTCTTCCAATCATAGCAATTGCAGATATTGGATGGCAACTCGTTACAAATGATTATTTCAAGCGACCAAGAACTTATACACTTAAAGGTGATCATGGATTTGAGAAAGATCATACTGATATGCACGGAATTTTCATTGCAAAAGGTCCCGCTTTCAAGTCTGGTTATAAAACAGGCACACTCTGGAATGTAGATATTTACCCATTGCTGTGCAAGATTTTCAACATCACACCAAATAATTTGATCGACGGCGACATCAACAGAATTGAATTTATATTGAAATGAAACCAACATAGCTCCGAGCTTAAACTCGGGGCTATGATTAAATTCTCAAAATTTTTCCAGGCACCCTCTTCCATTAGAGATTTTTTTAATTCATCTTTCAAATAACTGTCACATAATCTTCGTTTACTTTGTAATCAACATATTTTCTTTCAGGTTTGATCTGGAGAATATTCATAACGCTAAGTTACCACCAGGTTTAATATTCATAAAGTGAAAAAACCTCAGGCTCGGGATAAAAAATTTATGCTCTCGCCACCTCAGTCACATTTTAAACTGAGTGGGGATGGTTTAATCGAATACCGAAAATAATACCATACATCTGTATGGTATTTTAATAATTAGTCGGGAATTTGTCAAGTAAGGGATTTCTGATTGAAACCGGGAAAATTTATGTTAGCCATGGAAAAAAGCTAAATTGTTCTAAAGTTTTTAAGATTAACTTCAGAACCACTAAAAAATTAAATTTTCAATTCGTAATCTTTTAACTTTGTAAAAATTCGTTACGACTTTTTATGCTTTCAATTCCAAAAGAAAAATTACCTGACCTGAAATATATTAAGGGTGTTGGAGAAGCTCGAGAAAAGGTTCTCAATTCTCTTGGTATTCACACAATTGAAGATTTAATCTTTTACTTTCCATACAGATATTATGACAGAACAACTGTACTTCAAATTTCTCAGGCATATTCTCTGGTTGCATCTGGCTTTAATGAAGAGGTAACTTTTATTGGTAAAATTAAATCTGTAAAAAAAGTACAAACTTTACGTCGTCAATTTCTGGAAATAATTCTTTTTGATAAAACTGGATATCTTAAAATCATATTTTTTGAGGGAATAAATTATTTTCAGAAAGTTTTTACTCCCGAACTGATTGTTGCATTTTCTGGAAAAATTCAAAGAGGAACAGATAACTCCCCTGTACTAATTCATCCAACATTTGATATAATCAAAGATGAAGAAGAATTTGATTTTCAGAATACCGGTCGAATTGTTCCACAATATTCACTAAGAGGAATCTCCCAGGCAAAAACTAAATCTTTTGGTTCTCACACATTAAGAAAAATTATTCAAAATGCTCTTGGCAAATATCTTTCAAGTGTTCGCGAAACTTTGCCGGATTACATTCTAAAAAAATTTGGATTGATGAGCTTGATTCGAACAGTTAAAAATCTCCATCAACCCGAAAGTCAGGACACATTAAAAAAAGCTCAGTACAGGATGAAGTTTGAAGAAATCTTCTACTATCAATTACTGGCAGCATTAAATCGTATGTCAGTGAAAAAACTTGATGAGAGTATTCGCTATACAAAAGTTGGAGAAAGAGCTCGTAACTTTATTGAAGACAAATTGCCTTTTGAATTAACGGAGGATCAGAAAAAAGTCATTCGCGAAATTTATAATGATTTCAAGAGTGGATACCCGATGAATAGATTATTGCAAGGAGATGTAGGAAGTGGTAAAACTTTAGTTGCCCTGATTACAGCTCTAATTTCTGTTGATAATGGCTTTCAGGTTGCACTTATGGCACCAACAGAAATTCTCGCATTTCAACATTATGATTATTTTACAAAACTTCTCAAAGATACTCCTGTAAATACTGGACTATTGACAAGCAGCACTCCAAATTCTGTCAGAAAAAAATATCTTGAAATGGCAGAAACTGGTGAAATGGATATTCTAATTGGAACACATGCTTTAATTGAAGAGGATGTTCAGTTCAAAAATCTTGGCTATGTTATAATTGATGAGCAACATCGTTTTGGTGTTGTCCAAAGAGCTAAATTAAAAGTGAAAGGTAGAAATCCTCATTTACTTGTAATGACTGCTACACCCATCCCTCGAACTCTCGCTTTAACAATTTACTCTGATTTAGATATTTCTATAATCAAAACGATGCCTGCCAACCGAAAGCCAATTAAAACACATATAATTACTCCCGACAAAAGAGGAAGTTTATATGAATTTATTCGAAAAGAAATACAGAAAGGAAATCAGGCTTATATTATTTATCCACTCATAGAAGAATCAGAAAAAATGGACCTGGAAGATGTAATTTCAAATTACGAGAGATTAAAAAAGGAAGTCTTCCCCGATTTAAATGTTGGAATGCTTCATGGTAAATTATCATCAGAAGAAAAAGAAGAGATTATGAATCGATTTACAAAAGGTGAAATACAAATTCTCGTAGCCACATCTGTAATTGAAGTGGGAATTGACAATCCAAACGCTACTGTCATGGTGATTGAAGAAGCTCAAAGATTCGGACTTTCTCAATTACATCAATTAAGAGGAAGAGTCGGGAGAAGCGATAAGCAATCGTATTGCATACTTGTATCGGAACTGGAAATAGATGAAAACAAACCAGTAAGAAATCTATTTGAATTAAATTCTCAGAAAGGAATCGCCAGGGAAAGATTAAAAGCAATGAAAAAATTCTCTGATGGTTTCAAGATTGCTGAGATTGATTTCAAACTTCGAGGACCTGGAGATATCCTGGGAACAAAACAAAGTGGAGTACCCGAATTCAAATTTGTTGACATCTTTGGAGATCAGGAGTTAATTGAACAAATCCGGAACTTTACCTTTAAACTCGTTGAAGAAGATCCATCATTAGAAAAACCGGAACATCAAATTTTGAGAGAAACAATTCAATATCGATATTCAAACCAGAAATTTCTTTCAAATATTGCATGATTACTTTTCCTTCGATGTTATACATTAAATTATCACAAACTGAGTTCATTAAAAGATGAAAAAATTTTTCACCCTAAACTATGAAATAATCACCGTTATAATTGTCTTTCTTCTTTACACATTAACTGTAAGTAAGAGTACGATATCACTGGATAATGGTCAATTAGCTGCCACTTCTTATTTCTTAGGAATTCCCCATCCACCGGGTTATCCATTATTTACAATTATTGGATTTATTTTTTCCCACCTGCCGTTACCATTGAGAGTAATCGAGAAACTCAATATCCTTTCATCAATTTATTCAGCAATTGCTCTTTTCTTTTTATTAAAAACTCTTAAAATTCTGATAGACGAATTGGATTCGAATAATATCTCTCATTATAATTTGTTTGTCCAGAGAAAATTAACTGAGACTGAAAAAATAATTTTAATTTTACTTGGCGGACTGGTTTTTGCGTTTAGTAAAACGTTCTGGTCTCAATCAACTAATTATGAAGTATATTCTTTGAATATTCTCTTAATCAGTGCACTCACTTTTTATAGTTTGAAAGCATTTTCAATTGAGAAGAATTTTTCATTGTCTGCCTATTCTCATAACAAAATCTGGCTAATTGTTTTTATAATTTTTGGTCTGATATTAACAAATCATCTTGCCAGTTCAATTGTTATTATTCCCTTACTCTATATTTATTTTTTGAATTACAATCCACAAAAATTAACTCGCCTGCTTAGTCTATTAATTTTAAGTTCTCTGGTGGCTATTATTTTTTACTCTTACATTTTCATTCGCGGTTCAATGGATATAATTGTAGGATTTGGTCATCCCCGAAATATTATTGAGACATTCGAGCATATAACTGGTAAAATTTATCAACAGTTATTTTTGAAATCCATAGAAGATTTTTTCAATAACATTTATTTCTTTTTCTCATCGTTAATTTTTCATTTCGATAAACTCGATTTTAATTCTTCAGAATTTAATTTGAACATTTTATTTGCAATACCTGGCTTTATCGGTCTTTATTTCTTACATAGAAAAATCTTTTATTTTTTCTTTATAAGTTTATTTCTTTTTGTTTTATTACCATCACTTTATGGTATATCAGACATAGATTCATACTATATTCCAGCTTACTTCGTCATTTCTATAATTATAACTTCAGGATTTTATTTGATAATTAAACTGTCAGAAAAAAGAAGCGTAAAAAATCTTTTGATTGTTTTGTTCTCTGTTTTGATCACTCTTCAATTTATTTTCAATTTCAATCGAGTCGACCAGAGTGAGAATTTCATGAACGAAGATTACTTTAAGAACATTACAAAAAATCTCGAACCCGAATCGAGATTAGTAAATAGCAGTTCAATGCTTCATTCGTTATCGCTCTATTTCCAGTTAGTTGAGGGATTCAAGCCCGATATTGTAATGCTGACTTATCCACTGATTAATACGAAATGGTATATAAATCAAACAAACAAGATTTATGGTAAAGGTAAAAAAATTATTCTTGATGAAAATCAATCCACTGATATAAATTTTGCAGATGGTCAGTATTATTTCACAATAGAAATGGGTTTGAAGATTTTTAAGGGCGAAATAAAAATTCCAGAAAATTTTGAACTCATCCCCTATGGACTTACATTTAAATTAGTTCAACTTGGTACTTATGTTGAACAAAAAAATGATATGTATGATGTCAGATTTCCAACACAAAATTTCCAGACAAAATATGAATTGAATGAAATAATAAAAGAAATGTTAATCTTACGAATTAATTATGAAACTAATCATAACAGAAAAGACAAAGCGGATGAGTTGAAAAAAATATTTTTAAGCAAATATTCTATAGAGGAATTTCCCCACTACTTACAATAAAACAATTATTTTTCCTGATTACTCTGAATTATTTTCAACATATCTCTTTCAAGTGTTTCCTGCGGTGTTTCAATTATTCTTCCAATTTCAGAATCGTTTTTATAAAAAATAAATGTTGGGACTCTTTCAATTACATATTGATCGATATCATATCCTTCAGCTTGTTTTTTTCGATCCACACAATACATTTTTAAATTCGTTTCATCAAATTTTAAGAGATCAAGAATTTTATAGAAGTGAGGAACTTCTCTTCGACTATCGCTGCACCATGTACCCATCACACACACAATTTTAACCGAATCGAGATTGATTAATTGAATAATTGAGTCCTCAGGTTGATAATAATCATACTCTGATTCAAACCACCACGAAAAGGTTGTATCTTTAGAAAAATTTTCTCGACTGCAAATGCCAATTAACATTGGTTTATTTGTTTTTTCGTCGATTACCAGCTTGTTCAAATTAATTTTCTCCTGTCCATTTATAATATTGATAATTAAAAAAACACTTATCAAGAAAAAAAGTTTATTAAAATTTTTCATTTCTTTCTCCACTATTTTGTGAGTGTTCTCGAATATCAACTCCCCACATCAATTTCTCACGAAGAGTTTGAAAATAATCTTTATTGAATCGTTTAAATATTTTCAGATGTTTGCTGGACTTTTTAACTAATAATTTTACAGGTGGTTTAATTTTATAAATCTGTTGACCATCCTTGTTTATAGTTACAGTTTCATAACCTGAACGAGCCTCAATTTCAATTATTGAATTTCCCGGAATTACAATAGGTCTAACTGTTAAAGTATGCGGGCAAATAGGACTCAAAATAATTGAATCCATTTCTGGTAAAAGGATTGGTCCACCTGAAGAAAGTGAATAACCGGTAGACCCGGTTGGTGTAGAGATAATTAATCCATCAGAACGATAAGTTGTTAAATATTTTTTATCAACGAAAGTATCTATTTCAATAATTCTGGGCCAGCTTCCTTTTTCAATTACAATGTCATTAACAGCAATCATCTTTTTCGATTTATCATTTACGATTTGACCTTCCAGTAAAATTCTTTTCTCGATATTAAAATTTTTACTTTCGATTTCTTCAAGCACTGAGTTCAAATCCTGATAATTTATATCAGCTAAAAATCCAAGCTTTCCGAAATTAATACCTACAAGGATTGCATCGGCATCAATAGCAAACTTTGCCGAATAAAGCATTGTACCATCACCACCAAATGATAATAAAACATCAATTTTACCTTTAAACCTCTCTTCCTCTACAACTTTAATAAATTTCCTGAGATGACTTTTATTCAAAAGTGAGCTTATGAAATTGTAGGTGTATTTACTTAAGTAAAATTCTCTTCTCTTCTTATTTAAATTTTCAGAGAGAAATTCAATCAAATAATCGGAAATATCATACTTGGTAGTATTTGCAATAATGCCAATTCTCAACTGCTGACCTCTTCTTTCTTTTCCGATTTAGCTTTTTGTTCCTTATCAAGCTCATCAACATAATTTAATTTTAAATCTTTACTAATTTGAGTAATTAATCTTTCTTCGTCATCGGAAAGATTTCCTTTAGTCTTTGCTTTAATCATATCGATCATATCGATGGAAAGTTTTGCCGCTTCAAGATCTTTTTCAATTTTTTGTGTGATTGGATTTGGTAACTTCCCGAGTCCAACCATTGCTGAAGTTTGAAATTGAAGAATTAGTTGAACGAAAAGAGCATCGTAAAGATTTTTTTCTTTTTCTGTCATAACTGTCCTCCTTTCATTCAATTTAAAATTAAGAAACGATTAATCTTTCATCAATCTTTGAATAGTTAGACTCATCCCCACAGTAAACCAGAGCATTGTTGCAATCTCATGATCACCGAAATTATATTCGAAGAGTCCACTTGTACAAATCCCTATAAATGCTGCCATTAATCCTTTCGCAAGAACATTGTAGAAGTTTTTTGATGATGACAATTTAATTGACTGCCAGTGAATGAAGAAAATCTTTATCAAAAGAATTATAAAAATTAGAAAACCAAACAATCCGAGTGTCGCAAGAATGTGGGTATAATTGTTATGCAAGTGACCATAAGTAAACTTATCAAATGGCTCTCGATATTTTTTATATGTTTCATTAAAATCAATATTGCCAACACCAAAGACAGGATTAGCTGCAAAAATCTTAAATGCAACTTTTATTTGATTCATCCTTTCGATGTTAGTTGGATGATAAGGATCATAAATTGAACTGAGTCTACTTCGATATGAATAAGTTGCAATCCATTTTTGGTTGTATTTAATGAGACCGGAAACTTTCGATTTAAAGTCATGCAATTCAAATACATTACCATGAATATTGATTAAATAGAGCTTTCCAACAAAATCTGTAAAGATGATATCATCATTATCAAATTTTATAATGTTCGGAATAACTCTGGTTCTTATTCCTCTAATCAATTTTGGAGTTTCAGGTTTTGAAATATCGTAAATTTTTAATCCCTTGATTCCATCACTTATTGCAAGATAATTACCCTCGATGTATATCGATGCTGGTTTGTCTTCAGTTTTTATTTCCCGAATAATTTTTATATCAGATGGATCCTTAAAATCCAGAACAAAAAATTTTTTATCATCCACAAGAGCATAAAGAACATTTTGTCTGGCAACCACATTCGTAAAAACTATTTTTTGTTTTTCATTTGAGAGTGAAAATGATTTTAAGAACACAGGTTGTGAAGGATTTTTTACATCAATGATTGAAATTCCGAACTCACCTTCTGTGAGAATTATATAATTGTTGTGAATGAAAACTGTCCCGACGACATTTTGCGGAATGATTGACGCAACTATTTCATTTTTATCATTTAGAGGATTGATTATTAAAATTCTCGAATCAAATAGATGAACAAAGACCAGTGAATCACTTTTAAAGATACCATTAGCCGGTGATGGAGTATTTATCTGGTCTATGAGTTTGAATGTTGAATCTTCATACTTCCATTTTGTTATACCCGCTTCGTAATCGGCAACATAAAATTCATCATCGATATTGATAATCCCGTGAGCTCGACCTTTTGTATTGTAAACATTTTCTACATTTATCTTTTTGAAAGTTCTATCTATATCGAAAATGGAAATTTCACTTGTTGTTTGAGTCAGGGAGATGAAAACACCACCCAGAACTGCAATAGCTCCAATAAAAATCCATCTTTTATGTAAAAGAAATAAAACCACAACTCCCGCAACTGTTCCAAGCCAGGCAGCTCTTGTATAGCTTGAAATTAAAGAGGCAACAGAAATTAATATTGCGAGAACAAGAATAATCTTATATCTAAGTTTGTTTTCTCTTAGAAAGAGAAAGCTCACAAGTATAATTGTAACAACACTCATCAATCCGCCAGCAGTCATAACATATTGAAAAATTGACGGACCTTTCGCTTCCTTTGAATAAAGTTGATAAATATAATACTGATAGGCAAAGTAGAGATAAACTAACATTCCGAGTACAGCAAATACAAGAAAAGCATAAAGAATTCTTTTAAATCTTTTATCATTTCTTATGTAATAAACAGGCATATAAACAACAGGTAAAAGAATGGCTCGCTTGAATGTATTATGAAAAGCTTGAGCTGGATATTCTGAAAGTGCTGCCGATATCAGTTCAGAAATAATTAATAGAATAAATAATAGTTCAAGCCCTGTTTTTCTTTTTTCAATTTTTTTTTGAACAAGAAATCGAACGATTAAAATTAACAACGCACCAAAATAACCAATCTGATTTACAAAAATTGAAGTAGTGAGACTTGCAGCGAAAATAAATAGAAAAACAAATCCCGTCCTGTCCAATATCTCAACTACTCTTTCATTATTTGATTTCATTGATTTACCTCGCTAAATCGAAATTGAAGTGTATATAGTCTGTAATATAAGCCTTCAGTATCCTGAATTAATTCTGCGTGGGTTCCCATCTGAACAACTTTACCTTCATCAATTACAATAACTTTGTGAGCATTTCTAACTGTGCTCAATCGGTGAGCAATCACAAAAGTAGTTCTATCTTTCATTAAGTTTTCAATTGCACCCTGTACCAGAATTTCTGATTCACTATCGAGAGCAGAAGTTGCTTCATCCAGAATCATAATTGGTGGATTTTTCAATAATGCTCGAGCAATTGAAATTCTCTGTCTCTGTCCACCAGAAAGTTTTAATCCTCTTTCACCAATTACTGTTTCATAGCCTTGAGGCAATTCGAGAATAAAATCATGAGCATTAGCCGCTTTTGCTGCACTAACGATATCTTCAAAACTGGTATCTTCCATTCCATAACTGATATTATTTCGAATGGTATCATTAAAAAGAATTGGATCCTGAGTTACAATACCAATATGATTCCTTAAAGATTTTAATTCATAATCTCTTATATCAATTCCATCAATAAAAATTGCTCCTTCAGTTACATCGTAAAATCTCGGAATTAAATCCACAAGAGTTGTTTTACCTGCACCACTCGGACCAACAAGAGCAACTACTTCACCTCTCTTGACTTCGAAGGAAATATCTTTCAAAATGTATTTATGATTTACATCATAATGAAACGAAACTCGATCAAAAATTATTTTATCAGTAAATGTTTCAAAGGGAATTGCATTAGGTTTATTTTTAATTGTGACTGGTTCATCGATAATTTCAAAAACTCTTGATGCGGCGGCAGTAGATTCCTGAATTCTATTAGCAACATTACTCAATTCTTTTATTGGAGGCATAATCTGAAAGATGATAAAAAGGAATCCAAGAAACTCACTCGCCTTTAGCGTATGAGATTCAAGCACTTGAATTCCGCCATACCAGATTATTAGTACACCTGCAAGTATACTAAAGAATTCAGTCACTGGAGGTGCGATATTTCTAATTCTTGTAATTCTCAAAATAATTCTGAAAAAGTGATTCGTTAATTCGAAGAAATTTTCATTTTCTTTTGCTTCCATATTGAAAGCTTTAACTATTTTTGTCCCATAAATTTTTTCCTGAAGGAAAGAAGTCAAATCCGCCATTTTTCCTTGAAGTGTATAACTCTGTTTGTAAAGCTTCACACCAAGCCAGCTAATTATTACAAGAGAAAAAGGCATAACAACGAGTGAAAGCAATGTCAATTGCCAGCTAATTGCAAGAGCGAGTAGAAGAAACACGATGATAAGTAATGGATCTTTAGTAAGAGTTACAAAACTCGCCGAGATCCCGGTATTAATCATTGTAATGTCGTTTGTAATTCTGGAAATTAAATTCCCGATTCGTTCATTCGTAAAATATTTCAACGAAAGTTTATTCAGATGAGAATAAGTTTCGTTTCTTAAATCACGAATAAATCCCTGTTCAATGTAAGCCATTAAATAAGACTGGACATAACCGAATAAACCTTTAAGAAAAAAAGTCAGGACAATTAAGCCACAAATCCTGAGCAGCGATTGTCGTTTTGAAGGTGTATCAATAAATGAGTAGAGATTCTCTGATAACTCTCTTTTCAAACCCGACAGAAAACCGCCACTTTTAGCTTGAGTTTCCAGTTTCTGGCTCAATTCCGCTGTTGGTGAAAGATTTTGTTCCTGACGAAGTTCTGTTTGAAATAAAGTTTCAAGAAGTGGGATTGTCAGATAAATTGAAAGTCCACTAAAAACTGTAAAAAAAACTGATGTAATCAGAACGCCAATTAAATGTCGCCAGTATGGTTTCAGATAACCTAAAATTCTAAAATATATTTTCTTCCTGTTGATATTTGGTTCACTCATTTTTAGCTTGAAATCGAATTAATCATCATTTAAAAATATGTAAATGATAAGTTAAAACATAGAATTACATTTTATGGTAAATTTAAATGTGAATTAAAATGGATTAAAAATGATAGAGCAAAAAAGAATTGCCCTTGTTGCACACGACAATTGTAAAAAAGATCTTATCGAATGGATTGAATGGAACTGGAAAATACTCATTGAACATCAATTAATCTGTACAGGAACAACTGGAAAATTGATTGAGACAGCACTAAAGAAAAAATTAGAAATAGAAGAACCAGCAAAGACCAAAGAATTAAAAATAAGAAAGCTTAAATCGGGTCCTCTTGGTGGAGACCAACAACTGGGTGCATTAATCGCAAATGAAGAAATTGATATTTTAATTTTCTTCTGGGATCCAATGCAGCCTCTGCCCCATGATGTGGATGTCAAAGCGTTACTTCGAATTGCTGTTTTGTATAATATACCTACTGCCTGTAATCGCTCTACTGCGGATTTTATAATTTCATCCACTCTCTTTAATGAGAAGTATGAGAAAGTTAAAATGGATTTTTCAGATTATATTAATAGAGAATTAAGTTAATACCAGAGATAATAGTTTCATTAAAATTTCAATTGATAATTTACAGTAAATAGTTAGCAGGAATGAATAATTAAAATCTTAGCTTACTCGTCTAAATTTAGCTGTCAGCGTATATAAAATTTCTACAAAAAATATAATCAATATAAATTCAATTGGTGTTCGATATCTTGCCATTGTAAAAAAGATCAAATAGGGTAAAAACCAGAAAATTGCAAAAGACATAAACACTAATTTTAATCGATCATATCTCCACTCTTTCCTTATAAGAAACAAAAGAAACGATATAAAGAAAGCTAAAATCAATGGTGCTTGATAAATAAAAGACAAAACAGTTTTAATAGAAGATTCAGAATAATGATTTGTTCTAACTCTTAAAGGAGACCAGAAACCAATTCCTTTCCAAAAAATTGATTCAAGTGTAATTAAAGGATTTTTAAGAATAAAATTCAGTGCTTGTTCAGTGAAAAACTTATTTTTCTCGTATTCCGAAAAATCTGCAACAAATTTGAATTTCTGATTGAAATGAGGAAGTATCTTATCTTCAATTGTAGAACCATCCCCAAGATGTTTTTTCAAAAAGTCTAAAGTCTTTTCATTATTTCCAAGCCATAAGTTATAACCAGAGCTTGAATTTGTCACATCAAATTTCCCAAAAGCAGCATAATTTCTAAATCCATTCAATAAAATTATAGCAGTCATGATTAAAGATAGATATAAAAATTTCTTCCACGGGAAAATTTTAATTACTGAAATAAATAATAGAAACAACATAATCGAAACAAATCCAATTGGTGTAATTAAATAGATTGCCGTTAGAGAAAGAATCAAAAGTAAAAGAGTATTCTTATCATTCTTCAGTATTAATAAGAAAGTAATCATAACAAATAGTGTTTTAAACCATGTATCGAGAGATTGCAAAGGTCCAACAAGGAATGAAGGATTAAAAATAAAAATTAGTGTACAGATGCTTGATTTAAACTCAGGTTCTGAGTTTTTTGCAAAATATTCTTTACATATCTGAAAGAAAATAACAGGTATGAATGAGTAGATTAGGATCTGAGCTAAAGTTCTTATCAAGAATAAATTACTTGAAGTAACCAAAAAAATTATGGAAAGGAATAAACTATATCCGATTGGTCTCCAGTTATAATACTCACCCATTTGTAATGGTGAGTTGGTTATTAAGTCACCACTTGATGACCAGATAATCGGTTCACCACCATGATAGACTAATTTTTTTGCAAATAACTCAAACCAGGGATCTTCATTTAAATTAATCGGGAAAACTTGATAGATTAAAAAGACTGTTAGTTGTAATAAAACTGATAAAAAATAAAAATATAATGGTCTTAATGTTTTAAGTGTTTTCATTTACATTTAAAGAAAAGAAATAAAAATGAATAGATAAAACGGGTAATATATATCTTTCATTGCCTACATAAATTAAACAAATAATTAGAAACGACATTATCAGATAAAGAAAGAATTTTTGAGGCATAGAAAAATTTTTAATTAGAAATAATTTTAATATTCCGACAAACAGAACGAAATAAAATGTAAGATTCGTCAAATAAAAGAAAAAAGATATCAGTAGAGGATTAAGTGAATTTTCTGTTTTTTTCAATGACCATGTCAAGTAAACATCCCCTCGCTTGTATGTATGAATTAATTTAAGTGGAAGGAGATAAATCAATCTAATTGGATTAGTAAATATTTCTTTCAATCCGGCTACATAAGTTCTATAACTTTCTTCAGCTTCGTTTGAATTATCTATGTTGTAATGAAAATCAAAATTTATATTACCGTAAGATGCTTTATGATTTCCCATCAAAAAATTGAAACCACCATTTGTTGTCATTGGAACTATTGAATTAAATGTCAAATAATTTCTTACAAACCATGGCATTGCCACCATAACCATCACTACAGTCATAACCAATATGTTTCTAAAATATTTCTTTGATAGTCCCATCTTAAAAGAATAGAAAAAGATAACTAATAAAATCAAGAAAGAATATGATCTGAAATACAACATCAAGCCCAGGATTATCCCACCAACAAATGGTAAAAATTTTTCCTTTCTAAAAAACAAATAAATAAATGCCCATAACAAAAATGAAAATACTTGTTCCGTCAAAATTGGATTTACTGCGAAAAAATTATTTGGAAAGAGAAAAAATACTGTAAGGAATAAATACAACTCATTTTTCTTTAGAAATTGTCTGAAAACTTTGTATATGAAAAACATTGTAGCCAATGAAAAAATAATATTAAAGATTCTACCAGCCATTAACATATCACCAAAAATAATCTTCAGAAAACAAAGTAAAGCTGGCAATCCAACTGGATAAAAAGCTGTTTTATTACCATATTCATTAATATATGAACCTGTTGTAAATAACCTATCAGCGAGTTCTAAATATTTTTTACTGTCGGAGTAGGGCTGGGTTTTTATAAAAATTAAAATGAAAACCTGAACTAAAAACAGAAAGACCATTAAACAAGTTATTAACCATCTTTCATCCAGCTTTTGAAATAGATTTAAAATCTTATGTCTTAGTGAAATCAAAACAAACAAAGCAGCAAATGAAATCAATATTGAAGCAGGTAAATAATTAAAAATACTTTTATAATAATAAACATCCATTTCGTCATTTAAATTCTCAGCCAACTTCAGTATATAATCTTGAAGGACAAATATGTAGATAACCAAAAAAATAACTTGAGAGGTAATTAATATCTTATACCTATTTTTATATAATAATTTGATTATCTCTTTTGTCATCTCTTAATTAAGTGGTTCTAAAAATATTCCAGCAATGAAATTGATGAGATGATTAAAATATTTCCACAAGGGACTATATAAAAAGAAAATCAATACAATTGAACCAGCAAAACCAAAATTCACAAGTCTTTCTGTAAATGGCGTATAAAAAATCGAATGTAAAATGTGAACACCATCGAGTGGTGGAATTGGTAATAAATTAAAGAAGAATAAAAATACGTTGAGATAAATTCCATACTTCAAAATAGTTGATAATAAAATTTCTCGTTCGTTCAAATTAAAAAGAACTACATCTGGAGTAACCAGACCAATAATCAGAATGACAATCGCAAAAATTAAATTTGAAAAAGGACCAACAAATGAAACGATACCATCACTCAATCTTCTATTATGAAAATTTTGTGGATTGACCGGAACAGGTTTTGCCCAGCCAATCAAAGCAATACCCGATGCAAAGGACGCAATTGGTATCAAAACTGAACCTATTAAATCAAGATGTTTAAATGGATTAAGTGTGAGTCTTCCAGCTCGCTTTGCAGTATCATCACCGAGTTTAAAGGCACAATAAGCATGGGCAAGCTCATGAATTGTAATGGAAATCAAAAATAATGGAATGAACATTAAGAATAATATTAGTTTTGGATTAACATTTAAATTCGCCATATAAATATTTTAATTAGTTCTACTTCTTGGATGAAATTTGACTAAAACTTCTCTCAACATTGTTCTATCTATATGAGTATAGATTTGTGTCGTTGAAATTTTCGTATGTCCGAGTAACTCCTGAACAACTCGAATGTCAGCTCCTCTTTCAAGTAAATGTGTCGCAAATGAATGCCTGATTGTGTGTGGATGAACATTTTTATCAATTTGTGCATCTTTCACATATTGTCTTAAGATTTTGAAAAATCCCATTCGACTCAATTTAGTTCCACGACAATTCAAAAACAGAAAATTGCCTGACAATATTTTCTTTGCAAGAACTGGTCTAACATGTATCAGATATTGATCAATCCAGTAAATCGCATGTGACCCAATTGGAATAAGTCGCTCTTTTGAACCTTTTCCAAAAACTCTCACAACTTCTTCATTAAGGAATAAATCATTAATCTTTAGATTAATCAATTCGGAAACTCTCACTCCAGTTGCATAAGCAAATTCGAGCATTGCTTTATCCCTCAAGCCGAGAAGCGTTTTTGGATTTGGTTGATCAAGTATTTTATTAATTTCAGAAAGAGAAAGAACTTCCGGTGGTCTTACAGCTATTTTTGGTCCTTTAAACTTTAATGCTGGATTATTTTCAATATAATCGTTTGAATAAAGGTATCTAAAAAAACTTTTGATTGATGAATAATTTCTAGCAATTGATTTAGTTGAAAGACCAATTGCATCCAGTGTGGAAAAATAATTACTCAAAATCATCTTGTTAACATCATTAAAATCATCAATATCTTTACTGACGAGAAAATTTAAGAATCGCTCAAGATCAATTCTGTAAGATTCGACAGTGTTTTGTGAATAACCACGAATTGATTTGAGATATATAAGAAATTCATTCAATAATTTTTGTAAAAGTTCCATTGCCATTAATTAATTTTCAGGATATTCTATTCTCTGGTGATAAAATCCAAGCAAAGTATTAACAAAGCTCTCTTTGATTTTAGTCAAATCTTTAAGAGTTAAATTTGAATCATCGAGCTGACCTTCGAAAAATCTCTTTCTAATTACTTCATCAATCAATTCTGATAAAACTTCTTCGTTCACAACTTCAAGATTTCGACTCATCGATTCAACAGCATCAGCAAGCATAACAATTGCCGTCTCTTTTGATTTTGGTTTTGGTCCAGGATAACGAAATTTATCTTCATCAATTTTCTTTTTTAACTTTTTGGCAATGGTAAGAAAATATTGAACCTGAGTCGTTCCATGGTGCATAGGAATAAAATCAATTATCTCTTCAGGTAAATTATATTTTCTGGCAATATCAATTCCTTCTTCAACATGATTTAAAATAATTTGAGCTGAATGTTCTGGATCGAGGTCTTCGTGTTCGCTTCTTTCGTCTCGAATATTTTCAATGAAATAGTTTGGTTCAACAATTTTTCCAACATCATGATATAATGCACCAACTTTAGTAAGAATTGTATTTGCACCAATTGCTTTTGCTGCACTTTCAGATAAAATGCTCATATTAACTGAATGATGAAAAGTACCTGGTGCCTTCAATCTCAGTTCTTGAAGTAATGGATGATTAAAATCTGCAAGTTCAATGAGAGTTAAATCAGTCGTTACATTGAAAATTCTTTCAAAGAAAATCAGAAGTCCATAAGTTAAGACTGGAGAAATAATTGAATTAGCAAGAGCGAAAATTACTTCGTTGCTTATTTCAGTAAAAGAAGAGAATCTTTCCAGACCAAAAGCAACAATTGTTGTAAAATATCCGAGAAGAATAAAGAGTAAAGACCTGAATATTTGAGAACGATTTTTAATATCTCTTACTGAATACACAGCTAATGCACCAGCCACAATGTTTGCTGTTGCAATTGTATAATCATTTCCACGAATTCCGCCAATAATTAACGAAGCAACCACTGTCACATAAAAACCGAGTCTCGAGTCGAATATAATGGTAACCAGCATTGAGGCAGTGGGAATAAAAATCAAATACTCAACGGGCAAATCAATTTCAATTCTTGAAGAGATATAAGCAAAGAAAGAAATCAATATCAATATAATTGACAGTATCAGAATTTTGCTTGTATTTGAATAAACTTTCTTTCGAAATAGAAAAATGTAAATTCCAAGGATAAGGAGAAGAACTGTTATGTGTAAAAACTTACCAAAGAATTGTAAGATTGTATCAAAACGTTCTCCCTTTTCGAACTTTATCCTTCTATAGGAATCAATTTTTCGTTTAATATCTTCTGTAATCTTCTGATGTTTGGCAACAATTCTTTCATTTTCCAGAACAATCCCGACATTTTTAGATACTCTATTTTTTGCTTCTTCTTTCGCGAGAAATGTATCTCTTTCATTATATATTAAATTCGGTTTAACAAAATCTTTGAAAAAAACTTTTATTAACGGAACAACAATGGCTTTTCTATCTTCAATTTTTTCAATGCTCTCAATTAAGATACTCTCAATATCATTCTTATCGAAGAAAATATCTTTCGAATGTTTTTCTTCTACTTTTCTTATTCGAACAAAAATTGAATCTCTATCAATTTCCTCTTTCGATAAATTCAGATAACCCGTAGAATAAATATATTCAACCAGATTTTTCAGAATTAATTTCAGCTCATTAAAAAAATTATCATCTAAATGGAGTAACAACTCCTGAGCTTCTACTGGTTTTATATCCAATGAATAAAGATTTAAGATTGAATCAATTGAGATTTTACCTTCAACAAAATCTCTACTATCCTTTTTGAATTTATCAGTAAAAACTCCAATCGAATTAAGAGCAAAGGAAGAACTGGTATCATTCAATTCAAAAATTGGAAGAACAGATTTCTGTGCATCCTGAACATCTCGTTCATATTCATCAGGATATTTTAAGACTGGAAAAGAGAATTGAGCTATTAAATCTTTTGATGTCCATATATCCCCTATTCTGACTTCCTTATCAATTGTTTCACTCCTCGGGAAGAAAAGTGCAATTATAAAAATCGTAATTAAGACAATTAATCCTCTAACAAATTCATCATTAAAAAATTTTTTCTTCATCTTTTTCATAATTCAAAATTAACATAAAGAAGATTTTCTACAATTATTTATGAAAAAGCCTCTCCGAAAAACAGAGAGGCTTTTAAATTAATTTCAGAATTAATCAGGCTTGCTCAACCTGCTTCGGTTTATACAAGAGAGCAGCTAAAATTCCAAGTATTACAGCCTGGGCAAATCCGCAAAGGAATAGATAAAGAGTTACTTTATACGGGATGGGCGAGAAAATATAATTCGTGTATTGTCCAACAAGGAAATAAAATAAACCAATATAAACACCAAACCTAACACCTTCCCAGAGCCCCCTATTTTCATAACCCTTTGCGAAGAAGAATGTGAAGAAGAAACTCCAGATTATATCAAGGATATAGCCCATCCACATTTTTGAAGAATATTCTTCTTCAGGGCGAAAAGCTTTTGCGACTTCTGGATCTTTCCAGAGTGGATCAAGCAAAAATCCGTAGAAGAAAAAGTTTGTGGCTTCTAAAACCACAAAAATTACAACAAAGGTTAACCAGAATTTTTTTGTAAACATAAAACACCTCTTTTTTGGTTATTGTTTGTTTACTCTCTGAACTCTCTTGAGTTCAATATCAAATTATTTAATTAATAAATTAGTTACAAGGAGTAAACAGGAAGAAATTTGCCTTTTTAATAAATGAAAATGGAAGTGATTACCGAAAAAATATTTCAGAAATCTTTAATGAAATGAATATTTGAGTAATCAAACAAATATTTAATTGGCAGGTATTGCTTTCTGGATTTTCTCAGGATTGTTTTATCTCTAAACTTCAAGTTTATAGGATTATTTCTCAATCTTTCTGGCAGAGGAATAATTCTCAAGGTCGTAGTTAATGACTTTTTCTGGCATTGGTAACCTGTCAATAATCACTCCAGAATCTTTAAAGAATTGAACTCCGAGTGAATCATGATACTCTGAGAAAACAACAACTCTTACTATTCCAGCAGCAATTAATGCTTTTGCACAGGTAGTACAGGGCATATTTGTTACATACGCAGTTGCACCTTTTACACTTACACCATGGAGTGATGCTTGCACAAGAGCATTTATTTCGGCATGATTAGTTCTAACACAATGATTATCAACAATTAAACATCCAACATCATCACAATGTGGCTGACCCGGAAGAGAACCATTGTATCCAGTTGCAAGAACATATTTATCTTTAACTAAAACACATCCAACATGCATTCTTGGACAGGTTGACCTTTCTGAAGCGAGCATTGCAAGTTTTAAAAAGTATTCATCCCAGCTTGGTCTTTTTTTGAGTTCCATAATTTTTCCTGATTTAATTCATTACGAAAATAATTTGTATCTAAATTTGGGCACAATTATAATTTAATCAATTTGAGTAAACAAGTCATATTTTTCTTAATTTAATTTAATTAAAAAACAATTTTGAAATCTGTATGTGTGGAATTTGCGGAATAATTTCGTTTGATAACTCAATAGTAGATGAGAAAACTCTCATTCAAATGAGAGATGAAATGAAGCATCGTGGACCTGATGCTGAAGGAATTTTTATTAACGAAAATCGGAAAATCGGATTTGGTTTCAGGCGACTCGCCATCATTGATTTATCTCCTGCTGCAAATCAACCAATGTCAAGTAATGATAAATCGATCTGGATTGTCTTCAATGGTGAAATTTATAATCACCTTGAGGTTAGAAAAGAACTTGAAAGAAAAGGTTACCAGTACCGAACAAAAAGCGATACAGAAACAATTATCTATGCTTATGAAGAATATGGAATTGATTTTATTCACAAATTGAATGGAATGTTTTCAATTGCAATCTGGGATGCAAGAAAAAAATTATTTATTGCCTGCAGAGATAGAATAGGTAAAAAGCCATTTTATTATACTTTTCAAAATGGGAAATTCATTTTTGCTTCAGAAATAAAATCGATACTCAAACATCCTGAAGTAAAAAAAGAATTAAATCTAAATTCACTTTCTCATTATCTAACATTTTTAATTCCACCTTCTCCAGAAACAATGTTTGAAGGAATCAAAAAGCTCCCGGCAGGTCATCGCTTAATATTAAATGAAAACGGTGATTTGAAAATTGAAGAGTATTACGATGTTCTAAATTCAGAAAATGAGATTCTTGAATCAGATGAAAATCAAATTAAAGAGAATATTATTCGTCTCCTTCGACAATCAATTAAAGATAGAATGATAAGTGATGTTCCATTCGGAGTTTTTCTGAGTGGTGGAATTGATTCCTCTACAAATGTTGCATTGATGGCAGAATTGATGGATAGACCGGTTGATACTTTCTCAATTGGTTTCAAAGATTTTCCTTACAATAACGAATTTGAATACGCACGAAAAGTAGCTGAAATCTTCAAGGCAAATCATCACGAAATTCAAATCGATGCAAAAGATGCACTAGAGTTTTTTCCAGAACTCGTATATCACCAGGATGAACCACTTGCCGATCCAGTTTGTATTCCACTTTATTTTGTTTCAAAGCTTGCAAGAGAAAATGGAACAATCGTGGTTCAAGTCGGTGAAGGAAGTGATGAAGAATTTGCAGGTTATCCCTGGCTATTAAGACATCTTAAAATTGCTAATCTTAACAAGTATCTTTTCAAAAGATTTCCCCAATCATTGAATAATCTTTTTTATCAATTAGTCAAAAAATTATGGAGCGAAGAAGGGAAGTTACTTGAAATTGATTATATCAGAAGAATTAAGGATCGTCAGGAAATTTATTGGGGAGGTGCAATAAATTTTACGGAAGAACATAAATCAAAACTTTTAATTAATAATCTGAATAATTCTTATCTAAAGATTCAGGAGATTTATAATAGTTACAATCAAAAAAGTAGAATAGATGATCTATTACGAAAGTTTATTTATCTCGAATTCAAAAATCGTTTGCCCGAATTACTCTTGATGAGAGTCGATAAGATGGCAATGGCAACTTCAGTTGAGGCTCGTGTACCTTTCCTCGACTATCGTCTGGTTGAATACTCTTTCAAAATTAATTCAAGGGTTAAAGTAAAAAACAACACAACTAAATACATCCTTAAAAAAGCAGTAGAAGGTTTAATCCCGAATGAAATTATCTACAGGAAGAAACAAGGATTTGCTGCACCTATGAACTACTGGCTGAAGAATGAACTATCTGATTTTACTAAAAATTATTTGCTTAATTCAAAAATTCATCAACTCGGTTTGTTCAATAAAGATTTCATAAACTTTTTGCTTAATTCTCCACTTTCAAATAGATATGATTTTGTCCAGAATACCTGGAATTTACTTAATCTCTTTATGTGGTATGATTACTGGTTTGAAGGAAAGTTAATAAGCTGATGGATTATCTTTCAAAACTAAATTTATTCAACTTAACCAGGACAGCTAAACAAACAATTGCTCTTTATTTTTCACAAATAGGAGCAATGTTCTTTGGAGTCTTATTTACGATTGTAAACACACGTCTTCTAACTAAATCGGAATTCGGGACATTAAATTTCTACATTCAAATTCTGACATTTGCTGCCTTAATTTTTGAGTTTGGATTTTTTGCAGCTGGCTCACGATTAATTGCAATCGAAAAAGATTACAAAAAAGAAAGAGAGTTAATTGGAACACTATACATACTTGGGACAATAATTTCACTGGCTTATATTTTTGTTCTCTTAGTCATATCTTTTTTTGTTGATGATTTATTTAAGTCAAATGTAAAATTTTTAATATTAATTGGATTAATCCCCTCGCTTGCTTTTCCCTTCCAATTTTTAATACAGCTTGTTTTTCAGGGAAGTAATGAAGTTTTAAAACTCTCTCTTTACACTTTACTTCCCAGATTACTCTATTTTGTTTTTGTTGGTATTGCTTACCTGATGAGTTACTTCAATTTAAATACAACTTCTCTTCTTTATGTTTTATCGTTTTTTATTTCGACGATCGTTACAATAATTATCTCAAGACCATCATTGAGAAATTTTAAGATACACCTTAATGAAATAATCAAAGAGACTAAAGAATACGGTTTCAAAGTTTACATTGGTAGAGTTACAGGAATGATTGGTTATCAATCCAATGTCTTACTCATTCAATACTTTGCCAGAGAAATTGAAGTAGCGAACTATTCGTTGATTAATTTTTTCACAACGCCAATTTCAGTTTTTTCTCGTTCCCTGTGTACATCTTTATTTAAAGGTTTTGCAAATCTCGATAGAATTCCTTCGAGAGTTTTCAAAATAAATTTTCTCTGGTTGATAGCGAGCAGTTTAATATATCTATTAATTGGTGGATTTGTTTTAGAAATGTTTTTTTCAAAGAAATATTCTGAAGCCATTCCATTAATTTTGCCAATGGTAATTGCAAATTTCTTTATGGGCGCATTTCAACCATATAATTTTTTCTTGAGTGCAAAAGGGAAAGGTGATTATTTATTAAGAATTGCCTTAATCTTAACTATTAGTACTCTATTTTTTAATTTTTTATTAATTCCTTTTTACGGTGGACTAGGTGCTGCATATGCAAATTTAATTTCTTTGTTAGGAAATTATTTCATTCATCTATTATATTATAAAAAAACAAAGAGAAGGATTAACGCGAATGAATAACCTACCAAAAGAAAACATTTACGCACATACTAAAAAATTAAAATTCTTGATATCAAATATTGATGAGTACATTAAAATAAAAAATAGGAAAATAAACATTCTCGACTTTGGTTGTGGAAACGGTTCTGCAATATCGCAATATTTAATCCGCCCTGAGGTTAATTTATATGGAGTTGATATACATGATGAATCAATTGATTATGCCAATAGACATTTCAGAAGCTCAAATGCAATTTTCCTTAAAGAAATTCCAAAAAATGTTTTATTTGATATTATTATCTACGCCGACGTACTAGAACATCTTGAAAATCCCGAAAATTTTTTAAAGGAGCATTCAAAATTATTAAAAGATGATGGAATAATTTTAGGTTCAATCCCCAATGGATATGGTCCGTTTGAAATAGAAAAGAAGCTAACCTATTACTTAGGTCTTGAAAGTTTAGTTAGTGTTTTAATTAAAATTAAACAGAAGTTTAAAAATAAAAACTCAGAAACTATTCCTTACAACTTTGAATCTGGACATGTTAATTTTTTTACTCAAAAAAAGTTTAGAGATTTACTTAGTAAATCAGGATTTCAACTGGACAAAATTGAGAAGGGGGGGTTTATCGGTGCTCCATTTAGTGACAGGATTTTAGGTAAGTTTAATTCATTTATAAATTTTAATATTAAACTTGGCAATTTATTACCTCTCTGGATGGTTTCAACTTGGTATTTTAAAGCCCATAAAATTTCTAAGGTTTTATGATATTGAGTATTTGTTTAAATAAGTTTATTTTTCCACAAAAGAGGGATTAATAAAATGGCTAAAAAATTAATTTTTCTTTTCATTATTTCCACACTATTTTTTTATTCTTGTCAGAAAGACAAAGGAAATATTGTTAATCCTAGCACTGAAAGTAAAGGTTCAGTTCAATTAAAGTTTTATAAGACAACCATTCCTCGCGAAATCAGAACTTTAGTTATAATACTAACAAGAAATTTTCCACTTCAAACCATAGTTGATTCAATGTATATAACGGATTATTCCCCTGATACTCTAATAACTACAATAAACAACATTCCCACTGGTAATTGGCTCTTAAGAATTTTAGCTAAAGATAGTTTATCAGTTGTAAGATATCAAGGAGAATTAAACATAACAGTTTTCGATGGTCAAACAACAAATGCTTATGTAGTTATGTATCCCACTGGGGGAAGTGGAACTGGAAGTATTAGAATCTTTATTATATGGAACTTGCAACAGCAAATCAAATGGAAAATGTATAGTAATAATCCTATTATAAAACAAGATTATGGGACTTGGGACGGAAATCATCCTTACATAAAAGCTCCCTCCATATTAAAAGAAGAAAATGGATATAAAATGTGGTACATAAGTGGTGATAATAATGTTCAACAAATAGCTTACGCAACTTCTAGCAATGGATATGAATGGAATAAGCATGGTATCGTAATTTCTCAAGGCCCAATAGGTTCGTTACTAGAATATGGTTCAGATGGCTGTTTTGTCATTAAAGAAGGCAATGTTTACAAAATGTGGTTGAACAGTAAAACATTTAATAAAAAACATAATGGAATAGCTTACGCAACCTCAACTGATGGAATAAATTGGAATATTCAATCTAACCTAGTTATACCAACCACTAACAATAAAACTTATATCTTTGCACCTTCTGTAGTAAAAAAAGACAGTATTTATTTTATGTATTACAGTGTAACGAGAGCCCCTGATACGCAACCAGAAATTTATCTCTCAACTTCTACTAATGGAATTAATTGGACTGATTATGGAGTAGTTCTTAAAGCAAGACAAAATATTGACTGGGAAAGAGGTGGGGTTTTTTGTCCATCCGTTATTTATAGAAATAATAAATTTTACATGTATTATACATCAAAGAGAAGTCCAGATTATTTTGATATTGGATTTATTGGAAAAGCTGAATCAGTCGATGGATTTAATTGGACTTTTAGCGACACTAAACCAGAATTAGCGCAGATTGATACATCCCCTTGGTATACAACATTAGTCGCATATCCTTTTGTCTTCGAAGATAATGGGAAATTAAAAATGTATTTTTCCGGAATTTCAATTTATAATAATATGTACCAGATTGGATTAGCTGAAGAGAAATAAAAATACCATCAATATCTATTCTAATTTAAAAAGCCCGATAAATTCCTATCGGGCTTTTTTGTTTTTTAAATATCTTTGTAAAAGGAAAAGCAATCTTTTTTATGTTAATACAAAAAATAAAAATCGGATATATTCATTTTGTCAAAAAGCCTGTTTTTATATTGAGATGTAAAACTGGCATCATAAAAAAAAATCTATCGCTTAAACCAAATTACTTTTTAGAATCAAACAATTTTTTTGAACAACAATTCAAAAAATCTCTCCTTGAAATTCAATCGGACTCAAAAATTATTGAAGAAGCTCAGCTCATCATTCAAAATAAATTTCAAACACTTGGCTCTGAACTGACTTATCTTGGCGAAAAAATAAACTGGCATCAGGATTTCAAATCGGGGAGAATTTGGGAAAAAGTTTTTTATACCAGAATTGATTCCAAATATTCCATAAACAAAAGTGATATTAAAGTCCCATGGGAGTTAAGTCGATTTCACCAAGCTCAATATTTAGCTAAAGCCTATCTCATCACTAAGGCTGAAAAATATGCTCAAAAGTTTTTTGAACTCGTAGATAACTGGATTGATGAAAATCCATTCTGTTATGGTGTAAACTGGAATTGTGCAATGGAAGTTGCCATTCGGGCAGTTAACTGGATTTTTGCTCTTCATATCTTCAAATCCTCTCAATATTTCTCTGAACAAATTCTTAAAAAAATTCTTACTTCTCTTTATCATCATGGACTCTTTATCAGAAACAATCTCGAATATGGACGAAGAAACGGGAATCATTATTTGAGTGATTTAATGGGACTTATCTGGATAGGAGCCTTTTTCTACAATCATCAATTTGGAAAGCAATGGTTTAAGTATGCTAAAAAAGAACTAGAGAAGGAAATTTTAATTCAAGTTTACGAAGATGGTGTTGATTATGAAAAGTCAACCTTCTATCAGCGTCTTGTAACTGAAATCTTTACCTTATCGAACATCGCCGCAGAGAAAATCAATAAACCTTTCTCAAATAAATTTAAAGAGAGACTCCATAAAATGTTTGAGTTTATTGCTTCTTATGTTATTGGTGATGAAGTACCAAATGTTGGTGATTGCGATGATGGAAGAATAATTAAATTCAATTTCTTTGAAAAGATAAGTGAGATGAGAAATCTACTTGCTGTCGGCTCTGTAATCTTTAAAGACGAATTTTTAAAATCAAAAGCTGAACAGAATTTTGTTGATGTTTTATTATTACTTGGTCTTGATGGTTTTCAAAAATTTTCTGAAATCAAAACAATTGAAATCAAACCAGAGAATAAAATTTTTCCAAATGGTGGATTTTGTGTTCTGAACTACAAAGATTTTTTTATCTTTCTTGATTTCGGTGATATAGGAATGAATGGCTGGGGAGGACACGGACATAATGATATTCTCAGTTTCGAACTCGCCTATAAAGGAAAACGATTTTTTGTTGATTCAGGAACTTATGTTTACACACCCGAGCCTGAATTACGACAAAAACTTCGTTCAACTTACTCACATAATACAATTATGGTTGATGGAAAAGAATTAGCCGAGTTTTTAAATCTCTTTCGTATCAAACAAGATTTATCTCAAGCAAGATTAGTTCAGTATTCATTGAATAATGTGGAAAAAGATTTGATTGAAGCTGAGCATTACTGTTATAAAAGACTCGAAAACCCGGTCATCATTCGTCGCAAAATTGTTGTAGAAAAATTAAATGGTGTAATTAAAATTGAAGATACCTTTTCTGGAAATGGTTCAAACAGAATTGAAATTTTTTACCATTTCCATCCACAAATAAAAATTGAAAAACTCACCAATCAGATTTATCAATTAGAATTAAACGAACTAAAGCTTCTTCTTGAACTTCCAGAGATAGAATATTACAAGACAGATATTGAAGAAGGTTTATATTCAGAAAGTTATGGTAAAATCGAAAAAAATTTGGTTTTAAGAATCACAATTGAAAAGAAAAATAAATTTCCAGAATCATTCGTAACCCTACTCAAATCAATTGATAGTTAATATGAAAATTATTGTAATAGGTCATCCCTGTCTTGATATAATTCATAAAAACGAGGAAATACTCACTTCGTATGGTGGAATCATTTACAGCTTGATTGGTTTTCTAATTGCTGTCAGAAAAGATGATTTAATATTTCCTTTTTTTCAGATTAATGAAGAACATTCCTCAAAATATTTTGAAATCTTAAACTCATATCCTCAGATAAAGAAAGATTTGTTATCAATCTCATCTTCTCAAATGAATGTTGTTCATTTGTTTTTCAATGGTGAGCAACTGAATTTCGAATGTTATCAATCAACATCTCCAAAGATAGAAATCAAACGAAATGCCCATTTAATTTCTAAGGATTCAAATTTCTATATAAATATGATTAGTGGCTTTGAACTCGACATTGAAGATTTGAAATTCATTCGAAATAATTTTACTGGAAAAATTTATTTTGACTTTCATACATTAACTCGTGGAATGAATGAAGAAGGTAAAAGAATTTATAGACCAATAGAAAACTGGAGAGAGTGGGTTATGAATTGTGATGTAATCCAGATGAATGAAATCGAAAGACAAAATCTCAGTCCAGAAAAATTTAATGAGGAAGAGTTCGCTGAAGAAGCAATTAAATCAGGTTGTAAGATCGTTAACATTACAAAAGGTGATAGAGGAGCAACATCATATTTTCTGGAAGGTCAGAAAATAAAAAGACTATCTATTCAACCAGAAACAGGTTTAAAATTTAAAAGCAATGTTGGGTGTGGTGATATATTTGGTGCAGTATTCGCTTATAATTATTTTCGCAACGAGAAAATTGAATCTTGTTTGAAAGAGGCAGTAGAAATTTCATCAAGGAGAATTGAAATAGATAAAATTGAAAATATCATTGACAAACTTAAAAAAGCAGAAAGTGATAATCTATGAATTTGATCAAGACAAGAATATTAATAGTTGGATGCAATGGTTTGCTCGGTCAGGCACTTGTCAATTATTATTCAAAAAGAAAAGATGTGGAGTTACATTTAGCTTCAATTGAAGATGCTTTCGTCGGTAATAATCAATTCACTTATACTAAAATTGACATAACGAAACGAAACGAAGTAAAAAAATTAATTTTAGATTTTGTCCCGGATTATATTATTAACGCTGCAGCATACACTGATGTTGATGGTTGCGAAACAAATCGAGAACTCGCCTGGAATATCAATGTAAATGGTGTGAAATATTTAGTTGAAGGATGTAGAATTGTTGATGCTAAACTCGTTCATCTCTCAACTGATTTTATTTTCGATGGTCAAAATGGACCTTATCACGAAGACGATAAACCGAATCCAATTTCATACTATGGTAGAACAAAATTTGCCAGTGAGAATGAAATAAAAATTGGAGGAATCCCTTTCCTGATAATCAGAACCAATGTTTTGTATGGAATTCAAAAAGGTGTAAAAAAAGATTTTGTCGAATGGGTTGTGGAAAATCTAAGTCAGAATAAACACATTAATGTCGTCACTGATCAATGGAATAATCCAACTTATGTCGAAGATTTAGTAAATGGAATTACTCTCGCAATTGATAAAAGAAAAAATGGTATTTACAATATCGGTGGGCTTGAATATCTAAGTCGATATGATTTCGCAATAAAAATTGCAGAAGTATTTGATCTGGACAAAAGTTTAATTAATAAAACCACCACGGATAAATTAAATCAAAAAGCAAAAAGACCATTACGGGGTGGAGTAATTATATTAAAAGCTCAGGCTGAGCTTGGTTACAAACCACGAACAATTCAAGAAAATCTCGAAGGGATCAAAAAGAAATTACTGGATTTATGAAACTTGAACGAAATTTTAAATAAGTTTGAAGGTTTCATTTTTGATCTCGATGGGACAATCTACCGTGGATCAAAATTAATTGATGGTGCAAAAGAAGTTTTTCAAGTTCTTAATGATTTGAACAAGAAATTTGTCTTTGTATCTAATCGTACAACATCCACACCTGAAAAATATCAAGAAGTTTTAAATGCTTTTGGAATTACTTGCAAAGAAGAACAGATTATTACATCAGCTGAAGTGACCAAAAATTATCTTATTCAAAATCATCCAGAGGAAAAAGTTTTTGTAATTGGAGAAAAAATTTTTATCGATTATCTAAAAGTTAACGGGATTGAGATTGCAAATCATCAAATAGATATCGTTTTAGTTTCGCTTGATCGAACATTAAACTTTCAGAAAATTCTAAAAGCTCAAAAGGCTTTACAAAATGGTTCAAGATTTTTTGCTGCCAATATTGATAATACCTGTCCCGTTGAAGATACTGAAATTCTCGATGCCGGTTTTACAATTGCTGCTCTGGAAAACTTGACTAATCGAAGACTCGAAAAAAATTTTGGTAAACCATCCAAATTAATTGTTAATGAAATCTTAAAAAGAATTGACCTTCCTGCAGATAAATGTATTTTAATTGGCGATAGACTGGAAACTGATATTCTTATGGCAAAGCAAAATGGAATTACTTCGGTTCTTGTTTTGAGTGGTGTGACAAATGAAAATCTATTATGGAAATCTCATATTAAACCTGATTTTGTTTTAAAAAATATCTCCGAATTGACCAAAGATTAGATTTGATGAATTGAACTGCTCAAAATTTTGAATTATCCAATATCGTTTATTTTGAATCACAGTTTTATAAAATCATCATCTGAAAAATAAATAATCCACCTAGATAATTTTTTTAATGAAGGATAATGAATGGAAATGTTTACCTTGATTCTTCTTTGGGTTGGCGGGTCATTAAATCAGTTGTAGCGATGATTGGATCTTTATCTTCATAAAGAATTTTATAAACCTCTGTACAGATTGGCACTTCAATATTTGTTTGTTGCGAAAGTAAATAAACACTTTTTGCAGTAGGAACTCCTTCAGCAACCATTTCCATTTCAGAAAGGATTTGTTTAAGCTTTTTTCCTTTTCCAATTTGTTCACCTACAAATCGATTCCTTGAATATTTACTCATACAGGTTACAATCACATCACCAATTCCAGAAAGTCCAGAAAAAGTTTCTGGTTTTGCTCCAAGAGCAACACCAAGTCGAGAAATTTCAGCAATTCCTCTGGTCATTATTGCTGCTTTTGTGTTGTCACCAAAGCCCGCACCATCGCAAATACCAGCACCAATGGCAATCACATTTTTAAGAGAACCACCGAGCTCTACTCCCACAATATCAGTTGTTGCATAAACTCTGAAATAAGGATTCATAAACTCATTCTGAACAAATTTTGCAGTTTCTATTGATCTGGAACCAACAACAACTGCAGTTGGAATTTTTCTTGCAACTTCTTCGGCGTGACTTGGACCAGAAAGAGTTGAGATTTGTTCATAAGAAATAGATGGGAACACATCTTCGATAATCTCAGATACTCTTTTGAGAGTGGAGATTTCAATGCCTTTGGCAACATTAACGATAATGGAATTCTTAATTAATTTAAAATCAATTTTTTCAATTACACTCCGGAGATATTGTGTTGGGATAGCTAAGACGATAATCTGTTTTTTATGGACAGCTTCCTCGAGATTCGATGTAATGATAATTTCCTCAGGAATCTGAATCTGAGGTAAATAAATTTCATTGATTCTCTTTTCATTTAAAATCTGAGCATAGTCAGGTTTATATTCATACAGCGTAACATTGTGACCATTGCTGAAAAGAAGAATTGCAAGGGTAGTACCCCAACCACCTGCACCTAAAACTGCAACATTCATTATCAATCTGTTTTTTTGTGAATTAAAGGAATTCGCTTAATACGATTTTCTGTTCCTTCAATCAATCTTTTAATATTGGAACGATGAGTATAAGTAATAAAGATTGCAATAAATAGTGAAAAAGCAATTAATGTCGAATAACCCTGTATGTGTACATGAAAAAGATTTTCTCTAATGAAAAGTATAATTGGTAAAGCAATCGCCGCAGAAATTGAGCCAAGTGAAACATATCTGAATTTGATTAACATCAAAAGAAAAATTCCGGCAGCAATTAAAACATCGATTGTCATTAAACTTGCAGCCATTCCAACTGCTGTCGCCATACCTTTACCACCACGAAAACCTGCAAAGACTGTAAAGACGTGACCAATAACCGCACTAATTCCAGCAAGTAACTGGACAAAAGTAAAATCATCAAATGGTGTAGGATTTTCAAAAGGTATACTTGTTAAAAAGAAAAGTCGGGCAATAAAGACCACAGCAACAACACCTTTGAAGGCGTCGAAAAGTATTACTAAAATTCCATACTTCCATCCAAGAACACGAAAAACATTTGTTCCACCAGCATTTCCACTACCATAATTTCGAATATCAATACCTGCTGCTAATCTGCTCACAATGATTGCTGTTGGAATTGATCCAACGAGATAAGAGAGTAAGAGAATTAAAATAATTGTAAACATAAAAACCTATAATTTTTTACTTAATAATTTGAATATAAACTTATTTAATTAAAATGTATTTCACAAGTAGAATTAATTCAAAGAAAATGACGGGCAAAAAAGAAATCTTCTTGCAAAGTAATTTTTCTGTTTTCACTTTTTATTTGATAAAAGTAAATCTGTACTCCAAGTTTCTCCACGAGAGATGCTTCATCAGTTCCATAAAAATTTTCTTCAAATGCTTTATCAAATGCCTTTTTTAATATCTGATAAGTAAATATTTGAGGTGTTTGCACAAGCCAGATTCTATTTCTATCAAGAGTTGTCTCAACGATTTTATTTCCTGTCTTAATTGTATCAATTGCTTTCTTTGCTGCAATGACAGATTTTTTCTTCCTCGCAAAATCAATCAAATCATCTATCTCCTTTGAACTAATCAAAGGTCTCACAGCATCATGAACACAAATCAAATCATTTAAACTGGCTTTAATGGATTTTAGAGCTTCGTAAACTGAGTCCTGTCTTTCCTTTCCACCAACTACAATGTTCTTAACTTTAGAAATATTATATTTTCTAACAAGCTTTTGAGTCTTATCAATAAAATTCTTGTGTGATGCAATTATAATCTCATCAACATTTCTGGCTTTTTGAAATTTCAGCAGAGTGTGAACAAGAATTTCAATTCCATTAATTTTCATGAATTGCTTTGGCAATCGGGAATTAAATCTTTTTCCAACTCCAGCTGATGGAATTATTGCAAATGTTTTCATTCAAAATCTCATTGATAAATAAAAAGGTCAGGTAATGAACCTGACACTAAATTTCTATTCAATATGGATTTGATTTAAAATAAATCAAACTATAAAATTAACATTGCATCGCCATAACTCAGGAAACGATAACCATCTTTAATTGCTTTTTTGTAAGCCTTCATAGTAAAATCATATCCAGCAAATGCTGCCACAAGCATCAACAAAGTTGATTCTGGTGCATGAAAGTTTGTGATTAAGGCATTAACAATCTTAAAATCATAAGGTGGAAAAATAAATTTATCTGTCCATCCACGATTTGGAGCTGAAAGTCGACTTGCAGTTACACTTGTCTCAAGTGCACGAACTGTGCTTGTTCCTACTGCAAACACTCTACCTCTATTCAAGATTGTTTTATTGATTACTTCAGCGGTCGTTTCTGGAATTTCGTAAAATTCAGAATCCATTCGATGCTTTGTTAAATCTTCTACTTCAACGGGTCTAAAAGTACCAAGTCCAATGTGTAAAACTACAGGAACAATCTTAACACCTTTCTTCTCAATTTTCTTAAGTAACTGAGATGTAAAATGAAGTCCTGCAGTTGGAGCAGCAACCGAACCCGATATTCTTGCATAAACAGTTTGATAATTTTTCTTATCAGATGGAACTGGATCTCTCTTTATGTAAGGAGGTAAAGGAACTGTTCCAATTCGTTCAACAACTTCGAAGACATCTTTATCAGTCAGGAATCTGATTGTTCTACCTCTTGAGGTTGTATTATCAATAATTTCACAAACAAGTCCTTCATCAAAATAAATTTTATTTCCAATCCTGACCTTTCTTGCAGGTTCAACTATAACATCCCAGATTTTTTCTTGAGGATTTAGCTCTCGTAAAAGTAAAACCTCAATCTTTGCATTTGTCTTTTCCTTTTTACCGAAAAGTCTTGCAGGAAAAACTTTAGTCTGGTTCACAACAAGACAATCACCCTTCTGGAAATAGTCGACTATGTTAGAAAATTTTTTGTCTTCAATTTCTTGAGTTTCTCGATGTAAAACCATCAAACGACATTTGTCTCTTGGAGTAACAGGAAATTTTGCAATTAAATTTTTTGGTAAAACATATTTGAAGTCAGATAACTTTAACTCTCTATCCATTAAGAAATTCATCATAATCCCTCATTTTTTCTTGGTTGATTAAACTCTACAATTAATGGAGTAAAAGAGCTTCCTGAAGAATTTTATCGGAAGCTCTTTTCCCATTTCAAAGTTTTATTTTTTACGAGACTTTTTAGTGACTTTTCTCACTTTGTTGTTAGTTTTCTTGGTTGCAGCTTTGGGTTGACTGAGTTTTTCCAACACAACTGCACGAGCTGCAGCCAAACGAGCAATTGGAACTCTAAAAGGTGAACAACTAACATAATCAAGACCAATTCTATGACAGAACATCACTGAATCTGGTTCACCGCCATGCTCACCACAAATACCGACTTTCAAGTTTGGTCGAGTTGCTCTTCCTTTTTGAACTCCCATTTTCATCAATTCACCAACACCATTGATGTCAATCGATTCAAAAGGATCACGTGGTAAAATGTCCTGTTCAACATATGCTGGCAGAAATTTTCCAGCGTCATCTCTCGAAAGTCCAAAAGTTGTTTGAGTTAAATCATTAGTTCCGAATGAGAAAAATTCTGCAACCTGAGCAATTTCATTTGCAGTCACACAGGCTCTTGGTAATTCGACCATTGTACCAATAGTGTATTCAATTTTCTCACCCATTTCCCTCATAACCTCGTCAGCCACTCTACGCACAATTTTTTCCTGAAGTTTCAATTCATTTACATGACCGACAAGTGGAATCATAATTTCTGGAAATACTTTGATTCCCTTTTTCTTTACATTACAAGCAGCTTCAAATATTGCACGAGCTTGCATTTCAGTAATTTCTGGATAGCTAATCCCGAGTCGGCAACCTCTGAAACCAAGCATTGGATTGAATTCTTTCAAGCTTTCAATTTTATTTTTTACAGCTTCGAAAGTCATTCCCATTCTATCAGCAAGCTCTTGAATATCTTTATCTTCATGAGGCAGGAATTCGTGTAATGGTGGGTCAAGAGTTCTAATTGTAACCGGTCGACCTTCCATCACTTCAAAAATTCCCTCAAAGTCTCCTCTTTGAAGCGGAAGAAGTTTATTCAAAGCATTCTTTCTTTCCTCAAGACTATTTGAGAGAATCATTTCACGAACTGCCTGAATACGATCTCCTTCAAAGAACATATGTTCTGTTCGGCAAAGTCCAATACCTTCCGCACCAAAAGCAATTGCATTTGAAGATTGTTCAGGTGTATCAGCGTTGGTTCTGATTTTTAATCTTCTGAATTTATCTGCCCAGCTCATTAAATCAGCATATTTTTGATAAACTGGTGCATCTTCAGGAGCAAGTGTTTTTTGAATTAGCACTTGAATGATTTCAGATGGTTTAGTTTCAATCTTTCCAAGAAATACTTCACCAGTGGTTCCATCAAGTGATATATAATCACCTTGATTTATGATTATGTCTTTTCCTTTGATTTTCATTCGTTGAGCAGAATAATCAATTTCTAAATCACCACAACCAGCAACACAAACTTTACCCATCTGACGAGCAACAAGAGCAGCATGAGAAGTCATTCCACCACGAGCAGTCAAGATTCCTTCAGCTGCATTCATACCTTTAATATCTTCCGGTGAAGTCTCAATTCTAACGAGAATAACTTTCTCACCGTTCTTAGCCCATTCTTCAGCATCTGGTGCATTAAAAACAACTCGACCGGTTGCAGCACCGGGTCCAGCATTTAAACCTTTAGCTACAAGTCGACCTTCTTCAATTGCTTTTCGTTTTTCATTATGATCAAAAATTGGTCTGAGTAATTGATTGAGTTGATCCGGATCAATTCTTCTTATTGCTTCTTCTTTTGTAATTAATTTTTCATTGACCATATCAACAGCCATAGTAACAGCAGCAAAACCAGTTCGTTTACCAACACGACATTGTAACATCCAAAGCTTACCTTGCTGCACTGTAAATTCGATATCCATCATTTCTTTGTAATGCTTCTCAAGGATTTTTCTAATCCTTTCAAGTTGATTATAAATTTCAGGTTTTGTTTCCTTCAAAGTTTTAATCGGAAGAGGAGTTCTAATTCCTGCAACAACATCTTCACCCTGAGCATTAGTTAAATATTCACCATAAAATTCATTTTGACCGGTAGCGGGGTCTCGAGTGAATGCAACGCCTGTTAATGAATCTTCTCCCATATTTCCAAAGACCATAGCTTGAACATTAACGGCTGTTCCCCAGTCTTCAGGAATGTTGTTCAATTTTCTATAAGCTTTTGCTCTTTCGTTATTCCACGAACCAAAGACAGCCCCAATTGCACCCCATAATTGTTCCCATGGATCTGTTGGAAAATCATAACCGGTTTTTGCTTTAATTTCTGCCTTGAATTCCTCAACTAACTCTTTCAAATCATCAGTTGTTAATTCTATATCCTGAGTAACTCCCCTTTCGTGTTTTTTCCTTTCAATTATTGCTTCAAAAGGATCAATTTCATCTTTTCGTTGAGGTTTGAGTCCTAAAACAACATCACCATACATCTGAACGAATCTTCTGTATGAATCATAGGCAAATCTTGGATTATTAGTTTTTTTAATCAATCCTTGAACAGTATTATCATTTAATCCAAGATTTAAGACAGTATCCATCATACCCGGCATTGAAGCTCTTGCACCAGAACGAACAGAAACGAGTAATGGATTTTCAGGATCGCCAAATCTGGCACCCATTATTTTTTCAACTTTTTGAAGAGCTTCTTTTACCTGTTTCTCAAGTTCTTTTGGATAAGTTTTATTATGTTTATAGAAATAAGTACAGACTTCTGTTGTAATTGTAAAACCAGCCGGAACAGGTAAACCGATATTTACCATTTCAGCTAAGTTAGCTCCTTTTCCACCGAGTAATTCTTTCATATCGGCTCTGCCTTCGGCTTTCTTTCCACCAAAGAAATAGACATATTTTTTTAAAGCTTTTGCCATACTATTCTCCATTATTTATTTGACAATTAATAAACCAGTTTAAAATTTCTTTTGAGAAAGGATTTTCATTTTTGTTTTTCATTCTTTCCGGATGCCACTGGACAAGTAGAAGTGGAGATTTATTTTCTGGAACTTTCCATTCAAGTGCTTCAACTATTCCATCATTTGAAATTGCTGAGACTCTCAAGCTCTCAGCAACTTTATCTACTGCTTGATGATGAGCACTATTCACAATTCCATTTTTTTGTTTTACAATCCTTTCTAAAAAAGTATTCTCAAATATCTCCACACTGTGTTCGAGGTCTTCAGGTGATGACTCATTACGATGATTATCTATATGTTGAAATAGACTTCCTCCAAGGTGAGCATTTGTTATCTGAAGTCCACGACAAATTCCAAGAATCGAAATATTATTTTTTAATGCGATATCAAGCAATTCCCTTTCAAACTTATCTCTTTTTTCAGATATGTTTTTTGAAAGACCACTATCATTCGTTTGATTATAAATTTCTGGATTGATATCCTGTCCACCCGTGAGAAGCAATCCAGTACATTTCAAAAGTTCTTCAGGTGAATTGTTTGAATGATTAAGCTCTACAATTTCGATTTGTTCTGGGAATGAAGTCAACCATTGAATATAATTTTGAATTTTTGACCCGTAATAAGATAAACCAATCTTTATTTTCTTTTCTGGCATAAAATATCTTGAATTAGCTTCTCCTCATTTTTAATTTCAGCTGTGATTTTCGCAAAAACGAGGAAAACCTCAGCTCTCTCAAACTCATTTTTAAATTTAATCAGTCGGACAATGTCCTTCTCGGTCGTAATAAGGTATTTAGACCCAAATTTTTCTACAAATTTAAGCAATAATTTCAAATCTTGTATCTGATAGCTGTAATGATCTGGAAAAACCTTGAAAAATCGTAAAAAAATCGAGTTTTTTCTCAATAATTTTTCGAAAGTAATTGGCTGGGCAATCCCGCAAAAGGCTCCAGAATTTTGCTTCTGTAACTCACTTATTTCAAATTCTTGACCATCCAAATCAATGAATTTTTCGAGCTTATATTTTGCTTCGAAAAAATTTTTGTGAGAAGGATTTTTTAATTCGTCTTCATCAAACTTTTTATTGAAGATAAGACAATCGTAATCGAAAATTTTAGATTTAGGTTCACGAAGATTTCCTGCTGGCAATAAGAGTTTCTCGAATATATTTTTAGAATAAAAATTATTATCGAGCACAACAATTGAGAAGTCTTTGTGAACACTTAAATTTTGTAAACCATCATCCATCAAGATAAAATCAAATTGATAAGTTCGATTAATATTTTGAATAGCCAGTTTCCTATCTTCCGATACAAACACTCGTGCATTTTCTAAATTCATTTTAAAAAAAACAGGTTCATCACCAAATTTTTCGACATCTAATGAATTAACTTCAAAAAAACCTTTTGATTTTCTTTTGTAGCCTCTCGATAGAATAGCGATTTTTTGATTTCGTTTAATAAGCTCTTGAGCAAGATTTAAAACTATTTGAGATTTACCCGTTCCACCAACTCGAATATTACCAACACAAATTACTGGAACCTCAGATTTATAACTTTCCATTTTAAAAATCTTTTTTAATGAAGTGCTGGTGTACAAAAGATTTCTAATCGAGATTAAAATCCAGTACAACAGAGAAAATGGTAAAAGAAAAATTCTGAGAGAATGGATTACTTTCATTATTGCATCTCAACCTGAAATTTTAATTAATTCATTTTCAAGTTCCTGTCTGATTTTTTCATATTCATCGTTCGAAAGACCTTGAGGATAATTTTTAGGTTCAGACAAACGAATCAGTACATTCGAAAAAGGTTTTGGTAATTCAAATTTATCCCAGCTCTTAAAAACAAATTTTTCTGCGTACTCTATACCACAAAGAATAACTGGTTTATTTGTTCTGACTGCGGCAATCAATCCACCAATTTTCATTTTTTCTCGAGGACCTTTTGGTCCATCAGGAGTAATTGCAATTGAATAACCATCTTTTAGAACATTAATCATTTGATTCATCACTTCCTTTGAGTCCTTTGAACTTGACCCACGAATTAATTTATAACCCCATTTCAATAAAAGTCTGGAAAGAATTTCACCATCTTTGCTCTGACTAACAACTCCAAAAAAATTTTTATTCTTACCGAGCCACCATCCACAAAGCATTTTCCCATGCCAGAACATAAGTACAAAATTTTTTGAACTAAGCACTTCAGAATTTTCAATTTTAATTTTTAGAGTTTTAACCAGAAGGTTTAGAATGGAAGGTAAAATTCTTATTCCAAGATTCTGGAGAAAATTACTCATCTTAAATTTCTCTTAATATTAAATTCGCAGCTCGTTTTGATGCACCAATTTTACCAAGTGAATTTTTAATATTTCTCAGTTTATTTACTAATTCATTTCTTAGATTTTCATTGTTTATAATATTTTTAATTTCCATATAGATATGGTCTGCATTACAATCATTCTGAATTAACTCTTTAACAATTTTTTCTTCTGCTACAATATTGGCAAGGGAGATTCTATCAATCTTGATTAAATTTTTTCCTATGAGATAACTTAAGTAAGAAGTTTTATATACAACCACAAAAGGCAATTCAAGGAGTGCAGCTTCCAGAGTTGATGTACCCGATTTAATGATTCCAGCATAAGCGTATTTCATCAGTTCATAATTTCTGTCAAAGATGATTGGAATTTCTTCTCCCACAATTTCTTTGTATATATCAATATCAATTGATTTGACGCCTGATATTGCTACATTCAAATCAAATTCATCTCTAAGTTTTTTTACTGCTTTATAAATCTCTGGTAAAATTTTTTTTATTTCTTGTTTCCTACTCCCTGGAAAAATTGCAAGTAATTTTTTATCGAGACTGAGTCCGTTTGAGCTAAAAAATTTTTCTCTTGATTCATAACTGTAATTTTCAATTACATCGAGGAGTGGATGACCCACAAATTCAACATTAACTCCAGCTTCACGATACATTTTTTCTTCAAAGGGAAAAACAACTATCATCTTATGAATTATTTTACGAATTAAATCAATTCGGCTTTTTCCCCATGCCCATATCTGTGGTGAAATGTAATAAAAAATTTTTCTACCCTGTTTGAATAACTCTTTTGCTATACTCAAATTAAAACCAGGATAATCAATCAGGATTATTGCATCTGGATTTTTTTCACTGGATATTTTGAGAATTTCTTTCTTCACCTTTCTAAGAAAAGGCAAATGTTTTATGACCTCAATGAATCCCATAAATGAAAGTGAATTGATATGATAAATCAATTCAACTCCATTTGCTTTCATATTTTCACCACCAATCCCAAAGAAATAAAGGGATGGGTCTAATTTGTGCATAGCTTTTACAAGATTACCACCATGCAAATCACCAGAAACTTCCCCTGCGATGATTAAAATTTTTTTCATCAAATGATCTCGAAAGAAATAATTAGTTTAATTAAACTCTCCGAATAAACCAGATCAAAACTAAGATTACAATCACACTTATCGATGCTTGAATAGAACGATACTCCGATTGTAAACCTTTCTTCCAGGAAAATTCGGGTTGTTCGACATTTGAGTTCTTAAACTTTTTTAGTTTCGGAATGAATCGATTGACCTTCTGACAATACTCTTTGTAATCATCTCCAAACTTTTGCATCAAAAAATTTTCTTCGACTTTCACTATCTCATAGTACTGAAAGAAGAAATAGATTAATGCAATAATTTGAAGATACGGGAAAACGGCATTCGACATAATTCCAAGTCCAAAATATATAATCACATTACCCAGGTATAATGGATTTCTCACATAAGCATAAGGTCCACTTATGATTAAAAAAGTACCTCCGACTCCACCTGTTGTTCTTGTTTCTGAGCCTGCCCAGGAATTTGCCCAGATACGAATAAATTCGCCAAGCAAAACAAAAACAAATCCAATTAACATTGAGTAGATATTTGGATTTGAATAGACAATCATCAAAAACAAAAAAGGCAGTGGAGTGTAACTTCGATATTTAAAGAAAAAATTACCAAAGCTCATTTTAAGGCTCCAATAAATATAATTCTCTTCTTTTTAGTATAGCTGTATTTCTTTTTTTAATTCTTTTCTTTGAAATTATCTTTTCAATTATTTCCCGAACTGATTTGAAATTATCAAACGGGAAATAAGAAATTCTATTAATCTCACAATGTCTGAGCAGATCTTTCTTCGCAAATATATAATCAACATACTCAACAGGACAGCGATCAGAATATCCATCACCAATATAAATTGTAATATCATCATCTGATGAATTATTAATAATGTGATTTCGTTTACAGTTTGCACATCTTAAACAACTTGTATCTGTATACGGGAAAATCATTTCAGCAGTACCATCCTCGTTCAGTCGAATTGAATTCGAGTAAAACTTTATATCAAGATTATACTTTTCAAAAATTCTTTTTATGTAAATATCCAGTCCATCACTCAAGACAATCAATTCAAGATTGTTTTCTTTACAGAATTTTACGAAATCAATGAATGTTTCATCAATGTTTTGCTGATCAATAAAATTGTATGCTTTTTCAATCGTAAGATTCTGTATTGTTTTACATTCACCACTTAAACATTCAATGGAAGAGATTTTACCTTCTCTCCATTTCTGGACAAAATCATCACAGACCTCGGGATTACCAAATTCCCGATAAAACAAATTGCCGATATCTTCTACTGCAATTGTTCCATCAAAATCACAGAAAACTTTTATTTCTGGCTTTTTCATTTTGAGTATATCATTTTTTTGACATCATAAAATCCTGATGCACTTATACGATAAAAATAAACTCCACTTTCCATAGAAGGAAATGGGAAAAACTCGAATTCATGAATCCCTGCTTCTTTTATTTCATCAAAGACTGTTGCTATTTCTTCAAGTCTTGCGTTATAAATCTTAATTACCACTTTTGATTTTACAGGCAATCGAAAAGATATTTTTGTTGATGTTGAAAATGGATTAGGCGAATTCTGAAAGAGAAAAAATCCTTCTGGAACTAAATCAGGGAAAAATTCCTCTTCAATGGTTTTCTCCTTTCCATCAGGATCAATCAGTCGTAATCTGTATTTCACATTTTCACTTTCATAAATTTTATCGTCATAGTTCATTTTTCTGAATGATGCTGTAGTCTTTGAATCATAATTAAAAATCGCAATCCATTGATTTTCATCTTCAAAAAATCTTTCAACAATAACCCTGGTTCCAGGTCTATCATTGTAAAGTTCCCAGCTCAATTTAACAAGTCCTTCATAGTGATCGATTTTAAAATTCTCAATCTTTGGATCTTTGTATTCATTTAAATAAAAATACTTAAAATAAATTCCATTTCGATTATCCAGATTGGAAATAATACTTTCAACTGGATTATTTAGCGTAAGGAAGAATTTCGATGAGTGACTTAGATTCACCTCATTTAATTTTAATCCATCATTTTTCAGAATTTCACCTTTTAAAGTAATTGTTTGAATAAAAAGAGAAATCGCATCTGAATTTTGAGAATAACAGCTCCAGTATATGAAGAAACCATTTTGATCTATAGAAATTTTTGGTTTCTGATGAAATTTGCAGGGTGAATGAATCTTAATTGGAAGTTTAAATTTCAGTTTATCAGAAGGATTTACAATCTGCAAGTAAGTTGACCATTGACCAATGTTTTCTTCAACCAGAAAAAGTATGACAAATTCATTCTTTGAAAATCTTAACACATCAATGAGTTCTTGATTGCTTGCTTTTGAATAAAGCTCTTTACCAAAAGGACCTGTTTTCTTTAATCCTCTTTTTGTGATTCGTTGAAAATAAATTTTGGAAATATTTTTTTTGTCGGTATAGAAAATTACTGGTTCATTTTTTTCATCTATTACTAAAAGTTGATGAATTGAACTTCCTTCAGGATTCGAGATATAAAGACCAAATTGACCGAACAATTTCTGGTTATTTGCATTAATGTATTGAATGTAAGTTTTGTTTACTTTCAAAATTTTCTCAATCCATGAGATAAAACAGCCACCTGAATAATCAGGGACAACCTGTGGTTCTCCTTCACTGCCATCGACATTGGAAACAACAATTCCATTTTCTTTCCACTTAATATTTCCAAAGAAATCAATTTTTTGAAGGTAAATATCTCCTCCACGATCAAAACGAAAATCTTCCCAGACAATAAAAATATTTTGATTATCCGAATTGATATTAATGTTTTTTTGAATTCCTTTTTGAATACAAATTGGAATTCCAGCACTATCCCACAAAATCCCTTCTTCATCAATGAGCTGTGAATAGATATCACCTTCAGCATCATTCCTGTAGTCGATGAAAGAAACAAAAATCAATTTATCTGAAATGACCTTGTATGATAATCCATCTTGAAATGTCGAGATTGCAGGAGTTAGAAAAAATTCGTGCCCGTTATCAGGTTTGTTGGAATTAAAAACTTTGCATTTAATTCTTTTATCAAAAAAAGTTGAATCGTAAAAGAAAACAAAATAATTATCACCAAGCTTTTCAACAGCGAGTAATGAAGTTTTATCTCTCGATGAATGGATTGTAAATGTATCTTGAGAAAAAATTTTAAGCGGAAGTAAAACTAAAAACAAAATTTTTAAGAACTTCTCAAGCAACTGTAGCCTCCTCAGTGAATCTCACCGCCACAATCTTTGAAACACCTTCCTCTTCCATAGTTACTCCATAAAGTGTCTGAGCAGCTTCCATCGTTAATTTATTATGAGTGACGATGATGAACTGAGTATTGACTGAAAATTTATTGATTAATCTAATAAATCGTTTGATATTAGCATCATCAAGTGGAGCATCAACTTCGTCTAAAATACAGAAAGGACTCGGTTTCACTAAATAAATTGCAAAAAGCAGTGCTGTTGCAGTCAGCGTCTTTTCTCCTTGAGAAAGTAAATCAATTGATGTTGGTCTTTTTCCTTTTGGTTTTGCAATTATTTCAATTTTAGCTTCCAGTGGATCAACATTTTCTTCGAGACGTAAATCGGCTTCATCACCTGGATCAAAGAGAGTTCTGAATGTTTCAATAAAATTGGTTCTAATTTTTTCAAAAGTTTCTAAGAATTGCTTTTGAGCAGTTTGATTTATCTCTTCAATAACCTGAACTAATTCTTTTTCTGATTCAATTAAATCATTTCGTTGCTCAGTTAAAAATTCAAGTCGTTTTTTCTCTTCCTCATATTCTTGAAATGCCAGGGAATTAACAGGTCCAAGAGAACGAATTTTGTCTTTTAATGAATGGAGCTTTTCTGCGGCTTCGACAAAATTAAACGATGCAATATCATCAAATTCTTTGAATTCAAGTTTGATTTGATATTCTTCATTTATTCTTTCAATGATGTTTTGAATTTTCAGATTACTCTCATTTACTGTTATTTCATTCTGGTGAATCCTCTCATTGATTTCATCAAGTTGTTTTCTTCTCTCGTGAAGGATTTTATCATTTTCTGAAATTTTAGCTCGAATGGAATTCAGTTCTGCTAAAATAATATTGAGTTCTTCATTGAGAATTTTCTTTTTGTCTTCTAAAGTTTTTTCTTGAAGTTCTAACTCCTGAAGCAGTTTTTTCAGTTGATCATTTTCTTCTATTAGATTTTCAATCTCACTCTTAAATTTTAGAATATCCGATTCAAGTGAAACAATCTCTGCTTGATTTCTCTCTATCTGGTTATGATGATTTATGTTCTCACTTTCTAATCTTGTTAAGTTGATTTTAAGTTCATTAATTCCTGCAAGATTAGAGTTGTGGATATTCTCAATTTCTTTGATTTTATTCAGCTCTTCATTTAGTTCACATTCTTTTGAATCAATTACGAGTTTTTTTGCATCCAGTTCATTTTGAATTTGATTGACCTTTTGTTGAATCTCGTCATTTATCTTTTTGAAATGACTGATTTCAAGATTAAGCTTTTCAATTTCCTCGAGAGTCCGATTTCGTTCGAATTGAATTTGTGAGAGTTGTTTTTCAATTGTCGATTCATCATTTCTCACAAAATTGAGATTATCTTGATAAGCTCGAATATTTATTGATTTTAGTTCAGAGTTCAAGTCAGCAAGCTTATTAGTTAATTGCTCGAGTTTATAAGCTTCTTTGATATAAATATCATTTAATTCAGAAAGAATTTTCTTTCTACCAAATGCAGTTTCTGACGAAAATTTTTCGCCGCTAACTTCAATAAATCCACTCGAACGAAATACATCGCCATCAAGAGTTACAAAATCAAAATACTTATATTTCTCCAGGAGATACTGGGCAGTATCAGCATCTTGAACTATGCAAACATTTCCTAAAACCTTATCAAAAAATTTCTCCCAGTTTTTAGAATATTCAATTACATCTTTCAGCCAGGCAATAAATCCTTTTTCTCGAATTATTTTTCTTTTCTGTCTATTAATTGAGTATGAATTAAATCTCTCCCACAGGCTTTGCTTTCTTTCAAATGGAAAGTAAAAATTCGCCTGACCAAGCTGGTTTTCTTTTAAATAATTAATGCCTCTTTTCAAATCATCTTTTAGCTGAATTAAAATATAGCTCAAATAATTTTTGAGAATATTTTCAACAGCAATCCTGTATTTTTCTTCAGTAGAGCCTGCATCGGCAACGAGAATTCTTTCACCTTTATTCCAATCCTGTCGGAGGATTAATTCTTTTGTTCCCTTTGTAATGCCCTCAAGATTGTCAATTAAATTCTGGATAAACTCGATTTTATTTTTAATTGCATTTAAAGCAGACCTTGTTTCAAGTTCTTCCTGTTGAAGTTTTGAAATCTCTTGTTCGATTTCAGCTTTTCTATCCTGTGCTTTTGAAAGAGAAACTTCTGCTTCTCTAACTCTGGTTTTAGCTTTGTAATGTTCTTGAGTTAATTCTTCGAGAAATTTAGAGAGATTTTCGATTGTCTGTTCTAATTTTGATATTTTCTCGTTGAGGGATTTGATGCTTTCATTATTATTCTGAATTCTAATGATTAACTTCTCGTGATGATTTTTCAGTTCATTGAATTCTGAATAAAGTTGTTGAAGCTCTTTTCGTTTGTCTCCAATCTCATCATTTCTCTGTTTTAGAAAATCTTCATATTCCCCTTTTTTAGCTTCAAGTTCAACTAATTTATTTTTTGAATTAAGAATTTCCTCGTCGATTAATTTAATTTTATGTTGAGATTCGGAAATAGAATTTTTTAATAGCTCGATTTTCTTGAGGTTATCATCAATGGCTAAATTCAATCGAGTGAGATTATTCTCGTTGTTCTTAAATCTTTCACGATTCCTTACAAGATTTTCTTTTACCTTGTAAATATCTTCAGTGCTTCTAAGTATTTCTTCTCGTTTCTTTTCAAGTTTTGTCTCAACTTCATCAAGTTGAGTGTAAAGATTTTGTTGGTACTGATCGAGTTCTTCAATTTTAGAATTTAGTGCTTGCTTCTCCGATTGTAAATTCTCAAGTAACTGGAGGGAAACATCAATTTTCTTTTTTAGACCAGCAATCTCTCTTTCGGCTAAATTAATTTCGAGTTCCCTTGCCTCTTGATAGAGCCGATTAAATTGTTCAGCTTTTTTTGATTGTCTTTCGAGTGAATTTACTTTTTTCTGAACCTCTGTATAAATATCATTTACTCGAATTAAATCTTGTTTGACTGCTTCTAATTTTCTAAGAGCGGCTTTCCTGCGATGTTTGTATTTATTCACTCCAGCAGCTTCTTCAAATAAAATTCTTCTATCATCAGCACGATTGCTCAAAATATCCTCAATCATTTTCAACTCAATTACAGAATAAGCATTCGAACTCATTCCTGTATCTAAAAACAAGTTCTGAATATCTTTCAACCTACAAGGAGTCTTATTGATTAAATATTCGCTCTCACCAGAACGGAAAAGTCTTCGTGTAATAGTAACTTCAGTATATTCAATAGGAAGAATTCCTTTATTGTTTTGAATTGTAAGAGAGACTTCAGCCATTCCAAGTGGTTTACGGTGAGCTGTTCCATTAAAAATCACATTTTCCATTTTATCACTTCTGAGTGTACTTGTCCTTTGCTCACCGAGAGCCCAACGAATTGCATCGACAACATTGGTTTTACCACAACCATTCGGTCCAACAATAGCAGTAAGTCCGCTATTAAATTTTATTTCGACCTTATTAGCAAAGGATTTAAATCCAAAAATTTCTACTTTAGATAAATACATATTTTAACCGAAAAATTCCGTGAAATAACCTATTGAACTAAAATTAATCTCTAAATATAAAATTAAAATCGCAAGAATAAGAATCATCATACAAATTGAGACAAAATAAACTCTGGATTTTTTCACCTCGAACACAATTGATATTCCTTTTAATGTTCTTGTGATTACCCAGAGATGAAAAAGAATAACGATTAGATAAATCAATTGATCATATTTTTTGAGAGAAAGAACTTTAAACGCAACCATTCCAAGTGGAATTAAAATTAAAAATGGAATTGCACTCCAGACAACTATCAAGAATGCATGATTTAAGAAAATTTTATTTTTTACAAAGAGGTTGAAAAATTTTATCGTTACTGTTAAGAGCATTGCAACTAAAATTAAAATAAAAGTAAAATATATAATTGCTTCCACTGGATGCCAGGCAACATAACTCACAAACTCAAAGAGCAAGTTTGAATTGAATAGAGAAATAAATCTCTCAAAATCAATTTTATCTTTCCAGTAATAAAGTAAACTTGAATAAGTTAATGAAGTCGAAAGAGCAATAGTAATGGCAAGAATAACTGAATGAAAAGACGAGATAAACCAGCCATCCCGAATATCAGAAAAGAAATTATAAGTCTTGAGAATAGCTCGAGAAACATTTTCTCTAAATCGATGAGTTGAGTTTATTGTAATAATAGTCAAAGCCAGAAAGAGCAAACCAGTAACAACATAAATCACATTCGCATTCTCTGTAAAATTCCCCTGCATAATCAACGGCAATTTACTTTCATTTAAGTAGCTTTTTAGAACATAGTATGAAAGTTTTTTCTTATCACGATATTCGTTAACCAGACCGTACTTCATCAGTTCGTTATCAAGTTTTCCTGAAATGATTGAATGATATGGCAAACGATAATCAGAAAAAGTATGAATAAAAAACGGAACATTATTTTCAGTTAAAATTTTCAATAAATCCGAGAGATATTTTGCCTGTGCTTGAACTGAATATGGATTAGAATAACCCTCTTCTTCATCAATCCCATGATTATACCCAACCGATGAGATAAAAATAAATTTTTCATTGTCGAGCTTTGAAATTGACTTTTCAATTTCATTTACTGATTTATGAAGAAAATTGTAAGCCACAAAGTCAATATTTTTTACTTCATTTGAAACAAGTTCATCAGATTCGACAAAAGTAAGTATTCTGAATTTCGGAAAGTTTTTCTCAAGATAATTTTTTAATTCAGTCCTTAAGGTTTGCTTCAACGAGCCGAGATTTAATCCAGCAACACAACTGTAATTTGAATATTTTTCTACTACAAAATTTAATTTTCTCTTCTTGTCAGATAAAATCTGACTGTTTTGTTTTGATGGATATGTTTTACTATCCAGATCAAAAAACACAAGAATTCCATTTCTCTCACATTGTTCAATCAATTCGTCGGAAGGAAAAGAGTTCCTCACAAAGATTGCATTTACATTTAAATCTTTAATTAGATTAATATCCCTCTCATAATCTTTGATTCGAAAGAATGAATTTTTAACTCCATTTGATTCAAAGTAAGTAATTCCTCTGATAACTACTGGTTTATTATTCAGGAAGAGTTTATTACCAGCGAGTTCGATTTTTCTAAACGAAATTTGTAATGTTTTTTGATCTATTAAATTTTCATTTTGAAAAAGTTGAAATCTCACATCATAGATTGAAGGATTATTCACATCCCACAAATCTGGATTTGAAATTGTTATCTCCCCGCTACGAGTAATTACATTACCTCGAAAATAGATTTCTTCTTTGACTGAATTTGCGACAACCTGAGTCTTTCTATTTATTACTTGAATATTTATTAAAAAATTCTGGGCATCTTCATCTCTAATTTGTTTGAAAGATGAAATGTCATATTTAAAGAAAATTTTTCCACTTTGATTACTGGTAAGTTCTGAAAAAAGATTTATCTGCGTAATCGAAATAGCTGGAAGGATTTCAAGATAAATATCTTTGAAGACTCCAAATTTTCTTTCTGGCAATTCTAATTTACCAGCAAGAACATTTTGTTCCTTAATTCTGAATTTCTTTGAGAGAATTAGCTTGATAATGTTTTCGCCATTTTCTTTCACAATATTTGATGGAATCCTGAAAGAAAATTGTTCAAGTTCAACAGGATCAAAAGGAATTCTTTCATCATTAAAGTAAACTTCTTCGAGTCCTCGAACTCCCTCAAATCGAAGAAAATAAATTGAAGATTTTGTTTCTGTCAATTTGAACTGGTTTCTGAGAACAATTTTTTCATCATCAATCCAGAAAGGAACATTGACTCTTTTTATCTCATCATTAACTTTATAAACCCAGTTCTTGTTCAGTAAAATAATTTTTCTTGTTTGTGTTGTTTCGTCGGTTTTTGTTGCAAATTCGAGTTTTTGAGCTAATAACAGATTAATAGTCAAAATGAGAAGAGTAACAATTTGTTTAATCAATTTACAGTTCCTCTTAATTAAAAATACCGCACAAATTTAATTTTTGAAGCGTGTTTATTCAATGTGTTTTGAATCTTATGGTTCAATCCTGTGCTGCAAGTATAATTTGATAAAAAGAATCTGCTTTTAAACAAGCACCACCAATCAAACCGCCATCGATGTCTGGCTGCTTGAATAAATCACGAGCATTTTCTGGTTTTACACTTCCGCCATATAAGATTCTAACTCTCATAGCAATTTCAGAATCATAAAGTTCAGAAATTTTTTTTCTGAGAAAAGAATGAACTTCTTGAGCCTGCTCTGGAGTTGCTGTTTTTCCTGTTCCTATTGCCCAGACTGGTTCATAGGCAATAACTATTTTTTCGAGATCGATCCTTGAAATTCCTGATAAACCTTTTGTCAGTTGATTCTCTACCACTTGAAATGTTTTTCCGCTTTCTCTTTCTTCAAGAGTTTCTCCAAGACAGAAAATTGGTTTGATATCAAATTCAATCGCTCTTTTGATTTTTTGATTGATGAATTCATCTGTTTCTTTGAAATATGTTCGTCTCTCAGAATGCCCGAGAATTACAAATTTCACACCGAAGGACTTTAACATTTTTGCAGACACTTCACCAGTAAATGCTCCTTCAACTTCTGAATGCATATTCTGAGCACCAAGTTGAATTTTAGAATTCTTGAGCAATTCACCAGCAAGTTCAATTGAAGTAAACGGTGGACAAATAGCAACATCTACATCAGGGAAAAATGAATTTAATTTTTCTTTCAATTGAGAAATCAACTCAAATGTCTCGGATTTATCCTTATACATTTTCCAGTTTCCAGCAACTAACTTTTTCTGCATAATAATCCTCTTTTTAGCTAATTTCACAAAAAATTTTTGTAAAATTACGAAAGAACTTTACGCTTACAAAGTGAGACAAAAATTATGAACGATTATAAAGGAATTTTTTCTTTATTAATTTTTTGCATTGAGTTTGTACTCATAATTAATGTTATCATCTTTTCGAAATCAAAATTCAAATCAAATGTTTTGATAATCCTCTCGTTACTTACAGCATACCAGTTTTTTGAATTTTTGATTTGTGGTCTCAATCTTCAGTTAAGTTTTGTGATTTACCTTGCTTTTGTTTCTATCACATTTCTTCCACCATCAGGACTAATACTCGCATTAAAAGTTAATCGAATAACAAAATCAAAATACACAGGTTTAATTTATTCTCCTGCTCTCTTCTTCACTATTTATTATTTACTTACAATGAAATATTTCAGAGTAAGAGAATGCAGTGTTGTTTATGCTTCTTATCATTATCCTCTTGGATTTTTATATGGACTGTTTTATTACTTACCAATCATTTTGACATTGTTAATACTTGGTCGTGGTTTTATTACTCAAACTGATAAAACACTCAAAAGGCAGAATATAATTTTACTGATTGGATTTCTAACTTTTCTTTTGCCAATGATTGTGACTTTATTCATATATCCTTCCTCAATTGAATTTATTGAGAGTTTAATGTGCAAATTTGCCTTTGCTTTAGCGCTGATTATAACTTATTTTGCATTGTATTTCAAAAAGTGAAAGGGCATCAATATGAAATTTGAATTTAATAACTGTTTAATGTTCGCAAGAATTGAGGGCGAAGGTGAACCTGTCATTTTTCTGCACGGTTTCCCATTAACTCATGAGATGTGGAATCCACAGATTAACTTTCTTGTCTCAAATGGCTTTAAAGTGATTGCTCCTGATTTACGAGGTTTTGGTGATTCATTAACCAATATTTCTGAATGGACATTAGACGATTTTGGAACAGATGTAATTTGTCTTGCTGATAAACTCGACCTTCAGCAATTTAATCTGGTTGGTATGAGTATGGGAGGTTACATTGCGTTTAATTTAATTGAGAGATATAAAGAAAGGATCAAAAGAGTAATCTTAATTGCTACAAAAGCACAGGCAGATGATGAAGCCGGGAAAAAACGCCGGAATGAATTAATTGAACTTGCAAAGAAGGAAGGTAAAAATCCTGTACTCGATGCATTCAAAAAAATTCTTTTTGCACCTTTGAGCTGGGAAAGAAAAATTGATTTAATTAATAAAGTTTCTATCATAATGGAAAGAGCAAGTTTAAACGGAATTATTGGTTCACTCGGTGCAATGAGAGATAGAAAAGATTATGTAGAATTATTAGATACAATCGATTTTCCAGCATTAATTATTCATGGTAAAAGTGATCTGGCAAGTCCAATCCAGAATGCTGAATTGATGCATCAAAAAATTAAAAATTCAAAAATTTATTTTTCAGATACTGCCGGGCATATGGTCAATCTCGAAGATGAAGAAAATGTTAATAAAGCAATCCTTGATTTTCTTAGAACTTAATCTTTTCTACTGATAGAAAATTTAATCCAGAAATTGAACTTATTTCATTTTTGCAAAAGCTTAAAAATTATTCTTTTATTAAATGAATTATTTAAACTCTTTGTTTATTTTGTATCAAAATTCATTAACAAAGCGGTGTAGCTTATGGATTTCATCGAACTGCAAATTGCCGATGACATTCAAAAATTAAAAGAACTCGTAAGTCTGGATGCTTACACTATCAAATTAATTAAAATTATATACAACCCGGATTTTTACTTACCACGAGATCTTGAAGAATTTCAGCATTTTATTGAAAAGTCATTCCCGAATGTTCCTATTACTTTTGAAGAAAGAAAAGACACAAAAAATATCTCTTTTGCACTTGGAATTGAATAATGAAATTTGTTGAAAACATAAAATATTTTTTCTCAGTTATAGGTGGTCTAACAGATTTCACAATTAGATTTTTTCTGGAAGTTTTTCGCCCTCCTTACGAAATAAGTGAAATCCGTAAGCACATGGATGAACTTGGAGTAAAAACCTTTTCAATAGTAAGCGTCACTGGTTTTATCATAGGACTTGTTCTGGGAATGCAATCTCAACCTGTCCTTGCCAGATTTGGTGCTGAAATGTTTCTGCCAGGGATGATTGCACTATCTGTTATTCGTGAACTTGGTCCTGTTTTAACTGCTTTAATTTTTGCTGGAAGAGTCGGTTCAGGAATAGGTGCTGAGCTTGGTTCAATGAGAGTAACAGAACAAATTGATGCAATGGAAGTTTCGGCAGTTGATCCTTTTCGATTCTTGGTTGTAACGAGAGTTATTGCAACAACTTTGATGCTTCCACTTTTAACAATTTATGTCGATTTCATAGCCATTTTAGGAGGATATGTTGCCGTAATCATTACTCAAAATATGACATTTCCATATTACATCCAGCTCATTCTCGATGCAATCCGTTTTTCTGATCTTATCCCTGGAATTTCGAAAACTTTTGTTTTCGGTTTTGTCGTTGGAATTGTTGGTTCTTATCTCGGTTTTAATGCGAGCAAAGGAACTGAAGGTGTTGGTAAGGCGAGTACAACATCAGTAGTTATCTCTTCTTTACTTATTTTATTAATTGATTCAGTTCTTGTAAGATTAACTTTAATCATATTCCCGGATTGAAATGATCAGAGTCGAAAATATTTACAAACGGTTCGGTGATCTTGTTGTTTTGAATGGTGTGAGTTTCGAAGTTCCCAAAGGAACCACTACAGTTATTTTAGGAAGAAGTGGAATTGGAAAAAGTGTTTTGTTAAAATGTATCGTTCGTCTTATTGAACCTGATGATGGGAAAATTTTTATCGAAGGAAAAAATATATCAGAACTTTCTCTGAAAGAACTAAACGATTTAAGAAAAGATATCGGCTTTTTATTTCAAAGTGCAGCACTTTATGATTCTATGTCTGTTAGGGAAAACCTGGCATTCCCGCTTGTTCGTCACACTGATTTAAGTGATTCAGAAATTGAGGAAAGGGTAAAAGAAACGCTAAGACTTGTTGGACTTTCAGAAGCAATTGATAAAATGCCTTCTGAACTTTCCGGAGGAATGAGAAAAAGAATTGGACTTGCAAGGTCATTAATTCTTCATCCAAAAATTATGCTTTATGATGAACCTACAACTGGTCTGGACCCGGTCACTTCAAAAGAAATCGCAAAGCTTATCATTGATATGCAGAATAAATTTAAAATGACCAATATAGTCGTAACTCACGATATGGTTGTTGCGTTAAGTACAGCTGATAGAATTTTATTACTTGATAATGGTAACTTTATATTTGATGGAACACCAGATGAACTTATAAAATCTGAGATCGATATGGCAAAAAAATTCCTTTCAACATCACTGGACTAACCCGGGAGATTTACTATGGCAAAAGGATTAAAAGGAGCAAGACTTGGAATTTTCACTTTCGTTGGATCAGTTATTCTTGTTCTTGGAATTTTCCTGATTGGAAATAAAGATTTACTTTTTCAAGAAACTTTTGAGTTAAAAGCATACTTCCCAACTGTGGAGGGATTACGAGTTGGTGCACCAGTACGATTAACAGGAATTGATGTGGGTTCAATTAAATCAATAGAATTTATTGCAGATACTACAAGCAAAATACTTGTAACTATGAGAATAAAAAGAAATGTTCAACAATTTATCAAAAAAGATTCGAGAGCAAGTATTGAAACTGAAGGTCTGGTTGGAAATAAAGTTTTAATAATCTATGGTGGAAGTGGTGCAGTCCCGGCTGTTCAGGATGGCGATGTACTCCCTACTAAAATGCCAGTAACCTATGCTGAAATTGTTGAAGAAACACAGGGAATTTTATCCTACATAAAAGAAATTTCAAAGGAATTCAGTTTAACTCTTAAAAAAGTCAACGAAGGTGAAGGAACAATTGGTAAACTATTAAACGATAAAAAGCTATATCAAAGCATTGACCAGGCAACTCAAACTGCAAATCAGACTATGGCTGGCCTGACAACAAGTCTCGAGGAAATTACAAATGTAGTTACCGGGCTGGGGAATAATCTTGTGAATGTTGTTGCTGGTGTTGATTCAATTGTGAAGAAAATTGATAATTTAGTTTCGAGAGTTAATCAAGGTGAAGGTGTTTTAGGTGCACTCGTAAGTGATAAAAGCGCTTACGATTCTGTGAAAGCAATAATTAATAATTTAATCATCACTGCAAATCAGGCAAGAGTAGGTGCTGAACGTTTTGCTGATAATATGGAGGCTCTCAAACATAACTGGTTATTTAAAGGATACTTTGAAAGACGTGGTTACTGGGAAAGATCTGAATACGAACGCGAACTGGATTTGAAGCTTGAAGAAATTAAACGACAACAAAAAGAACTGGAAAAAAGAATTCAGGAATTAAGAGAACTCGAAAAACGTGTCCCCCTTGAGCCAATTAAAAAGGAATGACCACTTAAAGATTTGAAGATAAAAATGATGATTTCTATCAATGAACATTAAAATATTTTTTGATCTGATACCAGAAAAAATTAGAGGAATATCGATTGTATAATTTTAAAATCCATCTTCTCAATGTAAATGGTAAGATAATCAAGACAAGGGTTTGATAATTTCTTCTACCATTAAAAAATTTTTTTAATCCATCTTTAAAAACATTTTGTTCCCCTCTCTCAATCAGTGAAAATAATGTCAAGGAAGAATGTACTTTTCTACTATCTACTTCACCAAAAATTATTTCTGGATCATTTTCTTCAAGCTCAATCAATTCACCTGTAATTTCTCTTAATCTGAAACCAAGAATGGGATGCTTCAAATAAGCACTTGCTTCTTTTAAGTTTTTAATTCCATATTTTTGAGATGTCTCACTTATTCCAAAACCATAAATTTGAGGATAAATGAACCAGATCCAGTGACTGATTTTTCTTCCCGATTTAACTTCTTTTAGTGCGATATCGTACATATCTTTTTGAGCTTCGAGAAATCTATTCAAGTTTATATTTTTATTTTGCTTCATAGACCTTTTTTATTGTGACGATTATTTACGATTCAAATTAAATGAATACTTAGAGATTAATCGAAATTTTTTTAATCAATTAATTCAAATATTTTTCTATCAAGTTTTCAAAAATATCTTACACTAAAATAAGACTTAAGAGACTAACATGATGGAAATAATTTATCGGACAGACATAATCCCTGAAACCAGTCAAATTATAGATTTATATGAGAGTTCGGGAATTAATCGTCCTACCAGAGACGCAGAACGAATATCCAGGATGTATTCTAATTCAAATCTGATTGTAACTGCCTGGCACAAGGACAAACTGGTTGGTATTGCCCGTTCATTAACCGATTTTTGCTATTGCTGTTATCTTTCAGACCTTGCTGTTAGAAAAGAATATCAATCAAAAGGTATCGGGAAAAAACTTATCGAATTGACAAAAAACATAATTGGTGAACAAACTTCGTTGATTCTACTCTCCGCACAATCAGCAATGGATTATTATCCAAAAATTGGATTTGAAAAAATAGAAAATGGATTTATAATAAAACGTGTAAAATGAGTTATCATTTTATTTCAAATAAAATTCTTATCTTTGCAAGTTGAATGGTGATATTAACAATAAATTAATTGAGGTATTTATGCCCCTAAAACCCGTTGATATTAAAGAAATTGAAAAGCATACTGAAAGTATTTATGAGGCAATAATAGTTACCGCTAAAAAAGCCCGACAAATCAATGCTGAAATGAGAATCGAATACAATAAAAGACTTGCAGAACTTCCACCTCAGGTTCAGCTGGATGAAGTTGAAGAAGTCGAAAATCCAGATCAGATTAGAATCAGTAAAGAGATCGAAGCTAAAGGAAAACCAACTGAACAGGCTTTAGAAGCTCTACTTAAAGGGGAAATTGTTTACAGATACACTAAATAAATCTTAATATTTTTTTGATTGATAACTTTAAAAACCAAAAAGATTATTTTAGGCGTAAGCGGCGGTATTGCCGCTTACAAGTCCTGTTATCTTGTTCGCGAACTTGTAAAGCTCGGTGCAGAAGTTCGCGTTGTAATGACTCCCTCGGCGTGTGAATTTATAAGTCCACTAACTTTCTCTACTCTCTCCCGAAACGAAGTTATTGTAAATATTTTTCCAGAAAAAAAAGTAAACACGAAAACCTCAACCTGGCACATTGATCTTGCACGATGGGCAGATTTATTTGTAATTGCTCCAGCAACTGTGAATACAATAGCCAAAATTAAAAATGGAATTGCTGATAATGCACTAACTACACTTGTATCAGCAAGAAGATGTCCTTTATTGATTGTTCCAGCTGCAGATGAAGATATGTATCTCAGTCAATCAAATCAGAAGAACATAGCAGATTTAAAACTCCAGGGTGTTTATTTTCTCGAAACTGAGTATGGAGAACTTGCCAGTGGATTGACAGGCTTTGGAAGAATGGCTGAAGTTGATTTAATAGTTGAGAAAATTAAATCAATTATCTCTAACTCTCACAAAGATTATCTCAAGAAGAAAATTCTAATTACATCAGGACCAACTTATGAACCAATTGATCCTGTAAGATTTATTGGTAATCGTTCAAGCGGAAAAATGGGTCAGGCTTTGGCACTTGCTGCATTCTATCGTGGTGCAGATGTAACAGTAATTACTGGTCCAACACATCTCTCTTATCCATCACAAATTAAAGTTATAAAAGTCAAGACTGCTGATGAGATGCTGGATGCAGTTAAAAAACAATTTCCAAAATGTCATATTTTTATTTCTGCTGCTGCCGTTGCGGACTATAAGCCAAAAAAAGTTTCTCCTTCGAAGTTGAAAAAAAATAAAACTAAACTTACTATTGAATTAATAGAGAATAAGGATATTCTAAAAGAAATCTCAAAGAGTAAAAAGAGAAATCAAATTGTAGTAGGATTTTCAGTTGAGACAGAAAACGAAATTTCGAACTCAAAAGAAAAGCTGATAAAAAAGAAATTAGATTTAATTGTGATAAATAATCCTCTCAGGGAAGGAGCTGGATTTGAAGTTGACACAAACCAGATTTATATTCTGAGAAAAGATGGAACTTTGAAACAATTTCCAAAAAAATTCAAAATTGATGTTGCCAATGACATTTTAAACGAAATCAAAAACTTAAATGAATAAAGATTTTAAAGAATTATTAAGACGAATAGAAGATTTTTTAAATTACCAGGAGGAACTTAACGCTCCAGTTTATATTTCTGAAAATCAATCGACTAAAAAAAGTAAAAAATTAAATACAGAGTTCATCGATTACTATTTAAGAAATATTGACGAAGAATTTGTTAAAGCAAAATCACTTATTGAACTTGATTCTATGATTAACCAGTGTCAAAAATGTCCTCTTGGTAAAACGAGAACAAAATTCGTTTTTGGTGTTGGTAATCCATCGGCAGATATTGTATTTGTTGGAGAAGCGCCAGGTGCGGATGAAGATTTACAAGGAGAACCGTTTGTTGGTCGAGCCGGTAAACTACTGACAGAGACATTAAAAAAAATTGGACTTCAAAGAGAAGAAGTTTATATCTGTAATATTCTCAAATGTCGTCCACCAAATAATCGTGACCCTCTTCCATCAGAAGTTGAGAAATGCGAACCGTATCTTTTGAAACAATTGAGTTTAATTAAACCAAAAATCATAATGGCTCTTGGTAGAATTGCTGGCAATACTCTGTTGCGTAAAAATGAAACCTTATCCAATCTTAGAAAAAATGTGTACAATTATTATGAAATACCTTTGTTCGTAACTTTTCACCCGGCTGCAATTCTGAGGAATATGGGATGGAAATCTACTTTCGAAGAAGATTTAATTAAAATGAAAAATTATTATGACCAATTAATGGAGGGATAAACAATGGGTAAGCGAATTAAGAAAAATAACGAACTAAAAATTTCTATTGATGGCTCTAGAACAATGCCATATGCAGCTGAAATTGAAAAGAGTGTCTTAGCTACAATGATAAGCGATACTCAATGTATAGATAGAGTTTTATCATTAATAAATGACGAACGAATTTTTTATTCTGAAGCAAATCAAAAAATCTTCAGAGTAATCAGAGATTTTGCAGCTCTTCAAAACTCTGCTGACTTATCGCTGGCAATTGTAATGGAGAAACTCCGGGAACGAAATGAACTCGATGACATTGGTGGTTTACCTTATCTGATTGAACTTTCCAAAATGGTTGAGAGTTCTGAAAAGATTGAAAGTATGTGTAAGATTCTAATTGAGAAGCATATGGCAAGAGAAATCATTCAACACTCTTTATATATTGCTTCCAAGGGTTACGATGGAACGGTGAATGTCTTTGACCTATTGAACGAAGCTGAAGCAGGTTTTTTTGAAATCTCAGAAAACAAATTCAAAAAAAATTATCTATCACTATCCGAAATTGTTCCGAAAACAATCGAAAATATTGACAGAATAAGAAGTTCTGAAGTTCCGGGAATCCCGACTGGTTATTCGACACTAAATGTTTTAACAGGTGGATTTCAAAAATCTGATTTGATCATTATTGCTGCTCGTCCGGGTATTGGTAAAACTGCCTTCGGCATTTCTCTCGCACTCAATATTGCAAAAAATGATAAAAGTGTTGGATTTTTCAGTCTTGAAATGAAAGCTGAACAAATTGTAATCAGATTATTGAGTCAAGAATCTAAAATTGATGTTGCAAGATTAAGAACAGGTAGATTCAGTAAACAAGAAGAACCTGACCTGACCAAAGCCATTAGATCGCTAACCAAAATGCAAATCTTCATTGATGATACACCCGCAATCTCTTTACATGAACTTAGAGCTAAAGCAAGAAGAATGATTTTAGAAAATAAAGTCGAAATAATTTTTGTTGATTATCTTCAGTTGATGCAAGGTCCCGCCAATGCTGAAAGTAGAGAAAGAGAAATCTCTTACATTTCGAGGGGATTGAAAGCTTTAGCTAAAGAACTTGACATTCCAATTGTTGCATTAGCTCAATTGAATCGACAGGTTGAAATTCGACAGACAAAGCGACCGATGTTATCTGATTTAAGAGAATCAGGAGCCATTGAACAGGACGCAGATATTGTCTGTTTCTTACATCGCCCTGATCTCTATTCAAAAAAATCTGATGAAGGTATAGAAGAAGATAATCCATTCAATCCAAAACCTATGGAAGTGATTATTGCCAAGCAAAGAAATGGTCCAACAGGTACTATTGATTTCGTTTTCTTACCAAACTACACACGCTTTGAAGAAAAAAGTACTCATGATTTCAGACAAATCGTAACATCTAAGGAAGTAATAGTAGAACATTATGAAGAGTTGCCTCCTAATGAAAAAACGGCTGGTAATCACAATGCCAGCCTTCCGGAAGGCCCTCCATTTTAATTCCTTAAAGTTTGATTTTCAAAAACTTTTGCCGTCCCGAAGAAATTCGGGACGAGCATTTAAATTTGAGCAATAAAATTACGAAGTAATCTTTCCTTTCAAGTACACCTGTCATTGCGAGGAACGAAGTGACGAAGCAATCTTTCCTTTCATGTACCTGTCATTGCGAGGAGTAAAACGACGAAGCAATCTTTTCACAACATTTTTTTAAAATTATTTTAAGAGAGAAGATTGCTTCGCCCCGATTAAAAAATCGGGGCTCGCAATGACTGGTAATTTCTGGTTATAGTCATTGCGAGGAACGAAGTGACGAAGCAATCTTTCCTTTCATGTACCTGTCATTGCGAGGAGTGAAACGACGAAGTAATCTTTCCATTGATGTAGCTCAGACTTTTATTCTGTGATTGAATGTTTGTATTCATTGTCAGTCTGAGCGAAGACGAAGACTGACAACATCAATCGTCATTGCGAGGAATGAAATGACGAAGCAATCTTTCACAACATTTTTTGAAAGTTGTTTTAAGAGAGAAGATTGCTTCGCCCCGATTAAAAAATTGGGGCTCGCAATGACTGGTAATTTCTGGTTATAGTCATTGCGAGGAACGAAGTGACGAAGCAATCTTTCACAACATTTTTTTGAAGTTGTTTTAAAAGAACAGATTGCTTCGCCCCGATTAAAAATCGGGGCTCGCAATGACTGGTAAATTCTGGTTATAGTCATTGCGAGGAGTGAAACGACGAAGCAATCTTTTCAGTGATGTATGGGGCTGTTCAAAAACTATCTTGCTAAATTCATTTCAGCATCTTTTTTTCATATAACAGATTGAACAAATTCAATGTGGCTAAAGCCAGTTTATAGTTTTTCAAATTTTGCACTTGACTAAAGTCAAGTGCTATTCCATTTTAAAGAATATTCTTGTAAAAATAATTATTGAAATTATTCACACCATAGTTCAATAAATAATCTTAAAAAATTTCAGTTGACTTCAGTCAACTGTTAAAAACCTTTACAAACAAATATGGCTTTAGCCACATTTTACATTGACAAAAATTTGAATATCATCTCGAATTAAAAGGCTATTTTCATTAACTGTATTAAACTATCTTTCATAAAATCATCAAAATTTTTTTACAGATTGCTTCGTCCCGATTAAAGAATCGGGGCTCGCAATGACTGGTAATTTCTTATTATAGTCATTGCGAGGAACGAAGTGACGAAGCAATCTTTTTAGTGAAGTAGTACAGACTTTTAGCCTGTGATTGAGTATTTGTATTCATTGTCAGTCTGAGCGAAGACGAAGACTGACAATGTGTTTGCATTATCCTTCATCTTACTCATCATAACCATAATTGAGAAAACTTTTAAACCCTAAATATCCATCCCAAAAGATTGAAATAAAAAATTAGTATAATCAGAATGTCTATCTTTAATTTCTATTTTATTTTCTTTCCGTTCTACTGTAAGAATATCTTTTATTTCACCATCTTTCATCACACCGATCCGATCGCAAAATTTCATCAGAAATGGAATCTCGTGTGAGATACAAAGAAAAGTCGTTTTTAATTTTTGATTTACCTGCTGAAAAATTTTGATCAAATTAACTATTGAAACAAAATCCTGTGATGCGAAAGGTTCATCTAAAATTAAAAAGGGTGGTTTCAAAAGCAACAATTTTGCCAGTGCAAGTCGTTGAAGTTGGCCTCCACTTAATTGACCCGGATATAAACTTAGAACAGTATCACTGAGTCCTACAAGATCTAAAATTTCTTTTTTGTGTCTGAATAAATCTTCAGTTTTAAATTTCTTGATTTTTAATATTTCATTAAAAGCAGAGTCAATTTTTTGAAAGGGATCGTGTGAGGCTGAATAATTTTGAAATAGAATTTGAATCCGATGTTCTGGTTCAACTCCCCAGAATTCTTTCTCATAAAAATACTTTTTGCCTGATGTTTGTTTTTCAAGTCCAGAAATAATTTTTGCAAGTGTTGATTTTCCCGAACCTGATTCTCCTGTTAATCCAAAAATTTCCGATTGATAAATCTCAAGAGTTATGTCCTTAAGAATGGTCTGATTTATTTTTTTCAGATGGAATGAGATTCCTTCAAGCTTTAAAATTGATTTCATATTTTTAATTGTTGATAAGCTTCAAGTAGAATTTTTAAATCAATACTATCTTTAGAAGCAAAAAATTGTTCTCTATTTAGAATTACATTCATTTCACCAGAATTTAAAAATGCAATTCTATCAGCAAATTTTTCAGCAATGGAAAGGTCCTGAGTTATAAGAATTAAAGTTTTCTTTTCATCTTTCACGAATTTGTAAAAAAGTGAAAGCAATAAATTAGAAACTGGTTTATCAAGTGCAGAAGTTGGCTCATCTGCAATGATTAATTCTGGTTTAAATGCCAGGCATCTTACAGCTGAAAGTCTTTGTAAAATTCCACCGCTTAATTCAAAAGGATATTTATTTAATATCAATTCAAAATTTTTAAGTTCGAGTTGTTTCATCAATTCAATGTAAAAATCCAGTGAAATATTTTTTAGTTTACTCTGTTCTTCAAACTGAGTCTTTATTTTTTTAGTTGGATTAAAACTGGAAAACGGATTCTGTGGAATATAACCAATATTTTTTTGTCTTATCAGATTCAAATCGATGTCGCTTAATGATAAGATATCTTTCCCTTTAAAAAAAATTTTCCCATTTACATTGAAAACATTTTTATTTAATAAATTTGCAACCGAGAGAGAGAGAGTTGTTTTGCCATGACCATTTTTACCTATTATAACTAAAAATTCTCGCTCCTTACAGGTAAAATTGATATTATTTAGAATGACTTTATTTGATTTTGTTGAAACAGAAAGTTCAACAACTCGAAGAATTTCATCTGAAGGTTCTATCATATAAGTAATTTGACTTATTTCAAACTTAATTCCAATATATTAAATTGAATCAAGAATATCATAATATAACGGTTAGGAACTATAAATGAGAAAATCAATTATTCCTTCCTTCTTTCTATTTCTTTCTTTGTTCGTATTTTTCTCATGTAAGTCAGATAAAGAAATTCAAAGACCAGGTACTTCGGGTGGTAATTTATTTATTGCAATTAAAAACGACATCGACTTTTTTAATCCTCTTTATTCAAATGATATCAACTCAGGTTTAATAAATGATTTAATCTTTAGTAGCCTCACTTATTCAGAATTCAACACTGACTCTGGTAAACTTGAATATTATCCAGGACTGGCTCGCTCCTGGAAAATTGCCGATGACCAAAAAAGTATAACATATTTTTTGAATACAAACTTGAAATGGAGTGATGGGAAAAATTTTACTTCTCGGGATGTCTATTACTCTTATTTTCTTTATACTCATCCTGATGTTATGAGTGTGAGGCAGGATGTGGAAAGATTTTTCATTCACGACAAGGACAAAAAAATCATACCGGAAAAATCATTTCAGATTATTAACGACTCGGTAATTACTTTTAATTTTGAATTTGGAGTTGACGACCCTCTATTCATTACTGGTTTACCAATTATATCTGAACATATTTTTAGTAAAATTCCACTCAATGAAATTTTTAAGAGTGAATTAAATTTCAAACCTGTTGGGATTGGTCCTTTCAAACTCGAAAACTATTCAAGGCAGCAACAAATCATTCTCAGAAGGAATGATTCATCTTATTTCGATAAAATTCCATTTATTGAAAAATTAATCTTTAAAGTAATACCTGATTATAACTCAAGAATAAATCAATTAAAGAATGGTGAAATTGATTTAATGACAGATGTCCGTCCCGAAGATGCCGAAATTCTGAAAAATAATTTTCCAGAAATTAATGTTGAAGCCATCAAAGGAAGAGATTACGATTATGTAGGATGGAATCACATAGATCAATTAACATTTAAAAAGTCTAATGGGAAAATATTAAAACCACATCCATTGTTTGGCAATAAAGAAATTCGACTCGCTCTCTCAATGGCGATAAATCGAAAAGAAATTTTAGAAGGTTACTTTGAAGAATATGCAACTCTGGCTGAAACTCCAATTTCACCGATATTTAAATCTTTTGTTAATGAAAAACTAAAACCTGTTCCTTTTGACCCTTCTGAGGCAAAAAAAATTCTTGAAAAACATGGATGGAAAGACACTGATAACGATGGAATAATTGACAAAAATGGAAAACCTTTCAAATTTAAATTAAGCATTGCCGCAGGCAAACCTCATCGAGAATTTGCCGCTACAATGATCAAAAAAGATTTAAAAAAAATCGGGATCGAAGTTGAAATAGAAACTCTGGAAACTTCCTTTTTCTTCTCAAAATTGTTCGGGAGAGAACTGGATGCCTGGATTGCTGGTTGGACTGTTCCACTTGATCTGGAACTTGAAGCTTTCTGGGGTTCTGATTTGAAGAAGAATTTTTTCAATGTTTATGGTTATCAAAATTTTGAAATCGACAAAATATTTTCTGATTTTAAGAATGCAAAATCAAAAGATGAAAAAAGAAATTTGATGTTTAAGTTTCAAGAAATCATTCATCAAGATCAACCGGTTACTTTTCTTTACTGGATAGATAATATCATTGCTTACAATAAAAAGCTAAAAAATGTGAAATTTAATCCAGTGGCCTACACAAATCGCATCTGGGAATGGTTCATATCCAAATGATTCAAGAACAAACAATGGTCATATTAAAAAGATTGTTGGTTTCTTTTTTAATGATTGTAATTCTGGTTGTTGCAATCTTTTTTATGATGCATTTATTACCAGGCGATCCTTTTCAACAATATTATTCACCTGAACTTGGTAATAGAATCGCAGAACAGGTTAAAACAAAGTTCGGATTAGATAAACCTGTTTCGATTCAATTCATTTACTGGCTAAAAAATATTTTCAGTGGTGATTTTGGTTTTTCCCTTGTTTACAAGAAACCGGTTAGTGAACTAATTAGCAGCTCAATAACTGTAACTCTTTCAATTTCTTTAACAGCATTTATTTTACAAATCATCTTGACAATTCCGCTGGGTCTTTTTCTTCTAAAACATAATGGTAAAAAAGTTGATTTATTAATTGATAAGCTTGCTCTTGTTATTTACAGTGCACCATCTTTTGTTGTTGCGATAATTTTGATTTATGCTGGTTCCATTCTGACGAGACTTTTTCCATCATCACAACTCTATTCTTATAATTTCTATGAAATAAATTCAATCGAAAGATTATTTGATTTATTACATCATCTTACTCTTCCAGTTCTTACACTTACAATTACATCAATTTCTTTTTCTATTAGATATTTGAGACAGAGTCTTATTGAAATTAGCAATCAAGAGTTTGTGACTACTTTGCGTTCAACTGGTATCCCTGAAAATATTTTGAGAAGAAAGCACATTTTGCCAAATGCTTTAATTTCATACATAACCATACTTGGACTCGAAATTGGTTCGCTATTGAGCAAAACCCTCATCACTGAAATGGTTTTTTCGCTTCCTGGCATTGGAAGATTAATGGTTGGTTCAATCTTCACACGAGATTATCCTGTTATTATTGCCTGTGTGATGATTTCAGGTTTTATGGTAATACTCGGGAATTTAATTGCTGATATTTTAATCGCTCGCTTCAATCCTAAATTTTCTTTTGAAGTTATTACATAAGAAATTATGGAAGCCCGAAAAATCAAAAGTGTATTTCTAATTTTTTCTTTAATCCCGATATTCCTCTTAATATTTTCTTTTGAAAAATATATCATTTCACTTTTGCTCCTTTATCAAATTATTTCATCATTAAATCTTAAGGAAATATCTTTAATTGAACTTGATCATCTTGTAAGTATGTTTTTGTTAACCTTTTTTGTTTTAAATTCAATTGTTTATTTACTCTTTTATTTCGGTTTCGTAAAGATCAAACTAATGGAGAGAATAATTAAAAAATTTTCAAGTAGTTCTAAAGAGTTTTTATCTGGATTTTTAATGATTATTCTAATCTTATTTATTACATTGAATGCTCCTTTAATATCACCGATAGATCCAAATTTTTCTAAAGATGTTTCCATTACAAAACTTCTTCCTCCCCTGTCAGTAATGAATTATATTCAATTGAAATTAAATAAGTATTCGACAATCGAAAAAAATTTAATCCAAAATAAACTTCTTGAAAACTTTGACGAAGAAAGAAGAATTTACTTTACTGATTTAGAAATAAAAGATTCTTCTCTAATTATTCATAAAGAAAGAACAAAAGAAATTCTCAATATCAAAGAAATCGAAACACTGAATGATAAACCGGTTATCAAATCACAAATTTTTATTTTAGGTACGGATGAATTCGGGAGAGATTTATTGAGCAGACTAATTTATAGTATAAGATTATCTGTATTCATAGCGGTGTTCTCGGTTTTAATTTCATTTTTACTCGGCTCGACCATTGGTTATATAGCCGGGATTTTTGGTGGTTTAGTTGATAGTTTATTAATGAGATTGGTAGACTTCTTTCTTTCGTTTCCCATTTTATTCTTTGTGATTTTTCTAATTGCTTTTGTTGGAAATTCCATTTTATTGCTCGTCATAGTTTTTGGCTTTTCTGGCTGGATGTATGTTGCCCGACTTGCCCGAAATGAAACAATTGCATGTATGAAGAAAGAATTTATACAAACTCTTGTTCTAATGGGTCAAACTAAATTCAAAATTATAATTAAACACATTTTACCAAATACATTTTCACCGATTTTAATCACACTAATTTTTTTAATGAGCAATGTGATTATTGCCGAATCGGCATTAAGTTTCATTGGACTTGGCATTCAACCCCCCACACCAACTCTGGGTGGAATTATAAAAAGTGGTTATGATTATTTATCGATAAATGGGTGGATTGCATTTTCTGCAAGTTTGACACTTGTTATAATAGTTATGACTTTTAATTTATTCGCAGAGGGAATAAGAAAAATTTCTCGTAATTAGAAATGATTATTAATTCAAAGTATAATCTAATAAAAATTTTAGGTAAGGGTAGAAGCTCAGTCTTCCTGGCTAATGATATCAGCAATCCGGAAAAATTGTATGCATTAAAAATTATTCCTATTAGTAATCTTACTGATGAAGAATTTTATTCACTGAGAAATGAATTTCGCTTACTCAATAGTCTAAATCATCCAAACATTGTTCAGGCATATGAATTCGGAAAAGTCCACGAATGTGATAACATAGAATTAATTGGTTCATATTTTTATGTTTCTGAATATATAGAAGGAAAAAATCTATTAGAATTTTTTAATCATCAAGTAGATGAAAATAACCTTGATAAATTTCTAATCCTTTTAAATCAGATTTGTACGACTTTATATTATATTCATCAATTGGGAATCGTTCACTACGATATAAGACCAGAAAATATTTTAATCGATGAAAAAATTAATGATGAACTAAAAATAAAATTAATTGATTTTGGTTTTAGTGCTTTAAAATCAATTAAAGCACGAGGAACTCCTCTTTACATTTCACCGGAATTAATCAGTGGAAAAGATGTTGATTATAGAACGGATTTGTATTCACTCGGTGCAACAATCTATCACACACTTTCCGGGAAGCCTCCTTTTTATTCAGACGATGAAGTTGTTCTCCTAAAAAAACATTTAGAAGAAGATCCCGAACAATTACCTGATCAAATCCCGGACTTTTTAAGAGAGATAGTTTTCAAACTTTTGAAAAAAACTCCTGATGAAAGATTTAAAAACACACTCGAAATTATTGACTATCTACCCGAAAAGTATCAAGCCACAATAAAAGTATGGCCCATTCCTAAAATTTATCTGGTTCGTGATAATGATTTTAAAAAGATTCAAAGTTGGGTGGAAATTGATACATTAAATTTGCCAAATTTATTAATCCTTTCTGAAACAGGAATGGGTAAATCATTTTTATTAAAAAAGTTCGTCGAATATTTAGAAGATTATGATAGAGCGTTTTTCTATTTAAATCCTGTCGAGAATCAATTGACTTCCTATAATTTACTTTTTGCACTGCTGGAACAAGTAGAACTGTTTTTATCTCAAAAAGACATTTTAAACAAGAATGAATTAATAGATAAAATTTCCTTTTTAAGAGGTATCTACAAAAGCACTGAAAACAGGTTAGAATTTCAACAATATCAACAAAATTATCTGGCAGAAATTTTAATTGATCTGGCAAAACAGGTAAAATATTTTTTGATTATTGATGATTTTCAAAAATTTGATCAAGTCACTAAAAACTACTTTTATTTCGTATATCCATCTCTTGTCGATTTGAATATCAAATTTTTGATAACTGCTGATACTTCTTTTATTAAAAGTGGAGATGTTGAAAAATTTCAGAACCTTCAAGAAATGATTCTCGTCCCGCTTTCAAGAGATGAAATTGTTATGATGCTTAAAAAATATTTTCAGCTTGATTTCCCCTATGATGAGATTGCCGACTTACTTATTCATTATACAGATAATTCGGTTAGGGGGATAAATGAATTTTTAAACAATCTTTTGTTATCAGAAATATTGACATTCGATTCAAAAGGTTTCAAGATAAATTATGACCGGCTGAAAGTATCAGAGTTTGAAAATTTGCTTTATTATATTTACGAACAAAAAATTCACAATCTTACTCATAATCAGAAATTAATTTTAGAAATTCTCTCTTTGATTAATTTCACAATCAAATTAAAACAATTAAGTGAGATTATTAATACTGAAATGGATCTTCTAAAAAGCGATATAAGTTTTCTCTCATCATTTGGCTGGATAGAATTCTCTGGTAAAGATGAGACTATATTTCTTCCTGAAGGTGGAATAAAGAACTTTCTTTTTAATAAAACTAAAAATGACAAAAATTTAAATCTTTACCTTGCAAAATATTTTGAACAAAACGGATTTCCTTCATTCGTTGTAGCTGAGTTCTATGAACGAGCTGGTGAAAAAGAAAACGCATTAAACTATTACTTGAAATCGGCTAATGAGGCAGAGAACTATTTTTCATATTCTTTAATGGAAAAATATCTTCTTAAATGCTTGAATTTAGAAAAGAGGGATTCATATTTAACAAATCTAAAATTTAAACTTGCTCAATGTTACTTTTCTCAATCGGAATTTAAAAAAGCTCAACTTATAATTGAAGAAATCGTAGAAAAAAATTATTTAGAACAGGACCAATTATTCAATCTCTATTTAATGTTAGCAATAATTCATTTTAAAACAGGCGATATTGAAAAGGCATACGAAAATTTTGACAAGGCATTTAATTACGCCATAAATGACCATCAAAGAATTGAAGTTGAATTAAATCAGATAAATTTAGAAGTCAGCCAGGGAAACTTTACTATTGCAATGAAAAAATGTGAAAACCTGCTTAAAGATTTCGACCAGGTTCTTTCAAATTATTCTCGGGCTGCAATATTCAATAATCTGGGAATCACAAATTCACAAGGCGGTTTTTATCAAGATGCAATTCCTTACTTCGAAAAAGCTCTTCAAATTTATGACCAGTTAAAAAATAAAATGAAATTATCCCAGGTTTTATTAAATCTTGGAAATGTTTATAACTTAATTGGAAATAGAGAAAAAGCATTTGAAAACTGGAATGAAGCATTAAAGATTAACGATTCAATTGGTGATTTATCCAAAAAAGCTTTGATTTTAAATAACATCGGCATTTCTTTATTCGAAGGGACAAAAATTGACGAGGCAATAAAATATTATCAGGAAGCTATGACTATTTTTGACAAAATAAACGATTTCTTTGGAAAAAATATTGCCTTATTTAATCTTGCTGAAGCATATTTTCTTACTTGCGATTATGAACAAGCCCTCTATCATCTTAACGAAGGACTTTTACTTTCAAAAAAACTAATGGATATTGATGGACAATGTCAGAGTTTGTTTCTTCTCGGTATGATATATTATCACTTAAATAAATTAAAAAATTTACAAGAAGTTTTTACTGAGCTTTTGAGTGTAATTGAAAGTAATAAAATGCAGTCTTCTCATTTGCAATACTATCTCTATCTTTCAGGTCTGCTGGATTACGAAAATAAACAAGTAACTGATGCTGAGATCAAACTTAATCTTGCAAAAGAATTATTGAAAGAAACAGAAGGGAAATATTTTTATTGTAAAAGTGTTCTCGACTTGATGAGAGTTTATTCTTATCAGGGAAATTCCGAACAAATAGAGAATCTCTTTAATGAATTAAAAGAGAATTACTATTTTAATATTAATAATTTGCTTCAAGCTGAAGCTTATTTAATTCTCGGTGATATATCTAAAAAACCGGGTTCAAGACTGAATGAACAGGCTATTTACTATTATTCGGAAGCTCTGAAATATGTTGAACAATCTTACATTGGTGAAGTAACCTGGCAAGTACTACTTGGTTTAGGAGAAGAATATCTTGTTAAAGGAGCAATTGGAAAGGGCATAGAGCTTTTTAAACAAGCAAATCTTATTATTGAATATATTGCATCAAAAATAAAGGAAAACGATAACAAAAATTCATATCTTGCACATCCAAAAAGAAAAAGATCTTTAGAAAAAATTGAAAAAGTAATTAATCACTTTTAAAATGGAACAAAGACAATTTAAAGTAAAAATAATTCTAATCGATATACCTACAACAATTGAGAGTATTGACTGGTTATTCAAAACCATAAAAAACACAACTGTCCAGAATGTTGTTTTTAAAAGCAATTTGCAATCAATCTTTTCCAAATCTCGAGATCAGATATTTATCTTAAACCTGAATTCATTCTCACAAGAATTTTTAAACGAACTAAAAGAAGCAATTGAAAAAGTTGAACTTGAAAATTTATTTATCTCTTTAAGTTCAGATGCTTCAAAAATCTCTTCCATATTGAGCAGATTGGGAATTAAAAGGATTTATTTTTATCCAGAAGAAGAGTTTGTATTGAGAAACGATGTTAGTGAAAGAGTTGAACAGATTAAACAGGAATTTGAATCAGAAATTGTTAAAGATAATTTTCAAAAAAAATTCGAATTCAATAGGTTAATTGGAAAATCACCGAAATTTATTCAATGCATAGAAATTGCAAAAAGAGTTGCCAGTAAAAGTGATGCAACTGTTTTATTGTTAGGTGAGACAGGCACTGGCAAAGAAATGCTGGCTAAAGCAATCCACTACAATTCTGAAAGAGCCGAGTATCCTTTCATTGAGCTTAATACATCAGCAATCTCAGAAACTCTTTTTGAATCAGAACTTTTTGGATATGAAAAAGGAGCTTTTACTGATGCTAAAAACTCTAAACCAGGTTTACTCGAAATTGCAGAAGGTGGTACAGCATTCCTTGATGAAATAGGAGATTTAAGTTTAAATCTTCAAGTCAAATTGTTAAGAGCCATAGAAAACAAAACCTTCAAAAGAATTGGTGGCGTTAAAGACATAAAGGTTGATTGCAGAATAATTGCAGCCACCAATCAAAATCTCGAAAAACTAATCGACGAGAAAAAATTTCGATCTGATCTTTATTATAGACTTAAAGTTATTTCTATTCACCTTCCTCCATTAAGAGAACGAATTGAGGATATTATTCCTTTAGCAGAACATTTTATTGCTGTTTTCAATACCAAATATGGAACCAAAGTAGAGGAAATCTCTCAGAGTGCAAAGCGAATTTTACTACAATACACATGGCCTGGCAATATAAGAGAACTCTCCAACGTAATTGAGAGAGCTGTCCTGCTTTGCGATTCAAAAACTATTTCTGATAAAGATATTCAAGTCGGTTTGAGTTCAATTCTTTCAACAATGAAAAAAAATCTTATAGAGATTAAAGTTGAAATTGATAAAGCAAAAATTCAAAATGTAACCTATGATTTAGTCCAGGAAGTTTTAAAACTTGTTGATGGAAATAAATCACAAGCTGCAAAAATATTAGGCATTTCTCGACCCAGTTTATTGAAAATCCTTAATCATAAAAATTAAGATCCTCTGTAAAAAAATTTTACAACAACCAACGACTCATAGCCCTAAATCTTTTAATTAAATAAAATAAAGAGGATAACTTTATTGTTTACTTACATAAAAATTTAATCTTGCATTAAAAAAAATTCTTTTTCATTAAAATTCTAAAGTTAATTTATTGTATAAGTAATAATAATAAAATCAATTTGGTTAATATTAGCCAGCATAATTTTAGATAATCATAAAAAAATAAAAAAAATCTGGATTTATTGAATTGGTATAGTGTTTGTTATGATTAAAACAGTTAAAAATTATGTTCAACTAAAAAATCAGGAGAGTATTATGAAACGATTTTCTTTAATTCTTGTTGCTGTGCTTTTTATAAGCACTCTTTTAATCACTGGTTGCCAGGAAACAATTTCTCCAGTTGCACCAGTTGACCAATCTATGGTTCAAGTAAAACAGGATAAAAACACACCCCCGGCAGGTGTTACATTCCTGAGAGCCATTACAAATCCAAAACTCAATTCATTAAATACCGTTGCAACTGCCAGCGCAACATTAGATCCCTCAGTTGGTGGAACCGTAGGTGGAAATGAAACATTTGGTAATTATGTTTATATCCCACCATTCACTTTCAATGAAACAACTACTTTTACAGTAACGGCTGCCGATGAGGAATTTAGCTGGGTCGAATTTGGACCTTCAATGGAATTCAATGGCAATGTTACTGTAACATTAGACTTCAGTAGATTTGGCTTAACACAGAAAGAAGCCAAGAAATTAAAAATCTGGTATTATAACGAAGATGAAGGTAAATGGGAAAAAGTTAAAGGTCCATATTCCTATACAGAAACCAGTGTAACATTTCAAACAAATCATTTTTCAAGATATGGATGGGGAAACTAATTTATGTCTAATTGGATAGTCAAATTAGAAAGGATTTGCCATGAACAAAATTAAAAATTTTCTAGATGCGTTATTCGAGCTATCCATTAGATATTGTGGTGAGGTTGCAATAAATGAGATCAAAGAAATCCTTTCACGAGCTGAGCAACTCGAGCTCGAGCTCGTTTTAAAGGCGAACAAAAGCAATAAACAAGAAGTAGCCAGTTTAGAAAATCTCAGAATTCAATTTTATTCAGATAATCTTTTAAGTTTTTGTAAAAAGACATTAAAAGAAGGTGGGTATTTTAATTATCTTTTAGAATTAGGTCAATTATGTCTTGATTTCGGTGAAATTGCTTATGCTGAATATGCATTCTCAACTTTGATCTCTCTTTCTGAAGACCAACCCAAATACAAACAACTCCTTGCTTTAACATATTCTAATCGTTCTGAAGTTTATGTACGTTCCTCAAGATGGCGAAAAGCTGAAGACGATTTAAAAAAGGCAAAAAAACTCTTTAGTGATAAAGGTGATAAAAAAGGTCTTGCAAGGGTTAATAATCTTTCAGGTATCATTATGTCAGAAAAAGGAAATATCAAAGGTGCTTTTAAAAATTATTTCGATGCCCTTAAAGTCTTCACTAAAGTAAAAGATGAATTATGGATTGGTATACTTGAAATGAACATAGGCAATCTAAATACTATTCAGGGTAATTGGGATGAAGCTTACTCCCATTACAAGCGTGCCCTGGCAGCATTTGAAAAATTAATGGATTTAAAGCGCCTTTCTCTTGTTAGACATAACATCGGTTTGTTATTTAAAAACCGTGGTGAATTGGAAGCAGCATTAACAGAATTTGATCGAAGTTTAGAATATGCAATGGATGCAAATTATTTGCTCGCCAAAGGGTTAGCGTACCTTGGTAAAGGTGATGTATATTCTAAACTGGAAGAATATGCCCTTGCAATGGAATATTGTAACAAAGCTATGGAAGTTTTTTACAAAATTATGGATAAGGTGGGTTTAGCTGATACTTACAAAGTTAAAGGAGTTGTTCAAAGAGACATTTCAAACCACGAAATCGCCGAAACATATCTCCTCACCAGTTTAAGACTTAGTGAAGAAATCGAAAGTATGCTTAATTATGCAGAAGCATCATATGAATTAGGAATTCTGTATCGTAAATGGCAAAAGCTCGACCTGGCGAAGAAATATCTTAAACTTTCGGAATCGTATTTTTCTAAGGTTGGTGCTAAAGACAACCTCGAACGAGTTAAAATCATAATGGATAGAACAAGTAATTCTTAATGAAGGAATTTAATTATGCGTTTCGCCGACTTTATATTTCAGCAAAATAAAATCTATGAAATAGAGCAATCAAGTTCGGGTACAAGAAGTGAAAATATGGAAATGGTTTTAAACATTATCCAAAAGATAAACAATTCTCTTGTCCTTGATGAGGTTCTTAATCTCGTAATGATTAATGCAATCAGACTTGCTCAAGCAGATAGAGGTTTTTTACTCCTCCTGGATGACTCCAATGAATTGAGATATAAAGTCGGCATGAATATTAATGGTGAATTCTTATCTCAGGATGAATTTGAAATAAGTCAAAGTGTTGTAAGAGATGCGTTTGAACTCGGTGAATCAATCTGTATCGAAGATGCAAAATCAGACAGGAATTTTCAATCAAGACAAAGTATAATGCATCTCGAACTTCAAACTATCATTTGCACTCCTCTTATTACTAATGGCGAAAAGATTGGTGTGATTTATGTAGATAGTAAAAAATTGATGAACCTGAAGAAGTCAGAAATAATCAGAATGTTTGAAATTCTTGCCGGACACGCTGCTATAGCCATACGAAACGCAAAACTATATCATAGCTTAGACAAAGCATTTAATGAAATGCAGGAAATGCATGAGCGCTTAATTAAATCAGATCGATTAGCACTTAAAAGAGAAATTAATTCTCAAGTTGGGCAGGAAGTTCAAAATCTTGTTCATTTAGCTTTACTTGAAAACGAAAGTGTTTTAAAAAGAATTCAAAGAATCAACATCAATCATCCAATTGATGCAGAAACTCTTGACCAACTGACTCAGAAATTAATTATCGCATCTGAAAGTATCAGAAAAATTCAAAGATATTCTCAGGCTCTTGTTTCTTCAACGAGATTTGAAGTTTCAAAGAAACCCGGTGATATTAATCGAACGATTAGAAATGTAATTGGATACATCAAAAAGACTAATAAATTTAAGAGTGTAACTTTTGAATTAAATCTGGATAAGATTCCTCAGATAGAATATGACTATGAACAAATAGAACAAGTACTAATTAATCTTGTTACTAATTCTGTAGACAAAAAGCCCGATTGTCATATTAGAATTTCTACATTTCATGACCAGGATAACAACCAAGTCATTGTGAAATTAAACGACAATGGTCCTGGTATCCCACCTGAAATCCAAAAACAACTTTTTCTTCAACGAATAAATCTTGGCATCGAAGGAAAAGGATATGGTTTACTAATTGCGAAAAAGATTATTGATAATCACAATGGAAAAATTTATTGTGTTTCTGAAATTGGTAAAGGCTCCACTTTTTATTTTTCACTTCCAATAGTTTAAATAAGCCATAACAGTTTTTTTATTACTTTAATAATTAAATCTTATCAAAATGATAAAATTTAAAATTCAAATTGTTCCTCTGATTAATAATTAATCATTGATCAAATCAATCTATCCTTTTTAAAACACAACTTTTGTAATCTCCTAATTTTATTTGCAATTACCAGCATAATCAAAATTCCATTTCAAATATAATTTCATTTTCTCCTTGAAAATTTAAATAATTGAAAAATTAAGGGCATAATTTTTGACTTCTTAATTTAATTAAAAAATACAGGAGATACAGATGCCCTCTATAAATACAAATACTGGTTCTATTAATAATGACTCTCAAAAAAGTTATTTAACAGAATTAACAATATTAACTTCTCTATTCTTTATGTGGGGATTTCTTACCTGTCTCAATGATATTCTAATTCCCCATTTGCAGAATGTGTTTGAACTGAATTACTTCGAGTCAATGCTTGTTCAATTTACTTTTTTCCTTGCATATTTTCTTGTTTCTCTTCCATCAGGATGGTTAGTTGAAAAAGTTGGTTACAAAAAAGGAATCGTTATTGGATTGTTGACTGCAGGAATTGGAACTCTCATTTTCTATCCCGCTGCTGGTTTAAGATCATATCCTGTTTTTTTATTCGCATTTTTTGTTCTTGCATCTGGAATCACTTTACTTCAAGTTGCAGCAAATCCTTACGTAACAATATTAGGTAAACCAGAGACTGCTTCTTCCAGATTAAATTTAACTCAAGCATTCAATTCACTTGGTACAACTGTAGCTCCTTATTTCGGTTCATTACTTATTCTCTCAAATGCTGTAAAAACAACAGAAGAACTTTCTAAGATGACGCCAGAGGAGCTTGAACTTTATAGATCAGCAGAAGCAGCTGCAGTTCAATTTCCTTATCTTGGATTAGCAGCAGTTTTATTTGTTATGGCTGCTATATTCGCATTAATTAAGTTACCGCAAGTTGAAGCAAGCACTGTTCAATCTTCTGAGAACAATGGTGTAAACTATGATGATTTGCACAAAAATGCATGGGGTTATAAACATCTTGTTCTTGGTGCGATTGGAATATTTGTTTATGTTGGTGCTGAGGTTTCAATTGGAAGTTTTCTCGTTAAATACTTTGTAAATCTTGACCCAACAATGCTTGAGGTCGAAGCAGGTAAAATGGTTTCATTTTACTGGGGTGGAGCTATGGTAGGAAGATTTATCGGTTCGGCTGTTCAAAGAAAAATAAAACCAGGTACCGTTCTTGGATTCAATGCGATTATGGCTTCTATTCTTGTTTTAATTTCTATGCTGAATGATGGAAAAATAGCAATGTGGTCAATTCTGCTCGTGGGACTTTTTAATTCAATTATGTTTCCAACTATTTTTTCACTTGCCATAAGAGGACTCGGAAAACATACAGGTCAAGCTTCTGGTATTTTGTGTATGGCAATTGTTGGTGGTGCCGTTATTCCAGTTATTCAAGGATTGCTTGCTGATAGTATTGGAATTCATCACGCATTTATACTTCCAGTTATCTGTTACTGGTACATTGCTTTCTATGGATTCAAAGGCAGCATTCCATCATTTGAAAGAGAACAACTCGCAATTGAGGTAGAATGATGTCAATTAAGCTTGTTCTTGGTATTGATATTGGAGGGACAAACACTGTATTTGGATTAATTGATCAAGAGGGCAATGAATATTTAATGAGCTCAATCCCGACAAATTCAAATCAACCACCCGAAGATTTATTCAATCGTTTATTTCTAAAATTTGATGAACTCACAAAGAAAATAAATATTGATTTTCACTTAGTAGGTATAGGAATTGGTGCTCCGAATGCGAATTATTACAAAAAAACAATTGAATATCCACCAAATCTTCGATGGGGTTATGTTGAAGTAGAAAATATAATTAAAAAATTTTACACACAACCTATAGCATTAACAAACGATGCAAATGCAGCAGCTCTTGGTGAAATGTATTATGGTGCAGCTAAGGGAATGAAAAATTTTATTGTAATAACTTTAGGTACAGGATTGGGAAGTGGAATAGTCGTAGATGGTAATCTAGTTTATGGTAATGATGGATTCGCTGGCGAAATTGGACACACAGTTGTTTTTCCTGATGGACGTCAATGTGGATGTGGTAAAAAAGGTTGTCTTGAAACTTACGCTTCAGCTCCGGGAATCAAAAGAACTGTATTAGAATTGCTTTCGAAATATAACTACGAAAGTAAATTTAGAAAATTATCTTTTGATGATTTCGATGCGAAAATGATTACAGACGCTGCTCTTGAAGGTGATGAAATTGCCCTGAAAGCATTTGACTTTACAGCAAAAATTCTTGGAATGAAATTAGCTGATGCTGTTGCTCATACAAGTCCTGAAGCAATTATTTTATTTGGTGGACTTGCTAACGCCGGTGATCTATTATTAATTCCCACAAAAAGATATATGGAAGAATATCTTTTTCATGTTTTTAAGAACAAAGTTAAAATTATAAAATCAGAATTAAATGAAGGTAAATCTGCTGTACTTGGTGCAGCAGCTTTAATCTGGCATGATATTCTTAAAAAATAAATTTCTTTTTTTACACTTAATAATTTTTGTAATAATTACGACTCTATCTTGTTCAGGTAAAGGAGATATTAACCAGTATCAATTTCCAAAGACGATTGCTGGACAAGTAAAAAACAATTCCGGAGTTCCACTTGAGAATGCTAAAGTGAGTCTTCCAACTGCTTTGGATGTCGAACCTGTTTTTACAAATGTTCAGGGATACTTTAGAATTGAAAATATTCCACAAAGTAAACACAAAATAAAAGTTGAGCTTTACGGATATGAAGAATATTTATCGGATGTACCTTCAGCAATCAATGGAATTTCAACGATTAACATTATTCTAACAAAAAAGGATTATATCACTCCATCAATTAAACCAATTAGTAAAGGACCTGTTCGAATTTATAACAATAAACTTCAAGTCGATTTTGATGGAGATGGAAACTATTCTGATTTTTTCATTAAAGGAGTTGCGTTTTCTCCTACTCCTATTGGTAACAGACCGATAACAACTCAACAAGAAGAAAGAAGTGTAAAATATCTAAAAGAACTTTATGCAAATACAATTAGAACCTATAGCGGGATAAATCCCGAACTAATGAGAAAACTTGCATCAAATGGTGTATACTGCATCCTTGGTTTCTGGATTGATTACAATTTGGACCTCTCAATTCCAGCTAATCGAGAGAAAATAAAAAATGAATGGGTAAAATTTGTTCTGCAATACAAAGACAATCCCGGGCTTTTAATGTGGAATCTCGGGAATGAACAAAACTATCAAAATGGAAATAATGCTTATTGGTATTCTCTCTGTCAAGAACTTGCGATAATCGCATACAATTTAGAAGGAGAAAAATATCATCCTGTTGCAATTAACAATGGTGAGATTTTTAATATTGGTGATGTTTCTAAAAAAGCCGACGACAATTCACTAACTTATATTGATCTCTGGGGATTGAACCTTTACAATTACAATCTTTCAACAAGAATTAATCAATTCAAAACCAAAACAATAAAACCATTAGTAATAACTGAGTTTGGAATTGATGCACTCGATAATCGGACAAAACAAGAATACGAAACTATGCAAGCTGTTTTTGATTCATTAAACTGGCAACAAATTATTTCTTCTAAAAATGTTTGTCTTGGAGGAACAGTTTTCGAGTTTACCGATGAATGGTGGAAAGATAAAGATCCCTGGTCTCACGATTATGGAGGTTATTCAACAAATCAGCATCCAGATGGTTTTTCAAACGAAGAGTGGTGGGGAATAATCAGAGTACTTCCTGATTCAAATAACGATGGAATGGATGAGTGGATTCCTCGTGAAGCTTATTATATGTTTCAGCGAAACTGGAAATAAAAAAATTGATAATCACTATTAATATCATTGAAAAGCCACATCAAAATATTTTAATTAAAAGGATTCAGTATGAAGATGAAAACTCTAATTATTCTTTCCTTATTTTTTCTAACTCATCTAACTGAACCATGTAATCTTTTTTCACAAAATCAAAAATTCTTCAGTGTTTCAGGAAAGGAAATAATTGATTTAAATGGCAATCCAGTATTATTGAAAGGAATAAATCTCGGGAACTGGCTTGTGCCTGAAGGATATATGTTCCATTTTAACAAAATTACATCGCCAAGATTGATTTATGATTTATTCAAAATTTTAGTTGGTGAAGCTCAGTCTAATAAATTCTGGGAAAAATTTCGAGAGAATTACATTACTTATGATGATATAAAATTTATAAAGCAACTTGGATTTAATTCAATAAGGATTCCTTTCGACTACAAATTATTTGTTACTGAATATCCGTTTTATGAACTTAAAGGCGTTGGATATGAACTACTGGACAGAGTAATTAACTGGTGTAAGAAAGAAAATCTCTATGTAATTTTTGATATGCATTGTGCGCCTGGTGGACAAACTGGAGACAATATTGACGATAGCTATGGTTATCCATTTCTTTTTGAAGATGAATTTTATCAAAATTTAACCTGCAAAGTCTGGAAACGAATTGACGAAATTTATAAAGACGAAAATATTATTATCGGTTATGATTTATTAAACGAACCAATAGCTCATTATTTTGATAAAGATAAATTAAAACCTCTTCTTGTTCCTCTTTATAAAAAAATCACAGAAGCAATCAGAGAAGTTGATACAAATCATATCATTATTTATGGTGGTGCAATCTGGGATTCAGATTTTTCCATATTTACCGAACCGATTGATCCAAAAGCAATTTATACTTTTCATAAATACTGGACATCAACTGAACAGGAAGTAATTCAAGAGTACATCGATTTTAGAGAAAGATTAAATGTTCCAATCTGGTTAGGCGAATCTGGTGAAAATACAAATGAATGGATTCAACAATTTAGAACATTACTTGAGAAAAATAATATTGGCTGGTGTTTCTGGCCTTATAAAAAGCTCGAAAGCGAACGAGGAGTTGTATCAATTAAAAAAACAGAAGATTATGATGAGATAATCAAATTTGCCAACGAATTTGATGTTTCATACAAATACATAAGAGAAAAAAGACTTGATAAAGAGAAAGTCAAAAAAATCTTAAACGAATATCTTGAGAATATTAAGTTGAAAAATTGTGTGATAAATGTTGAATACTTAAAATCTCTTGGATTATCTTACTAATTGTTGCTTACTAAATTTTTATTAAATAATTGTTTATTCATAACTATCATCTACTAAAATTAAAAGTTGTTTTGCATTTAATATATTTTTTGTGAACTCAATCGTAATTGGAAATCATTTATTAATGCCGAGGTGACCAATGAAAACTATTTTCTATTTTATTTTGATAATAACAAGTCTAAATTCCCATCTTTTCTCACAATCAAGATTAAGTAATGAACAAATCGAAAACAGAATCGATTCATTGCTCCATCAACTAACTCTCGAAGAAAAAATTGATTTATTGAGCGGAACAGGTTTTGAAACAAAACCAATCACTCGACTCGGTATTCCTTCCTTAAAAATGAGTGATGGTCCATTGGGTGTAAATAGAGGAAAATCTACAGCTTTTCCTTCAGGTATTCTAATGGCATCTACTTTCAATCCTGATTTAATTGAACAAACAGGAAAAGCAATTGCAATAGAAGCAAGAGCTCATCAAAGAAATGTAATACTGGGACCTTGCGTGAACATTGCTCGAATTCCATTAGGAGGAAGAAATTTCGAAAGTTTTGGTGAAGACCCTTATCTCACATCTCGAATAACAGTAAGCTACATAAAAGGAGTCCAGAGTCAGAATGTTGCAGCAACGGTCAAACATTTTGCAGTAAACAATCAAGAATATCAAAGAGATTTTGTAAATGTAATTGTTTCGGAAAGAGCTTTGAACGAAATATATTTACCAGCATTTAAATCAGCCGTAAAAGAAGCTAATGTTTTAGCTGTAATGGCTGCTTATAATAAACTCAATGGATTTTATTGTAGTGAGAATGAATATCTTTTGAAGAAAAAATTAAAAGAAGAATGGGGATTTCAGGGAATCGTTATGTCTGACTGGGGAGCAGTTCATTCATCAATTCCTTCATTTAAAAATGGTCTCGATCTTGAAATGCCAGATTGTAAATATTTAAGTAAAGAAAATTTACTTATTCATTTTAAAAATCAGAGTTTAAGTGAGATTGAACTCGATGATAAAGTAAGAAGACTTCTGAGAGTTATGTTCAAGATTGGTTTATTCGAAAATCCGGTATATGATACTTCAAAATTGAATACAGATGAACACAAACATCTTGCTCTTGAAGTTGCCAAGGAAGGAATGGTATTGCTTAAAAATATGAATCATATTCTCCCGCTTAACTTAAGAAAATTAAAATCAATTGCCGTAATTGGTCCAACATCAAATGTGGCAGTAACAGGTGGTGGTGGTAGTTCGATGGTTACACCATTTTATTCTATTTCACCGCTTGAGGCTATTAAAAATAAAGTTGGCAATAAAATAAAAATTAATTTTGCTCAGGGAATTAGATTAAACGGAAGTATTGAACCAGTTAAATCTGAATTTCTTTTTGTAGATAAAGAGAATAAACAAAATGGATTGAAAGGTGAATATTTCCCAAACATGAATCTTGAAGGTCTCCCTTCAAACATTCGTATTGATACAGCAATAAATTTTAACTGGCAATGGGAAGGACCTTTTGAAAAATTTCCACAAGATCATTTTTCAGTTAGATGGTCAGGATATCTTAAAGTGGATAAAACAAATCAATACACAATTGATGTATCCAGTGACGATGGTGTTCGCCTTTATTTTAATGATAAACTTGTAATCGATGATTGGAATGATCATGCTGAATTGACAAATTCTTACACAACCAGACTCGAAGCAAATAAATTTTACAAAATCAGACTCGAGTTTTACGAAAATGGTGGTGCCGCAATATGTCGACTCGGTTTGAGAGAAACTGATACAACCATGTTCACAAATGCAATAAACGCTGCTAAAAATTCTGATGTCGCTCTCGTTTTTGTCGGGACTAATTACACTTACGAAAGTGAAGGTTTTGATAGAAAGAATTTGTATCTACCGGAAAATCAAGATGAACTAATTAAAGCTATTGCAGATGTAAACAAAAACACAATCGTCATTTTGACCACTGGTTCACCAGTATTGATGAACAACTGGATTAATTCAGTTCCTGTTATTCTTGAATCCTGGTTTGGAGGTGAGCAAATTGGTAATGCAATAGTTGAAATATTATTCGGCGAAACAAATCCTTCCGGGAAATTACCCATAACTTTTCCTTTTAAATGGGAAGATTGTTCATCATTTACAACTTATATGAAAGAAGACAGTATCAGTCGATATGACGATGGAATTTTTATTGGCTATCGACATTTCGATAAAAATAATATTAAACCTCTTTTCCCATTTGGATTTGGTTTATCATATACTACTTTTGAATTTAATAACCTTAGAACTTATAAAGACAGCATTAAACTAAATGAACAAATCCAGTTGAGTTTTACATTAAAAAATACAGGTCAACTTGCTGGTAAAGAGGTTGCACAACTTTATATCAAACCATTAAATACCAAAACCGAGCGAGCAATAAAAGAATTGAAAAGATTTCAGAAAGTTAGCTTAAAACCAGACGAAGAGAAAATTATTAAGTTTATTCTGAATGGAGATGATTTTAAGTATTATGACGAAAATAAAAAGGAATGGACACTCGAAGCAGGCGAATATGAAATCTTAATCGGGTCTTCTTCCGAGGATATTAAACTAAGAACTAAAGTTGTAATACACGAATAACTACAATTCTTAAATTGAAAACAAATAAAGCCCACTTAAAAAATGTGGGCTTTATGATTAATGTTTTAAATTCTTTATCAATAATCACACGAAGAACTTTTTAATAAATTTTAATCACACTTTCTTTGAATTAATTCTACGGGCAATTTTTAAATCAAATAAAATTACCGACTTCAATTTCATAATATTTCAAATCAGGGATTTTTAAATTTTCTTTTATGTTTTTTACTTCTTCTCGAATTTTCTCTATCTGATTCTCCGTATCTTCAATCATTGTGATTGAGTAATATCCTGGCCAGATTTTATTATCAAAAAGAGGGTCAGCAAGTTCACTTTTTCCTACAGCTTTATCAATTCGTGTAAAATTCTTTATTCCATATTTTTCAATCAGTTTATCGATGGTATCAGTTTCAGAGACATTATGAATTATAACTGCAACTTTCATTTTCTTACTCGCTTTGTTTTTTTAGTCTTCTTTCAAAAATACTGTAAATTACAGGGACAATAATCAATGTGATGAAAGTTGAAAAAAACATTCCACCAACCATTGATGCTCCAAGTGGTTTCCATGTTTCAGAACCACTACCTGTACTTAAGGCAAGTGGTAATAAACCAAATATCGTTGTAAGAGAAGTCATTAATACTGGTCTTAATCTACTTCTCCCACCGTTTAAAATTGCTGTGATTAAAGATTGTCCTCTTGCTCTCAAAATATTTATGAAATCCACAAGTACGATTGCGTTGTTTACTACAATGCCTACAAGCATTATCAAGCCAAGAAATGAAATTACACTCAATGTCTGACGAAATACAAAAAGTCCAATCAAGACACCAGCAAAGGCAAAAGGAATGGAGAACATAATTACAAAAGGATCAAGTAGACTTTCGAACTGGGCAGACATAACAATGTACACTAATACAATGCTCAACAAAAGCAGCAAAAATAAATCACTAAATGCTTCTTGTTGTTGTTCATAACTTCCACCAAATTCAATTCGAGTGTTTGGAGGTAATGGTATATCTTTCAAAATGTTTTTTATTTCAACGACTGCCTGACCAAGACTTATTCCTGAAAGACCAGCTTCAACTTTTACAATTCTCTCTTGATTTTTTCTATCAATTTCAACTGGAGAGAACTCTGTTTTTATCGTTGCAAAATTTTTCAATGGAATTGGTTTACCCATGATATTGTTTATCTCAAGATTTTCTATATCCTCAACTCTCATTCTAAAATTTTCATCCAGTCTTAATCTTATATCATAGGTGGTTTTCGTTCCTCTGAATTGTGTAGGAACATTTCCGAAAACATAATTTCTGAGAGTAGTTGCAATAATAGCAGTATTCAATCCGAGCAAAGATGCTTTGTCCTTATCAATTGTAATAGAAATTTCAGGTTTATTTTCCTGAAGAGAAATTTGAGGTTCGACAACTCCATTAACTTTTGAAATTTTATCTCGAATTTTTTCGGCAACTTTTCTTGATGCATTCAAATCTGGACCCAGAATTTCGATTGAAATTGGTTTACCTGCACCAAAGATAGCTGCCTGACCACCAGCCTGAGTCAATACATTTAATTTATTAATCTTTGGAAATCTTTTCAGAAATTCTCTTAACTCATCTGCAATTTCTTTGTTTGATCTTTTTCTTTTTTCCACATCAACAAGTCTAATATTGATCAGTCCTATATTGTCACCTTCTTTAGTTCCAAAAACAGAACCTAAACCAGAAGCACTCTGACCAACTTGATAAAAGATATCTTTAATTTCCGGTGTTCTTTGTTTAACTAAATTGTAAATCTTATAAGTAAATTCTTCAGTTTCATAAACACTTGTTCCAACAGGCAACTCCATAATAATTTGAAGTTGTGAGTTGTCGCTTTCGGGAATAAAATCTGAACCAATAAATGGTATCAGTCCAAGTGAGAGAATTAAAAATACAACTCCACTAATCAATACAGTTTTTTTATGTTTTAAAGCCCAATCGAGAAGGTTGTAATAAAATTCATCAATTTTAGTGAATATATTTTCTGACCAATTAAAAATGCGATCAAGTAATTTCTGTGATTCTTTTTCTTCATCAATCTTTTTTAGAATCTTCGACGTTAACATCGGAGTTAAGAAGAGAGAAACAACCAGAGACATTGAAATGGTAATGGTTGTTATTGCAGCAAGCTGTGTGAAAAGAATTCCAGCAATACCAGTTAAGAAAAACAAAGGAGCAAATACAGCAATTGTTGTTAAAGTTGACGCAAGCAAGGCTGAACCTACTTCACTTGCACCATAAATTGATGCTTCCTTTGCGTGTTCACCTCGCTCAATGTGTTTCACAACATTTTCCAGAACAACAATTGAATTATCCACAACCATACCCACTGCAATTGCAATTGATGAAAGAGACAGAATATTGATTGTATATTTTGCAACATACATAAAGAAGAAAGCAAGAATTAAAGAGAAAGGAATGGAGAGAACAATTATTAAACTTGCTCGAACTCTTCTTAGAAATAATAAAACTACCAGCGATACCAGAACAATACTTATAATAAAAGTCCTTAAAAGGTTGTTGATTGATTTTTTAATAAAGTCCGCTCCATCAAAAACAATATTTATATGTATTTTATATTCATCTTCTATTTTCTTTATTTCTTTTTTTAGTGCATCGGAAACTGTGACAGTATTTGCCCCCGAAAGTTTGTTCATTAAAACCACGACACCTTTTTCACCATTAATAAGAGTTCTTCTCTCATCTTTGGTGACGGTATCAATTATTTGAGCAACATCTTTCAGATAGAGAATTCTACCACCACTTGCGCCAATCACGACATTCTCTATATCATAAGGAGAAGTAAATTCACCTTTAATTCTTAAAATATAACTCAACTTTTTATCATCGAGACTACCAGCTGGTAAAGTTAAATTTTCCGAACGAACTACTTGAGCAATTTGATTAATTGTGAGATTGTACGCTCTTAGTTTGTAAGGATCGAAATCAACTCTAATTTCTCTTTTGGGTGCACCAAATGATTGAACTCCACCAACTCCTGGTATTCTCACCAATCTATCGGCAATATTGTCATCAATAAAATCTTTAAATTCTTTGAAATCAATATTTCCCGGTGCAGTAACTCCAGCAACAATCACAGGAAATTGTTCTGTGCTGAATTTGAAAATTTTTGGATTTTCAACACCATCAGGGAATTGAACCTTCGCAAATTCCAGTGCAGAACGACAATCATTTGCTGCTTCATCAAGATCAGTCCCCCAATCAAATTCAAGAGTCACCACAGAAATATTTTCTTTTGAAATCGAAGTTATCTTTTTCAGGTTTGGAACAGAAGCAAGTGATTTCTCAATTATTCTTGTAACTTTAATTTCTATATCATCAGCACTTGAACCTGGATATGTTGTCAATACAGTTAAAACAGGGGCTTCTATTTTTGGAAGTAAGTCAATTGGTATTAATCTTAATGAATATAATCCAAATACGAGTGTCGCAATAAAAAACATTGCCGTCAGGACTGGTCTTTTGACTCCAAGTTCTGGTAATTTCATAACAACAAAATCCTCCTTTTATAAACCTTTGTAAAGTTTTACTTTATCACCATCAACAAGATTAGATTGACCTTCTATAATAACTTCATCTCCTTCTTTTAATCCCGATTTAATCACTGTTTCATCATTAACCTGTTTTCCTTTTGAAACGAATCTTTTCTTTGCAACACCATTCTGATAAATGTAAACAAAATTCCTCCCGCTAACAGGATCTGTTAATATTGAAGATGTTGGTACTAATAATTCTTTTGTCTCGCCTAAATCAATTTCAACTTTCACAAATGAATTAGCTTTGATTTTATTACCTCTATTAGTCACTTTCAATTCAACTTCAACAGTTTTGCTAACTGGATCAACAATAGGACTTATTCTTGCGACATAACCAGTAAATTCTTCATCTGGCAAAACATCATTTGTGACTTTTGCTTTCTGACCAATTTTTAGCTTATAAGAATCAAATTCATTTACATAAATCTTAACTTTTAATTCATTTAGATTCATTAAATGAAGAATGGCAGGAACTGACCTTCCGCCTGCTGGAGCCATCATAAATAATTCACCATCGTTAAGATATTTTGCTGTTATCACACCACTGAAAGGTGCACGGAGTTGAGTGTTCTCGAGTATTTTTTCATAGTTCGTTTTTAAAGTCTCGTAGGCAAGTTTAAATTTTTCGAATTGCTGTTCAGAAATTGCACCTTCTGCTTTTAATTTTTCAGCTCGTTCAAAATCTCTTCTGGCATCATTAAACTGGATTTCAACCTGAGTCAACTGCTGATCATCCATTTGAACAAGTAACTGACCCTCTTTAACATAATCACCTTCTTTTACATAAATTTTTCTAACTCTTGAAGTCAATTGAGCAGCAAGAGCTGTTTCCTCCCATGGATAAACAGTTCCAGTAAATAACAGGTTATTTTTCACAATCTTTCTTTCAATTTTCTGAATCGAAACGGATTTTATTTCAGATGTTTCTTGCTCAACCTTTTTTTGTCCACATCCAATTAATAAGGTAAATAAAGTTATTAATATTAATGATTTAATTTTCATATACCTCACCTTTTATTTAATTGACTGGTTAAGATAAAATTCAAGTTCAGCTTTAGCTACTAAATATTCATAAACAGCCTGGGCGTAACCAACTTCAGCTGAGAGTAAATTTAGATTAGCATTACTAATTTCAAGCTGAGTACTCATTCCTTCTTTAAATCGAACTTCAGCAATCTGATAACTTTTCCGAGCTTTTTCTTTATTTAATTTCTGTGCTTCAATTTTTTCAATTCCTGTTGAAATTCGATTTTTCGTATTGTTGATAACAATGTCAAGTTGTTTTCTTGCATTGTTAATAGTTTCTTCAAGTTGCTTTGATTGAATTTCTGCCTGTTCTACTCTACTTTTAACTGCAAAACCGGAGAAAATTGGAACACTCAAACTCAAACCAATAGCTGCACTTTTTACCCAGCGATATGCATTAAAATTATAATCTTCAGCTTGAGTTTGAATTTGATAATTTCCAAAGGCAACAAGACTCGGGAAATGTCCCCATCTCTGAAGCATTATGTTTTTATCAGCAATTTGTTTTTGTAAGCTGAGTTTCTTTAGAGTAAAAGTATTATCAACAATATTATTATCCAGTCGTGGTGTTTGTTTATTGATAATAAATGATTGAAAATCTCCCACAACTTCAATACTATCTTCAGTGGATAGATTCAATAGTGATTTAAGAAAGTTCAAAGCCGATTGATAAGTATATTCCGCTTGAAGAACATTGGGTTTAATTTTTTCAACTTCTACTTGAGCACTTAAGTAATCGAAATCTGAAATTAATCCTGCCTGATTCAGTTTCTTAGCATTGTCAAGATTTCTTAAGGCATTATCAAAACTTTCTTTAAAAAGTTTTTCTGTTTCCCTTGCAAGCAAAACATCATAGAAAGCTTTGGTTGTATTTAATTTGATTTGAGCTAAAACTTCTTCATAAGATAATTTATTCAGGTCAAGATTTAGTTTACTCATTACAATTCCAGTGTAAGCCTGTCCGACAAAAACAGGCATACCAATTTTCAACTGAGCTGAATAAGAATTTTTTGAACCGATTTCAATTGGTCGTACCTGACCAGTGCCTCCGAAAAAGTCAGGCAAAAAGAAAACTGGTTTTTTTATATTTCTGATGTAAGAACCCTCTCCAGAGATATTAGGAATGAGGGATGAATAAGATTCTGTCAATTTAGATTCCGATTTCTCTATTTCATAACGAGCAATTTTAACCTGTGAATTTTCTCTCAGTGCGATCTCTATTGCCTTATCGAGGGTGAGATTTGAAATTATCTTTTTGTTCTCACCCGCCATAAGAGATGAATAAAATAATTGGAGTATTATGATAAAAATTAACTTCCTCATTTTTCTCCTTTTTCAATTTGATTTACTAATTCATAGGAAACCTGATAAAATTTTCTCATTGCTGTGAGATATTCTTTTTGTTCATCAATAGACATTTTGTTTAACAATTTTTCAAAAAAAGTTTTTGTTTCTTGAACATGTTGTTCAATAAATTTTTTGCCCTTATTCGAAAGATTAAGTGTGATTTTTCTTCTATCTTCTGGTGAAATTTTTCTTTCGATGTATTTCATCTTCACAAGCCTATCAACTAATTCGGAAGCTGAACTTTGAGCTATTACAAGTTTATCAGCAAGTTCTTTCAAAGTTATATTTGGCGTGTGAAAAATATATTGAAGTGCGGTAAGTTGTGTTAATGTTAATTCCGATCTAAAAATTGTAGGGTTAAGTTTGAACATTAATTCACGAAATTTATATCCAAGTTCCATTAATTCTTTTATTACGGTTTCAGTTTCTTGATGTAATGTCATATTGTCTCCATTGATTAGATATTCTAACTATTCGCTATCCGATTATTTCGGAAAACGATACAAAATTAATTACATCTTTTTATAAAACCAAGTAAGGGGAAGAATCGAATGGAAACTAAATGATAATTATTTCTGATTTGAGAGTGAATATTAATCAGAAAGTATGAAAAGATTATTGGAGGTAAACAAAAAATTATTTAATAATTTTTGAAAAGAGCAAAACCGCCTAAAATGGCTGCATCATCTTTTAATCTTGAGAGGGTAATTTGTGTGTTTTTGTAATTACTTTTCAATGCGGTTTCTTTGATTTTTGTTTTTATTAAAGGAAGCATAAAATCACCAATTGCTTCCATCACTCCACCAGCAAAGACAATACAATCAAAATCAAAGAGGTTGATAAGATTGCCAATCACCAGACCAAGTTTTTCAGATGAATGTTCAACTGCTTTAATGGTGACTTTGTCTTTCTTTTTTATTGCTTCTGCAAGAATACTTGATTTTATAATTCTTGTATTATCAGTTAACTTAGTAATGATTGATTTCTTTCCCTTTTTAATTTGTTCATTTATCATTCTGGTAATTGCTGTTCTTGATGCTTCTGTTTCAAGACATCCGTAATTACCACAGCCACACTTTATTCCATCTTCATTTACTATCATATGACCTATTTCACCAGCAGAAAAATTTTTTCCGCGATAAATCTTTCCATCAATCACTATTCCTGCACCAATGCCTGTTCCGACAAAAACAGCTATTAAGTTTTTACAGGAATTCTTCTTTTCGAAATGATAAATTCCAAGTGTACCAAGATTAGCATCATTTTCAATTAACACTTTTTTGTTGAAATGATTTTGAATTGGTTCAATAATATTTAAATTTTTCCAGCCAAGATTTGGGGCAAGGTTAACAATTCCAGTTTCTGGATTCAAAGAACCTGGAATGCCCATAACTATTCCATCAATATCTTCGCTTTTCAAATTTGCATTATCAAGCGATTCTTCAATTGTATGAATAATTCTCTTTATTATAGTTTCTTTCCCGTTGCTTGATTTTGTTGATTTCTTAGCCGTTGAAATGATTTTTGCTTCGTTGTTTAAGACAGAAGCCAGGATTTTAGTTCCTCCCAGATCAACTACAACTATTGAGTTTTTAATTTCAGTCATATTAAGTAATAATTTAGGATTAATATATAAAGGAAGCTTACAAATTAAAAGTTAAAAGAACTTTAAAGAAATTTTATCACTTTGTTATGTAAAAATAAAAAAAGAGGAGAAGGCTCGCATTGCCTTCTCCTTAAATTTGATTTTATTGGAGAGACTTGAATGTAAACCACCAATCAAATCCTTCCCAGGATTTTCTTTTTTCTGCTTCAACAACATCCCTGGGTGGAGGAATAATTACTTTATCCTTGATTAATTCGTTATTAGGCCAGTTCTCTGGCATAGCTACTTTATTTGCATCAGAGATTTGTAATGCTTTCAAAGCACGAAGAATTTCATCAATCTGTCTTCCAATTTCCTGAGGATAATAAATCATCAATCTTATTTTACCTTCTGGATCAATGATAAAGACAGCACGGACAGTATTTGTCCCTTTTCCAGGATGAACCATTCCGAAAGCTTTTGCCACTTCACCCATATCATCAGCAATTATTGGAAATGGAATTTCGATATTCAATTTCTCTTTAATCCATTCAACCCACTTTATGTGAGAGAAGACCTGGTCTATTGAAAGTCCAATTAATTCAGTATTTAATTTTTTGAATTGTTCATATCTTTTAGCAAATGCAAAAAATTCAGTTGTACAAACAGGAGTAAAATCTGCAGGGTGACTGAACAGAACAACACATTTTCCTTTATAATCATCTGGTAATTTTTTGATACCGTGAGTTGTTTGCACTTCCATCGCTGGAATTTTTTCACCTAATAATGGAATTCCTGTTCTTGCTTCGCCGTTCATTTTATCCTCCAATTTTTACAATTAGATGATGCAACTACCCAATACGATTCTAAATAGATATAAATTAAAACTGGACGGAGATGATTTTCATAATTACAATGAAAATCACTCCATCCAGAAACCTCAATTAATAACTATCTTTTGTTATGATTACTTTACCTTTAAATACACGGTAGATAAAAATCGTGTAGCCAATCACTACTGGCATACCAATCAATGCAATAATTAACATCGTCTTCAAAGTATATTGAGATGAGGAAGCATTGTAAATTGTTAAGCTGAATTTCTCAAGATCTATACTTGATGGAACAAGATTAGGATAAAGACTTATTGCTAAAAGTCCAATTACAGCAGCTATGGTCACGGAAGAAGCTAAAAATGTCCAGCCATATTTTTTACTCTTCAGTCCAATTGGCGTATAAATTATTCCAGCAAGTAAGAGCAAAAACACAGTCCAGAATAAAATATTATTCAAAATTCCTTGAAAGAGATGGGGAGCTACGAATAACGTTGCAATTGTCGAAATCACATATAGAGCAACAAATGCAATCCAGCCACCATTTGCCCATTTAATCACTTTCTCCTGATGAGCCCCTTCTGTTTTCATTGTCAAATAGATTGCTCCTTGCATAACAAACATTGCAAATCCTGTCAATCCAATTAAAATTGCGAAAGGATTCAAAAGGCCTAGGAAGGTTATCTTAGATACAACTTTACCATCAACAATTTCAATCGGTAAACCTTTCATGATATTACCAATTGCAACTCCATAGAGTAAAGCTGGAACTGTACTTCCAATTGCAAAAGCCATATCCCATTTCTTTTTAGCTTCAGCCGTCTCAGAAAATTTTCGAAACTCAAAAGAAACAGCCCGGAAAATCAAAAAGAATAAAAGCAACATAAATGCTAAATAAAATCCACTAAAAACTGTTGCATAGACCACAGGGAATGCAGCAAATAAAGCTCCACCACCTGTTAAGAGCCATACTTCATTTCCGTCCCAGACAGGACCGACAGCATTTATATTAATCTGTCTTTCTTTTTCATCTTTGGTGAAGAGTTGAATCACTCCAACACCAAGATCAAATCCATCGAGAATTGCATAACCAATTATTAAAACTCCAACAAGGAGAAACCAGATTGTATTAAGGTCTATCATTGTGCAACCTCCCCAGTTAATGGTTCTGGACCTTTTTTAATCCATCTAAAAAGTAATGAAAGGAAAATTGAAAGTAATAGAATATAAATTAATACAAACATTATAATTGAAAACAATAACTCACCTGCCCCAACTGTAATAGAAACAGCATCCCTGGTTTTCATTAGTTTATAAACAATCCATGGTTGTCTTCCCACTTCTGCTGCAATCCATCCAAGTTGACAGGCAATTAATGGTAATGGAGTAGACCAGAGTAAAACTTTCAAAAATTTTTTCTTTTCATACAGAGTTTTTTTCTTAATGAAGTAAGCAGCAAGTGCTGTAACAAAAATAAAGTACAAACCAAGAACCACCATATTGTGATAAGAAACAAAAGTCAACCATAATGGAGGTATCTCATCGGGAGGGAATTCATTTATACCTTTAATTTCTGCATTGATATCACCAAAAGCTAACCAGCTCAAAAGCCCTGGTATTTCTACAGGGAAATGTAATTTCGGTGGTTTTGTCCCGGGAATGGCAAAAATTGCCAGAGGTGCTCCTTCTTGAGTTTTATATAAACCTTGAATTGCTGCAAACTTTTCTGGTTGAGTTTTTGCAACTTGTTTTGCATGCTCATGACCAAATGGAAATAGCTCCAGTAATGAAGCAATCAATCCAAATATTATTGAGAAATTAATTGCTCTTTTAGCAATCTCGACATGCTTATTTCTTATCAACCAGTAAGCTGCAACGCCTGTCATTAAAAATGAACCACTTATTAATGACGCACCAAATGTATGAAAGAATCTCGGTAGAGTTGAAGGATTAAAAACAGCTGCCCAGAAATCTACTAACTCAGCTCTATTGTTCTGAATAACATAACCAGCAGGAGTTTGCTGCCAGGAATTGGCAACTAAAATCCAGAATGCTGAAATCGTTGAACCAACGGCTACCATTAATATTGAAAACCAGTGAACACCTTTTGAGACTCTTTCTCTACCAAAAATGTACAAGCCAAGAAAAGTTGATTCAAGGAAAAAGGCAAAAACACCTTCTGCAGCAAGTGGTGCACCAAAAACATCACCGACAAATTTGGAATATTCTGACCAGTTAGTACCAAACTGAAATTCCATAACTATTCCTGTTGCTACACCAACAGCAAAAATCAACCCGAGTACTTTACCGAAAAATTTTCCAATCTTGGCGTAAATCTCGTCTTTCTTTTTCCACCCAATTGCTTCAATTATTACAAGCATCCAGGCGAGTCCAATTGTTAACGGTGGAAACAAGAAGTGAAAACCAACAGTGAGTGCAAATTGAAGTCGTGCAAGAAGTAGTGGATCCATAAATCCTCCCTTTTAATTATTAATAATTTTTTTTAGTTGATTCCTGCGTGCAGTAGATTCAACTGCTAAAGTTTTAATAGATTTACTTGAGAGTTTTTTCCTCATTTCAACCAACAAATCACACCAGAGAGTATGGACAGAACACCATCTTGTATTTGAACAAAATTCTTTGTCAATTAAACATTTATTTAGAGCAAGGGGACCTTCAATTGCTTGAATTATTTCAAGTGGAGTAATTAAATCTGGATCTTTGCTAAAAGAAATTCCACCACCATTACCTTTGTATGTTTTGACTAATCCAGCATTACAGAGTTTAGGAATTATTTTACGAAGGAATTTTTCTGGAATATTTTGCTCTTTAGCAATTTCATTGATTGTTATAATTCCCCTATCCTCATTCTCGGCGAGATGTATCATTGTGCGGATTGCGTATTCACCAGCAAGTGTTAATTGCATAAATCAATCAATTTTCTACTCAAATATGACAATTTTTGTCACATTTTACAAATTGACTAAGAGGTCTTTAAATTCCTTTATATTTTCTCCAATAATCATTTATTAAATGAGTGCAAATTGAAGTCAAAAATTTTCTTTTGTTATATTGCAAACAATCTTTGTTGAATTTTATTAATGAATAACTACTGAGGAAAAAATACAGCGATGAAAAGGGAATTGTCGAAAGTTTACTCACCACAAGAAGTTGAAGATAAATGGTATCAATACTGGGAAACAAATAAACTTTTTCATGCCGAAATAGATCACTCAAAAAAACCATACACGATTGTAATTCCACCTCCCAATATAACCGGTAGTTTGACAATGGGTCATGTTTTGAACAATACTCTTCAGGATATTTTTATTCGATGGAAAAAAATGGAAGGCTACAACGCTTGCTGGGTTCCGGGAACTGACCATGCATCAATTGCAACTGAAACTAAAGTTACAGCTTCTTTAAGAGAACAGGGAATAGATAAAAAGAAAATCGGGAGGGAAGAATTTTTAAAACATTGCTGGCAATGGAAAGAAACTTATGGTGGAATAATATTAAAACAACTTCGGAAACTTGGCGTTGCCTGTGATTGGGATAGATTACGCTTTACAATGGATGATGATTACTACCGACTTGTCCTTGAAGCATTTGTACATCTTTATAAAAAAGGTTACATCTATCGGGGTCTTCGAATGGTAAACTGGGACCCTGCAACTCAATCAGCGATTTCGGATGAAGAGGTAATTTACCAGGAAGTTAATGGCAAACTCTGGTATTTTCGTTATCCATTAAAAGATTCCAGTGATTATGTTGTGGTTGCAACAACCCGACCAGAAACAATGCTTGGCGATACTGCTGTTGCTGTCAATCCCGATGATAATAGATACAGGCATTTAATTGGTAAAAAAATTATTCTCCCAATTGTTGATCGAGAAATTCCAATTATTGCTGATAGTTATGTTGATAAAGAATTTGGAACTGGTTGTGTGAAAGTAACTCCTGCTCACGATCCAAATGACTTTGAGATAAGCCAACGACATCCAATTGATGTAATCAACATAATGAATCCGGATGCAACTCTAAACGAAAATGTTCCTGAAGAATTCCGTGGACTTGATAGATTTGTTGCTCGCAAAAAAGTTGTTGAAAAATTTGAAGAACTTGGATTGCTCGAAAAAGTTGAGGATTATAAGACAAATATTGGTTATTCGGAAAGAGGCAAAGTCCCCATCGAACCATATCTTTCTGAACAATGGTTTATGAAGATGGATGAACTTGTCAAACCTGCAATTAAATCTGTTGAAGAAGGGAAAGTTAAATTTCATCCTGAAAGATGGACAAAAGTTTATTTTCACTGGATGAAAAATATCAAAGATTGGTGCATATCCCGTCAGTTATGGTGGGGACATAGAATTCCAGTCTGGTATTGTCAAAATGAAAGTTGTAAAGAATTAATTGTTCAAATAGATCCACCTGACAAATGTCCAAAATGTGGAAGTAACAATCTCAAACAAGATGAAGATGTTCTCGATACCTGGGCATCGAGCTGGCTCTGGGCTCATGGTGTTTTCAAGACAAAAGAAGAGCTGGAATACTTTTATCCAACAGATACACTTGTAACTGGTCCAGATATTATTTTCTTCTGGGTTGCAAGAATGATTATTGCTGCTCATGAATTTACAAACAATATTCCATTTCGAGATGTCTATTTCACAAGTATTATCCGTGATGAAAAAGGGAGAAAAATGAGCAAATCGCTGGGCAACTCACCAGACCCACTCGATGTGATTGAACAATATGGTGCTGATGCCCTTAGATTTACAATTATCTATCTTGCCCCACTTGGTCAGGATGTTCTTTTCTCTGTTGATAAATGTGAAATCGGTAGAAACTTTGCGAATAAAATCTGGAATGCCGGTCGTTTCCTCTTGATGAATACAGAGCAAATCAAAGTCAATTACAAACTCAAATATGAATTTCTTGATCTTACTGATAAATGGATTTTAAGTCGATTAAATTCAACTATTAAAAATTACACAGAAGCACTTAAAACATTTAGAATTAATGATGCATCAAAAATTATTTATAACTTTATCTGGAGTGATTATTGCGATTGGTATGTTGAGCTTGTAAAGACCAGAATCAATGAAGAACAAGATGAAACAATTAAATCAGCTGTTTTATCACGAGCAATATTTATCTATGAGAATATTTTGAAATTACTTCATCCTATAATGCCTTTCATTACAGAAGAAATTTTCCAGATAATTTATGAGCTCGATTCTTCAGCTACTGAAAAATCAAAAATTAGAACAATAATGACAGAACAGTTCCCCATTACTGATGAAAAATGGATTGACGAAAAATCTGAAAAAGAACTCGAATTACTTCAAGAATTGATTTCTTCGATTAGAAACATTCGAGGTGAAATGAATGTACCTCCATCTAAAAAATGTAATCTCCACATTAAATCAGAAGATAGAGTGTTTGAAGATATTGTAAATGCATATTCATATTATGTTGAAAAACTTGCTCGTGTTGAAAATATTCTCATTGGAAAAAATATCTCGAGACCTAAAAATTCATCTGTGTCAGTGATTAAAGGAAGCGAAATTTACATCCCTCTCGAAGGTTTAATTGATATTGACATTGAAAGGGAAAGATTAAAAAAAGAAATAGAGCGACTTGAAAAACTACTTGAGGGTGTGAACAAAAAACTCAGCAATGAAAATTTTGTCTCACGTGCACCTTCTGACGTTATTCAGAAAGAAAGAGAAAAACAACAAAACTTTAGTGAAGCTCTTAACAAAGTTCGTAACAATCTTAAAATGCTCGAACAAAATTGACAGGAATATTTGAAATGAATATTTATGAAATAATTGGTGGAATAGCTGTAGCTCTAAGTTGTTTTAACCTTTTGCCTCAAGTTCTTAAAGGATTTAAAACAAAAAGTATGAAAGATATTTCTTGGATTTTTATTTTTATGATAATTATAGCGACAATTTTCTGGTTCATTTATGGAAAATATCGAAATGATTGGGCAATAATGCTGACAAACTCTATCATCTTTGGTTTTGCTGTTATTTTACTTTATCAGAAAATCATTTATGGAAGAGAGAAAAAAATCAAGAACGGCACGTCATCAGAAAGTTAATCACTTCATCAAGAATATCATCTGATTAAATATAACTACAAAAGATTTTTATTTTATAAATCGACTGACTTAATCACTTTACCGGGCATTGCTCCAGTGTGTTCATTATTAGCGATTACAACTTCACCATTTACAATTACATACGGAATTCCATCAGGATATTGATGTGGTTCTGTGAATGTAGCTTTATCTTGAATTTTATTGAAATCAAAAATGACTATATCAGCAAAATGACCTTCTGCAATTCTGCCACGATCTTTAATACCAAGTTTATCTGCTGGCATTGAAGTCATTTTTTTAATCATTTCTTCGAGTGAACAAATTTTTCTTTCCCGGACATATTTTGCGATTGCTCTTGGGAATGTTCCATATGCTCTTGGATGAGCTATTTCTCTATTCATTGGTGGATAAGGTGCATGACTTCCCGCATCAGAAGAAATCATTACATAAGGATGAGCAAGAATCTTTTCAGTTGATTTTTCTTCCATTCCAAAACCCATCATCATTACCTGATTTTCTGAATCACGAATAACTTTAACAGATGATTGATAACCATCCATTCCAAACTCTTCACTCAATTGCTGAATGGTTTTACCTTGATAGTGTTTAAATTCTTCTTTACCAACACTTGAAATTAAAACGCCATTCCAATCACCATCGAGATTAGAAACTTTCTTTTCAACATATTCACGAATTTTTTGTTCAAGATTTTTGTCCTTTAGTCTTTCCAAAAACTTTTCCGTTCCACCATCACGAGACCATAGTGGAAATAAAGCGGAAAGATTGGTGTGATAGGCGACATAAGTATATCTATCAGCATGAAGTTCTAAACCGGAATTTATTGCTCTATCAATTTTTTCAATAACCTGATTAACTTTGCTCCAATTACTTTTACCAGAAACTTTCAGGTGAGAGATTTGAAGTCTCGAGTTTGATTTCATTGCAATTTGAATTGCTTCATCAATAGCTTCAAGGACAAAGTTATCTTCATTTCTAATGTGAGAAGCATAAATCCTGAATTTTTCTGGTGCGACTTTACACAACTCAATTAATTCTTCTGTTGATGCAAATGAACCTGGAGTGTACTCGAGTCCAGTAGAAATTCCAATAGCTCCTTCTTCAATTGCACGAATTACTTCCTTTTGCATTTTCATTAATTCTTCTGGAGTTGCTTTTCTATCATCAAGACCAATTACAAATTCTCGAATTGTTCCAAGTCCAATCATAGTTGCAATGTTCACAGAAAATTTTCTTCTTGAAAAGTCATTCAGAAAATCACCAATAGAGTTCCATTTCAGTTCTTCACCATACTGGTCATAAAAATTTTTTCTTGTAAGCTCAATTTCTGGTCCGCCTAATGGTCCCCAGGAAAAACCATCCTGCCCAGTAATTTCTGTTGTAACTCCCTGACGAATTTTACTTTCTGCTTTTGGATTAATAATCAAGTCAGCATCTGTATGCGAATGAATATCAATAAAACCAGGTGAGATTTTTAAACCTTCAGCATTAATGACTTGAAGTGCTTCTGCATCATTAATTTTTCCAATGTGGACAATTCTTCCATCTTTTATTCCAACATCAGCGATAAATTCCTTTTTGCCAGTTCCATCTATAACAGTTCCATTTTTAATTAAGATGTCGAAACCTCGTGCTCTTGTAAAAATTGTTTTGAACGGAGATGAACCAAGTAATAATGTACCAGCACCAGCAATCGAAGATACCTCAATGAATTTTCTTCGTGATATTGGTTTCATTTGATTAGCTTCCTCTTGTTTAAGACTAATGAAATAATTTTTTATTTAAAATAATTGAAAATGAAATAAAATTCGACTTGATGGAAAAACTAAAGGAAGGAAAGAGAACTTTTTGATTCAATACACGATTATTTAATGATAATCATTTTTTTAGTTTCGACGAATGTACCAGCACGCAATTGGTAGAAATAAGTTCCGCTTGGCAGGGTTTCTGATTGAAATTTAATTTCATATCTACCGGGTGATTTATACTCATCAATTGGTGTTGCGATTTCTCTTCCAAGGACATCATAAATTTTTAGTGTAACTCGCCAGTGTTGATTAGACTCAATTTTTGAAACTCCAGGATTGTCTTTGTTCTGCAAACCCGAATTAGAAATAGAAAACATAATAGTTGTTAACGCATTAAATGGATTAGGATAATTTTGAAAAAGATAAAATTGCGATGGCTGTGGAGGTCTGTCTTTCACAGAGGTTAATACTACTCCATTTTCGTTGTAGAACACAACTCCCCAGAGATACTCACCAGTTGACGATTGTTCATTTAATTCGGCAGTAAAAACTTTGTTATTAAATCTATCAACTATTATACAATTACTTTTTCTAATTGGTGAATTAGTTTGATTAAATAGAACAAAAGATGTGTCGTTATATCTTATTAAACCATTTTTCCAATCAGTAAACCACTTAATGTTATTACTATCTATTGCAATACCTGAATAATTGAGATAAGGTTGAAATCCTATTGTTGAAGAATCATAAATCGTCCAGTTAGTATCAATAAATTTAGCGATTGCAAAGTAACGCGGTATTCCACTGCCCCAATACCCTGGTCCAGCAAGCCATTTTACATTATTTTTATCAATGACCATAGACCTTACATCAGGATTTGCAAATCCTCCTGGACCCGGTGCAAAAGGATATTTGCCATGCAACTGCCAGTTGGTTCCATCAAAACTGAAAAGAGGTGAATAATCTGCACCAAACCATTTTATCCCACTTTTTTCAATCACAACAAAATTTGTTTTATCAGAATACAATGGTGAATTTGATTTGTTATACTTAAACCAGTTTAATCCATCAAACTTATAATAACCAGTTGAATAAGAAGAAATCCAGATTATTGTATCGCGCTCAACATTAATATTCCAGATACTATTCTCCATCAAAGGTGAATTCCTGATATTATAAATCGTCCAGTTTATACCGTCAAATTTCACAACGCCACTATCGGTTGCAATCCATTTTCTACCAAGACTATCAACAGCAATCGCATTGACTTGATTTGTTGGTAAAGGAGAATTTTCTTTTGTATATACTTGCCAGTTTACACCATCAAATCGAGTTAACCCTCCACCAACATAACTACCACCGAGATATTCAGGATAAAATGTAACCCAATATGAACCATCTCTGTCTTGAGTAATATTTGAAGGTCTATTAGAAGGGAAAGGAGCGTTTTTTGAACTAAAAATTAAAAAATTATTTTGAGCAAATATACAATTATGAAAAATCTGCATTACTGTAATAAAATAAATAATTAATCCTATCTTTAAATTCATTTTGACTCCAAATTTTAATAATAAACTAATCACAAATTGTTGAGACCGTTTCACAAGATAAATCAGGAGGATTGCATCCTGATTGTAATTCTGGATTAAAATTAGGATCCGACCTTCTAAAGCAACCTGTTATTATATTAGGATATTCTTCATCTATTATTTCCTCAAGTCCAGAGAATATATAAAGAACAGTTTCCACTTTATATTTTCTTCCCCAATAATTGTTGGCCTGATTGACACCCAAATTTTTTCCAAAAGCAACTTTCATTGGGAAAGTATAAGGGTTAGAAGTAGGCTGAGTTAGTTCAAATGTTCTTGTTTCCTCAATCCAACCATCTCTTGAGTTACAAAAGCGCCAGCTGTAAATAATTTTTCTTAAATGACTACGCTGAATTGTCAAAGTACCATTATCACCCCAGGAATAATAAACATCTATATCATTTTTATTTCCACAATTCCATGCCCATTCGAATTTACTTTCTAAATAACCCATATGAAAACTCCTTTTGAAATTAATATAAAAAAAAAAAAAAACAATTAATCGCAATTTTTTCATCTATGTCAAAAACGCCTCTTCTCATAATAAATTTTGGTAAAATAAATTTTCTGTAATAATAAATTAATTTTGATAGATTTATTGCATATTCTTTTTTAATCCCCCCTCAAAATAATTCTAGTTGTTAATTCTTATAATCATATTGTTGTCTTTTCTCAAATGGTGTGCGCAGACACTCATTTAGATCTAATTTATTAAATAAATTCATTCTTAGAATTTCTATTAAGTTTGATAAACTCTATCCATTGTTTTCTCAGCTATCAAAATAAAAGATTACAATTTAAATCTATACAGACCAGAATTATCCCCTTCTTTTATCATGTAAAGAAATCTATTGTTACTATCATAGCGGAGATTGTACTTATAATCTGTATCATTACTGAGTTTTTTCCAGGATTGTCCTTTATCATCCGAAAGATATATTAAAGTATTCTTTGAATTTATGCCAGGCATTAATGATATAAATATTTTTTTATCATTCGTGACTAAAATTTCGTTTAAGAATGTATATTCAAAGTTTGATGTTGAAACAATAGAGAAGTTCTTTCCATTATCTATACTTATGGCTAAAGAATTATTCCCTCCTATTACTATGATTTCATCAAAACAAGAAATCTTTTTCATAAAGGAATTTAGCGTCAAATCATTGATAGCCCAGTTCTCACCGAAATCAGTTGAATATAAAATTTTGGGGTCATTATAAATTGGAGAACCTATTGTAAAAATAGATCCTGTTCTCTTTGGATTTACACAAATGTCAAGAATATCCTGTACTTGTAATTGAGAATATGAGTTTGAAGCACTTGATAGATGATTAATATTTTTTCCGCCGTTTCGTGAAATAATTATATCAGCAGGATCAGTAGGTATATAAGAACCTAAATGAAGATAAAATATTTCAGTATTTAAAGGATCGATTTCGATTTTAAGTGGTCTTGCCATAGGCCAGGTTCGTAGACTAGAATCCAAACCTGAAAAACTTCTACCATAGTTTGTTGATTTATATACCAACCCATAATAATGGTTTGACACATCTCGTACATTACATAAATAAATAGTTTCTGGATTATTTAATGAATACTTCATTGCTGTAGTTACTATATTACTATCAATTTGAGTCCAATTTCTCCCAAAATTTGATGTGAGATACAATCCTCTGGGTGACTTAGTGGATACAATTATATAATTCGGATTGACAGGATTTACTTCAAAAGTAAATATTGATTTACCTTCAAATCCAATTAAATCAAATTCATTTTGTTGCGCTGGTGGTGAATTAAAATTGTTTGTATTAACTAAATTGTCATTCGAACAGCCATAGAAAAACAGGAAAATTAAAAAACTAAATAAAATTGTTTTCATTTTTTAACCTCCTTCTATTTTAAAAAGACTACCTTTTGTTGAAGTATATAATGATTTATTGAAAAATTAAAAATTATTACAACGCCGGTCATCTCGAATAATTTCATTGTCCGTATCTCCACAATAATTATATTCAACATTCTCAAAAGATGATTTTAATTTGAAACTCAGAAATAAATTTTTGGCTCCAGGAAAATATAGAATAAGATTTAGGAACAAGCTTTGAGTAATAATTATTATTTAAGCTGACAATGTTAATTAATACAAATAACTTTTATTTCCAAATAACCCGAACTTCTAATATGAAGACATTATTGAAAATGTTTTTTCGAGTTGTAAGTTATATTCAGTATAATTTTTATGTATAATGTTTTTTGTAATCATCATCCTGGCATCCATCCTACTGGAACATTCCAGAATACAGCTTCATCTATTATAATTTCATCATTCATTTCTTGATTGAATAAATGTAAATCTCTGACCCTAACTGTTATAAAATAGAAGTTATTCCCAACTGGTTTTTTTACTGGATTATCTTCCGATACGGTAAAAGATAATTTACCAGACAAAGCTTTATATTTTATCGTAGTGCCTGTATTGGGATAAACAATATCATTACAGAAATTAAAGTAAACACTATCTGGATGATTCGGCGATACTTCCAGAACAACCGATATATTTGGATTGGAAGGATCTATATCAACATCCTGTCGTTTCTTAGTAAACCTATAATAATTTGAATTTATCCAGACAGTTAATGCTTTTAAACTATCCAGGAATTGATAAATGAAAACATTACCACAACCATAACTCTGGACAACATTAACTGGTTTAGAAATCCCATCAGGATACTCATATATTGTTTCTGGTTCCTCGCAAGAAATAAATGCTAATGTGAAAATCATTAAATAAAAGTATTTCATTTTATTATTCTCCTTTGAGAATTAATATCAATTAGAATCTATCACAGAATTACGACTGTAATGATCTGCTGTAGTTTAATTTTTATCAAATCAAGCGGATTGGATTTGTTATTTTCTTCCTGAAGCAATCCGAAAATGGAAAATGTATTTGGCTTTCCACTTTGCAAAAAATATTCCCTTCTTTTGCTAATTGAAATTATGAAAGTTTTTTAGTGATGTCAACGAGCTCGAATTCTTTCTGACGTTAAACGAGATGATTTCCAAAAATTCTGGTTTTTAATTTTAACTGATTAAGACTGGTAAATAAAAAATTTTTAAAAATGTATGATGTGAACTCAGGAAGGAAATAATTATTATTTCAAGAAGACCATTTTTCGTGTTTCACTAAATCTATTTATGAATTTATCTTCATTAACAAAATAATTAAGCTGATAAAAATAAATTCCACTGGAAAGATTGTAAAAATTAAAACTTGTCTCATATTGACCAGCTTCTTTTACCTCATTAATCAATGTTTGAATTTCTCTCCCTGATGAATCAAATACTTTCAGATTAATAAAACCTTTCCTCGAAATTTCAAATTTAATTCTTGACTGATAGTTGAAAGGATTAGGAAAATTTTGATAAAGTTTTATTCCTTGAGGAATTAATTCTCCTTCTTCTTCATTAACTTCTGCTGGAGATTGAGGAAAAAAGAATTTTAAATAATCATCAATATGAGCTCGCCAGTTACCCCAGCTGTGTCCTTCATTAAATTCTTTATAAATCATTTCATAACCTTTTGATGCAAGAATTGATTTTAAATTTCTTACAAGTGGAATCAATATTGAAATATCATATTTACCAATATCTAAATAGATTTTAAGATTTAATTTTTGATTGTTCTGAAATCCCTGTGAAATGCTCGAAATTACATTACTCGATTGGGCAGCAACATTTCCAAATACCTGAGGATAATTCAAAGCAAGATAGAGAGAAATATTTCCTCCATTTGATGCACCACCAACAGCACAATTCTCTGGACCATATTTTACTCGATATCTACTTCGAACATATGGTATTATTTCATTAACTATGAAACTGCTGAATGCATTCATCTGGTTACCGGCATATTCCGGTGTTCTATTAACAGGAGGGATAAAAACACCAATGATTGGTTTGATTTGATTATGAGCAATTAAATAATCCAGAACATTATACATTGAAGCAAGTGAAATGTATTCAAGTCCATCGTGCATTAAAATCATCGGGAAACTATCAGTTGTGCTTTCATAATTTGGTGGAAGATAAATTCTAATTGTCCGTGAATTATTAAGATTAACACTGTAGAAAGTTGTATCTCGCAAAGTCCCGTGAGGTATGTCAGGATAATATTTTATTTCAACTGGCTGGACATAATCAGGCATTGCAAGTTCTGAGTTTGGTCCAAATCCACCAGGACATGTTTTTGGATTATTTGGGTCCAGAATCCAGTTCCCATCAACAATAAATTTATAATCAAGTCGAGCATCTCTTTCAAAAATTTTTGTGATATAAAAGAAGTTTGTTGAACTTACTCGAATTAATTTATCACTTGAACTCGACCATCCATTGAAATCACCAGCGAGATAAACATTGGTTCCATTTCCACGATAAATAAAATTTGCAATTGTATCTTCGATATAGGGTATTCCCTGAGCTTTTGCTATAACCATAAATGAATCAATCATCTTCATTCTGATTGAATCATTAGGTGCAGTGTTTAAACTTTGAATAAAGCTCTGAAAGTTAGATTGACCAAAAACAAACGATATGGATAGCAAGAAAGTGAAAATTAATTTTTTCATTTACTTTACCTGATTAAACTTTATAATCCGAGTTCACTAATTAAAAGAGTTAAAATTGCCATTGCAGCCGAACCAAGCTGTAATTCTCGAGGATGAACTGCTTCAAAAATATCATTGTCTGAATGATGAAAATCCATATATCTCTGAGAATCAGGTACATAACCAAATAATGCTCTGGCATTCTTAATTTTTGAAATATCAACTCCACTACCACCTTTTCTAATCCAATCAATTTTTGCAAGATTTAGATAAGGAAGAAAAGATTGAAGATAATTCAGTGTTAAAGAATCAGTATCAACATAAAATCCTCTTGGTGTAAAACCACCTCTATCAGATTCAATTGCGGCAATATGTTTTTGATTTTTTTCTAATATGTATCTGGAATACTCGATTGCACCTCTTTGTCTTTGTTCTTCATCAATAAATAAAACACATCGTATTGTTCGTTTTGGCTGAAAGTTTAAACGCTTGAACAAATCGAGAACTTCCATTGATTGAACAGAACCAGCCCCATCATCGTGAGCACCACAACCTTTATCCCAAGAATCGAAGTGACCACCAACAACTATTATTTCATCAGGAAATTCACTACCACGAATTTCACCAATTACATTGTATGAAAGTGTATCTTCATAAGTCTTGCATGAAAGTACGAAATTAATTTTTAGATCCGGTTCTTCATCAAGTGCTTCTTTTAAAAAATCAGCATCCTGATAACCAATTGCAGCAGAGGGAATTTTCGGGAGTGAATCAACATAATACATTACTCCTGTGTGAGGAACATTATCATGTCTGGTAGTAATTGATCGTACAATTACACCAATTGCGCCATATTTTGCAGCTTCTATTGCACCTCTTGATCTCTGATCGACAGCTCCACCATAACCTGCAAATGGTTCGACTTCTCCCGTATCAAGTGGGCGATCAAAAAAAACAATTTTACCTTTCACAAGGTCGCCTTTTAATTTTAATTCATTAAAATCTCTAACAGGAATAACTTCACCACTAATTCCATTTTCTCCAGTACCAATACTACCACCGAATGCAGTGATATTTAAATTTCTACCTTTATATTTTTTTGATTCAATTATCGTTGCTTTTTCTATTTTTCCTCTTTTCCAGTTTGGAACCATCACAGGTTGAAGCCACACTGAATCAAATCCAGCCTCTTTCATTTTATCCCTTGCCCAGTAAATAGCTTTATAAGAATTCTCCGAACCAGAAAGTCTTGGTCCTATTTTGCAAAGTTCTTCAAGCCATTTGTAACCTTTGTTATCAATCAAAGAAACACGAACTATCTTTTTACTTAAGTCGTAGAGTCTTTGATCGATTTCTTGAGAATAAATTAAATTGAAAAGAAATAGAAGCAAAGAAAAACAAAATAAAAGAAAATTCATATCAGCTCCTTATCAATTGAGGGAATTAATTAGAAAAGTAACTCTTCTTCTTTTTCTTCTTTTCTGGAAGGTTTTGCTCGATAGTAAGGTTGAATTTCTGAACCTATGTATTTAATTGCAGCAGCGATTACTCCTAAATCATCAAGGTATCCAACAAGTGGAGCAAGATCAGGAATAGTATCAATTGGTGAGATAAAATAAAGTAGAGCTGAAACAACTATTAATTTCCGATACCATTTAACAGAATTATCTTTCAAGTAATTATAAAGAGCAATTATATCCTCAATAAAAGAAATTTTCTTTTCTGCCTTTTTGAGTTTTTTCGAAATTTCTTTGTCGATGTATTCAACTTTTTCTTGAAATTTTTCCTCGTCTTCAGGTGTAACTAAAATTTCTTTTGGAATGTTTTCCATCTCTATTCTCTTCAGATTTTCAACTCAAAATTAAAGAAAATTAATCTGTCAATCCAAGGTGAATAATAGATTTATCGTAAAAGTTTCTTATTTCAGAAAAGTAATATAGTGAAAAATTTTTTTCTTAATTGAAAGCTTGAATAAATACAGTGAGAAAATCTTTACAAGACTAATCTGAGTTGATAAAAAAATTAAGTATAAACTCCGCCTAATATCACTCATTAAGTCTAAAAAATTTATCGGTCCAGATATTTTCACCAAAAATACTTTTATCTCTTATCACAAATTCAACGCTTTAACAGCAGCGTCAAACTGTTCTGGCCTCACATAAACCAAATAACCGAATGTTCCTTTGCCATCGGTAACTCCATAGCAGGCATAAACATTTACATTAGCTTCATATAATTTGTAATGAATTTCAGCAAAAGCACCAAGTTGATCATCCCCTTGAACAAGAATTGCTGGATGTGGACCATCAATATGGATTCCAGCATTTTTTGCTTGAACAACAAATTTTGACGGGTCTTCTGGAAAGATTGAAAGTTGTGTCCGCATAGGACCAACTGGTACTGCTGTGAATGCTAAAAGATTTATTCCTGCTTTTGCGATAGTTGACAGGAATTTATATGCTTCCCCTGGTTGATCAACAACGGAAGTATAAAAATATTCAACTTTCTGGATTTTAAATGCCATAACATTACCTCCTCAAAAAATTTTCATGTAAAATTAATAATTAAAAAGGATTTAGAAAATAAAATTTCTTATACAGAGTTTTAGTAATTATGAAATGTTTTTATTTGTCCTTCTGAACTGAAAATTCAAATTAGCGGGTATAGAAAAATTGATCTGCCATTTCATAAAATCATTAAGTGCTTACTAATTATAAATCGCAAAACAAAACTCAAATCAAGTTTTAAAGCTCAACTAAATCATTAAAATTAATTCACCTGACAAATAAATCTTATTAATATCTTTCCTAATTTTGAAAAAATGGAGAGAGTAAAATGGATTTGTGGGAGGCAATTCTAACAAGAAGAAGCATCAGAAAATTCAAAGCCATTCAAATCTCTGAAGATTTAATTGAAAAAATTTTAAGAGCTGGAATGCAAGCTCCATCTGCTCGAAATAAACAACCCTGGCATTTTGTAGTTGTGAGGAATCGAGAGTTACTAAATCAAATTTCTGTAATTCATCCTTACGCCTATATGCTTAAAGAAGCACCTCTGGGAATTTTAATCTGTGGTGATTCAAAAATTGAAATTACAATTGAATATATAGTTCAGGATTGTTCGGCTGCAACACAAAACATGCTTTTAGCAGCACATAATTTTGGATTAGGTGCTGTTTGGCTTGGAATTTATCCAAGAGAACCAAGAATTAAAGCACTTAGAGAATTACTCAATATTCCCCCTCACATTATACCAGTTTCTATGATTGCCATTGGTTATCCTGACGAAAAAAAATCACCAGAAAACAGATTTAATCCAGAAAGAATCCATTACGAAAAATGGTAAAAGGAGAAACTATGAAATCTTTAATATCAATTTTTTCTTTAATTGTAATTTTTGTTCAAACTCTTTTTTCTCAAAGCCAATCAAAAGATGATGAAATCAATCAACTCAAGAAGCTTAATGAATATCTTGAGCATCGCCTCGATATTTTAGAGAAAAGAATTGATGATGTTTTATGGTTTGAAAGATTGAAAGATTATGCATTTATCGACAAAGTATTTTTAACAGGTCCACCAAAATGGAAAGAAAAAAATCCAACTGCTTTAGGTGCTGGGAATCCTTTAAAGTTCTGGTCCTATGTCTTCATACCAAAGGGCATTGATTACTCGAAAAAATATCCTTTGATAGTTTTACCTCATGGTGGAGTTCATGCGAACTTTACAACATATCACACACATATCATCAAAGAAATGATTGCTCAAGGTTACATTGTGGTTGCACCTGAATACAGAGGAAGTACTGGTTATGGTAAATCTTTTTACGAGTCGATTGATTATGGCGGACTCGAAATTGAAGATTGCGACGCCGCTCGAAAATTTATGATTGAAAACTATGAATTTGTTGATAAAAATAGAGTCGGAATTGTTGGCTGGAGTCATGGCGGTTTAATTGCATTAATGGCAGTCTTTGATCATCCCGAAGATTACAAAGTTTGTTTTGCTGGTGTGCCAGTTAGCGATTTGATTGCACGAATGGGATATTATGATGACTCATATCGTCAATTATTTTCAGCTGATTATCATATTGGCAAAACAGCTAATGAAGATGTAAAAGAATATAAGAAAAGATCACCTGTATGGAATGTTCACAAATTAAAAACACCACTCTTGATTCATACTAATACTAATGATGAAGATGTGAATGTTCTCGAAGTTGAAAGCTTAATTCGTGCTCTAAAAGCAGAAGGCAAAAAATTTGAGTACGAAATTTTTAAAGACTTGCCAGGAGGTCATTCATTCGATCGGATGGATACTAAAACTGCTAAAGAAATTCGATTAAAGATTTACAAATTTTTAGAAAAGTATCTTTCGCCTCCAAATCCATTTAAATCAATTGATGATATAAACAAAGCTGCTTATAGATGAGTTTTTATTCGGCTGAATTTGCTTTAAATCAATCTGTTGTAAACAGAATAACAGCCTTTAAGTTATTCTTTCTAAATTGCATTATAGTAATCTGATTATTAAAACTATGAAAACTAAAATTTTCCTTTTTTCTCTGTTCGTCATTCTTTTTCACTTAAAACTTGCATCACAAAACCTGGAAAAAATTCTTGCTCAAATTGGTAATCAAAAAATTACAGCAAAAGAATTTAAACTGAGATACGAACTCTCTCCTTTTGTCTCGCATAGATCAAAATGGAATCAGGATACGATAAAAACAGACTTCCTTTTTTCAATGATAGCAGAAAGATTATGGTATCTCGATGCTCTTGATAAAGGTCTTGAAAATTCAGAGGAGTTTCGATTTTATTTCAAACCTCTTCAGGATATTTTTTTGAGAGATTATCTTTTCAAACAGGAGATTGAAGAAAAAATCAAACTCACAGCCAGTGATGTATCGAATGCAATTTATAAAGCTCAATTCAAAATAAAATCAAAAATTCTAAACTCAAATGATTCAATTAAAATTTTTACAATTCACTCTTTATTAAATGAGAAGATTACACTGGATTCAATTCTTAAAATTCCTGAATATGCTTTTTTATCATCAGGCGAATTTGAAATTTCTCTGGGTTCACTCAAAGACGAAGAAGTTGAAGATTATCTTTTTTCACTCAATCCTGGCGAATATTCAAAACCAATTAAAAGTGAAATTGGCTGGGTGATTTTTTACATAACTGATAAACTATTCACGCCCATTGATCTAAGTAATCAAAAAGCCGTCGAGAACACTAAAAGAATTGTGAAATCAAGAAAGGCAATGATTAAAGCACAAGAATATCTTCAGGAAATTCTGGGCAATAAAATTTATAACATTGATGATACTCTGTTCAATCAAATCTTTGAACTCATCTACAAAAGAATACTCGAGAAGTCAGAAAAAGATGGCGAGACTATTCAATCATTTTATGTTTTGAATGATAATGATTATAGATTAATCAAATTGGAACTCGGCGATACAAATCTTAGAAAATCATTATTCAAAATCTCAGAAATGGAAGTTACTGCCTGGGACTTTTTAGCTAATCTTGCATTTGAAGAACATAAATTTCAATCAAAAGATAAAAATAAAATTTATTCTCAACTTTCAAAGATTGTAAAAGATTTTGTTTATCAACAAAGATTAGTTTATGAAGCAAAGAAACACAACATTGATAAAAACAAAAATTTACTCGATGAACTTCAAAACTGGAAAATAAATTTTCTTTCCACTCAACTTCGTCTTTCATACCTCGATTCTGCAAGAGTGACTGATGAAGAAGTCCTTAATTATTTCAACAATGAGTTCAGAAAAGACAAAACAAATCTTCTAATTAAAATGAGAATATTGAATCTTGAAAATCTCGATGAAGTTGAAAAAACTCTGGAGCAAATTTCTTCAGGAAAATCCTTTAAAGAAATTATAAAATCATACGGCAAAACCGATTCACTTACTAACGACTCAGGTGAAACTCCTTTGTTACCACATTTTCATTTCGGTGATCTTGGAATAATTGCAAGTAAGTTGAATTTAAATGAAGTTTATGGTCCAATCAATCGTAACGGAATGTATTCAATCATTGAAGTCATTGATAAAAAAGAAATGCCAGACACTTTTCAAATAGACATTGAAAGCTCAAAAAATTATATAAAGAATTTTCTTTTCCTTAAAAAGTTTAATGAATTAACCTCCCAGAAAACATTTGAACTCGCTGAGAAATACGGCGTCAAAATTTATGAAGATGTTTTAAAGGAAATTAAAACGACAACAATTCCAATGTTCGTTCACCGATTTATGGGATTTGGAGGAAGAATAGCTGGAGTTCCATTGCTCGATAACTGGTTTCAATTTGTTGATATAAAAGAATTCAAGAGCAAAGTTCAACCATAAACAGGATTCAAATATGAAGAGAGTTTTTATCTTATTAAACTCACTTTGTTTTTATTTACAAACACTTTCTGGTCAAATCTTTATAAATCAATCTGGATATCAAACCCATCTACCAAAATTTTTCTACACAAACATTAATGCAACTTCATTTCAAATTGTGGAAGAAAATTCAGGCAATGTTTTTTTCAGTGGAGAATTGACTCTAATTTCAACGAATGATCAAGCAACAGGAATGTTAATTAAAAAAGGAGACTTCTCAAATTTTACACGAGAGGGCAATTATTACATCAAACTAAATTCAAACGATACCTCTTATCATTTTAGAATTTCTTCTAATGCTTTAGAAGATGTTTTCAAAAAGTCATTAAAAGCTTTTTATTTTCAGAGATGCGGGAGTCAGCTTTTTTATACTCATGCAGGAGTTTACCAGAGAAATGCCTGTCACACTGCTGATGGTTTTTATCACTCATCAACGGGACAAAGTGGTTATAAACTTTCTCGTGGTGGCTGGCACGATGCTGGAGATTATGGGAAATATGTTGTCAATGCAGGAATATCAGCTGCAACATTATTAATGGCTTATGAATTATTTCCAGATTATTTTAATTCAGATTCTCTTAATATCCCTGAAAGTGGAAATGGAATTCCTGATATTTTAGATGAAGTAAAATACGAAATCAACTGGTTCCTTTCGATGCAATCTGATGATGGTTCAGTTTATCATAAACTAACAAAAGAACAGTTTGAATCTTTTGTAATGCCTTCACAAGATTCTGGTATGCGTTTTATTTATCAAAAATCTTCAACTGCCACAGGAAACTTTATTGCTGTCCTTGCAAGATTTTATCGTCTCTATAAAAATTTTGATTCTTCTTTCGCAAATCAATGTTTAAATGCCGCTCTTAATGCGTGGAACTGGCTAAGCAATCAACAGGGAATTGTTCCAGCTGGTGGTTTTCATAATCCCCCTGGAACACAAACTGGTGAGTACGGAGATTATAGTGATAGCGATGAAAGACTGTGGGCAGCTGCCGAACTTTTCGAATCAACTGGTGACCAATCTTTCAAAGATTATTTTGAATTCAATTACAATCTGGGTGGATTGATAAACTCAACGATGAACTGGCAAAATGTGAGGACACTCGCTCATCTTACTTATTTATTTTCAAAGCAATCATCAATTGATCAAAATATTAAATCACAACTTTTAAATTCACTTATTTCTTATTCAAATGCTCTGGTTTCAAAAAGGAACTCAAATGGATTTGGTGTAAGCATAAATCCAGGTGAATATTACTGGGGTTCAAATTCTCAAGTTCTAAATAATGGAATTTTATTAATTCTGACTTATAACAAGACAAATGATAACAAATATCTTTCTTCTGCGATTGAACAATTAAATTATATTTTAGGTTGTAATGCTCATAATTTTTCATTTGTCACAGGTATTGGTAAAAAATATCCGATGAAACCACATCATCGACCTTCGGAAGCAGATGGAATTCCTGAACCAATTCCTGGATTTGTTGTAGGTGGACCAAATCAGTTTTTGGATGACCCAATACTTCAACAATATTTTAATCAAAATACACCACCAGCATTATGTTATATTGATCATCTTCAAAGCTGGGCATCTAATGAAGTTGCAATTAATTGGAATGCCCCACTGGTTTTTCTATCGGGTTTTCTTAAAAATTTTTTTCAGACTGATGTAGAAAATGATAATAACGAAATCTATGATTTTGAACTTGAACAAAATTTCCCGAATCCATTTAATGAGCAAACGAAAATTCGTTTTACTCTGAAATCAAAAACTCATAATCAACTTTATAAAGTTAAATTGAGAATTGTTAATCTATTTGGTCAGGAGATTTTTTCTTTAATTGATGACTTCAGACCTGCAGGAACCTATGAAGTTACTTTCACATCATCATATTACTCCAACAAAATATTATCAAGTGGAATTTATTTCTACCAGCTCACTGTAAATGAAAATACTTTCACAAAAAAAATGGTTTACCTTAAATAACGGAGGACCCAGTGAAAAAAATCTTTATTATTTTATTAATTATGATAACAAATTTCTCTTTTGCACAAGAATTCTTTTCACCTGCAAAAAATTTCAAACTTACAATCTCAACAAACTCCAGAGGTGAATTCTTTTATAAACTCGACTACAAAAACAAAACAATCATTAAAGAAAGTAAACTCGGAGTTGAGCTTGTAAGAGAACCTAACTTGATGGACGGATTTGAAATCCAGAAAATCGAGGAAAAAGAAATTTATGAGAAATGGTCTCCTGTCTGGGGAGAGGTCGATACAATTGTTAATCACTGTAACTCGATTATTGTTTATCTGAAACAAACTTCAACTAATCGCTACTTAAATATTCATTTCAGAATTTTTGACGATGGACTTGGATTTAGATATGAATTTCCAGGTCAGGAAAATTTAAAATACTTCATTATCGCTGAAGAGCATTCTGAATTTGCAATGACTGGCAATCATACAGCTTTCTGGATTCCAGGTGATTATGATTCGCAGGAATATACTTATACAACATCACGATTTTCAGAAATCAATGCTTTGAAAGGGAGAAATTTTAACGACATCATTACAAAATCAATTCCTGGTGAAGATTTTGTCCAGACTCCTCTGATGATTAAAACAGATGATAAGATTTATATCAATATTCACGAAGCTGCGTTGATTGATTATCCAGCAATGTATCTGAAAGTGAATAAACAAAATTTTGTTTTATCAACTCATCTCTGTCCTGATGCTTATGATAATAAAGCTTATCTTCAAACACCTTTTAAAACACCATGGCGAACACTAATCATTTCCGATAGAGCAGAAAAAATTCTTGAATCAAAAATCATTTTGAATTTGAATGAACCAACAGATTTCGAAGATGTCAGCTGGATTAAACCAAAAAAGTATGTTGGTATCTGGTGGTCACTTCATGTTGGAAAAGAATCTTGGAATTATGCTGATATTGATAATGTAAGAATTGATCAAGTTGATTGGAATTCTCTTAAACCAAATGGAAGACATGGAGCCACAACAGAAAATGCAAAAAGATATATTGACTTTGCAGCAAAACATGGTTTTGATGCTCTTTTGATTGAAGGATGGAACATTGGATGGGAAGACTGGTTTGGCCACTGGAAAGAAAATGTTTTTGATTTCGTAACTCCATATCCTGACTTTGATATTGAAGAAATAAGTAGATATGCAAAAGAAAAAGGTGTTGAGTTAATAATGCATCACGAAACTTCTTCCTCTGTTACAAATTATGAGAGAAGAATGAATGAAGCTTTTGAGTTTTTAAAAAAATATGGATATACATCTATTAAAACTGGTTATGTAGGTCCAATCATTCCAAGAGGTGAACATCATGATGGCCAGTGGATGATTAATCACTACATTAGAGTTCTTCAAAAAGCTTATAAAGAAAAAATCTGTATTGATTCACATGAATCAGTTAGACTGACAGGTCTTCATCGAACATATCCAAACTGGTTAGCAGCTGAAGCTGCTCGTGGTAATGAATTTAACGCATGGAGTGAAGGTAATCCACCTGAACATGAAACTATCTTAATATTTACAAGATTAATCGGCGGTCCTATGGATTACACACCAGGAATTTTTCAGATTAAAATGGGATACTACAGCAAAGAAAGAGAAAGATTTCAAGTTCATACTACTCTGGCAAAACAACTCGCTCTTTATGTAGTTTTGTACAGTCCATTTCAAATGGCAGCTGACTTACCAGAAAATTACGAGAGATTTCCCGATGCATTTCAATTTATAAAAGATGTTCCTGTTGATTGGAAAGCAACAAAAGTTTTATTCGCTGAACCAGGAGATTACATAGTCACAGCAAGAAAAGATAAAAAATCAGAAAACTGGTATATCGGTGCAATTACTGATGAGAATGCAAGAGAGTTTTCCATAAAGCTCGATTTTTTAGATGAAGGAAAATATGAAGCGATAATTTATCGTGATTCAGAAGATGCTCATTATGATAAAAATCCAATGTCTTACAAAATTGAAAGAAAGAAAGTCGATAAAAAATCATCTCTTAAAATTAAACTCGTTGAAGGTGGTGGTTGTGCAATTATGCTGAAAAAACTCGTTGACTGACAGTATATTTTTTTTAAGATTGTAATTGATAATAAAATGTAACTCTAAATTTTTTGGAGTGTATCTTTATTTAATAATGAGTTCACCTGTGAAATGGAAAATCAAAAATTAACTCATTAGTTTCAACAAATTATGAGATGATAAAATTTATCAGAAACAAAAATTCTAATTAATTATGGAAAAATATAAATACGAATTCATCTTTAAGAATTCAAAAAATCCAGATGAACTTTTTGACGCATTTGATAACGCATTAAAAGAAGGCGTTGATGATATTGAAGTGTATAAATTACTTTTCTGGAATCCTGCACTCGATATTAATATGCTAAGTATGTTCGTTAAGAAACTTGCTTCCTCGTTTCCTAATATTGCTTATGATGTTTATATGTGGGGAGCAAAGGTAATTGAACTCTCTTTTGATAATGTTGAAAACTATGAGACAATTTTAAATTTCTATAAAAAAGCAGCGGACCTGAAACCACTCGAGAATGAACCATACATTAAAGCTGTTGATGCATATAATTTTGAATTGAAAATTCATCCTCCAGCTGCTGTAATAAATTTTTTAAAGAAAGGAATAACAAAAGTTAAAGACCCATCAACGCTTTATTTCAAACTGAGTGAGTTCTTCGGTAAACTCGGAAATTCTGAGTTAAAAAATCACTATCTATCTGAAGGTGAAAAATATTTAAGAAGAAAATTCGGTGGTGAATAAAAAACTATTTTGTTTCAATTTAGTTTGTAATAATTCTTTCAACATTATTCTGCATTAATAAACCAACATTTATTTTTTCAAACCCAGTCTGGTAATGAAGTAACCAATCAAACCAGAAAAGAGCGAGGCACTCAGGATACCAACTTTAGCAATATTTAAAAGCTCGATTGAATCGAAAGCTAAATTTGCAATAAATAAAGACATAGTAAAACCAATTCCACAAAGAATTCCTGCACCGTAAAACTTTGTATAATTAACATCTTCAATTTTAGCTGCTATTTTCATTTTGATTGCAAGATATGAGAAAATAAAAATGCCAGTTTGTTTGCCAACAAATAAACCTAAAAATATTCCCATACTTATTGGATTAAATAAATTAGTGAATAGATCACCTGAAATTTCAACTCCTGCATTCGCAAGAGCAAAAACTGGAATAATAAAAAATGTAACCCAGGGATGAAGTGAGTTTTCTATTCTTTGTAATGGCGTTAAAACACGTTCACATTTTCTCTCAATTTCAAAAACAATATTTAGTTTTTCTTCGTCAGTTAAAATATGACTGTTATGTTCAATATTAGAAAATTCATTGAGTAAACCCCGAGTGTCTTCAAGAAATTTTGTTTCATCAATCCTTGGCTTAGCTGGAATGAAAAATGCAAGTAAAACTCCGGCAATTGTTGAATGAACTCCTGATTTTAGAAATGCAATCCATAAAATAATTCCGAGTATTGTATAAACAATTAAATTTCTTATATGAAGTCTATTAACAATAAAAAGTAGAATCAAAATTACAAATGCAAGTGCAAGAGCATTTAATGAAATTTCTTTTGTATAGAAAAATGCAATCACCAGTACCGCCCCAATATCATCAACAATTGCAAGAGCAAGAACAAAAATTTTTAGAGACAATGGGAATTTTGGTCCAAGTAAAGCCATTAAACCAACTACAAAAGCAATGTCAGTGGCCATTGGAATTCCCCAGCCTGGCATTCCTTCTTTGCCATAGTTAAAAATTAAATAAATTAAAGCTGGAACAACCATTCCACCGATTGCTCCTGCAATTGGTAAAGTAGCTTTTTTTAACGATGATAATTCTCCTGCAATTAATTCTCTTTTTATTTCCAGACCAACTACAAAAAAGAAAATCACCATTAAACCATCATTAATCCAGTGATGCAATGAATATTTAAGTTCAACTATCCCGAAATCCAAAGTAATGTATTGATGCCAGAGATTAAAATAAGATTGTGCGAATTGCGAATTCGCCCATATCATTGCAATTACAGTAGCGATAATAAGAACAATTCCACCTGAAGTTTCTGTGTGTAAAAATTTTTGTACCGGGCTTAGAATTTTTTCGATAGTAGTTTTACTGTTATTCATTTTTAAACCATTCTATTGTAATTGATTCATTTTAGATTCTTACTAAACTAAATCTATCTTATCATACTCTCTCATAAAATATGGAATGAAAAACATAAAGAGAAACGAAACTATCGCCATTCCAACAAACACCAATGCAATTTCCTCGGCATATTCAATAAAACCAATTCGATTAAGAATCCAGTTCCAATCATGAGCTCCACCAATAATACGCAACTTCATTTTATTTGCATCATCCACATAAACACTTATGTTTATAAAATTATGACCGAGCCAGAACAGAAATACTTGTGTCCAGTATTTATTCCCTCTAATAAAAAAGATTATTGCCATAGATAAAGGTAGAATAATTTGCATCAATGTTCCACCGAGAAATTGAATGAACTCCCCGAACAAACTAAATATTAAATGGCCTGGCTCGTGAATTAATAAATCAATAAAATCCAGAAATGTATATGAACCCCTTATTGTAATAAAATAAATTGCAAGAGATGAAAGTAGATAGCTAAACCAGAATTCACGAATATGATTTTTTATTCTTTCTAACAAAATGATTTTTTATTTACTTACTAATTTTTCGTAATAAGTTTTGTATTCAATAATTGCTTTATAAATTGCTTCAGCCAGTTTCTGTTGCCCCGATTCGCTTCTTAAAAATAATTCATCTTCAGGATGATTTATATAACCAGTTTCAATTAAAACACTCGGCATTGATGCGCCAACAAGAACATAAAAGCCTGCTTGTTTTACACCATTATTTTTCAAAGGTAAACTTCTTTCAAATTTTTCTGAGAGAATTCCTGCAAATTTCTCGCTATGCTTTACATTCGCTGTTGATGCCATTGCAGTTAAAATGAAATTTTCGTCACTGAGATGTTTATATCTTTCTTCGTAACCTTCTTCAAGTTTTATTACACTATTTTCTTTTTCAGCGATTCTAATTGCATCTTCAGTTCTTCCTGGTCTCAATAAATAAACTTCTGAACCTCTACGAGTTCCTGGTCTTTCGTCTGTAGAATTACAATGGATCGAGATAAATAATTTTCCATTATTCATATTAGCAATTTGTCCACGCCGATAAAGTTCGATAAAACGATCATCATCTCTTGTATAAACAACTTTTATATCTTTATGATTTTTTTCAATTAATTTTCCTAGTTTAAGAGCAATGCCAAGATTAACATCTTTTTCTTTTGTTCCTCTATAACCAATTGCACCTGGATCTCTACCGCCATGCCCTGCATCAATGACAATTACATCAAGAAGATTGTTTTTGGTTTTGGAACTCAGTCTTTTATTTTTCTCCTCTTTCAATTTCTTAATTATGTCTGGTGAAACATGAATTAAAAGTAGAATATCGTTTGTTCGTTTTTCTCTCACAATCTCATGACTTTGAATCTTTTCTTTAAGGGCAATCTTTATATCAGAATTTTGCCCGCTTTGTATGGCGGAAACAGATTCGATAAGTCCATTATCAAGAATTGTATTAAATTTTTCTAAATCAATTGTGGTATTTGGAATACGCAAATACAAAAAATTTCCTGACAAGCTTTTTGAAATACTTTGCACAGCTTTTTGTGATTTAATGCGGAAGATATATCCATTTGATTTTTCTTCAATTGCAAAATCAAACAAATCAAATTGTGTTGAAGACTTTAATGGCCCGGTTATCTGACTGCTTTCTGATTCTAAGATATTTTTACTCGTTTGAGGATTGCTGACAGTTTCATTTTGTTTTTGAACAATGGTTGATTTTGATTTCTTCTCATATTTAATGTTGATCAAAAAAGTCCTCTCGTCAAAATCAACTTTGATATTTGTATGTTTATTAATAAAATCTGAGAAGCTTTTCAAAGGGATAAAAATTTTACCATATCTATAATCAGTAGATTGAAGCATCTGGTAGGAAAATTTTTTTCCTTCTGTGTTTATAAAAAATATAAAAGGATTGTAAGCTGTAACAAACAATGTTCCTGCATCAAGAGTTATTTCTTCTCTCAGAGTTTCAGAATCTATTTTGTAAGGAAGATTAACGATATCAAAAAAATCATCTACTGCAATGTATGTTACATTCGACTGGATTGCTCTTATCATCTTAGAAGAAGTTTTGCCATTTAGATTTACAGAGTAAGAATAAAGCTGAGCGTTTAATGTTTGATTGGCTATTAGAAAAATGAAAACAATTAAATAGTAAATCATTTATTAATTCACTCCAAAATTTTGTATCAATTCTTTTGCATCTTTATTCTTCTCTCTTTCGATAATAACAATTATCTCATTTAAAAACCTTTTCAAAAATTCCATTGCCTGTATTTGATTTATTAATTCAATTTTAAATTCAACTTTTAATATGTCTTTCGTTTCTTTTAGTTGAGCATTATTGCCATAGTTTTTCACAATATAATCCAAAATTGAATTAAAGAAACTTTCGTAATAGAAGGTCTTATCTCTCTTTGGAAATGAAAGAGCAATCTTGTTTTTATGTATTTCGACTTTTTCAAAATATGTCTTTTTTGCAAGTACTCTAATTTTTGAAAGCTCGAAGAGATTAACAACACTAATCGGGAGTTCTCCAAACTGGTCTCTCATTTCATAAGATATTTCATCAATTTGAACAGTATCCTTAGCAGAGAATATTCTTGAATAGTAATTTAATCTTATCTCCTGATCTGAAATATAACTTTCTGGTATTGTATAATTGAAATAAACATCAAATGTTGTTTCTATTGCATCAGGGTCTTGTTCGAGTGTGAATTTCAAAACATCGGAATAATCTTTTTCTTTAATTTCTCTCACAACTTCATCAAGAATTTTCATATACATATCAAATCCAACGGCATTTATAAATCCACTTTGTTCTGTTCCAAGTAAATTTCCGGAACCACGAATTTCCAGATCACGCATTGAAAGAGAAAAACCACTACCAAGCTCAGTAAATTCTTCAAGTGCTTGAATTCTTTGAATAGCTTCTCTTGTAATTGTTTTTAGTGATGGAACTAATAGATAAGCATAAGCTTGTTTATTTGTTCTTCCAACTCTTCCTCTCAATTGATAAAGTTCAGCAAGACCAAATTTATCTGCCCGGTTAATAATGATTGTATTAGCGTTTGGTATGTCCAGCCCAGATTCTATAATTTTTGTACACACAAGCACATCAAATTTTTTCGATAAAAATTGATGTAAGACTTCTTCCAGTTTTGATGCTTTCATTTGACCATGAGCTACAATGAACTTTGCCTCAGGAATGTTTGATTGAAGATAATCCGCCATTTTCTGAATTGATTTGACTCTGTCGTGTACAAAAAAGATCTGTCCCCCACGACTTATCTCAAATTTTATTATCTCTCTAATTCTATTGATATCAAATCTTGCAACTTCAGTGATTATCGGTAAACGATTTGGTGGTGGAGTTGTAATCAAGGAAATATCTCTTAAACCACTTAAAGCCATGTTTAATGTTCTTGGAATCGGTGTTGCTGTCAGATAAAGTGTATCTACATTAGCTTTAATTTTTCTAATTTTCTCTTTGGCAAGAACACCAAATCTGTGTTCTTCATCTATAATAAGAAGACCCAGATCTTTGAATCCTACATCGTCGGATAGAATTCTATGTGTTCCAATTAAAATATCAATTTCTCCTTTTTTTAGCCTCTCCAGGATTTTTGTTTGCTCACTCTTTTTTATAAATCGTGAAAGCATTGCAATTTCAATGGGATACTTTGCAAGTCGATCTTTAAAAGTATTGAAATGCTGCTCAGCAAGAATTGTAGTAGGTACAAGAACAACAACCTGTTTACTATCCATAACAGCTTTAAAGGCAGCTCTTATAGCGACCTCAGTTTTTCCAAAACCGACATCACCACAAACAAGCCTATCCATCGGAAAATCTGATTCCATATCCTGCTTGATTTCTTCAGTTACGCGAATTTGATCGGGTGTATCTTCATAGTAAAAACTTGCTTCCAGTTCTTTTTGCCACACAGTATCTTTAGAAAATTGATATCCTTTTGACCTTTTCCTTTCAGCATAAAGCCTAACGAGTTCTTCAACAGCATCTTTAACTTTTTCTTTTATTTTTTCCTTTGTGTTTTTCCACTCGTTAGTTCCTGGTTTTGATAATTTTGGTATTACTCCTTCCTTAGAGGAATATTTTTTAACTTTATTGAGATAATTAATATTTACATAAACTATGTCTTTGTCAGCAAACTCAATTTTAATTACTTCATGAGTGTTCTCATTAAATTTTAATTGTTCTAATCCAAGAAATCTCCCGATCCCGAAATCTGAATGAACGACATAATCACCTTTTTGAATTGTTTTTAATAATTGAGTTGCCGATGATTTTGTTTTCTTGACTGTCGATGATGAGATGAAGAACGGTCTATCAAAAATTTGATGTTCAGGGAATACAGCGACTTTCAGTTTTTCAATTATGAACCCTTCGAGAACTGGAATAACTTCAAACTTAATTGAACCATCATCTATTTTCTCAAGTAAGAAATCTGAATACTCCATCAACAATTCTTTGACTCTTTCAAGATGAGAATCTTGGTCAGCTACGATGTAAACATTAAAATCATTGCTTAATAATCTTTTTAATTCAAACTCAAGTATTTCAAGATTCTTTTTCACAGATGGGAGAGGTTTTACAGTAAGATCAATTTCAGATGAATGAAATTCTTTTTCGATTATCAAATAAAGATTTGCAATGTCGAAACTTTGTTCGATTAATTCTATCTCTCTTGCAATAAGTACTGGAGCTTTCAGATATTCGAAAATCAAGCTATCTTCAATATTAAATTTGTCTTTTTCTGTAGCATAAATAGAATATTCATTTACTATTTGGAAGGAGCGTTGACTATCGGGATCAAATAATCTAAGAGAAACAATTTTATCACCTTCAAATTCTACTCTAACTGGTGTTGGATGCGAATATGAATAAATATCTATGATGGAACCTCTAATGGCATATTCTCCTCTAGACTCAACAAATTTTTGTTTTATGTATCCGAAGCTTTCGAGGAGTTCAATCAATTCATCATAACCTAATTTCAAGTTTAAGTTAATTTCAACTTGACCTTTATTAAATTTATCTCTCGAGATTATCCTTTGATTTAAAATTTTTGGTGTAGATAAAATTATGTAATTCTTTTTCTGAACTTTTATAATTTTTCAGGTAATTTGGCAAAAGCATATTAAGTTCTTACCTGGCGTAACGTATTGAGTTACAATGAGTTACAGCGAAAGTGCAAAAAAAGAGTTTGGCAAAGGTTTTTACACTTTTTTGCAC
>Ga0209479_1000115_pt1 | contig 178365 bp, 148 predicted proteins | sample DewCreD2012metaG_2_FD_184112 | JGI IMG/M metagenome (GOLD analysis project Ga0209479, IMG submission 184112) | Hot spring sediment bacterial and archeal communities from British Columbia, Canada, to study Microbial Dark Matter (Phase II) - Dewar... ... | reverse complement strand
TCAGGCCGGCTCAGTGCAGCAGCACCGCCCTGGTGGTAACGGTCCGGTCCGGCGTCTCCAGCCGGCAGAGGTACAGCCCGTTTGCCACTCTCCGGCCCTGCGCATCGGTCAGGTCCCAGTATGCCTGATACCTGCCCGCTGCCAGCTCACCGCTCAGGAGGCTGCGCACCAGCCGCCCGCTCGCATCATAGACGGTCAGCCGGACCCTGCCCCCTGCCGGCAGCTGCCAGGCAAGCCGGGCTCTGCCCCGCACAAGACTGGGGACAACAGTCAGTTCCAGCCGGTTCAGCCCGCCGGTCGAGGATGCCGGCTCCACAATCCCGGTCTGAGGTCCCTCCGGTGTGAACAGAATCGCCCGGCCCGGTGCCAGCGCTGCCGCACCCCGGTGATAGCTGCCGTTATAGAGCACCTGAATGTAGCGGGTTAGCGTCGGGTCCTGTTCCCCCACCGTATTTGAGGTGTAGTTATTGGCGGTGAGATACTGGAACAGAAACTCGCAGTCGCCATCGCTCCGGGTGGTATCATAGAGAATCACCTGAAACCTGTCCCAGGCGTCGCGCGGACTGTAGTAATGCACCGAGTCCCACTCCACGATGAAGCGGTGATTGGCAGCATCGTGATAATACCAGACTCCGCCCCCGGTTGGCGGATAGAGGTCGTCCCAGTTGACCGCAAGCAGTGGCGGCATGCCGGTGTTGGGCAGGGTGGTGTTGGACCAGGTGGTGGCTGTAGAGTAACCCGGTGCAATCCAGCCGTTGGAGCAGATTGAGATCTGGTTGTAGGACTGGCCGTAGAAGACAAACGGACCGAATGCCGGCGGCAGGCTGATCTGGACCGTCTGGTCATCAGAGAGGGTCAGCCGGGTGCCCAGCCCTCTGATCTCCACCCAGCTGAACTGCGGGTGCCTGAGGTACATCGTGTCCACATCATCATATGCCCAGTAGCTGACCGCGGTGCCGCCGGTGTCCGGAATCGGATCGCAGGAGCGGATCTCGCCGACCATGATGGTAAAGGGAATCACCCGGGAGTAACCCCCCTGAGCCGAGACATACAGGGTGCAGGAGACCCTGGTCTCCGGCGGGATCACCAGCGTCTGCACCCGGAACGGGTCCGCCAGGTTGCTCTGGCTGCTGTCGGGCAGGATCAGCCCGAAGCCGGCAAGCGAGTCCTCAACCAGCAGTCTCGGATCCCCGGACCGCAGCAGGGCGTTGACATTACTGGCTCTGCCCAGTCCGGTGTTGCGCAGGGTGAGAAGCAGCTCCGCCCGCTCCTGCGGGTCCAGCCGGCCGTTGCGGTTACCGCCAGCCGCAGTGTCAATCACGCTCAAGCCCGCATACTCCAGGCGCGGTGCGCCCGCCCGCAGGGTGATGAATGAATTCCAGACCGAGTCGTTTGCATCCCGGCAGACCAGCGTGAACCGGATGACATGGCCATTGGTGCAGGCCGGGGCAACCGCAAACTGGAAGCCGTCCGGACCGGTGAACGCCGAGTCATGTGCCGGGACAGTGCCGAAATCCTTCACCGAGTCCAGGATCGTGATGAAGGGATCGGCAATCCGGATTCTGCCCGTGACCGAGCCTGCTCCCACCTCACCGTAGTTCTTTACCCAGGTCGGCAGATTGATAATCTCACCCGGGTTGATGATGCCATCACCATTGCCGCTGGCAGAATCGTTAACAAATGAACGCAGATGCATCACATACGGACTGTTCGGCGCCCTGGCAATAATGTTTGCTTCATAAGGCACAAAACCCTGACCCGTTACCACCAGGGAAAACTCGCCCGGTGTCACAGCATTAATTGACAGAGTAACATTACCACCCGGGTCGGTATAGCCATAGACATAAAACTCGCCCGGCTTCCAGGCGCAGACCAGTGCATCTTTGACCGGAGTGCCGTTTTTCATCACTGTGACCGGTAACTCATACTGACCCAATGGCACTGCCGGCGGATAGACTACGTCCGCATTCACCAACGGACCGGTCCAAACCGTTAACGCCGGGTCCCCAAGCCAGAGATACATCCGGGCATTGTCCGTGCCATTCTGAGATGCATAAAACTTCTGAATATAGGCGTCGGCATTGCAGAGCATCCAGCCTAAATCATAAGCCGGGGTCGTATAGTTGCGGACGCCGGGGATAACAATGGTGAAAGTATCGCCAAGACAGCGGAAAAGTGTCGAGTCCCAAGCGTGATTAGGAATCGTATAGGATGCTTCAGTTGCGCCCAGCGATGCCACCGCGCCACCCGGATATTTCCTCATCCAGGCTTCTCCCAGACATGTTCCGACCGAAAGCACATGATTCAGACAGCAGCAGTTGATAACAACTGGAGTCCGGTCGCCATTATTCAGCGCATTAATATGGCTGGTTGTCCAGGATTGGGATGATGTATCCCATGAAGACCAGTCGGTTTCCGAGCCGTGTCCGCGATAATTGATCACCACCCGGCCATCATTGATATCAGCAGTGACCATCGCATTGGTTCCTCCCGCTCCCCCCATAATCGTATCGAAGTTGTAACGGTAAAGCGGATAAGGAAAGTTGTAAATTCCACGGGTGCAGGCTGAATATTTCTGCGGATACTGCTCACTGTGTGCTGCCAGTCCTGCTTTGGCGGTCCAGTCACCGGCAGGCGGACTCTTCTCAAACATCAGTGTCTTCCGGATCTGGTTATCAAGATCACCAACATCTGAAGGGCTGAAACGTCCGACACCAAGCTCAAAGTAGTCATCACCGCCGGATGACGGCTGGAGGTCGGCGTACCACATATCGGAAAAGCCGACACCGGGATAGGCATAGCCGGGCACTTCGTTATATTCACCGACCAGCAGAACCCAGCGGAGGACAGGCGGTGTATTACGGTTGTATTCTGCCCGGATCGAATCCTTGATCTCGGTAGCGGTCCAGGAGGATTTGGCAATCACCCGGGTTTCAATCCCCCGTTTCTGATGCCAGTTCACAAGCGAATCCAGCCAGCTGCCGGTGTAATTTGAGTGCGCAATCACCAGATAACGAACACCCGGGCTGTCAATCCAGTCAACATCAAGGTTGTACCGTCCCGGATTGTCAATCAGGGTACGCAGCATCGGCAGCGCCCACGGCTCAATCTGATGGCGCTGGAAGACCCCGTAATGATTTATCCTGATAACAAGTTTGCGGGCGACATAAAGCTCCCGGCGGGCAGGGTTGTAGCGCACCGGATTGATCTCCACCGTAGCAAATGGCAGTCCGCGCCAGCTGCTCTGCAGTTTCAACCGGGCAACCGCCTCGGGATAAACCAGATCCTGCTGGTAAAAATTGTAATCCACAGTCCAATCCGGTGTATCCAGATCGGTCAGCGGTTTCTGTGCCGGATACACCAGAACATTGTTCACCGTCTCAAACTCAGTTACAATTACCTCCAGGTCCGCTATCGCCTGATCTGGAAGAGCGATGTTGCGGATGATAACCGGCAGCTGAGGTCTGCCCACCTCTCCTGTCTGTGCCGGTTCACCGGGAATCTGCACCACTGTCCAGATCTGCCCCGATATCAGCTCCCTGCTCATATCCAGTCCGGGAAGCCCGATTTCGATTATCGTCGCCTGATCACCATCAGCTCTTATCGCCACTTCCGCCGGTGCCGGCTTCTGACTCGTAATCGGCAGCCAGCTGCCGAACCCGGCACTTACTGATAAAAGCAGCGCTATCAACATGTTGTTTATCACTCCGCCTCCTTTTTATTTCTGATACTGCTTCTCGCCGAAAACCTCTCCGGTAAATACATAGAGTTCGGCATTTTTATCCCGGTAGGCATCAGGGGGCAATCCTGCCTTGCGACAGGTCCATTCAAGAAACTGTTTTCTATCCCACCCCTGTTCCACCGGCACCTGCGGCAGCAGCAGTCCGGAATAAAAACCCCTTCTGATCACCAGCCCGTGGCTGCCCACTATTACCGACTCGGGATCGTAAATCCGCTGTAATGGTGAAAGTACTGTAATTTCTATATCAATATCCTTCAGCTCCTCCGGCCGGACGGGCGGAAACCGCGGATCCTCAGTTGCTGCACTGATCGCCATATCCCTGGTCGCCAGATAAAGCGGTTTGACCGGTTCCACATAGCCGATACAGCCCCGAAGTTCGCCCTGCTTGTGCAGGGTAACAAATACTCCGCGCTTCTCCTTTAATCGCTCGCTTACCGGTGTAAATTCCGGAATTCTGCCATACCGGACATATTCCTCAATTGTCCGGCGGGCAATCTCAAGCAGATTTTTTTTCTCTTCACGGCTCAACGCCGTGTCGGCATTCGATTCCGCTGCTGAACCTCCCGCATCCTGAACAAACGCAACCGCACTGTAACCGACACAATAACCACCACGCTCACCGAGCACATCGCTGGAATTGGTCTGATGCAGAAGAACCGCCCGGCTGGCACCAAGCTCCCGGGCCGCGATCATCAGTGTCACAATCGGAAATCCCCCGCAGGCTAACGGCTTCTGATCCTGATAGGATCGCACCAGTGCCGCATAGAAACTCCGGGGATCCAGCTTCAGCATCAGCTCAACAGTCAGCGAATCGGTCGCCTTTGCCTCAGAATAGGAATACCCGTGATAGAGGTCAGAGGAGGCAAGCAGCAACACATCTTTACCCCTGACTGCCCGGGCAATACCCTTCCCCGCAGCCTCGCACTGTTCATAGGTCGGAAAAAGCAGCATGATCGGCACAATCCTGAAATTTTTCAGCACTCGCTGGAGAAACGGCAGCTGGACTTCAAGCGAATGCTCCTGAGCATGGACCGCCGGCAGTTCAGCAAAATATTGATCCTGTCTGATAATTGATTTTGCCAGCCCCTCATCAACCTCCACCATACCCAGGGGCGTCTCCCATTTTCCACTTGCGTAGACAGCGGCACGGTCAAAATCGGCGCGATGGCTCGTGCCCAGCATCACCACCGTCACCGAATCCATGCCGGCAAGCAGCTTGAAGGCATGGGCAGCAGTCAGTCCGGAATAGTCTATCCCGGCATGGGGCACCTGAATTCCGATTATCCGGCCCGCAGGGGCTGGCGGATTTGCCTGCCCCAGCAGACGGTCAATCTTCCCTGCCAGCTGCTGGGGATCGGCCGGATAAAACTGTCCCGCAACTGCTGATTTACGCACCATCCTGTCCTCCTTCGGCGCTGCACATAGAACAGCGAGCAGCACCAGCCATATGGTTATCAAACGGTTCATTCTAATTTTCTGACCATTTACCGCACCGGTCACCATAACGGTCTATCACTTCAGCACCACGGAGCGTCTCCACGACCTCGCACCGGTTCGGACAGCCGTCGCACTCAAACACCCGGGTTGCAAACTCGGTCCGAGCGACCTCAAATCCGGCAAAACGGCTCGCCTGACCGCGGGTTGCTTCAGCTGCAAGGATTGCAGCACCAATTGCCCCCATCACGAGGAAATACTCGGGCACAGTAATTTCCTGCCCCAGTGCCCGCTCAAACGCTGCCCTGACCCCGACATTAGCTGCCACACCTCCCTGAAAGAGAATTCTGGGTCTGATCTCCTTCCCTTTGGCAACCGTATTAAGATAATTGCGCACAATCGCATCACACAGACCGGCAATAATGTCATCGGTCGGCACACCCAGCTGTGCCTTGTGAATCATGTCCGACTCGGCGAACACAGTGCACCGACCCGCGATACTCACCCGGTTTTTCGCCCGTAAAGCCCGGGCGCCGAACTCTTCAATCGGGATCTGGAGCCGGGCTGCCTGATGGTCAAGAAAACTGCCGGTGCCGGCAGCACAGACCGTATTCATGGCAAAATCAACCGGAATTCCATCCCGGAGAATGATAATCTTGGAATCCTGTCCGCCAATCTCCAGCACCGTCTGGACATCCGGGTAATAAGTCCCTGCTGCCACCGCATGAGCGATGATCTCATTCTTGACTATATCCGCCTGAATCATCACCCCGGCAAGCCTCCGTGCCGAACCGGTAGTCCCCGCACCCAGAATCCGCAACCGGGAATCAACTTCACTTCCCAGCTCCTTCAGAAGTTGGCGGATTGAACCGATCGGATTCCCCTGTGTGCGCAAGTACCGATAGGCAATCACCCGGTAGTCCCGGTCGATTACCACTCCTTTAGTGGAGATGGAGCCGACATCAATTCCCAGAAACCCTTCGTGCATACTTCCGCCTCCGCAGCAGTTCCACAAACGCCTCCAGTCTTGTTACCAGGCCGGTGGTTGAGGTATGCTCATCAAACGAAAGATAAAGCAGCGGCACCCCGCTCTGCTCCGATATCCGCTGCAGTGCCTCAAGGGCGATATTCTCCGGCATGCAGGTAAACGGGAATACCTGCACAATTCCGTCCACGCCCTGCATCACAAACTGACGTGCCTCCCCCACGGTCCGGATCGCCTCACCGCCCGGACACTCGGCAAGATACGGCCTTGCCAGTCTTCTTGACCGGCGATACCCGGCATCGATATGCAACAGATACCGCAGATGGTTATAAAGACAGCGCTCAAAAACAACCTCGGCTCCGAGTCGTGCCAGTTCCTTCTCAATCTCCTGATTTGCCCGCTGATCCACGGTGTAAAAAATCTCGCCTACCAGCCCGATCCGGATATCTGCCCTTTTACCATTAATGCCGAAAAGGCGCACCATTTCCCTTCTTGCCCGCTTCATCTCAGAAATTGTCCGCGCCCGGTCAATCAGACTCATAACCGGACCCTTTACCTGCTCCGCCCCGGCAAAATCAACCGCCCGCTTGCGATTGAGCAGGCGCCGGAAATCCCGGGTTAGAGCACTCTTTACCAGCAGCCGGCAGACCGCCCGCATCACGCGCAACGGTGAAACACCAAACAGCTCCGGTATCAGTTTGAATATGAACCCGGATGCCGAATACTGACTTACCGGCACCAGCCGGAAATCCTGTTTTATCTGCCGCAACGCCTGTTCCTGAAGAAAATGATAATAGCCGAACCGGCACTTGCGAGCACCGGCAGCCATCAGAAGGGTATCAGCACCCCGCTCCAGCGCCTCGGCGAAGTTGCCCAGAGTAATTTTGAACGGCATACACACCAGCTCCGGCGCCAGCTTCACACCGATTTCTACCGTCCTTTTGGAAGTCGGCGGTGGCAGCACCACCTCGGCTCCGAGTTCCTCAATAAACCCCTTCAGCGCCAGGGTATCAAAGCCGAAGTGAGGAATCCCGACCTTCATCAGACCTTCAGCATCCTGCCGCTACCCCGGATCTGCTCAAACACCGCCGGTTCAGCAGCTCAACGAACGCCTCTACCCTGGTCACCAGACCGGCAATGCCGGTATGCTCATCAATGACCAGCAGGAGAAACGGCACTCCCTGCCTTTGTGCCCGGCTGCGCATGAACTCTGCAACCAGGGAATCAGGACCGCAGCCCATGGATACGACCATGCAGAACCCGTCAACCCGGCCCAGCAGGTATTCGAACGCATTATACAGCTCCCGCTCATAAACCCAGCGGATATTGTGAGCAAAACCGGACCGGTTCAGCAACACCCTTCCCGGCAGTGACTCTTTGGTTATGACTTCATAACCATTCTGCCGGAAGGTCCTGATAATTGCCCCGGCGATAAACTCATCGTTCAGATTGTAAAAATGGCCGATCAGTGCTACGGTCCGCCTGCCGGCTGCCGGCAGGTTATCCTCATTTCTCCCCCGCTTTCCTCTTTCCGACCGGACCGCCCGACGCCACCCCTGCCATACCCGAACCGGATTGGCACAGACTGCCAGCCCGGCAGTCAGATGTGCCCGGGTGAAGTTTCCCTTGATACTGGGAGCGATCAGACGCACCTTTTCCCCCAGAAGCATCCGGGCAACATCGACGATGCCGATCATCTTCGGACAGGCATAAAGTCCGTCATAAAGCCAGTCCAGACGGGGAAAGAAAATTGCATCAACACGCTCCTTCAGATAAAGGAGATGTCCGGCAACTATCTTGATTGGCAGACAAACCTCACCTGAAACACACTTCAGCCCCTGTTCCAGAATCACTTCATCGGTTTTGGGGCTGAGCACCACCTCCACCCCCAGGTTACGCAGATAATTTTCCCACAGCGAGCCGTAACGGTAATAAAGCAGTGCCCGAGGTATGCCGACTTTCATCAATTCATTTTAATCCGGTTGACCATCAAGTCAATAACCAGAACTGTCCACCCCGATACCACCACTCCCGCCCGCCACCCGCCCACATAGACAGACCTGTACCCATTCACCGTCAGACCAGCCACCAATTCAACCCCCTGTAACCCCGACCGAGACAAATCCAATGTTGCCCCCGGATGCCCCATCTGAACTCCACCGGGGACAAACCCGATCGACACCCGTCATCCGAACCCATCATCTGCACCAGAGGCTGCCCCGGGCTAGCCCCCACCACCGAAGCCCTGCAGAATAACTCTCAGAAAATCAATGAGTTATTAAAAGCACGGAATAGAATCTGTGCACAACTTTACACACATAACCGGTACTTTTTGCCGTTAATTCTCTTCGCAGTAATAAGTTCGGTCCGAAAGATCTCGACTGGACAATTGACATCACGATTGATAATTTTAAAATAATAGCATTGTGAAACAGCTGCAGAAGAGAAAAAAGGGCTTTATAGCCCGCAATCCATGGCTGTGGACCGGAATCGGAATTGTAGTAATAATAGCCCTGCTGTTCCTTGCCCGGACACTTTCCCAGCCGCCGCCGCAAAAGACAGATACCAGCAGGGTTGCGCTGAAAAAGCAGAACCTTGATGCCTATACCCTGATGGCGGGCACGATCCAGTTTGATACTGCCCTGTTTACCCCGCTGGCACCGGATTTACGCCGGCAGATGCAGCAACTGCTGAGAATGGTCTCGAATCGGGAACTGGCTGATGTCATTGCCCGGCTGAACCGGATGCGCCGTCATTCCGCCTATGAATCCGGGGTAATCCGGTTGTTGACTGGTGTCTGCTATTACGAACTGGGGCAGGCTGAATCTGCGCTCAACGCCTTCCGGTCCGGGGTGAAGCTGCTTGATACGCTGTCAACTCCGGATGAATATCACCGGCGGCTTATCGCCCGGCTGGGATTTAACTGCGGCTATCTGTTTCAGTTTTATTCCTATCCGGAAAGTGCCCGGCACTACTATACCCTGAGCCAGCGTGCGCTCAGTTCACTGGCAGAACCGGACCGTCAGTTTGCTGGCAGCCTTCTGAACAATCTGGGTCTCACCCTGGAAACCATTGGTGATACTGTCAACGCACAGCGGTCTTATCTTCAGGCACTGAATTACCTGGATACGACCGGCACGACGCCGGAAGCAGCCCGCCTGCAGAAAAATCTCCGCCGCAATTTCAGAGCATCTCGCGCGGGTCAACATCAATCCTGACCCGGATCCGGGGATGTCTCAGTTTTCTCCGGTCAATCACCTTCGCCGGCATCAGGTTGGCAGGCAGTTTTACAATCAACCGGAACTGCGGATTACCTTGTCGTCGCTGCAGCAACTTCACCGGTCCAAGCAGTTCGATCCCCGGCAAGACGCTCAGCTCCGAGACCATTTTATTCACCCAGTTCACCACCGTCTTTTCCTCACCTGAAAATTCAACCGCCACCAGCCGTTTATATGGAGGGAAACCTGCTTCTGCCCGCAGTTTCAACTCCTGATCTAAAAAACTGCTGACTTTCCCCTGCAGGGCAAGCTCCAGCAGCGGATCTTCAGGCCGGGTTGTCTGGATGATCAAACGGGAAGGCTTCCGGGACAATAATGACACGAGCAAACTGAAAGCCCGTTCCCGGGAACGGAAGTCCGGAATTGTGAATTCGGTGTCAAAATTGAGAAAAACAACCAGTCCCGGCACCCGCAACCGGTCCGAGCGTAACACTGTACGGGTGCCGACCAGTACCGGAGCAAATCCGGTCGCTCCGGCATCTGCAGCTGCAAGCTGGACATCCTGAGCACCGCCGGTGACACTCTGACACTCTATGCCCAGCCGTTTCAATTCTCGAACGACCATATCCACGCCGGGCGCCCGGTAATTGAAATTCATTCCCTGACACACAGCACACCGCTCCGGTGCCTCATCTTCCGCACCGCACACCCGGCATCTGACTCTGCCCGCACCAGAGAGAATATAGGGGCTCTGACATCGGGAACACTTCAGCACCGTGCCGCAATCTGCACACTCAACATAACGGCTTAAACCCCGGCGGTTAATATAACAGAGGGCAATCTGCTGCTGTTTAAGTGCATTCCGGAGATCGCGGAGCGCACGGGGAGAAACAAGCTCCCGACGGTGCTGACGCATGTCGACCACAAAAACATTTGTCCGGTCAATGCGGAAATTAACCCGGTCGAGCAAATGATATTTGCCCCGGCGTAAATTCCACCAGGTTTCAACAGACGGCGGCGACGCAAAAACCAGGACCGGACAGGAAGCAAAACGGGCACGGGCAACTGCCACATCCCGGGCATGATAGCAGGGCACCCGTTCCTCCTTGAAGGACTCGGCATTCTCATCAACCAGTATCACCCCTGACAGTCTCCGGACCGGCAACCAGACCGCAGAACGCATACCGACAACCACATGGTTGGTGCGGACAATTGCCTGCCAGGCTGCCTTCTGCTGTTTTTTCCCCATCTGATGGTGATATTCAATTACCCGCTCACCCCAGACACGCCGAAGCAGAGGTAGAAATTCCGTCCGGTACGCTTCCGGCATCAGGATAATGACCGAACCGTTACTGAACGCGCGCCGGATAAAGTCAAAAAGCAGTTTCTGAAATTCTGACCGCTGAGCAGTGACCCAGACTCCGAAATTGCCGGCATTAAACGCCTGCTCCAGTTCTGATGGCAGACTGTTAAAACCGTTTTCTGCTGCACCAATCTCAGCAGTGACAGCTTCCGCCTTACCGGAAACGATCTGGGGCAGAACCAGTTCCAGCACCTCACCCAGATGGCATACATAGTAATCAGCAGCCCAGCGCAGCAGTCGCAGAAGATCCGGTGTGATAAACTGACTTGCGACAACATCGATTACGGGCTGGATTTCCTCCGGTGAAATTTCAGTGTCCGCACGAACACGCAGAACCGCACCGGTCACTGTTTTTCTGCGCAGTGGAACCCGCACAATGTCGCCGGGATGAAGTTCCCCCGGCTCCTCCGGAGCAAAACGATAGGTGAGCTCATCCAGCGGGGTACGGGGAACCACCACATCGGCAAACATCAACCTTTCAGCCATGGGTCAGAAGTGGGCGTTCAAAAGCGCAGTTTAAACCGGTACCGGAGTGAATAACGACCGTCCATTGAACGCTCCGCCACCAGTTCATTCCGCCGGTTAAGATAATACTCAATCCGGAATGCCGGTTGAAAGTCATCTGCAAAACTCTGGGTATATGACACATACAGATTACGAGTCACATACTTGCCCACAGTAACCCGTGCCGCTTCACTGCCCCCGAGTCCGGTTTCCAGTTCCAGATAATCGAGACTGATATAATCCCGGACCCGTTTTGAAACCTGGGTCTGGAAATAACCCAACACCCGCTCAGCAAGCAGTCGGGAAAGCAGTTCCTTCTGCTCCATTGCCGAGAGTTCATCCATGGTCACATTAAGACTCAGATAGGTGATAATCTGCGTCTCATCCCATACCGGCGGTTCAGCAGAAAAGGCAAACACCGGTTCCTGGAGACTGCCGGTAACCCTAAGCCTCAGCCTTTCCGGTCCGTTGGTGTGCCGGCCCGACACCGGCAATTCAGCGGTAAGGTCAAGCTGCGGATTGAAGCTGCTGACATTATCAAAAAGGAGTCTGCCTTCAGTAAGCTGCAGTGTATGATCCAGGTAATAAATTCTCCCCTGACGGCTGACCATCTCGCCTGAATAAAGTACATCCTCTCCGATCTTGCGCACGGTCAGATCCACGCCCAGCTCGATGTCCGCCTGAGGGTTGCGAAGCCAGAGCCCCCGTTCCCCGCGTACCCGGATGTCATAATTGATATCACTGCCACCATTTCCGCCCGCCCCCGGCTGTCCCCCAAAACCGATCGTCGCCAGTGCATCATCAATCCTTGCTTCACCACTGATCAAAGCCAGCTCCCCCTCACGCCAGGAGACGGTGATATCGCCACTGCCAATCGCATAGACCGCGGGAATCGGAACCGCCGACACGCCGGTAAAATGAGTCTGATACCGCAGCGACTCAACCTGAAGGGCGGGATTCAGCTGAACAAAACCCTCGGCAGTCAGCACCCCGCGCGTAGTTACGCCGCTCAGCTTTTCGAGTACGATCCGGTCTTTTTGAAAACTCAGCTCGGCTTGAATCCGCTCCGCCCTGGCGGCAACCGATGGAACAATCAAAACCCCGTCATTTACCCGGGCTCTTCCTGATAGATTCAGCATTCCCGGTTCCCAGTCTGCCTGAACCAGCGCATAGATTCTCCCTTCGGGAATTTCTACATAGGGTCGGGTAACCTTCAGAATCCAGTTTCCCGGATCCGCAAGAACTACAGTCAGATCCGCTTGCCGGATGCTGAGTACAGGCTGCCATTCATAACGAAGCACCCCTTTAATTTCACTTGTATCAATATGATGTACAAACTTAATATAATCAATATCAACATTGTTTCTGAAAATGGCAAGCCGGCTTTTTAGAAAGTTGAAATCAAGTTCTGCAGCCGGTAATTTCAGCCCATCCACCTTCAGATCAACGGTGAGCGAATCGCTGCCGGCAACACTGATATCTGCGCTACCGCTCACATCCAGCTTCAAGCCCGCAAGTGTCGCCAGGTTCTTGAGATTCAGCTGATGTCCGATCAAATAAAGGTGCGAAATTGAACCGGCGGTCAGCTCCAGTTCAAATTCAGTCTCCCCCCCGGCAATTGATAACCTTACACCATTAACCGCCAGCGTATCTCTGTGTAGAGCAACCTCGCAGGAATCAATCAATGAAACGGTATCCCCTCTGATAACCAGATTCATGTCTCTGATAACTGCAGACAATCCACTGCTCTCCAGGCTGACATCCCCCAGCATTCTCAACTGGGTTGAATCCTCTTCAAACTGAAGATCGAATTCCGGTCCGGTCCAGACGAACTGCGCCCAGTTCCACTCCCGTCCTGCCAGCTTCACCCCTTCGCCACCGACTGCTAATCGACCGGAAACCTGTTCACCGAGCCTTAAGCCAACGCCTCCCCCACGACCGCTCAGATCTGCCTGAATCAGGCCGGTGGTCACTTCAAACCCGTTGGCACCAAAACCGGCAACCCGCACCAGACCGGAAAACCCCCAGCTGTCACCAGCAAGTGTCATTCTCAATCTGCCGTCTGCCCTGCCGCTCAGACCAACTTTCAGAAATTTGCCCGCTATCTTGAGATCAAACCCGGACATCTCACATTGAGCAAGCAGCATCCCCTTTTTGGCTCTGCCGACAAAATTGAACCTGCCTGCCGGTCCGTCAATGAACAGCTCCCTTAACTCTACCGCCTGATGCTCATAATTGATCACTGCCGCCAGCGTTTCAACCCCGAGTTCGGAAGCACTCCCATTCAATCTGATTACCAGCGAATCACTACCCTTCCCCGCATCCGGCATCTTCAGCATTTGACCAAGTGAATTCAACCTGCCATAGGCATCAAGCCGGGCACTTAACCCGAACTCCGGTAAAGAATGCATGAAACGGTTTACGGGCACACTCTCCATCACAATTGCCGCCCGGAATAAAAAGTTGCTCAGGTTAAACCTGCCGTTGACCACTACTGCCCCCAGTTCCGGACTGCCTCCGCTGATTTTCAATTCCAGCAGTGAATCAGCCAGGGTACAGGCACCGGTAAGCCGGGGCAGCTTCAGCTCATTTTGTTCCAGATCCGCAACCCAGCCATTTAGCTCCACCCGCCGCTCACCACCGGTTTTGTGAACACTTCCCCTTAACTGAGCCTGTCCGGGAATTTTCAAGATTTCCTGAAGACTGACCCCCAGTTCTGCCCGGTCTATCACAACTGCTCCGGTGGCCAGATTCACATATCCGTCAGCGGTGAACCGGGAATGAGCCGTCAAAATCTCCAGATTCCTGACTGTCAGCGAATCGTTAACCAGCGTAATCAGAGCTCCGGTCCGTGCAACTGAAATTTTTTCCTTTGTCAGCCGGAAATGAACCGAATCCACCTTCATCACCAGGCGTGTGCCGTTAGCATCCAGCCCCAGAACGAACCCGGCTGAATCGATACGCAGCTGCCTGTCATACCACACCCGGCAATTGTGAATCTGGAGACGATGCACAGCAATATTCGGCAAGTGTATTGGCTTGAATTGTGATGTTCCGCCGCCCGTGTCGCCTGCGGCAATCCGGATGTCCGGATTAATTATGTCCACTTCCTTGAGAACAATACGGCGCTGAAGCAGTGAACGCAGATCATACCTTACTTTCACCAGCTCAAAGGAATAAGTATCGGACCGGATCATTACTTTCAAATTTCTGATTCCGGGCGAAGAAAATATATCTCCCTCAATGCCTTCGTAAACCACGAAGCCATTGATTGATCTGCTCAACCCGGCTACGGTTCGGCGTATGACCAGTCGTGCCAGCTGCTGACGCAGCATAAAACCTGTAATCAGCACCACCACCACCGCGCCGAGAAAATAAATGACTATCCTCCTGAGAATCCTCATAGCCGGTTAGAATGTATGCAGAATTCCGATGTAAAACCTGCCCCGATCTCCTGCCGGTGCCCGAATCAGCCGTTTGCCCCAGTCAAACCGGACAGGACCGACTGGCGTTTTAATTCTGATGCCGGCACCGGCACCAAACTCCAGTCCTCTTAACTGCAGGTCATTCTGATCAGCAACCTGCCCGCAGTCCAGAAAACCGACGACACCAACCCAGCGAAGGATGTAAGGTGTGCGCAGTTCAAAATTGCCATTGATGACCACCGGGCCATAACGACCACCAGCCGCTGTATCCGGTCCCAGCGCCCGTTCCGGGTACCCACGCAGGCTGCTGCTGCCTCCCAGTGAAAACTCCTCATAATAAGGCACACGGAAAAGCCGGCCGTAGGGCATAACTCTTCCCCCGGCAACTCGCAGTGCAATTACAAACTGGTTCACGCTCTGATACCACCGGCTGTCCAGCCGTATCCGGATGAAATCATTATCTCCCCGGAACGGACCGCCTGCCACCTCAAACAGTGGCTGGAGATAAATACCCTGATGCGGTTCCAGAAAATCATTCCGCGTATCGTAAATCAGATTCAGTGCCAGCGAATTGGTAACACCCCGGACGGTATCAGCTACAAACCTCAACCGGTTAAATATTCCCAGATGCAGTGGGGGCAGTAAATCCCTTCCCATCCCGGTTTCAATTCCATAATCACGGAGTCTTGAGGAATCCAGTTGCTCATAATAGAAAAAGGGATGGGTCTGAAAATCAACCCGCTGAAAAAACAGGTAGGGAATACGATAGTTCCCGTCAGCATTGATCCGATGACTTCCGGCAAAATCAGGGCTGTAACTGATTCCGGCCGATAGACGCTGGCCACGGTTTAAAAAATTGTTGTGTTCCCAGTCAAAGGAAAAGAGCAGCCGGTTGGGCGGGGTCTCAAAACCGAAACCGAAACCCACCCCCTGCTGTTCCTGTTCCACCACATCAAAACGGATGTTAACACTTTCTACGGGGGGCTCGCTGAGATTGATCATACCCGTCAAAGTATCCCGCCGGTAAATATAGTACAATGCGCGGGTAAAAAGCCGGGTCGCATAGAGCCGGCGCTTTGCCAACTCCAGCCGCGACCGGGAAAACTTTTCGCCCGGTTTAATCTCCAGCACCTGCAGAATCGTCTGTGTCCTGACTCGCTGATTTCCGCGAATATACACAGACCGAACATAGCACAACGGTCCCTCAACTATTTCATATCGCACCGTGATCAGAGTGTCATGGTAGTCCAGACTCTCATCAACCTGAACGAACGGATAGCCCTGATTAAGATAGAACTCACGCAGTGCCTGTAGGCCGCTGGCGATTTTATCGGCGGTAAAGAATTCGCGCTCGCTGAATGGGATTACCCTTCTCAATCTTTCAGCGGAAAACCGCTGATTTCCATTAATCACAATTGTACTAATCCGGCTCCTGGGACCTTCATTAATCCTGAATGTTATCACTCTTTGGCCGTTAGCGCCGGAAATCATTTTTTCGACGCGCACATTCATGAACCCCTGCGACCGGTAAAACCACTCCAGGCTCCGACTGTCCTGATCCAGCAGCGCTTCTGATACCGGCATACCCTTCCGGACCTGAACAATTGCCAGCAGCATCCGTGCGCCAAAGGCCCGGTTTCCCTCAAAGCGGATCGATCCTGCCTCCATTCCGGTAACCACCCCAAGAATGACCGGCAATGCAACAACCGAAATCATATTGAATTTACCGCCGTCTTTTCATCCGCTGAGAAAAACGGCGAATCAGCTTTTCCAGTTCCACTGCCCAGAACACCGCGGTACTGACTAAAAGTAACAGAATCAGCTGTCCTGCAGGTAGAGCCCTGGTTGCGAAAACCCGCTGGGCAAACGGAATGTAGAGTAATCCCAGTTGTAACAACAGGGTGAGGATAAAAGTTCCCAGCAGTGTGCGGTTACTCATCAACCCGAGACTGAAGAGTGAATCCCGCTGGGACCGCAGTGCAAAAGACTGAAAGAGCTGACTCATCGTCAGAACCGTAAATATCACTGTCCGCCAGTTTTCACTGCCAGTTCGCCACATAACCCAGCCTGTCAGAAGCGAAACCAGCCCGAGCAGGATTCCGGACCAGAGAATATTGATCGCCAGCCCATGGGCAAAGATACTTTCCTGCAGCGGGCGCGGTGGCCGGCGCATGACATCCCGCTCCGGACCTTCAATTCCCAGTGCCAGCCCGGGAAGACCGTCAGTAACCAGATTGACCCAGAGGATCTGCAACGGCGTCAGCGGCAGCGGCATACCAAGAAGCGGTGCCAGAAGCATCACGATAATTTCTCCGGTATTGGAAGCAAAGGTATAGCGGATGAACTTGCGGATGTTGTCATAAATCGTCCTGCCTTCCTGAACTGCGGCGACAATAGTAGCAAAGTTGTCATCAAGGAGCACCATATCGGCCGCCTCTTTTGCCACATCAGTGCCCGTAATACCCATTGCCACTCCGATATCCGCCTTTTTCAGGGCCGGGGCATCATTGACCCCATCACCGGTCATCGCCACAACCTGATTGAGACTCTGCAATGCCAGGACAATATTTAATTTGTGCTCCGGTGCTACCCGGGCAAAGATACTGGTCCGGGCAACGAGCGGTCTGAGTTCCTCCGGCGATTTTTCTGCCAGATCGCTACCAGTCACATAATTGAACTCCTCATCCGTGCTTCCAATGCCGATATCATTGGCGATATACCTGGCGGTCAGCGGATGATCACCAGTTATCATTACCGGACGGATACCGGCCTGCCGGCACAGCCTGACTGCATCCCGCACCTCCGGCCGCGCAGGATCAATCATTCCGATCATGCCGATAAAACACAGACCGTTTTCTATCCCTTCACCACACTTCACATCCTCACCCGGTTTCAGAGGGCGGAAAGCAACCCCCAGTACCCTCATCCCCTTTTCGCTCAGCCGGTTCTGAGCAGCGGTGATCCGCTGCCGCCACTCCTGGTTTAAAGGCTTGAACTCCAAATCCGATAGAACCGAACTGGAAACATCAAGCAGCAGATCAACCGCTCCTTTGGTGAAGATTAAATCCGTTTGTTTCGGGTTCAACTGCTGAAGCGTCTCCAAGAGCAACCCTTCGTTGCCGTTAGACTGAATCTCCTGCACCTTCAGCCGGTGAAGTGTGCTCATTCTCTTTCGTTCTGAAGAAAACGGCACTTCGCCAATTCTGGGCAGAAGCTGTTGAAGAGAACGCTGATGGATGCCCAACTTGATTCCCGCCAGCAGTAACGCAGTCTCGGTGGGATCCCCCAGCAGCCGGACATCATCCCCCTGGATTTCCAGCACCGCATCATTACACAACACCGCCCCGGCACTGAGCAGGAGTAACGCCTTTCCCGCTGAGTCGGGCCTGATAACTATTCTACCCTCCTGTTCGATTGGCAGATTAAGCTGGTCACCGGCAACATCCAGAATTGTGACCGTCATTTTGTTCTGAGTCAATGTCCCGGTTTTATCCGAACAGATAACTGTAACCGAACCCAGTGTCTCAACTGCATTTAACCGGCGAATCAGAGCATTGCGATTAAGCATCCTTCTCGCCCCGAGTGTCAATGCGATCGTCACTACTGCCGGTAACCCTTCCGGAACCGCGGCGACTGCCATGCTTACCGCTACAAGAAACATCGTCCGCCAGTCACCCCCGCGCAGCACTCCGATCACAAAAATTATCCCGACAATAACCAGCACTGCCACCGCCAGTTCTCTGCTTAGACGTTCCAGCCGTTTCTGAAGAGGAGTCGGTTCCCGCTTCACCGTCTGCAGAATAGCAGCTATCTTACCCAGTTCTGTATTCATTCCCGTTTCGGTCACAACCATCAAACCTCTGCCGGCGACTACTGCGGTACCCATATAAACCATATTCCGGCGTTCAGCTATCGGTATCTCACCGTTTGATTCGAATGTACAACCGGAGTCCTTATCGACCGGTTCTGATTCACCGGTCAGCGCCGCCTCGGAAACCTTGAGGTTGACCGCTTCAAGCAGCCGCCCATCAGCCGGAATATGCCCTCCTGCGTCCAGAAATACAATGTCACCGGGAACCAGCTCCTGGGAATAAATTTCTTCTACATGTCCGCCCCGCCGTACCCGCACCTTCGGCACTGCCAGCTGTTTCAGCGCCTGCATTGTCTTCTCTGCCCGGTACTCTTGAATAAACCCCAGCACAGCATTCAGCAGCACAATTGCCGCAATTGCTGCGGCATCAATAAATTCCTTCAGGAAAACTGAAACCCCACACGCCCCCACCAGCATCAATATCAGCACCGAAGTAAACTGGGACAGAAATATGGCAACCGGGCTTCTGCCCTCCAGTTCCCGAATTTCGTTTTTGCCAAACCGGATGAGCCGCTGGCGTGCCTCTGCCGGATCCAGCCCCCGATTCGGATCTACCTTTAACTCCATTAACACCTGAGGAATCGATTTCCAGTGCCAGCTTTTCATGCTGATAAAATCCGGGTTAATTTCTGAATATCAATTTATGGAGCTGATTTATTTGCCCCCTGATTCTTCGCCGCCATCCGAGGATTTCTCCTTCAGTACATCAGTAATCATCGCCAGCGCACTCAGCATACCACTTGCCTCATATGGAACAAACATCTTGGTTGCTCTGCCTTCCGCCATCTTTGACAGCGTCTCAAGATACTTGATGGTAATCAGATCCCGGGTCGGGTTACCGCGGTGGATTGCACTATACACGCGTTCAATTGCCTGTGCCTCGCCCTCAGCTACTGTCGTCAGTTTATAACGCTCAGCGTTTGCAACCCGTTCAATTGCTGCTGCCTGACCTTCGGCTTCCAGTATCTTTGCCTGTTTCTCGCCTTCCGCCTTGAGAATCGCCGCCTGCCGTACACCCTCAGCCTCAAGCACCAGCGCCCGCCGGTCACGCTCCGCCTTCATCTGCCGGTGCATCGCCTCAGTCACATCTGCCGGTGGTTCGATCCGCTGAAGTTCAACCCGTGTAACCTTCGCACCCCATTTGTCGGTTGCTTCATCAAGCACATCCCGCAATTTGGCATTTATTCGTTCGCGCGAAGTGAGTGACTCATCAAGTGTGAGGTCGCCAATAACATTGCGCAGATTGGTCTGCGCCAGCTTGATCGTTGCCAGTCGGAAATTGGCAACATTGTAAAGAACTTTTACCGGGTCAGTTACCTCGTAATAGACAATCGCATCTACGGTAACAGTCGCGTTATCCTTGGTAATGACTTCCTGAGGTGGTACATCAACTACCTGTTCCCGCATATCCACCTTGATCAGACGCTCCAAAAATGGAATTATAAAATTCAGGCCCGGATGAACCAGGCGCTGATATTTACCCAGCCGTTCCACCGCTCCCCGCTGATAGGGCCGGACAATTTTCAATCCCAGTAATGCCCAAATGAACAGAAATATTGCTGCCACAACGACAAAACCCATCGTTTACTCCTTGTTTATTGGTTCAACAATCAGCCGGGTTCCATCCACCTTCCGGACCCGGATCCTACTGCCGGCAGCAATCCTTACTTCCGACTCTGCCAGCCACTCCTCACCGCTGATCTTTACCCTGCCGTAATTCGGCGGCGCAATCTCTTGAACCACTACGCCTGTTGCAGACTGGTAACGGAGCGCGCCCACCGGCTCCGGTTCCGGGTGCGTAATCTTTCTGCCAATCCACTGGGCAAGAAAAACACCCAGCCCGGAAAACAATAAAAATGCGGCATAATGAACATAGGGATTGTGAATGAAAAACGCAATTATACCCGTAAGCAGAGCGCCGACCCCAAACCAGATAATTACCAGACCAGGAACAAACATTTCCAGTGCCGCCAAGACGAGAGCGAGTACGATCCACACTCCCGGTTTTATCACCGGCATATTATCCTCCTTGAACAGTTTGCCTCTGGCTAATATTGGTACCTGGATTACAAAAGTCAAGCCGAAAGCCAGAAGCAGCCCTGCCGTCAGCTGCATCGGAGGAATATTATGGGGTACTGTTACCTGCCGGATAGCGCAAAGCGGAATTACAGCTTACCTGAACTGAACTCAGCAGTCGACAGCTGCAACCGAACCAGCGGAGTATAAACCGGACCGGAAGGATGAAGTTCGCTCTGATAAATAATCAGCTCAGATACCCGCCATTCTGAACTGACAAAGGAGACACTGTTAATGAACTGAACGTTAACCGGCACTCGCATCCGCCCAAGGGTAAGATGAGGGCTAAAGGGTCTCCGCTCGGGTACAAATCCGATTCTCATCAGTGTCTGAACAACTTCCCTCTGAAGCGCGATTACCCTGTCTGCACCGGTTCCCACCCCCGCCCAGATTACTCGCGCCCGGTTCACACTCGGAAAGGCACCTAAACCCGCCAGCTGGCATGAAAATTCAGGGAAACCGGCTATCGATTGTTTTAATCTGGATTCGGCGTTTTGGACGAACTCGGAAGTTACCTCGCCCAGAAAAGCTAATGTGATATGCATCTGCTCCGGTTTCACCCATTTCACTGAAAATTCTGTTTTAACCTCCAGATCTTTCACCAGCCGAGCAAGCTCCCCTCTTACAGACACTGAAGTATCGACAGCAACAAAACTCCTGATTTTTTCACTCATTATGATAAAATGCCTTGATAGCTGCAAAAGTCAAACGAACTGCCTATCGGCATTTGCAGAACCCAAACCACCGCAGCCTCCGATTCCTTTGTCCGGAAATTTATATCTGATCAGTTTGAAAAATTTCCATGTCGGGCTGGGTAACAGCGTATGGATTATCCAAAGGAAAATTTGTTTCCGGTTACAGGGAAATTTTCTGCGGGCTCTGATCTGATTTCTGGATAAACTAAAACCCGCCCTTGCCCCGGCGATGACTGATTTGAAATGAAGCAGATTCTTAGATATATGGCGCATGATCCATAGTTTACAGAGCAACCAGTTGTAGGGAAACGTAAAGTACTTATTAAAAACAAGAACCCCGTTCCGAACATAATAAGTTGTAACAAGAGGAGAAGAAAACTGACGCCGGCGCCGGCGGTGCAGGGTGATAAAATCGGGTTTGTAGACGATAGTTGAACCGGCGAGCAAGAACTGAAGTGTAAGGTCCGCTTCCTCAAATCCCCAGAAAAAATCCTCCGGATAACCGCTGATTTGCCTGAGGGCTGAGCTCCTGAAGATCGTCCCGCTACCATGGATAAAATGCCCCCGGAATCCCTGGTTCGCATCTCCGCCCCATGCAAATACTTCCCAGTCTTGGGTCTCACAGGACTGGTCATAGAAATTTACCACCCGCGTGCACAGGACATCAATTTCATTTCCTGAAGTTTCAAGAAATTCCACGATATTTTTAATCGTCGCCGAATCTGCCGGCTGAGAGTCGTCATCATATTGAAAAACATATTTACCCCGGGCATTCTTGAGAAATAGGTTGCGGGCACCGACTCCGATGTTCTTCTCGGTCCGGTATACTATAAGTTCTCTGCAACCTCCAAATTCCCGCTGGAGCATCTCCTGAGTGTCATCAGAAGAATGATTATCAACAACAATGATCTCCCTGTTCGGATAACCGTCCCTGAGCAGACAGTCAAGCGTGGTCCTCAATTCCCGGGACCGGTTATAGGTTAATATTCCGATGGAAATTAGTGGAAATTCCGGCACTGCGAACCCCTGACCCCGGTACATCTGGTGCACTGCATTTGCGTAGTATATTAAGGAACGCCCTTGCAGGGCATGATTTTCCCCCGCTGTGGTCTGAAGTGCAGAGTCACGCTACAATCTGATCAGAACGCGCCTTAATTGATCAATGGCAGTCCAGGCAGCACGCTGCTTTATTAATTCCCTTGTCCCCGAAAACATATACTGCTGAATCCGCTGTTTCTTGCCAGCCAGCACGCCAATATACACCAGCCCCACTGGTTTTGCTTTCGTCCCCCCTCCCGGACCTGCAATACCAGAAACTGCAACTGCGCAATCGGCACCTGTAATCCGGACTGTCCCTTTAAGCATTTCATTGACTGTCTCCCGACTGACCGCACCATGCCTTTCCAGGGTTGTTTTACTCACCCCTAGGAGATTCTCCTTAATATCATTGGCATAGGCAATTACCCCTCCCAAGAAATAATCAGATGAGCCGGGAACGCTGGTGATCAGATCACCTACTAAGCCACCGGTGCAGGATTCAGCAGTTGCAACCGTGAACCGATTTTTGCGCAGCAGGTCTCCGACAATTTCAGCCAAACTCTTCTCGGCAACAGCATAAACATTATCTCCCAGTAATTCAACTGCCAAACTGACACACCTCTTTACATTAAACTCATCCGGCCCGCTAAAAACCAAATCCAGACCGGAAACCGACGGGTAATAACCAATGCGAACGCAGGGAAACTTTTTCAATTTTTTTTCAAGTCGCGGGGCCCACTGGGATTCAATCAACCCGGAAGTCCGAACCAAGGCAGTATGTATCTTTTGGTACGTAACAATTTTATTATTTTTAAGATAATCTATAATTCCGTTATCCAACAGCACTTTCATTTCCTGAGGGACTCCAGGGAGCAGAATAATAATACTGCCTTGATGCTCGATCGCCATTCCGGGAACCATGCCGATCGGATTGAGGAAAACCTTGGCTCCCTGCGGTATATAAGCCTGTCTCTCTGCAAGCCGGGGCATCTTGATTTTCTTCTTTTCAAATATCCGCTGAATTCTGGTTCTGACAGTGCTGTTTACGCTCATTGAACGGTTAATCAACCCGCATACTGCTGCAAGCGTCCGGTCATCATCTGTCGGTCCCAGTCCGCCGGTAATAAATATCAATCTGACCCTGATCAGCGATTCTGCCAGCGCCAGCCGGATATCTTTCTCCTCATCGCCAACCCTGACTACCCGTTTAACTGTGATGCCGAGCTCTGCCAAACGTCGGGCAATAAAAGCCGAATTTGTATCTACTACACTTCCCCTCAGCAGTTCGTCACCAACTACTATCAGTTCACATTCCATTTCACCCTCTTAAAGGCGGCAAAATGAACAGCAGCAGTCTCAAAACTAAATTGGCACAGATACCTGCCAGGACATCATCCATCATTACTCCCCAGCCACCTTTTAATCGCTGAACTTTATCTATAAATGGAAGCTTTAAAATATCAAAACCGCGCCAGAGAATGAAACCGGCTGCCAGCCCAAGTATCGATACAGGATTGCCCAAAAAAGTGATGAAGGTTCCTTCAACCTCATCTATCGTTACCCGGGATGGATCCTTTCCCCAGACCTGTTCAAGATCACCCGCAACCCATACCCCAAGAAAGAAGACAGCTATGATAACCAGAATCGACAAAAGCGGCAACCGCGCCAGCCAGTAGGCAGGCACGAGTGCAAAAAAGCTTGTTACTGTGGCCGGAGCAAAGGGAAAATAGCCGGTAAAAAACCCTGAGCCGAGCAAAGACTGAATCTGAAATTTGAAACCCCTCAATTGAAGTTGAGTTTACAAGTTCTAACGCCGACGCCGTGTCGGAAACCGCTGCTCAGCTTCCACTACCAGATTGGCAACGATGAAGATCGAAGAGTAGGTTCCGAAAATAATACCTACGGTCATCACAAAGGCGAAGTCCCGAATCTCTGCCGTAGCAAGAATCAGCAGAGCAATGGTAACAAACAGAGTGGTCAGACCGGTAATAACCGTACGGTTGAGTGTCTGATTGATTGCAAGATTAGCTACCTCGGCAAAACTTTCCTTGCGGATTTTCCTCGTATCCTCTCGAATCCGATCGGAAATCACGATTGAGTCATTAACGGAATAACCGATGACGGTAAGTATCGCCGCAATCAGCGTCGTGGTAATTTCCTTGTCGAAAAGCGAACAGAAACCGAGAACAATCAGAGTATCATGAATCAGAGCGAGAACTGCACCGGTTCCAAATCTGAAATCAAACCGGAAACTTACGTAAATAAGAATACCGATAATACCGATCAGAATTGCCAAAAGCACTTTGCTCTGCAGTTCCTTGGAAATACGGGGCCCGACTGCCTCGTCACGTACAATCTCAAATGTAATGTTGGGAAAAGAAACAGCAAACTGCTGGCGCAAACGTGTTGAAAATCCTGATTCGTCACCGGTTTTATCCTTGGGTTTGACCCGAATCAGAAAATCTCCGGTTTCAGTCTCCTGTATTGAAGCTCCTGTCTCCCCCATCGCTGCCAGAGCGGACCTAACCGCATCAATTCGCACCGGCTGGGAGAAATGAACCTGCACCAGACCGCCACCGGTAAAATCAACTCCGTAACGGAATCCCTTGAACACAATTAAAAGGACGCTCGCCAGCACAAGCAGCAGAGAAATTATAAAGAAGATTTTGCGATTATTAACGAACTGTATGTTAGTATTACCGATAAGTTTCATATTTTTAAATCCTCAGGGTTTTGACTTCAAAACGGGAAAGAAACAGATCGAAGATAAATCTGGTAAGGAAAACTGCGGTCATAACGTTGATAATCAGACCAACTGCAAGCGTAATGGCAAACCCCCGGACCGGACCCGATCCAATGAAATACAGCGCAATCGCAGTTATTATAGTCGTAGCATTGGCATCAATGATCGTCACCAGTGCCCGTTGGTATCCGGTATCAACTGCCGCCATCGGTGTCTTCCCCGATTTTGACTCTTCGCGGATCCGTTCAAACACAAGCACATTCGCATCCACCGCCATTCCAATCGTCAGCGCAATACCGGCAAGACCGGGAAGAGTCAAGGTCGCTCGAAGTGCTGCCAGTACCGCCAGCAGCAGAAAGATATTGATAAACAGTGCTAAATCAGCAAGGATTCCCCCCGCTCCATAGTAAACCAGCATAAAAAGAAGCACCGCAATCGCACCGACCGCACTGGCAATCAGACCCCGCCGGATGGCATCAGCTCCAAGGGAGGCACCAATCGAACGTTCTTCAACAACTACTACCGGTGCCGGCAGTGCACCGGAGTTCAGAACAATTGACAGATCCTTAGCCTTGTCACCACGACGGTCATTCATGGTTATCTGCCCCCGGCCATTCGGAATGCGCTCCTGAATACGGGGAGCAGAACGCACAACCCCGTCCAGTACTATTGCCAGTCTGCGACCAACATTCCGACCCGTTACTTGGGCAAATTTGGCAGCACCCTCCCGATCAAGCTCAAAATTGACCACCCAGGTATTCGCCCGTTCAAGATCGGCACCCTGATAGATTGCCGGTTCAGCTCGACGCAACCGTGTACCTACCAGCTCGGGCTCACTCTTCAAGAGGTACACCCGAACTACCTTCCCATACTCCTCGGCTTCTACCGGACCAAAGCGGAATTCATAACCCTGGGGCCAGAATTCTCTGCCCTGCAATAATAGACGGGAAAAAGCAGCAGTATCATCAGCAGCGATCATTAAATCCAGTTCATCACCTTCACTCTTTATGTAACTCAACAGCGAACCGGGTGCCCCTCTTTCTGACGCTGTGTCCGACTCAACCAGACTCACGGTATCTGCCACAGGGCTAATCAAACCCGCTGCCTGAAGCTTTTCATCAATTACTTTTAAGGCATCGTAGACTTTAGCCTTCTCCTCAACCAGCTGAAATGTCAGGTGCGCCGGCTGTTTGATGATATTTAATGCCCGCTCGCGGTCCACCCCGGGAAGTTGAACCAGGATTCTGCCTTTATCGGTTTTCTGAATCGTGGGTTCAAAAACACCAAACTGATCGATTCGATTTCTGATGACTTCCAGTGCCAGATCCGGCGCTCTTCTTGCCTCCTCTTCGCTCAGCTGACTGCGGTCAATATCCAGAACTACATGCATTCCTCCAACCAGGTCCAGCCCCAGATGAATAATCCTTTTTTCATAAAGAGCAGCCTTGTGCCGGTTAAATTCGACAATCTCGGTGAGAACTACCAGACTGTCCGCTCTGTTTGCTGCCTGTGCCAGTTTTTCCTTGAGGAGGCGTTCTTGTCGGGGAAGAAGAATGTATAACTGGAAACTGGGCCAGAGCAGGAAGCCGGCAATGATTATAATCACCAGCCAGACTGCAAGCTTTATTCTTGCACCTCTCAAGTCCGCACCTCCTGAATAATCCTTTTCATTTCAAACACTGCTTCTTTTAAACCCACAAAAACCGCCCGGGCGATGATAGCAAAACCGATGGAGAACCCCTGAGCAATATTCTCCTCAAGTATCGGAACAACATTGGAATAATTCAGTCCATGGCCGACATGAACAGTCAGTCCCGAAGTTCGCGCCGCCTCTGCAGCAATTTTCAGACGCCTGAGCTGCAAATCCCGTCGTCCCAAGTCCTTGCTGTAAAGGTCGGTATTCAATTCCACGACTTGAGCTCCAATCTCTGCTGCGCTCTTGATTTGATCCGGATCGGGTTCAACGAATATGCACACCCTGACACCCGACCTTTTCAGAGATGCAACTATCCGCTGCAGGGCTCTTTTCTGCTTTATGACATCAAGTCCCTTTGTTGTAGTAATTTCAGTCACCACCTCCGGCACGAGCGTCACCTGAGCAGGCTTTATCCTTCGAAGAAAGTTAACCGTTGATGTTACTGGGGCAGCTTCAACCGTCAATTCGGTTTTGATTGTCTGACGCAGAAGTCTGACATCGCGGAAATTAATATGCCGCTGATCCTGACGCAAATGAACAGTAATGCCATCCGCCCCTCCCAGCTCAGCGAGCGTTGCCGCCTGAACCGGATCGGGGAAATTTTCGCGCCGCGCTTGGCGTAATGTGGCGATATGATCGATATTAACCGACAGTAGACGCATTATGCGATTTTAGACAAGAAATTTAATACTGTCAAATTAAATCAGCCGGCATTAATCTGCCCTTCTTTCGGTTCTTAGCCAGTTATATTTAACCCGTTTCCCGAAAAAGTACTGCCAGTAACCGACAATTAGTGCCCAGTTAACCCAGATATAATACTGCGGCAGTAGAAACTTCCTCAAGTTCCCTTTTACATATGGAACCAGCGGTGTAGTCAGATATGTAAGCAGCTGCAGAATCAGCAAAATCCGGAAAAAGGGTATCGTTATTTTAATCGCTGATGCAATTAAAATTGACAGCAGAATGAATGGAACGAACCACCGGAGGTATTTATGCGAAAATAACACCCAGGCAACAGCTCCATATTTGGGTAATAAAATTCTGCTGTACCGGAAGATCTGCTGGACATTACCGCGATTCATTCGCGCCTTGCGAGTGAATTCGATCTCTGGAGGTTCAACTTTGGTCCAGACAACGGATTTTGGCTCATACACTGACTTGTATCCCTGAAGGAAAACAAATATCCCCAGCACATAGTCATCGTTGATAATATCATGCGGTAGCGGTCGAACCAAAGAACGACGGACAAACATTGCGTATCCGGATATACCGACCGTGCAGCCAATCATTCCCTCTAGTTCCTTTAATTTGTTTTCATACCGATCCCAGATACTTTCTGCAATATTGCCCTCTTTGTTACGGCGGACATAGGCAGTTGCCACCATCCCCACTTTCGGATCCCGAAACCGCGCGACGCCCGCCTTTAACGCCTGGGGTTCAAGAAGAACATCGGCATCCGTAAAAAGGATAATTTCCCCTGATGCTTTTTCTGCGAGCATGTTAATGACCGCACTTTTTCCAACCCGTTCATTCACGGTAATCAGTCTGATTCGACTATCGCTTTCAGCAAAGCTTTGTACAATTTCATTTGTTCGATCCGTAACGGCATCGGTACCGACAAGTACCTCCAGTTTATCAGCCGGATAATCAAGTTCCTGGCAATTACGCAACTTGGTACCGATCGTCAGCTCTTCATTCCAGGCGGCGATTGCAATCGTTACCCTGGGAAACTCCAGATATTGGGGCAAATCAACTTTTTTATCCTTACGGCGAATCTTCACAATCAAAAAAAGAATCAGTGGAAAGATAAACCAGTGATACACAAATAAAATCAAGGGTGTCCAGAAAAATAAAATGGCTATCAGGTCAAACATCATTCCTCCTTAAAACAGAAATCCGCCAAAACCTTCTGATATAACGCGAGATGTTTTTCCGCTGTTTTCTCCCAAGTAAACTGATTAACCCAGGTGCGTCCCCGGATTATCATCTCACTGCGCAACTGCTCCGATGTCAGAAGCTGCCGCAACTTAATCTCAAGAAGGTTGGAGTCACTGGGGGGGAACAGCAGAGCCGCATTACCAGCCGCCTCGGGTATTGAAGAGGCATCAGATGCCACCACCGGACAGCCGCAGGCCATCGCCTCCAAAACCGGCATGCCGAAGCCCTCATACCAAGATGGATACACCAAACACTGAGCTAAATTATACAAGCCCACGAGTAAATCATCGGCAACGTAACCAAGATAATGAACCTGGTCACCGATACCAAGATTTATGGCGTACTGGCGTATTTTTTCTGCTCCTAATCCCTCTTTTCCTGCCAGAACGACCCCATCAGTCAAACCTTCTGCCATCAGCGTTCGGGCAGCACGGAAAAGTGCCTCGAGGTTTTTCCGATGTTCAATTACACCGACACTGAGCAAAAAACGCTGGGGCAGATTGAATCGGGTACGGATACCTGTAAGGAATCCGGAATCACGGCACGGCTGGAACTTGGAATCAACCCCGTGGTAGATAACAGCAATCTTCTCCTCCGGCACATGCATTAAGGATACAAGATCATTTTTGGTCGCATCAGACACCGCGATCACCATGGCTGAACGCCTCACTGCGTTCCGTACCTGATAAATCATATAACGGCGGTAAATCCGGGTATACGCCTGCGGCGCTTTAAGAAATGCCAGATCATGAACAGTAGTTACACAGGGGCAGTTTGCATTTAACGGAACAACAAAGTTCGGTCCGTGAAACAGCGCGACTTTTCGGTGATTCAAATAGCGGGAAACAAGCAAATTGAGCCATAACGGCGAATACAACTGTGCCAGTCTACCATCTTCGCGATAAAATCTGCCTATTGCGACATACTCGCAGTTGGATGGAATTTCGCCTGACCGAACCGGCCTGTCTCCCAGCAGAAGATACGTAAACTCTGAGTTTAAAGCACTGAGATGATAAATCAGTTCCGAAATGTAATTGCCGATACCAGTTTTCGGACGCAAAAGTTTACGCACATCCAGCGCAACTGTCTTTCTGAGTTTCATTTTTCTTTTCAATATAGGAGCATTTCACTTCAAGTCAAGGATACGAAAAGGCGAACTTGAATTGGTAAACCCAAATGCTATTTTAAAGACTATGAATCTGCTCGTTGATGCCTCATTTCATACGGGTATCAGAGTAGGAATTGCCCGCTATATCGAATGCCTGGTACGGGAATTAAGTTTTCTTTGCAATGTCACGGTCCTTACATCAGTACCCGATTTGTTTTCTAATGTAAAATGTACTACGATTTCAATTCCAGCATGGACCCGAAGTCACCGTGGCAGGCTGCTGTGGCAATTTACCAGGCTGAGAAATTACTGTACAAAAGCTTATGATCTGCTTTTCTGCCCAACTCCGGTTGCACCACCATTCTGTTCAATCCCGGTCATATCAGTCGTCCATGATCTAACGCCTCTTATTGCCCACCAACTTCACGGCTCGAAATATAAAGCGAGCTTTCTGATCGCCCTCAAAAGTCTTGTATGGGCAGATTATATAGTTGCTGATTCTCATTATACAAAACAACAGATTATCAAAAGAGGCATGTTTCCAGCTGAAAAAATAAAAGTGATTTATCTGGGACCTGGAATCGTTGAATCTTTCGGAAATTGTGACCTGGGGCTCGAATTTGAACCTTACATTCTGTATGTCGGGGGCCATATCCCAAATAAAAATGTTCCCCGACTGATTACAGCCTTTTCCCAAATTAACCATTCCGCTCACACCAAATTGGTGCTCGTTGGCTGGGGCACACCGGAACAAATCGGCTCAACACTTGCCACCATTGACGGAACAGGCATCCGGAACCGCGTCATCCTGATGCCCGAAATATCTGACCAGGAATTATCAAGTCTGTATCACCACTGTTCTCTGTTTGTTTTCCCTTCACTCTGTGAAGGGTTCGGTCTGCCGGTTCTGGAAGCAATGTACCACGGTGCCCCGATCGCCTGCAGTTACTCCTCCAGTTTACCGGAAATTGCTGCCAATGGCGCTCTCTACTTTGATCCGACACGAACAAAAAGCATCTGTAACACGATAGAATTACTCCTCAGCAATCAAACCCTGCGCCATCAATTAAGCAGCGCAGCCCGGAAACGAGCTCAATTATTCTCCTGGAAGAACGCTGCCCGGGAATTATTACAGTTAGCCGAAAAAGTCGTTCACACCCGGCGTCGAGTTAGAAGCCAGTCGCCGCAGCGCCATCGCCATTCCAAACCACATCCCGATTACCATGAAGGTACTGCTGAGTGAGTCAAAAAAGCTGTGAGCAGCAAAGGCAATCAGTGCCGCGGTCACCCCGAGCGCGGTATATTGGAACTGATTCTCCACCTTTCCTGCCAGACGGTCGGTTCGTACAATAGTGCCGAACAATAAAACAACAAACAACAAAAATCCAACTAATCCCAAGTCGGCCATCATTTCCAGGTAGAGGTTATGGGTGCTGAAGTACACCTTGGGATCGGCAAACCTGGGGTAACCATAAATATACTTGATAAAACGAAAGTTCTCCCAACCAACACCAAACAGCCAGTTCTTCCGGGCAACCAGCAAACCGAAATTCCATAATATCAGACGAGCAATAAAAGCCGGGTCATTCAAATTCGTTCCTTCAAGCCTGCTGATGAACAGACTCCGGAAAAAGCTGAACACAATTACAAATACTCCTCCCGCTCCAGTTATAGCTCCGAGAACAGGTGACCGTGTCTTTAATAACAGATAGAGAAGTGCAATTCCCATGCCAAACCAGGCGCCGCGTGAACGGGTAAACACCAGACCGATCAACAGAATGACGACAACAAAACCGAGGTACAAACGGTGTAAAAAACGCCGTTCACCCAACACGATGCCCAGCAATGCTGACGCCAGGGTGGCGATCAGCATCCCCAGCGCATTCAGATCAAGAATCCCGAACGGCACGGAGAGCTTTTTTCCTCCGAAGGTATCAACGAATCCGGCTGAGTATCTCACTAAAAGCGGAAGCAGAACTACACACACTGCCACACCAGTGGCGATCGCGTTTATCAGCTCTTTCACCTTCAGTACATCCTGAGGTACAACTGCAAAAAAGTACCCCAGAATAAATGCCTCCAAAATCAGTACATTGCAGATAATGAAAAAACGTTCGGTCGGGCCCCGGATAATCGCAATAATAAAGGAAATTATTATCCACCCCAGAAGACCAAGCCCAACAAAACGCTCCGGTGGTAATAGATGCCCCCATCTTCTCTCCGGAGTATTTAACTTTCCCCAAGAAGTGAATCGTAAAAGAATCAGCAAACCGATTATCGATGGGAAAAATATAAATTGGTGGTAATCGTTAGGAATCAGCTGACAGACAGCCAAAGGCGCAACTATCGACGCCGCGAGCAGCAGAAACTGCGCCTTATGGAATAGCAACATCAAAAAAACAATCTGAAAGGGTGCCATATAAAAGAGCCAGGCAAACTCTTTGTTTCCGGTGGAAAAGAAATACAGAAACCCGGCCAAACAGAGAGACTGCACTGCTACCAGAGGCAGCAATGACCTGAAATCGAATTGCTTACGGGATACAGAGAAGTTCATCTCAATCGATTGAAAAATGATTTGAAGATTTCTAGATCTGCACCCCTAATTTCACGGAATACAAACAGTAGTATGATGTATATGCAAAGTCCCGTAGAAAGTCCCAGCAGTATATGCACTCGTGCGACGACTGCTGCTGCTGCACCAGCGGGGAACAATGAAATAACCACTCGCAGCAGACTCTTCCCCACTAAACTCAGCCCCGCCCGGTAGCGATCAAGTATTTGCCAGATGACAAGGTAAAAAAATCCGCTGGTGAATTCAGCAGCAACAATCGCAATCGCTGTACCCGTTGGGCCCAACCGGCGAATCAGAATTAGATTAAAGAGTACATTGATCACCAGCGCAGATGCGGTTTGTACTGTCATCCAGCGTGCGCGCTGCGTCGCCATAAAATAATTGCTGAATACCGATGTGAAACCAGTAACAAAAGCCCACCATACCAGAATCCGCAAAACCAACCCTGCTGACTGATAGTTAGTGCCGTAAATAAAAATAATTAACTGCTCTGCCAGAATCATCCCTAAAATAGCAACGGGCAAAAGCATCACAATTATCCATCTTAGAGCACGTGTCAATAACTGTTTCAACCTGGCAGTATCAGTTAAAAATGTACTGGAGAAAACGGGATAGAGAGCACTGGAAAACGAAATCCCGAGGAAGTTCAATCCCGCTACCAGTCGGAATGCCGCGTTATAAACCCCAACTGCTTTATCGCCCGCGAGCTTGGCGAGCAAAGTCGACCCGTTCCAGTAATAAAAGAGCACAAATATGACACTGACGCCAATCGGCAATCCTTCGCGTAACAGTTCACGCCATTTTTTAAAATTGAAACTCAGACTTATTGGGATAAATTTGCGCATAAGGATAACTAATCCCGTAACAGTAGCAACCAGCCCTGCGCCGGCATATAACCAGGCGTAATGTGCCGAAACCGGCGGAAACCTGCTGAGGATCAGTACGCCGGTCAAAAGTATCAACCCCTGAATTACACGAATCAATGCCGTAAATTCCATCCGCTGAAACCCCTGAAAAATATTACAAAAATAGGCTACAAACGCAGTCTCAAGCACAAAGAGACTGCAGATATATACGATTGTCCGATTCTCCTGCGGATATCCTAAAATATTGACTGACACCCCGATCAGTATCATTACCAGAAATGCTATTACCAGCTTCATCGCCATTGCATTGCTTACCAATTCATCAACCGACCGCTGGTTCCGGGCAATTTCGCGTGCTGCTACCGCACCCAATCCCAGATCGGTAAGTGCCGAAAACATAGTTGCATACGCAAAGCCGAAGGAAAGTGTCCCGTATCGTTCCACCCCGAGATGCCGAGCGGCAAGCACATAGAAAAAGAACATTAAAACTTTATTGGCAATATCTGCAATCGACAAAAAAAGGGTATTTAATGCTATTCGGCTATAACCAGACTCCGTCACTTTTTAGCTATACCGGCGGAGGGGCTTTATGCGCAATAACCCGGCGAGTGCAGACTTGAACTCTTGCCTCAAATTATGCCATTTTTCGTATTCTGCAGGTTTGGCATTCTGGAGAAATTGAAAATATTCATTAGCAAAGGCATAGAGCACACTTAAACCAAAACTGAAAAGAAATGCTGCAATTACCAGTACCCCTCGTCGCGGAAAACTATGACGCTGTGGAGGAACTGCATAATCAAGAACCGTTAACGTTGGTGCGTCCCGCGCCTCCAGCACCTTGGCATATTCATATTGCTGGTAAAGCATGGCATAGGTTTCTTCTTGAATCCGATAATCACGATAGCGACGGGCAAACTCCGCACCGACTGAGGGCAGGTGACTGAAGTCAACAGCAAATCCGACTCCAAATCCCTGGCGTCCTCCACCTTGCTCAAGTCTCTGCAACTGATCTAAAAATGCATTAACTTCGCGCTGCAGATTGAGAAAATAGGGATTATCAGGACTGGCGATATCCCGCACGGCATCAAGCTCCGCCTGTTTCAGATATGCCTGTGATTTCAGACGGGCATAAGCATCAATTGCCGCCCGGGTTTCTTCGTCGACCGCTACAACTTTATGTGTGACCTGGAACGCGGTTAATGATTCCTGAGCCGCTGCAAGGGTCTTCTGAACATCCTGGAGCCTTTTTTCTAGAAACAGGCGCATGTTTCGACCTCTGCTGATATTGGAGGTTCTAAGAAAATGATCCAGTTCGTTGATATAGCAATTCGCCACTTTGGCTGCCAGCTGCGGGGTTTTCGCCTCAACCGCAATCCGCACAATACCTTCATCAGTCACACTCACTCTGGTCATTCGCGCCAACTGTTTGCGGGTCTTCTCGGTATTCACGGGGTTAATTCTGTAGTAATAAGCAACACTGCAAATTTCTGCAACCCGGTCCATCACCGTGCGACTGGTCAGTATTCCGGCCATAATCTCTGAAGCACCGGTGGCACTTCCGAACGCTCCAAGTCGCAGTCTGGAAAGTCCTCCTCCTACCCCCCCACCCAATATACTGGTCAGTCCAAACAGATCTCCTTCCTCATTCGGAGGCAAAAGTTGCGCCACCGCCGTATAGCGTCGCGGTAGAATGTAACTAACTGCGAGTACGAGAAGAGTTACTACTAACGTATTTATTATAATCAAACGCCGCCACTGCAGGAGAACGCTGAGATATGTTGCTATTCTGCTCACCTTCAGAGTTTAGAAGAATTGCACCCAGTGTCAATCGATGCCAACCATTTGAGGAGAATCTTCCTTATCCGCATTGCCGCCTTGCCGTCTCCAAATACCGCACATCGTCGAACCATATGACGGTAGGTGTTGATGTCGTTAAGCAGACATTCAGTTACCTTCACAATCTGCCCGGGTTCTACTCCCGCCAATACCGCTGTGCCGTATTCAAGTGCTTCAACACGTTCGGTCTTTTCTCTTAAAATCACTACTGGTTTTCCCAGCATCGGTGCCTCTTCCTGAATACCACCCGAATCGGTAAGGATTAAATATGCCTGCTTCATCAGGGCAAGGAAATCCGGATATTCAAGGGGCTCAATCAGCCGGATCTGCTTTTCCTTGCCTAACATATTGTTGATTGTCTTGCTGACGTGGGGGTTGGGATGAACGGGAATGACCATCTGGACGTCCGGGTATCTGCGGACTATTGTCGCCATCGCCTGGCAAATTCCCTTAAGCGGTGTTCCGAAGCTTTCCCGACGATGTAAAGTTACCAGTAGCAACCGGATATTTTTTGTCCGACAAGCTGAAATCCGCCTCTTGCTCAGAATCTCTTTAACAGCATCAATAACTGTATTCCCGGTTACATAAATTCTGCTTTGATCGACACCTTCCGCAATCAGATTTTCCCGTGCCCGAGGTGTCGGAGCGAAGTGAATGTCCGCAATCGCCGAAATGCAACGGCGGTTAATCTCCTCCGGAAATGGAGCATACTTGTCATAGGTCCGCAACCCCGCTTCAATATGCCCTAGGGGAATCCGCTGATAGTAGCCGGCGAGTGCGGAAGCGAAAGCGCTGGATGCATCACCCTGGACCAGCAGCATATCCGGCCTTTCCTGCTTCAATAACGGCTCCAACCCTCTTAGAGTTTTAATCACCACATCCGACAACGATTGCCGTTTTGTCATAATATTCAAATCATAATCCGGCACAATCTTGAAAATGTTCAGCACTTGGTCGAGCATCTGCCGGTGCTGCGCTGTAACCACCACAATCGTATGAAACTTATCACGACACCGCTGCAGTTCCTTTATTACCGGCGCAACCTTGATTGCTTCCGGTCTGGTCCCGAATGAAATCACAACCTTGAACCGCGACATCAATGTGCCTCCCCCCAGCTTCTGCCCACGCCAATATCGACCTTCAATGGAACTTTAAGCTGCCAGGCATTCTCCATCTCCGATCGCACCATATCCCTTACCGACGAACACTTTTCCTCCTCCACCTCCAGCAACAATTCATCGTGAATCTGAAGTATCATTCCTCCACGCACACCCATCTCCTGCAACCGCTGGTCTATTCTGATCATCGCCGATTTCATAATATCGGCAGCTGAACCCTGCATCGGGGCATTCAACGCCATACGCAATGCCATCTCTACCTGCTGCCGAATCTCACTGCTGATTCCGGGAATGGGCCTCATTCTGCCTGAAATCGTGCGCACATACCCGTCACGTTTTGCCTCCTCGATTAGCCGCTCGCGCCACCGGGCGACCCCGGGAAATTTCAAAAAATATTCCTCCATAAAAACCCTTGCCTGTTCCCGGGGAATATCCATTCGGGCAGCAAGACCCCAGTCACCCATACCGTAGATAAGACCGTAATTTACCATCTTGGCGATCCTCCGATGCTCAGGCGTAATCTGTTCAGGCGGTATATTTAGAATGGCTGAAGCGGTAGCCACATGAATGTCTTCGCCATTCTGGAAAGCCGCAATCAGATGTTCATCCTCGCTGAAATGAGCCAAGACCCTGAGTTCAATCTGAGAGTAATCAGCCGATATCAATACCATACCCTGATCCGCGATAAAGCCGTTCCTTATCTTTTCCCCCAGTTCACCCCGTATAGGAATATTCTGAAGATTTGGCTCGGAACTCGACAGCCTCCCGGTACTGGTTCCCCACTGATTAAAACGAGTATGAAGGCGATGGGAAACCGGGTCGGCCATTGAAGGTAGGGGCGCCAGGTAGGTAGTACATAATTTCTCCAGTTCGCGGTAACGCAATATTTCAGGAACAATCGGATGCTCACTTACCAGACTGGCCAATACTTCAGAACTGGTTGAAAAGCCGGTCTTGGTCTTTTTCCCTGTCGGCAGCTTCAGATGTTGGAACAATATCTCCCTCAACTGTTTCGGGGAACTGATATTGAACTGTCTCCCGGCAAGCTGCCAGATCTTACTTTCAATCGCACGGAGTTGTCCCCGTAGGTCCTTCTCCAAACTCCGGAAAAATTCCACGTCGATTTTAACTCCGCGCTCTTCCATCTGCGCTAGAATCGGAACCAACGGCATTTCTAACCTATCATATACCGAACTCAGACTCCGAGCCAGCAATTCGGGTATTAACGAATGGTAAACTCTGACTGCCCAGCCTGCCTGCTCAGATGGCATTCGGACTTCAACACTCTGGTGTAATATCTGCCCGATAATATCAGCCGGGTTGAATCGTTTTCGATTCGGATCGATCAACCATGCCCCGATACAATTATCAAAGAAAGGAGGGACGATTTTTAACCGGTGCGGACGCAGAATTTTAATCAACTCTTTGAAATCAAATCCTGCCTTGATGATAGAAGCTGACTGAAGAATCTGCTCGATAATCTCCCGGCGCTCAACAGGAATCAGCACAACCTTCTCCCCGGAAACCGACACCCATAAACCACGCTCCGGCTCCCATGCGATCCCTGCTACTCCTGTTTTCTGCAACTCTCCGACAAACTGTTCTGCAGTGCGGTCCAATACCGTATTCACAACTTCAATCTGGGGAGGTACTGCCTCATCGGTCTCCCTGAGCAATGAACTGAACTCCAGTTCCTGATAAAGTTGAACAAGTCGATTCTTATCCGGCTTTCCCGGGATTAAACTCTCAAGCTCCACTTCAATCCCGGCTGCGGTGTCAATTTTCGCCAGCCGGCGGGATAGTAAGGCAAGATCCAGATAAGGCTGCAACCTTGCTTCCCTTTGTAACGCCACTTCCAGACTTCCATGTTTAAGCAGAATTGACTGAGCCCGTTTGGGGCCGATCCCGGGCACACCAGGGATATTATCGACTGCATCGCCTGCCAGAGCAAGGTAATCCGGTACCTGCTCCGGGAAGATACCCAACTTATCCTTGACATCATCTACACCATAATATTTCTCCCGATAAGGATCATAGACTGAAACCGTCCGGCTCACCAGTTGCAAAAGGTCCTTGTCCGAGCTGACGATCACCACTTCCAGCCCTTTCTCTGCACCCAGACGGGCAAATGTACCAATGACATCATCAGCCTCGTATCCCGGAATTTCAAAAATTTTCACACCCCATGCCTGCACCAGTGCTTTGGCATAGGGAACGGAATGAATCAGTTCTGCCGGTACCTTTGGTCGCTGTGCCTTGTATTCACTGTAAAGCTCATCCCGGAATGTCCTCCCGGGAGCATCAAATACTACCGCGCAGTAATCCGGTTTCAATTCCCTCAGCACCTTCCGTAATGTATTGGCAAAACCAAAAATTCCGGAAGTATTCATCCCCCGGGAATTGCGCAGCGGATTTCTGATAAAAGCAAAAAAACTGCGGTAAAGCACCGAATGCGCATCCACCAGCACCAGTCTGCTCATCGGCAAATTCTATCACATACATCACGGTTTGCAAGAATTAAAATAAGACGCCAGGACGCAACCCTTGACTGCCAGCAGGATTTCAATGATAATTGTTAATGCAACCGGCTGTAATTCTTATGCAAGGGTAGGCAATATGACTTCTGCTATCTCAAAACTTGAGAACCGCTGCGAATCTTTGCGACAGCGATGCGCCGAACTCGAAAAAATGCTCGCAGATCCCAACCTGCTCAATGACCGTAGCCAGTTGCAGAAATTAACCCGAGAACACCGGCAACTGTGTGCGATACTAAAGCGCTATGAAAGTTATCAGCGGCTGACGAAAGAACTGCAAGAAGCCGAAGACCTGTTAAAAGGTGCAACCGAACACGAAATCCGGGACCTTGTGGAAACTGAAATTCAGACCATTCAGACCCGACTGCGAGAGATTGTACTCGAACTGGAATGGCTCACTCAACCCCGCCCTCCTGAATGGGATAAGGGCTGTGTGGTGGAAATTCGGGCCGCCGCCGGTGGTGAAGAGGCTGCTCTCTTTGCAGCTGATCTGTTCCGCATGTATAGCCGTTTCGCCGAACGCCACAATCTGCAGATTGAAGTACTAACATCGCGCCCCAGCGATCTCAACGGCTTTCGGGAGGTGATCTTCGCTGTAGAAGGAGAAACACCATTCCGATATTTCCGTTTTGAAAGTGGTGTTCACCGCGTCCAGCGGATTCCGAAAACCGAAGCATCAGGCCGTATTCACACCTCAACCGTCACAGTGGCTGTTCTGCCTGAACAGGAAGAATCGGAATTGAAAATTAATCCTGACGATATCAAAATGGAAACATTCCGAGCTGGAGGACACGGTGGCCAGAATGTAAACAAAGTAAGTTCAGCAGTCCGACTAACTCATCTCCCAACCGGTATTACTGTTGTCTGCCAGGACGAACGTTCTCAGGCCCGCAATCGTGCAAAAGCAATGAAAGTGCTTTTAGCTCGCTTGGGGGAAATTAAGCGCCAGGAAGAAGCCCAAAAAACAACCGAAACCCGGCGTAAACAAATTGGCACGGGCGAACGGAGTGAAAAAATCCGGACCTATAACTTTCCCCAGAACCGGGTTACTGACCACCGGATTAACTTCTCGCTCTACAATCTTGAAGCCGTACTCGATGGTGAATTGGACCCTCTGCTGGCTGCATTGGAGAAAGCTGAGGCTGAATTATGAAAATTGCGCTTCGTGCCCTGCACCGCCATCTACCTGCTCAACTCGTCCGCCGTGCCTGCCGCTTCATCCCCCGCGATGATGCCGAATATCTAGCCATGAGTTTCTTCTCTCTTAAGAGAAGTGAAATCTATCTGTCTCAAAAACCCGTCTCGCCGGAAATCACACGCAATTTCTGGACACTGGTAAAAAGAGCTGCCCGAGGTGAACCACTGCAGTACCTCACCAATTCCGCACCCTTTTTGAATCTCGATCTTTATGTTGATCCTCGAGTATTCATCCCCCGCCCTGAAACTGAAGAACTGGCACTCCGGGTACAGCAGCTGATCCAGGATCCTGAAGTCATTGTGGATTACGGTACCGGCTCGGGCTGCCTGGCGATCGCCCTTGCCCAAATGTTTCCCGCAGCCCGAATATTCGGGATCGATATCTCCGCTCCTGCCCTTGCCGTTGCCCGTCTCAATATCCGGCGCTACCGCCTTGAAAAGAGAATCCACCTGATTCAAGCACCGGCTTTGGATGTACCACATTTGGAATTCCTTAAGGACAACATTGACCTGCTGATTTCTAACCCGCCTTATGTACCGGAAAATCGTATCCCTGTTCTTGAACCCCGGGTTCGAAACTATGAACCCATCATCGCCCTCGATGGTGGTCCCGAGGGCACAACGGTAATTAGAATGCTCCTCCAATCCGCCCCTGTATATCTTCGCAAGAACGGACTCTTGGCCCTGGAAATTGACGAAACTCAAGACAGTTTTGTCACCAAGATGCTTCCGGCAGCCCGTATTGAAACTGATCTTGCCGGTAAAATTCGCTATGCCTTCTGGCGTAAAGGAGGATTATGAAAATCGGCATGGTTGTTAACTGGAACAAACCCTTGGCAGATAACTTCATTCCCGAACTAATTGCCGATCTCGGCCGTAAGAAAATCGGCGTTACATTCATTGATCCCCCCCCACCGAAGTTGAAAATTGCCGGTGTTGACCGGAGCCGTAAAATTGATGATGTTGACCTGATCTTGGCCCTGGGCGGGGACGGCACACTGCTCCGAGCAGTCAGACTTGCTGGGCGAAAAGGCAAACCGATTATGGGGGTCAATTTGGGCAGCCTTGGATTTCTCGCTGAATTTTCCCCCAGTGAGGCACGAAGCGGAATTTCCGCTTTCCTTAATGGCAATTGTCTTATCGAGCAGCGGATGCTCATTCAGGTGAAGTACGATCACCGGTCTTCATTTGCGTTCAATGATTGCGCAATTAACATGGGAAAATCCGGAAGAGTAATTGAAATCGCAGTAGAATACGGTACCACATTTGTAAACAAATTTGCCGGTGACGGCCTCATTATTGCGACACCGACCGGCTCAACCGCCTATTCGCTGGCTGCTGGAGGACCGGTTGTCTATCCCACTCTTTCGGCACTCGTGCTGACCCCGATCTGCCCGCATGCCCTTGCTGCCCGCCCGGTCGTTCTGCCGGTAGAACAGCCGGTCCGGCTCCGGCTTACGGGCAAATCACTGGATGCAATTCTGAACTTGGACGGTCAGGTGCGATGGCGGATAGCACCAGAAAAACCGGTCATAATCTCCCGGGCAAATTTCACAGTTCCCTTGGTAGTACACAGGGAAAAGAGTTACTTTGAAATTCTGCGCAGCAAGCTGAACTGGACCGGTTTCCGGCAGATTTGAATGAGCACTTCCCCTGATCATCACTCCGTTAATAATCATGCCAAAATTATCACCATTCCTAATATTTTAAGTATTTCCCGTTTACTGTTTCTGCCACTGATACTTTTCTTTCTACTGCAGCACGAATCAATTCTGGCAATTATAACCATGCTTGTATCATGGTCCACCGACGCACTGGACGGTTTTCTGGCACGGCGCCTGAATCAGGTTTCTGACACAGGAAAAGTCCTAGATCACCTTGTTGACAAAATCTGGATTGCTGCGGTCCTGGTTACACTGGTTTATTTGAGCGATCTGCCGTTCTACCTTGCTGTTTCGGTAATCATCCGCGATCTGCTTATCCTGACGGGCAGTTTCATACTGATGAAATTCCGCGGAAAACTGGTGTCCTCCGACGCCGTCGGAAAACTGACCGGCCTCGCCTTCGCTCTCCTGATTCTTTATTACACCTTGAGCATAAATAACCGGTTGGCCGGCGTGTACAGTTTTATCTCCGCCTTGGGAAAATATAAATATTTAGTCAATGTCACCGTGCTCGTTCTCATTATCATCTCTTTCCTCAATTATCTCGTATTATTCCTCCGGATCATGCTTAAACTGCGTTTCCCCGGAGATTAGTTAAATCGAAAAGAAACTTTAAACGGTTCTGCGAGAAAGCCGGCGACAGGCTTCGTCAAAATAACGCAGAACTCTTGTCATTTCCGCTTTAGTAACCGGTGCCATATGGCCGATCCGCACAATTTTACCCCGCAACTCGGCCTGCCCATTGGAAAGAAGCACTTTCCGGACCTGCTTGCAGTAATCAACAATTTTTGTTCCATCCATCCCTTCGGGCATCCGGATAACGGTTAATGCATTGGAAGGACGCTGAGGAAACAGTGTATACCCCCTTTTCTCGAGCTCCCTGCGGACAAAAGAAGCCAGCTCTGCCTTCTCCTGCCAGATTTTCTTAATTCCCCGCCGCGTCATCCGTGTCAGAGCTATATCCAGAGCATAAAAGAGTGAAATTGCCGGGGTCCATGGTGTCTGTCCCTTCTCGGCAAATTTCTTGTACTGCCTTAAATCGAAGTAATAACGGCTGTTTTTACATTTTTCCACCTGCGCCCACGCCTTCTCGCTCAGGGCGATGAAGGCAAGTCCTGGTGGACAAGCGAAACCCTTCTGTGATCCGCCGATTACCACATCCACATGCCAGGCATCCATCTGCAATTCATCAACCCCCAGTCCGGCGATTGCATCCACAATTAAAATTCGATTCAGGCGGTAGCAGATTTCTCCAAATGCCCTGATGTCGTTAGTGACCCCGGTGGAGGTTTCGGTCATGGTCGCAAATACACACTTGGTAGCGTCATTACTTTTCAATTTGCGTTCGAGCTCCTCGGGTGGAATCGCCTCCCCATAAGGCCGTGCCAGCTCATCAACATATGCACCGAAACGGAGATTAATCTCCCGCCAGCGCTCGCCAAATTTACCGGCGTGGGTGACAATCACGCGATCTCCCGGACTGACCAGATTGGCGACTGCTGCCTCCATTGCTCCGGTCCCGGACGATGTCAGGACATAAACCGGCTGATTGGTCACAAAGATTTGTTGTAACCTCTTGACCACCGCCGACAGCAGCTTTCCGAAAAGTTCCTCGCGGTGATACACCAGTTCCCGATCCAGTGCCTTCAGGTAGGCCCTGGGAACCGCAACCGGTCCCGGAGTCCAGAGTTTATATTGGGGTTTAATCACCATATAAAGTCTCCTTTGTTTTTTTAACCGCACAGAATTCTCCGCACATCGTGCACGCCCCTTTGGTGCGCGAAGGTTGAATTGAATAAATCCCTCGCGCCCGATCGGGGTCGATACTGGAGTTAATCATCGCATCCCAGTTAAGTTCCTTCCGGAAACGGGAAATCCGGTGATCCCACTCGATGGCACCGGGATGCTTCCGCGCAATGTCCGCTGCATGCGCTGCAATCCGGGCAGCGATTACTCCTTCCCGCACATCTTCGACATCTGGCAACCCAAGATGCTCTGATGGTGTGACATAACAGAGAAAATCCGCACCGTACCAGGCAGCAAGCGCTCCACCGATTGCCCCGTTAATGTGATCATAACCGCAGGCAACATCGGTAACAAGTGGTCCCAGCACATAAAATGGTGCCCGGTCGCAAATTACTTTCTCCAGTCGGATATTTGCTTCAATCTGGTCGAGCGGAATATGTCCCGGCCCCTCAACCATGACTGATACACCGGCAGCACGCGCCCGTTGGACCAGCTCACCAATAGTTACCAGTTCGCGGATTTGAGCCTCATCGGTAGCGTCTGCCAGCGCTCCGGGACGCAGTCCATCTCCCAAAGACAGGGTGGCGGAGTAATCTTTCGCCAGATCCAGCAGTTCATCATAATATTCATACAGCGGATTTTCCCGCCCCTGATAGCACATCCACTCAACCATCATCACGCCACCACGGCTGACAATTCCGCATAACCGGGGGCGATCACGGAGTGTCGCGATATTTTTACTCGTCACTCCGCAGTGCACGGTAATGAAATCAACCCCGTCCTCCAGATGTCTTTCAATCACCCGGAAGATATCCCTTACCCGGGCTTCCCGGAAGCTCCGCCGGCGCTTTCTCATCTCCAATGCAACCTGATAGATCGGCACTGTTCCCACGGGTACCGTGGAATTCCTCAGCACCTCCTTGCGGATAACATCTACCTCTCCGCCCACCGACAGATCCATAACCGTATCTGCACCGGCAGCAATTGCCACTCGCAGTTTTTCCAGCTCCAGTTCCACATCCACCCGGTCCGGCGATGTACCGATATTAGCATTCACTTTGACCCGAGTTTTCTCTCCAACTGCCAAAGGTCTGATGCGCCGCCGCCGGTTTTTAAGCAGAATAACCCGCCCGGTTCGAATCAGATTTTTCAGTTCCCGCGGTGTCAAACCCTCACTCTTTGCAACCTCGTTAATGATCTCTTCCTTCAATTTGCAACTCCTCCAATGCCATGGTTTTTTCATTCCCGTTATCATAACGGACTCTTAAACGCCGGGTCAAAGCATTAACTTCCACAACCACCCCCTCCCCATCCGATGTCTGAATACGATCACCAATATGAGGACAACTGGCGATCAAATCCTGATAAACATCCTCCTCATAACTCAAACAGCAGAGCAGCTTCCCGCACAAACCGGATATTTTGTTTGGTTCGACAAACAGATGCTGCTGCCGCGCCATACGCAGAGTAATCGGTTTCAGCTCCCGCAGAAACTGCTGACAGCAGACTACCCGTCCGCAGACACCCAGTCCACCGATGAGTCTGGTGTGGTCCCGGATTCCGATCTGCTTGATCGCCACGCGGGTATTGAGGGCGGATGCGACCGCTTTATGAAGCATGCGGAAATTCAGCTTCTCGTCGGCAACGAAATAAAAACAGATCTTCTTCCGATCCAGACGCCAGTGTGCGCCGACAACCTGCATCTTCAGGTTATATTCATCACGCAGCCGTAAAAACAGCTCCAGCGCCTGACGGGTCTTCGCCTCCAGCTCGGTTTTCACTCTCATATCCTCCTCAGTTGCCCTTCTTATCACAGTTCCCTCTGCCGTATACATACCAGCAGCTCTCTGGGCTACAATCCGCCCCAGATCTTCCCCCTCTTCATCAGCCACAATCACCCATTCACCCGGATGGAAACTGCCATCAGGTGTAGCTGCACACCAGTTTCTCTTAAAAAGATTAAACTGCACCAAAACCATTTTCGGGCTCTGCTTATCCACCTGGCACTTATTCTCTGTTGCCATTATTAGTCTCCAGTTACACGGTATCGCCACCTGTGCCGCTCATCACATATTCTGACACTAATGATACTGATCCTGCTCCTCGGTTGTCAGCAGATGCTCCAGTCCGGTCTTGGGTTCATCCGGACTGTTCGTCCATGCCAGACGATAATTGCCATCACCGTGGATATCAATAAAAATGAAAGTAAGTCCGAGCTGATAGTAAAACCAGTACTCTCGTGGTTTAACCTCCATTTCCATCGTTTTGCGTTCAATTGCATCAGGCTCCCCATACTTTACATATATCCTTCCCCGGTCGGTTTTGATCCCCGGTGTTCGGGCAGTAGCAAACCTCCCCTCTACGGTCTCCATACGCCGGACAAACTCGCTCAGATTATGCCGGGACCAGAACCAGGCGAGGTATGCCTCACGCCCTTCGGGAGATAAACGGTTATAATACTCCAGCTCCCGGGGAGTTGCGATATACTGCAGCTCCTGATAATACCTCTGCTCCCGCGGTGTCAGCTGGAGATGATAACCCTCAACTCTCGGCTGACTGGCAACCGTTTCTACCAGATCGAACATCACCCTGTTTTGAACCGAAAACGGATGATCTACCACCTTAACCACCAGTTCATACGAACCCGCATTAAGACTGTCAATGTTAATTTCCAGTGCTGTCGCACTGCGACTGCCCGCCTTGGTGCGTTCGATCGGTGCCGAACGGACTATAGTATCCCCACCCTCCCCACTGACCATATAATAGCGCAACTCGTAACTCTTGGTCTGGGGATTAAGACCGTAGGCTTCAAAATAGGCATAAAACTTCTGAGTGCGACCGCTAACAAACCGGCGTCCCGGATTGGGTATCACTGCCAACGCCTGGGTCAGTGAATCTGTTAAGAGTGCATTCCCCAGCTGAATCGAACTGAGCATCAGCTGATCTCCAAATTGCGGAACAGTAATGGTATCGGTAACAGTTCCAGAATGTAAGGAATCAGCAACTGATGTCCGGACCTCATAACTACCGGCAGGGACAATGACACTGAACTGATCAACAAATACCCGCTGATTAGCAATTGCCTCTTGGAAACTTCTCAATCGAGCCCTTTTGATCAAAGTCCCCGATTCCGAAAACTGACGGTTGATACCGTTAATTGAAAACTCAATCCGGAACGGTGCCAGCAGCAGACTATCTCCGGACTGAAAATTCAGCTCCCGGAAACCGATACCGTAATAAAATTCTATGCGGACCGAATCGGCAGTGTGACGAAAGACCGCCCAGTCAAAGTCAAAATGCAGTGTATCCCCGAACGCCGCCAAAAACAGTACCATGTTTACCATTGCTATCATCACTGCCTCCACAAGACAAATTCACCAGAACCGAAACGGTCAACAAAAGTAAAAGTGAGATTGCGTTGATAATAGTACCATACTTCCTCAGCGGGACGGTCTATTTCAAACGGCCGGGACTCAACCTGATCCGGAGGCCCGTAGAGCACATAAATCCTTCCCCGGTCACTCCGGTACCCCAAATCCCCCCGGCTGAAGTTCTGCTCACAGTATTCAATCCGGCTAAAATACTCCTGCTCTCGCTCATTGATCGTGGTTGAGGGATTGGGGTCTTTATCCTGCCAGAATTCCTTCCATGCGGACTGACGATTTACCCGCACCGTCCGCTTCAACCTGCGAATCTCATCACGAGAGGCAATATAGATCAGCTGTTCAACTCTGGCATTCCATAGACTGTCATCGTAGTAAAATGGCAGTTTAACCTCGAAATCTGTTTCTCCAGCCCCGTTACCGCTCAAAAGCCTGACTTCAGCAGTATATATCCCGCTGCCCCAAAAACCGGAATCGATTACCGGCAACCGTAACTCGGCAGTCATCCGGTCCGCATTCCGGGTCACACCTGCCCGCACTCCAGTCAACACCATTTTACCCTTTTTAACCAGCCAGAGCACACTGTCCTCCCAAGAACCGACGGAATTGCTGGCAGACACAAATTCTGCCCAAATTTCAATCGTATCGTCCAACCCGTAAATCCGGCTTGGGTTCGGCCGGCCTGATTTAAACAACCGTAAATGTACCCCACGTCCGTCCCCCTCAGGAATGAACCGGCTCATCGACTGTCGCTCACTCAAACGGTCATACACACTCACCCGGACTGAGGACGTCCCGCGGGGCAGAGAAAATCGAACCGCTCCACTGATGATCGAATCGGGATCCACCGTTACGGAATAATCTGCTGCCTGCACCTCATGTTCCCAGACATCTGCCGCCATCACCCGGCTGGACCGGTCCAACGCTTCCATTGTTATGCGGTAACGGGCAGTAAAACCGCTCTCGTTTCTTACAAACGTAAGCCCGGAATAGGGAATTTCATAAAAAAAATCCATTACCCGCAAGCCACCTGTATCCTCATAAACAGCATAATCAGCATTAATCTTGATATTTCCTTGGAAAATCGGCAGTACAACGCCCGATATCAGTATCCACGGCAGGAATAAAGCAATCATCGTCCAGTCTTAAATTTTATCCCTAAGATCTTTAAAAGTCAAGGAGTTTATCCTGCTATTCAGCCTCTGTTAACCGTAGCCGGTTTCAATCCCTTCATTTCCCTCTTTAATTGACATTCAGCTGAATCACAATATTATAACACTGTGGCTATTTTGCTCCTCGAAATTGGAACAGAAGAACTTCCGCCCGGTGTGGTGGAAAACGCTACATTTGAACTCCGGCAGCGGTTGCTCAACCTCTTGAGTGAAAATAAACTCCCGGTAGGAAACGACCAGCTCTTCTGGACCCCCAGACGTTTAGCGGTGAAAATATACGACCTGGCACTTACAAAACCGGCTGTTGAAGTTGAAATACAGGGACCCCCGAAAAAAGCCGCCTTTGATACTAACGGGAACCCCACAAAAACCGCCACCGGATTCGCCCGCAGCCACGGCAGATCAGTTAAAGACCTCTATGTGAAAATAACCGATCGCGGGGAATATGTATTTCTGAAAAAAATTCTCCCCCCGGTTCCCACCGAGGCAATACTCGGGCGGGAACTTCCTTCCCTCATCAGCACCTTACCATTTCCTAAAACCATGCGCTGGGATGATACCGGGATTCGCTTTTCCCGGCCGATCCGCTGGATCTTATGTCTGCTGGACTCCTCTCCCATCCGGTTTACCCTCGGTAACACTATTGCAGACCGCTACACTTTCGGCCATCGCAACTTTACATCCGAACCTCTGCTGGTAACAACCCCCCAGGATTATGAACAGCTGCTCCTTGAGCACAAGGTGATCGCCGACCCGAAACGGCGGGCAGCGTTCATTCAAGAACGTCTCCAAGCCCTCGCCCGTTCGGTAAACGGTCAGATAGTGGAAGACAAAGATCTGCTTGAAGAAACGCTTAACATCACCGAATACCCCGAGCCGCTGCTCGGCACCTTCGATGCTGAATTTCTCGAACTCCCCCGCCCGGTACTTATTACCGCTCTGCGCATGCATCAACGCTGTTTCTCGGTAGAAAATACCCAGGGCAACCTGCTTCCCTATTTCATCGCGGTACTCAACACCCCGGACTGCAACACCGGGCTTGTCCGCCGCTGGTACGAACAGGCAATTGAATCCCGGCTCAGAGACGCCCGTTTCTTTGTAGACGCGGACCTGAAAACCGGGTTGGAACCGCTTGTGGAGCAAGAAAAAAATGTCACCTGGATTGAAGGTCTGGGCAGCTACTACGATAAGACCATTCGGCTGGTGCAGATCTGCCACCATCTTGCGGAAACCACTGGCATTCCTGCACCGGAAAAGCTGGATCGTGCTGCCTACCTCTGCAAGGCCGACCTGTTAACCAATTTGGTCCGGGAAAAGGAGTTTACTGCGCTTCAGGGAATTGTCGGTTCCATCTATGCCCGGCTTTTGGGTGAAGACCCGGTTGTTGCCCAGGCGATCGGCGAACATTACCTTCCCAAGACCGCTGACGATCCTCTGCCTCGCTCTATCCCCGGTGCACTTCTCAGCATTGCCGACAAAATCGACAACATCTGCGCCACCTATCTTACCGGGAACATCCCGACCGGTTCCGAAGACCCATTCGGCGTCCGGCGTCAGGCGACGGGCATACTGCGCATCATTCTCCTTCACCACCTGCCGGTAGCAATTGACCGCCTGATTGAAACCACTCTGAACTTCTTCGCAGCAATAAAAACTCCACAAGTTGTGCAGCTGATTCTTGCCCTTTTCCAAGAAAGACTTAACGCCTTATTAATCGAAAATGGCATCCCGTACGATGTTGCCAATGCGGTTCTCAGCACTGTCTGGCATACTCCAGCAGAAGCGCTGGCACGGGCACACAGCCTCGTGGAATTCAGCCACTCCCCGGATTTTGAGAAACTGATTACCGGACAGAAAAGAGTCGTTAATATCCTGCGCGGTCAGACAGTTGCCGGACTCCCGGATCCGGACCTCCTGACCGAACCGGCCGAGAAGGAACTGTTCAATCAGGCAAAGACTATCGAGCCCAAGCTCAACCAGTTAATCGAACAGCAGCACTATCACGCCGCCCTAGAGCTGCTGCTGAACCTGCGTCCGGCAATTGACCGGTTGTTCGATGATGTACTCATTATGTGCCCGGATGAAAAACTCCGCACCAACCGCCTGAAACTCCTCCATTATCTCCGGTCGCTCTTTACCCGAATTGCCGACCTTTCAGAAATTGTGCTTGAGGGCACAAAACCCACCTGAAACTTGGCAAACACCTTTAAAACTTCCCGCTTGATATTCACATTAACCTTTATTCTCTTTTTTTCGCTCTGCCACTGCGGAACAAAAAAACAGCAGGAGACGCCCGAGGGAAAAAAGGAAACGGTTCCCGGCCGTGCGACGGTGAAAATCTCCATCAGGAACCAGCAACTCACCGCCGAAATTGCCCGGACACTGGAAGAAAAGACCCTAGGTCTGATGTTTCGCCATTACCTTGCACCAGATTCAGGAATGCTCTTTATATTTCATCATGATGAGACCCTCCGGTTCTGGATGAAAAACTGTTACATTCCCCTGTCAATTGCCTTTATTGACTCTGCAGGAATTATCACCGATATAATGGAGATGGCACCCCTGGATACCGTTACCCGCTACACATCCTCAAGGCCAGCCCGTTATGCTCTTGAGACTGTCGCCGGCTGGTTTGCCTCTCACGGCATCAGACCCGGCGACACTGTCCGCATTACAGACAGCTTCCAGATTCACAGCCAGTGGTAATCAATATGTGCAGAAATTCGCATATATACTCAACTTGCCATATTTATTTAACATATTGTAACAATTATACTTGAATACATAGCTCATAATCTTTCTCGACCTTTGGGGCATACCCCGGGTTCCCCCGGTGTTTATATAACAGCAGATAATCGCTCCTTGACTCTCTCCTGCCTTATGCTAATCTTTAGCCGATGCCAAGCGGCCGGAATTTGAACCTGCCCGTTATCCTATTTCTCGGAATCCTGTTAGCCGGTTGTGCCTATTTTAATACCTTCTATAATGCCCAGCAGTATTTCCGGGAAGGTATGAGGCTGAAATCCGAAGGAAACGCAGGTCAGGCACAGTCCAAATTTGACCGTTCAATTGAAAAATCAGCGCTGGTGATCAACCGTTATCCCCGTTCCCGTTGGGTTGATGATGCTCTCTATCTGATCGGCCGGGCTTATTTTGAAAAAGGTGAGTATGCGCGGGCTGTAAAATCATTTGAGCAGCTGGAACTTGTATTTCCAAGCTCAAGATATGTACCCGAGGCAAAACTCTATCACGCGATCGCCCTAATTCGCAACAATCAGCCAGGTGCAGGCAGAATGCTTCTCGAAATAGTAAAACAACGCTATCCGAGGCTGAAGGCAACTGCGAGTTACCATGCGGCAGTTTATGAAGTTGAGCAGGGGGATGTCAAGGAAGGCATCGACTCACTACTGAAGTTCATCAGAAAATTTCCGAAATCTCAGCATTATCTCTCGGCACTCCGTCTGCTGGCAGATGCATGCCAGCAGACGGGTCGTTACGCTGAGGCGGTTGAATGGTATCAGCGGTATCAGTTACAGGAATCCAACCCCCGGAAACGAACTGAAGCTGCAGTCCGGCTCGCCCAATGCCTGTTTCTGGACAAAAAATACGCTGATGCGCTCAAAGCAGCCCGGGAGTTCCAAGGGCGATATTCGGATCTGGACGAAGAACTGAATCTGATAATAGGCAAGGCTCTCTCTGCTCTGGGGCGGGATGAGGAAGCAGTCGCTGTCCTGGTTAACATCTCAAGCAGCAACACCAGGGGTGCAGAGGCAGCATTTCTCTTGGGCAAGTATTACGAACAGCGTCGGGAATTTGTCCGTGCCCGCGCATATTATGATACTGCCCGGCTGCGCCGGGCTGATTCTGACTGGGGTGTTATGGCTACCAAACGCGCCGCACTTCTGCAGGCAATTACCTCGGAAACCACCAGCGTCAGCCCCTCGGCAACCGCCCTCTTTCTCTTGGCAGAAATTCACAACCTGAACCTGGCAGAATATGATTCGGCAATGACGATCTACCAGCGCGTTGCCGATTCCTTTCCTCAGACCGAACTCGCACCCAAAGCCCTGCTGGCGAAGGCTTGGATCCTCCTCAGGGTAAAACAGGACTCTGCAAATGCGGTACCGGTACTGAACCGTATCATCACCAGTTATCCGAAAACCGAATATGCTCGGGCAGCCCAGGAATGGCTGGCAAAGATTACTTTAAAAATTCAGCAGTGACGACCGTTAAAGCAAAGCAGAGAAATATTTCAAGATGAACCCCGCTACCTCTATATCCGCCAGCATAATCAGAAAGACCAAACTCACCTCAGAAATATTTTCTTTATGGGTTAAACCGGAAAATACCGAATCCAATCCTGCCCCGGGCCAATTTTATGGAATAAAACCGCCTGATAACGCGGACCTGCTTCTGCGCCGGCCGATTTCTGTCGCCGACACAAAAAACGACAGACTCCGATTCATAATCCGGGTTACCGGCAAGGGAACCGCTGCTCTTTCCCGACTCCCGGCCGGTACTAAAATTGACATCTTGGGACCACTGGGCAGACCGGCACCGCTTGTTTACAATAAAAATGTTCTACTCTGCGGTGGCGGGGTAGGCATCGCACCACTTTTTTATCTTGCCCGAATCCTCGCCCCCAGTAACCGGATCACAACGATCATTGGCGTTCGTCGGGCAGAGGATCTGATACTGGTAAATGACTTTCGTACGCTTGGTGCCCGGGTGCTGATCTCCACTGAAGACGGGAAAAAAGGCATAAAAGGGATACTGACCGACTTGGTTCCCCGAATTCTGGACAAAATGGCCGAACCGGTAATCTACGCCTGCGGTCCGCGGGAAATGCTTAAAAAAATTGATGAAATTGCTGGCAATCTGCCCGTCTGGGGGTTTCTGGAGGAACGGATGGGCTGTGGAACCGGTATCTGTTACTGCTGTGGTATCAGAAAGAAGACCGGTGGTTATCTGCGTATCTGCCGGGAGGGCCCCGTAGTGAACCTGAAAGAGGTTGATCTGTGAATCTGGAGGTAATGCTCGCCGGAGTAAAATTCCGCAACCCGGTCATCGCCGCCTCGGGAACATTCGGCTTTGGTCTCGAATACCGGCAGATTGCCCAAAAACTTGGCGGTATTGTCACCAAGGCAATAACACTTGAACCTCGGGCCGGTAACCCCATGCCCCGAATCGCCGAGGTCTGTGGAGGGATTGTCAATTCTGTCGGGCTGGAAAACCCGGGTATTCAGCGCTTCAAGACCGAAATTCTTCCCCGTCTCCGGAATTTGAAATCCCGGCTGATTGTCAATATTGCAGGCTCTAAAACTGATGAGTTCGTTCAGATTGCAGAGATGCTGGAAGAAGATCAGATTACCGCTTTGGAACTTAACCTTTCCTGTCCTAATGTCAGGGAGGGCGGTGTTCTTCTGGGGCAGAATCCCAAGCTGGTCAAAAACCTTACATCTGCAGTGCGCAAACGTACCCGTAAACTGCTGATAGTAAAACTTACAGCCAATTTCGTCGATCCGGCTGTGACTGCCCGCGCCGCCGAGGACAGCGGTGCTGATGCGGTTACCGTCATTAATACCCTGTTCGGTCTGGTGCTGGATGAAAATGGCCAGCCGCTGCTGGGTGGCAGAACTGGGGGCCTCTCCGGTCCGGCAATCAAACCGTTCGCCCTGTTCTGCGTTGATCGGGTTGCAGCAGCAGTTAAAATTCCAGTAATTGGCTGCGGCGGAATTATGAACGGCCAGGATGCATACGAATTTCTCTGTGCTGGAGCAAAAATGGTGCAGGTTGGCACCGCAAATTTGATCACCCCCGATCGCAGCTGGAAAATTGTCCGCGAGCTTGCAGTTATCTGCCGCTTGAAAAAATCGGTTCAATTCAAAAAAGTCAGGAAAGCGAGGTGTAAAAAATGACCCGACTGATTCTGGCACTAAATGTTGAGGAAGCTGATGAAGCACGAAAATTACTCGAACTGTTCGGCACCCGTATTGACCTCTATAAAATCGGCATTGATCTCTGGGTAAAATGCGGGCCGGAACTCGTCCGCGAATTCATCGCCGCTGGTGCCGGTGTATTTCTGGACTTGAAATTCTCTGACATTCCTTCTGTAGTAGAAAAGGCGGTAAGCGCGGCAACTGAACTTGGTGTTCAGATGCTGACTGTGCACGCCATGGGCGGAGCGGAAATGATGCTTGCCGCTACCCGTGCTGCCCGAATAACTGCCGAACAGATCGGTAGGCAGAAACCGCTGGTGGTTGCGGTCACAGTTCTGACCAGCCTCGACCGCACTGCGCTCACTCAAATTACCGGATTTTCCCAGGAGGTGGAAAACCGGGTTCTGGCTCTGGCAGAACTTGCCCAGAGTGTAGGCTGTGATGGAGTCGTAGCTTCTCCGAGAGAAATCCGCCCGCTGAAAAAAAGGTGTGGTCCGAAATTCGTTGTCGTCACCCCGGGAATTCGGCTGAAAAAAGAACCGGATGATGACCAGCTCCGCTTCCTTACTCCTCAGGAAGCAGCGCAGGCTGGCGCTGACTACATTGTGGTTGGCAGACCGATTTACCAGGCAGCCGACCCTTTGACAGCCCTGGAACAGATCAGAGCCCAAATCGGGAGGTAAAAATGAAGGACGACCTGGGTGCAATTCTGCGAAGGTATGGCGTCCTTCGAACCGGCCACTTTCTTTTGACATCCGGACTGCATTCAGACCGGTATTTTGAAAAATTCCGCATCCTCGAACAACCCAGGCTTTGTGAACTGTTTGCACGGTTAATTGCGGATCATTATCGCCCAGCCGGAGCCACAATCGTCTGCGGACCGACTACCGGTGGTGCAATCATTGCCTATGAAGTTGCCCGCCAGCTTGATACCCGCTGTATCATCGCTGAAAAATCGGAGACCGGCAGAAAAATCGGCCGGGGTTTTGTCATCACTCCCGCTGATCAGATTCTTGTTGTCGATGATGTTTTGACTACTGGAGGCTCAATTAGAGATACAATCGCCGCGTTACAGGCAACTGGTGCGGGCATTGTCGGCATTGGGGTATTTATCAACCGCAGTCATGGAGTTTCACTGCCTTATCCACTTTTCAGTGCCTACTCAGAACCACTCAGCACCTACGAACCCCAGCAATGTCCGCTCTGCCATGCCGGTTTACCGCTGGAAATCCCGGGCAGATCGGATAAAATTGAGCAGATTTAACTTGACAGAGAAACGGATATATTGTAAATTTATCCTAAATCAGTCGTCATAATGCAATTATAAGTGTGCAGTTTATTAACCAAGAGTAAAGGAGGAACAGATGAAAACAGCACTGAAACTCACTACCCTGCTGTTAGGTATCTTCCTCATTCTGGCTGTCGGCGGCTGTCCTAAAAAATGTGTAAAGCCGGTCGCTGAGGAACCGGTCGTTGTCGAACAGCCGAAAGAGGAATCAGTAGTTGAAACAGCACCAAAAGTTACTCTGAACCTGCAGACGATTTACTTTGACTTTGACAAATCAGAAATCCGGCCTGGTGATGCTCAGATTCTCCAGCGGAATGCTGATCAGATCAAACAGGCAGTCAATCAGGGACAGAAATTTACCGTTACGATTGAGGGGCACTGCTGTCCGATCGGAACTTCAGAATATAACATGGCGCTGGGTCAGCGCCGGGCAGAAGCAGCCAAGGCATATCTGGTGAAACTGGGTGTTGACGGCTCAATCCTCAACACCATCAGTTACGGTGAAGAACGGCTGGTTACAACAGATGAGGCTCAATATCATCTTAACCGGCGGTGTGAGTTCAAGGTTTCAGAAAAGTAACGCTGATAAAATGCTTGATGACAGCCAGTAGGTCTTTTTATCCTGCCGTTATCTCACTGGCGGCATCGGGCCTGCTGGCTGTCATGTGTTTTCCCGGTTGCGCTCTGCAACGTGAGTATGTCCGCCGTGGTCTGCTGCTGGATTCAATTAATCTCCAGCTCCAACGTATTGAACAACAACAACAACTGCAGTACAAGGAACTTATCCAGTCCCGGGCTGAGGTACTGACGCTGATTGAACAACTGGAGAACCGGATCGGAGAAGTGGATGCTGAACTGGGAGATATTGAGGACCGGATTGAAAGAATTGGCCGGCGGTTAGGCGCCTGGCAGGGCACTCTGCTTGCTGATAGTCTCAACTCTCAACCCGCAATCACCAAGGCGGACAGCTCAGTAGCCCGCCTCGACCCGGACGTGATTTACAACACAGCATATCTTGATTTCACCCGGACTAACTATCAGGTAGCGATTACCGGCTTCCGCCGATTCATCCAACTCTTTCCCTCGAGTGATCTTGCCGACAATGCCCAGTACTGGATTGGCGAATGCTTCTACTCCTTAAATCAGTTAGATAGTGCGTTAACAGAATTTAACCGGGTCCGGGAAAAATATCCTGATGGTAACAAGGTGCCGGCTGCGCTTTATAAGATGGGACTGATCTATCAGCTTCTTGGTAAAGGTGCGCTGGCAAAAGCTAAATTTGAAGAAATCGTTTCCGGATTTCCTGACAGTCCGGAGGCAAAACTGGCGCAGGAGCGCCTGAAAAACTGGCGCTGATCACTACCTGATGGCAGGCCAGAGTTTTTTTGCCCCGTTTCTCAATGCCGGTCTATTTGCCCTGATCATCCTCATCATTCTCTTTCTGATGTCGATCATTTCGTGGGCGATATTCTTCCGCAAAATCCGTCAATTCCGCCGGGCACGTTCCCAAACTCGTGCCTTACTGGAGAATTTCAACATCCGTCGTGAATTAACCAACCTTTCCGAGCTCTCAAAACTCTTCCCGGCATCGCCGCTCGTTCCACTCCTGACTGCAGCCATTGAAGAATGGCAGGTGCTCAAGAATGAATTTTTCAACCACAACCGTGAAGATAATCTGAATCTGCTTGTACCAAACATTACCGAAGCAATGGAACGGGCAGCTTCCCGAACCCTTGAACAGCTTGAAAGTTCATTGCCATTTCTGGCAATCACCACCATGGTAGCACCTTTTCTCGGTCTGTTGGGCACAGTCCAGGGAGTATTGAGAACATTCCTTTCGCTTCGAGGCGCTCAACTCCCAACTCTGCAATTAATCGCACCGGGTATATCGGACGCACTGGTGACAACGGTAATGGGACTTTTGGTAGCAATACCAGCTGCGCTGTTTTACAACTATTTTGTCGGACAGGCAAGAAATCTGGAGGGCGAAATGGACCGGTTTATATCTGAACTAACGGGGATTTTCCGCCTTGAGGCCTGCCGTGTATCTTCACTTGAAAATCAAGATACCGATGCAAAATAAACTCACCCGACGACCTCGTCTTAAATTTCTTGCTGAAATGAACATTACTTCTCTGGCTGATGTCAGTTTTACTCTGATGATCATCTTCCTGATCGCTGGTGTATCAACTGCGCTCAGCCGACAGCAGGGCATCGACCTCGAACTTCCCCGGACTTCTCACCCTCAACCCCAGTCACAAGCAGGGCTGGTAATTTCTGTAAAAGCTGACGGGCAAATTTTCATCAACACCAAATCAGTCTCCCTTGCCAGTTTCGGCAAGGCGCTGGCAGCCACACTTGCCCAGAACGAATATCACCAGGTTTATCTTCACGCTGACCGTCGCGTTGACTATGGTACGATAATGGAAATTCTCGGTATCATCCGGGAACAGGGAATCTCGAACATCGGCCTTACTGCGCTGCCAAAATAAGCCATTCAGCCTGATGAAACGTGAGTTATTAATATCCTTTGCCGGTCATATTGGAATCCTGATCTTCATCGGCATAGCGAGTGGCTTCCGGCAGCAACGCCGTGATTCACTCCGACCTTCAATAATTACAGTTCAAATCCTGCGCGGTCACGAACCGGCAACCGGAAAATCTGAGCCGGCAACGCAACTTCTGCAAACGTCTCCCAAACCGGTGACATCAAAAAAGACGCCGGGAAAACCGAAAAATACCTCTCCCCCGAAAACCGAAGTAATCCGAGGCGCCGGACTCGGTGCTAGGATTGAAGGAGCATCCGCCCTCGGATACAATTTTTATCTTCAGCAGATGCTGGAACGAATTGCCAGCAACTGGCAGGACCCTTATTCAGGCAATGCAAGAAATATCAAAACAACCGTGGCCTTTGTCATTGAACGCAGCGGACTTATTTCTGATATAAAAATTGAAAATGGCTCGGGCGATCCATTATTTGACGAGTCCTGTCTCCGGGCGGTGATAATCACAAAGAAATTGCCACCGCTTCCTGACGAATTCACTGCCCCCCGGCTCAAGATTCATCTGGAATTTGAACGATAGAAAATGTATTAATGAAAGGAGTCAAAATATGATCGGCATAATAATTGCAATCATCGCAGGATTGCTCATTCTTTTAGTAATTGGCAGCTACAATCTGCTGGTAAGCAGTCGGAACCGGGTCAAAAACGGCTGGCATCAGATTGATGTCCAGCTGAAACGCCGGATTGATCTCATCCCCAACCTTGTGGAAACAGTCAAAGCTTACGCTGCCCACGAGCGCGAGGTTTTTGAAAAAATTGCCGAGGCCCGAAATCAAGCAATCAACGCCCGCGGTCCCGGAGAGGCTGCCCGCGCAGACAGCCAGCTGACCTCTACACTGAAAACTCTCTTTGCGCTGGTCGAAAATTATCCGGACCTCAAAGCGAATCAGAACTTTATGCGGCTCCAGGAAGAACTCACTCATACTGAAAACAAAATTGCCTTTGCCCGTCAGTTCTACAATGATGTCGTCCTAGACTACAACAACCGCGTTCAAATGTTCCCTACTAACATCATTGCCGCACTCTTCCGTTTTCAGCCTGCGGAATTTTATGAAATTCCTGAAACCGAAAGGGAAGTTCCCAAAGTTAGTTTCTGAAATATCTGATGACCGGCCACTTCCATCTCTATCAGCTGATTAGCCGAAACAAACTTAAGTCAGCGATATTCATCATTGCATTAAGTGTTCTACTTGGACTTGCTGGTTATACACTGGGATATCTGCTGAACTGGGGTATTGAAGCTTACATCCTGATGGGTATCTTTATTATCTTTTACAATCTGCTCCTGTATTACACATCCGACAAACTTGCGCTGGCAGTAAATCGTGCCCGGCCCGCTTCGGCGGACGAATATTATGAGTTACACAACGTTGTTGAAGAGGTCGCACTGGCGGCCGGTATCCCCAAACCCCGCGTCTATGTCGTCGACGACGAAGCACCCAATGCCTTTGCCACCGGCCGTAACCCGGAAAATGCGTCAGTCGCAGTCACAACCGGACTGCTGCAACTAATGAACCGTGAAGAGCTTCAGGGAGTAATAGCTCATGAAGTCGCCCACATTCGCAACTATGATATTCTGCTGATGACTATTGTTGCCATAATGGGAGGACTGCTGATTCTTTTCCGCGATATCATATTTCGCTGGGGGGTGTTTGCTGGAACTGGCCGGCGCCGTGACGACTCACGACGGAGTAGCGGTCAACTGGGCCTAATCCTCCTGCTTGTCGGCGTGGTACTGGCTCTAATCTCCCCGATACTGATTGCCCTACTACGGGCAGCTGTTTCCCGTGAACGGGAATACCTCGCCGATGCCACCGGTGCCTATATCGTGCGTAACCCCTACGGCTTGGCTAATGCACTCCGCAAAATCGGCGGTTGGACAGGCAGACTGAAAATTGCATCTGACGCTACAGCTCACATGTTTACTGCGAATCCCTTCGGCAAAGACCGCAATGCGAAAAACAATCTCTTCGCCACACACCCGCCCTTGGAAGAAAGAATTAGCAGACTGGAACAGTTAACTTTTTAACCGCTATCAATAAAGATCCGGCCCTGCAAAAATCAGACCGAACGATTTGTTGAAGCAACCGCAGACTGCTGACTAAACTGGAGAGTTCCCGACAACCTTAAACGATCCTGCCCCAGCAGCCTTACCAGTTCCTTTATAAGCTTATCTTCAATTCGCACCGAATACTCCTTGAGGCGCAACTTGCGCTTGGTTCCGTCAGTATTGGTAATAATAAGATAAACCGGGATTCTACCAGGATACTGTTTTAGCGCAACTTTGACTTCTGCGGTTTTTGACTGAGTCAATTCCTCAATCGGCAACTCAATAAACAGTCCCGAGATCAAATCGCGGGCTTGTGAAAATTCAATAAATCCGGTCGCCCAGAGTTGAACCATTCCCGCTTTATCACCAGATTTTCCTTCACCTGATGGAGAACCGGCGCGTGGTTTTATCCGCCCCTGGACAATCACCAGCTTATCCTTTACTAACAATTCTCGGTACTTCTCCAACAGATCGGAAAAAACCATTACCTCCAACGATGAGTTAAAATCCTCAATTGTTAATACCAGATAATCGCGATTGCGCTTATCTTTTCGACTTCTTCTATCAGTAATGATACCGCCGATCGCTACGAGCTCGTTTTCTCCTCGTACTCCGACCTCCTCAATCGGCAGCAAATTCAACGCCTGATACTCCAGTTGATACTTTCGCAACGGATGGGAGGAAAAATAAAAGCCGAATGCTTCCTTCTCCCATGAGAGAACGTTTACGTCGTCATCTTCCTCAAATGTCAATTCCTTCCCTGCACAATCTGCACTGTCGACCGCAGTTTCAAATAAATTGAACTGCCTGTCCAAATAAAATAGCTTTTCCGAAGCTGCTTTGCTAATTTCCTTATCAATGCTATTCAAAAGTTTGGCTCGGCTGGCTTCAAAACAGTTGAAAGCCCCAGCCTTGATTAGTGCTTCAATCGCCTTCCGGTTCACTCTGCCTCGTAATCGAATAAGGAAATCCAGCAGGTTTTTAAAATGCCCGCGTTCACTGCGCTCCCGGACAATTGCTTCTGCAGCACCGACCCCCACATTTTTTAAACCGGCCAGCCCGTAACGAACATTATTGCCTTCCACGGTAAAATTGACATCGCTCGCATTAATATCTGGTGGTAAAATTTTTATACCCATTCGTCTGGCTTCGGTAACAAAACTGGCAAGTTTATCAAAATTACCCAACTCACTAGTCAGAGTAGCAGCAATAAACTCTACCGGATAATTGGCTTTAAGATAGGCAGTAAGGTAAGAAAGATAGGCATAGCCGGCTGCATGTGACTTGTTAAAACCATACCCGGCAAATTTCTCGAGTAGTTCAAAAATTTTCGCTGCCTTTTCCCGGGGAATTCCGGCATGTCTCCAGCACCCGTTGATAAATGTCTCCCGTTGTGCTGCCATTTCCTCCGGTTTCTTCTTTCCCATGGCCCTACGGAGTACATCTGCCTGTGCCAGCGTATAGCCGGCAAGAACCTGAGCCGCCTGCATCACCTGTTCCTGATAAATCATTATTCCGAAAGTTTCCTTGCACACTGGTTCCAGGAGCGGATGATCATACTCGATCGGAACAAAACCATTTTTCCGGGCAACATATTTCGGAATCAGATCCATCGGCCCCGGACGGTAAAGAGCGATAAGTGCAATAATATGCTCCAGACGCTCCGGTCGCGTCTTCTTACAAAGATCCCTCATCCCGGCACTTTCCAGCTGAAAAACGCCAACTGTTGCCCCCTGTTGCAGCAGTTCATAGGTTGCCCGGTCCTCATAACTTACATTCCGGATCGAAAATTCATTTACTCGCTGTTTTATCAGTTTTTCTGCTTCATCGATAACGGTCAATGTACGTAACCCCAGGACATCCATCTTCAATAACCCGATGTCATCGAGCGTATACATATCATACTGGGTACATACATCTGCACCGGGGGCTTTGTATAGGGGAACGAGCTCCAACAGTGGACGGGGAGTAATAACAACCGCTGAGGCATGTACCGAGGCATGACGGTTTAATCCTTCAATTTTCTTGGCGATATTCCAAAGTTCCTGATACACCGGTTGGGAACGGATAATCATTGCCAATTCCGTCACCTCTCGCTCCGCATTTTCCAAATCCATTCCTGGCGGAATTAATTTGGCAATCTGATCCGCCTCAGCAATCGAGATATCCAATACCCGGGCAACATCCCTGACTGCCTGTCGCGCTTGCATAGTTCCAAAAGTAATGATTTGTGCCACTGAATCGTTACCATACCGGTTACGAATGTATTCAATCACTTCTCCCCGTCGTGCATCTGCAAAATCAACATCAACATCTGGGAGGGTAATTCTCTCCGGAGATAGAAACCGTTCAAACAGAAGCCCATAGCGTATCGGATCAATCTCAGTGACCCCCAGACAATACAGCACCAGTGACCCACCGGCTGAACCGCGCCCGGGACCAACTGGAATACCCTGATTGCGGGCATATTCAATAATATCCCGGACAATAAGAAAGTACCCGGCAAATCCCATCTTCTGAATAACCGACAGCTCGTACTCAAGCCGGTCTGTATGTTCCCGCGTTACTTTGGAATACCGTTTTTTCAATCCTTCGTGAGCAAGATATCTGAGGTATTCAAACTCATCACGGTAAGGCATGGGCGGTTTGAAAGCAGGCAGATGAAATCTGCGACTTTCAATATCCAGGACCAGTTCACAACGCTCAGCAACCATACGGGTATTCTTAACTGCTGAAGGTAATTCCTGAAAGAGTTTTTCCATCTCCGCTCCTGACCGGAGATAGTAACCACTGGCATTTAAACGTAGCCGATCCTTGTCTTTTAGGCGCTTCCCGGTCTGAATGCACAACAAAACATCCTGAGCCCGGGCATCATCGGATTTTAAATAATGACAGTCATTGGTTGCAACAAGAGGAATATCCAGCGCCTTTGCCAATTCAGCAACATGAGGCAGAATTTTTTCCTGTTCTGGTAAACCAGTCCGCATTACCTCAAGATAGAAATTTTCTGATCCAAATATCTCCTGATAGGTCGCAGCTGACGCCATTGCTGTCTGCAGATCGTCGTGCAGGATATACCAGTTCACCTCACCTTTCAAGCACCCGGACAGTGCAATCAGACCTTCATGATATCTGCTTAAGAGCTCTTTATCAACCCGCGGTTTGTAATAAAATCCTTCCAGATAACCCAGAGAAACGAGTTTAATTAAATTGTGATATCCTGTTTCATTTTTGCACAGAAGAGTAAGGTGAAAGCTGGCTTCGGGAATATCACTCCTGATTTCCCGCTCGCGACGATCCCGAGGGGCAACATACACTTCAGCACCGATTATCGGCTTTAAACCGACATTCCGTGCCGCCTTGTAGAATTTAACCGCCCCAAACATATTGCCATGATCAGTTAAAGCCAGTGCCGTCATCCCCATTTCCTTTGCTCGCAGTACCAGCTCTTCAATCTTAGAGGCTCCATCAAGAAGGCTGTATTCAGAATGGACGTGGAGATGAATAAAATCGGCGCCTTGTATTTTAGGGGGCATATTATATTTATATATCCAACTTCTCTCCAAGTGTCAAACATAACACCCGCACACTGTCCTGAAGACTTATGTAAACAGCGAAAGCTCCCCCTCTGACTTGCTGACCAGCAATCAGCACCTGATCAGCTATTAATTGTCTACCGGAGGATATATTTGATTTGCCAGATTACCAAGCCTGGTTACGATAAAAATAACTTGACAGAAAGTAAAATTGCGTTATAGTTATCATAGATTGCTGGGTTACAACGATTATCAAAGAGATTTCTGTATGGGGAGCAGAAAAATAATATAGAGAGAGGAGGAACTATGCGTGGTCCTTACCTTCTCCGTCCCCTGCAGGTAGATATCTCTGTACCGGATAAAATCGGGGGCGTATATTGTCTGTCCAAAAATTCCAAAAAAATTGAAATAGTTGCCCGGGCAGAACGTAACTTGCGTGACGCAATCAAGGCACACTGGAAAGAATACGAATTTTTCTGGTATGAACCGGCACTGACGCCCCGAGAGGCTTACTTAAATCAGTGCTACACCTATCACCGGTTTTGTGAAAATGGCAACGGCGGCCACGAACACCCGAAACCTCCGGAGAAAGTTGAAATCAAGTGCCCGGTTTGCGGTGTGTAATTGGGGATTATAAATTTAATCAAGAATCTTGTTCTGAAGGAATACGTTATCTATAATTGGACTGGTGACACCGAAATAAACTTGTAATTTTGCGAAATTTACTCTACTGGTACTTACCCCTAAATTCAACCTCAATGGTAAATAATGGGCTAAAACCAGATCGGTTCCGATCTCCAACCCCGCTCCGATATCCCAGTTAACAGTATGAGAGGAAAATTTGTTGCTGACAACGCCACCTTCACTGAAAACCGCCGCATTCAGATTGCTCAAAAATAATGGTGCCAAGCCCAATCCCCTCTCTACCCACAAGATCGGAAACCGGCCTTCAAGGCCACAAATAATTGCGCCTGCACCAGTCATCTGTGAACATCCGCGTAATCTTAACAAACCGGCTTTATTTCCGATTTCAAACGCTGAACCCCACGATGTATCACCGGCTGCTACCGCACCAGCAAAATGCATCTTCAGACTCCAGTTTCCAGACCTACTTCCCAGATATTCATTCCAGACCAGCACAAATCTTACCAGATTACCGGATGAAAGCAATAAACTTGAACGAAAATCAGCCAAGATTCCTATATTTCTTCCCCTTGCCGGCGCCACATTATAACGGAATATCTGAGCATTGCTGAAATTATAAAATCCGTCAAAAATCATGCTCATCTCGTGCTCGCGCTTAAACCTTAAACCCATGCCGAAATTTTGCTGGCATTGTTGCCTGACCAGCGGCAAACTGACACCCAATCTTGCTTGTTGCAAACTTGACATTAATTTGCTACTTAATTCGAAAATCGGGCGGTACCGATGGAGTTCATACACAAAACCCAGCAGCGGTGATCTTTGATGAATTTGGTAACCGGCAAAGCAGTAATAACGGTGAAACTGCAGTACATCCCAGCCGAATGTACCGGCTCCTATTGACCATCCATCACTGTATTGAAGCATCGGCAACCAGAATTTGGGCAACACTGAAGGTAAAGGAGAATAATAAAAAAGCTCATACGTATCCGTTTTAAAGCTGTAATTTGCATCAGGATAAGTGTCCGCATAGCTAACTGCTCTCTGCCACTGCTGTGGACTTATATCGGCGACACCAAGTTCCTCCCCCTTCTCGGTCAGAAGAGTAAATGCAACTTTACGGTTATCAGGTGAAATGGACGATTCAAAAACACCAGTCAGTACATTGGTGCACCGATAAAGCTCATTGGTCTCAACCGCATATGCATAAAGATTATAAGTTCCACTGCGATCTGATATGAAATATAAGTACTTACCTGTACGTGACCACCAGGGATTAATATCATTTGCCCGGTCGCGAGTTATCGGTAGCATCCAGCCGGTTTTCAAATCCAAGATTTCAATATCCGAGTACCCACCAGTGCGCCACACATTCACAGCCACCAGTCCGCCTCCGGGAGAAAAGCGCGGTGTCCGGAAATACTCCTGGTTATCAAGTTCTGCAACCACCGTCTGCTCGCCTGTTCGGTAATTGATAACCTTGAGCCGGCTCACGCCATCACAATTACTCACATAGACAAGATGAGTTGAATCCGGTGCAAAATCAGGATCAAATGCACGTTCCCCCTTTGTCAATCGAACCACAGCTGGACGCCTTAACGCGTAAACAAAAATATCACCCTGAAGGTACCCGCTCCCTTCCTCAATTAGCTCTGAAAAGGCAAGATGTTCCCCGTCCGGTGAAACACTCAAATTGCCCAAAATCCGCCCCTCCCTGACAGTCCTTACTGTCATTGTTCCGAGCTCGAGTTCCCTGATCGCCGTCGTATTAACTGTGTTTGCAGAGAGGAAATAAATACTTTTCCCGGAATGCGACCAGACTGGAGAAGAGACATGAGTTTCTCCACAATTAATTCGTGTTATGGATGTCAAACTTTCTCGGTAAATCTCTGTTTTCAACGACTCAGCCTGTTGAATCAACCATTGTCTCCAATTACTCCAGAGTGAACTGGTAAATTTCCCGAAAACCTTTTTCATTGATCTATCTTCAAGAAATGGCAGACAAAATGAATTTTTATAATTGAACTTCTCCCAGATGGAATCTCCATGTATTCTGGCTAAAAAGGACACAAAGCTGCTGCCGTAAAGATATGGTGCCAGTGCTGAGGGATACTGCTGAAGCTGATAATTGCTGCACTGGTCGAGATGAAGCAGACGCTTCTTCCATACAGCTTCGTTCAATATCGAGCGCCATTCAACGCTCCGTAATCTTCCTATGGTGCTGAATCGGGTTTCGTTGTAAACTGCGTAGCCCTCAAGAAGCCAGGCCGGAAGTAGAGCATTGGGCAAGATAATTCTGCCGAAAATGCGACGCAGGATGCGAAGCGATCCATGACATTGATCCATCTGACATAGATGAGAAAATTCGTGGAGAATAAGAGTCCTCAACCAGTCGTCATCGTTATTTCTTGCATCACGCGGAAAAAATGGCAGTATGACAATTGTGTTTGCAGGAAAAGGCGTAGCATAACCATTATAACAATCATAATAATCCGCGATGACAATTTGTACCCGCCCTTCAGGAATTCTAACACCATTATCCTTAAGTGTCTGTCTGACGTTTTCGGCTACTGAGGCCACTTTTCGCACCATTTCCATCCGTTCGTAGCCGGGAATACCATGGGCAGGGAAATGGATTGCAAAATGCTCTGATTCTAACGTAAACCAGTTAAACCCCGGATCAAACTGAACATTGCTCAGGCTGCAGAATAAAGTGAAGATCCAGCAAAAAAAATTCATCGGGCAACCAATCTCTTCAGCAGAACAGTAGCAAAACAGCCCGGCGGCAAATCAAAGGCGAGTCGAATTTTATATTTATCAGGGTATAACTCATCAGTCTGTGGCTGATCTATTTTGAGTTTATCGGGCTTGAATACTGCCGGGCGCTTCCAGGATTTAAAATACAATCCCTTGATGCGGAATTTCAATTTCAGCATTTTGAGTTCCAAGCCCTCCTTTTCCAGCACCGAGTTAACAATACGCTCCACCCTTTCACTCTCATATTCTGCATGGGGACCGGGTGTGGGTATTGAAAGCTGTCCGAGGTATTTTGCATCCTGTGTGCTCAAGTTCCCGAAAAACGCCATTACCCCCAGGTTATATCGAACCCGGAAACGGACTACACCCATTTCCTCCAGCAGTAATCGTAGAACCTCATTCCACAACCAGGACTGGTAGGCATTGATAAAAAGTTCAAGGAGTGTTTTGGGTAACAATTTTATCGCACCTTCAAAGTCTCGCGGTCGCTGCAAAAGGTGCTTCACTGCTTTCTTCCCTTCAAAAGGGACGATTTCAAGGCATTTCTGCCAGTTGCCCCAGTTTAGCGCCAGCTCCTGTTTGACTTTTCGCGTCCGGGAGTCATCACTGGCAGATGGCGTGGCAAGAAAAAGTTTCAACGCCCCGTTGTAATGGCCATCGATTAATTTCCGGGCAATAAACCCGGCATGATGCCGGGCCGACCCGAACCGCTGTTCATCATAATAGTTAGCCACTCCGTAACATTCAACCGCAGGCAATGATTGCTCAATTGTTTTAACCTCATCTGCATTCAGACAGCGAACCGTAATCTGAAATCGATTTGCCATCAATCGCTCCGGAGTTACTGGCTCATCCGCCATACCTATGCGGATCAATCGGTAATTTGATGATGTAATCTGTTCGGGTCCATTGCCGGGCAGAGATAGATACTGAATTGAAAACGAGTAACGGTCCTTGAGCCCGGCACGAGATAAACCATTTAATTGATAACGAACCTGGATATCGCGGATGACATCGAGCGTGTTCCAGAACCTTTTTTCCAGCCGGTAGATAGAATATCTACCTCGGTTCTTGATTTTCATACGGACAATTTCCTCCACGCAAAAATCATCCGGATGACATTTTATTTTCATGCCCTGACACTGCGTAGAACCATAATCATTCCAATGATTACAAAAATTGCGCCGGCGACCAGATTGACCCATTTTGTCGGTACAACTTTAGTCAAATTTGCCCCAAGAATTGCTGCCAGAAATGAAGATACGGTCAGCGCCAGTACACTTCCGAGGAAAACCGGCCAGAAGCTTCGGAATCCGCTTGCAAAAGAGAATGTCGCCAGCTGAGTCTTATCTCCCAGTTCTGCAAGAAAAATTGTTATGAACGTTACACTAAAACATTTCCAGTCCACTTTATCCTCCCTTTGCGACCGCCGAAACTTCTTCTGCTTTTCCAATTGGCTGGACATTCAAATCGGACGCTATCCTTTTTACCAGCCCGCTGAGAATCTTTCCTGGTCCGACCTCCCAGAAAAACTGGCACCCCAACTCCCGGGCACTGTAGATGGTATCAATCCAGCGAACTGGAGAAACCAGCTGGCGGGCAAGGTTACGCCGGATTTCATCTGCCGAGTACGCGGGTCTGCCAGTAACATTCATAATCACCGGAAACTTGGGATCTGCCAGCTCAAATTGCCCGAGATAGGCAGCAAACTCGCTTGCTGATTCCTCAAGCAATGGTGAATGAAATGCTCCGGATACCGGCAGCGGCACCACTTTTAACGCACCTTTTTCCCTTGCTGCGCTCATTGCCAATTGTACTGCTTCCGGTTCGCCGGAAATGACGGTCTGTTTCGGCTCATTGTAATTTGCGGGCACGACCACCCCTGTCACCTCCCTACATATCTGTTCAACTACACTGCTTTCAATACCGATGATTGCCGCCATCATACCCGGCCTTTTTTCACCTTCTCTAAACATCAATTCAGCCCGCCTCTTAACCAGCTTCAAAACTGCTTCAAATTCAAGGCAACCGGCAGCATAAAGAGCCGAATACTCCCCCAGAGAATGCCCGGCAGCGAGAATCGGTGTAATGGCATCCTTCAAAACTGCCAGAACTGCCATTGAATGCACAAGAATGGCAGGTTGAGTATACCGTGTCTGACGGAGCTCTTCCTCCGGTCCTTCAAATGATATCCTCCTGATAGGAATCTCAAGTACCTCTTCAGCCCGTTCGTATACCACCCGCGCCGCCGCAAAATTATTATAAAGATCCTTGCCCATGCCGACATACTGCGACCCCTGACCGGGGAATAAAAACCCCACATGATTATTCATCATTGCCTCCTTTTGAACATTACTCTGGGATAATAAAAGTTATTTTCTCTCAGTCAAGCTGACCTCAACGATTTTATCGTCAACAGTGTCAGATAATATGAATTTCTATCCGGGAATGTTTTGGTTGAGTGCCGGGAATAAACCGGGGCACAACCTTTAACCCATCGGAAGGGAAAACTACTCTTCGCCGAATTTCGGTTTCTAATACCCGGCAGCGATCGGCGGAAAGCTGTTCCTTCTCACTGTAAACATAAACTACAGTTTCCTTTCTAAACCGTTCCTTAATCAGATTGGCAACTTCATCCAGGCGGGCGTTCGCATCGGAAGTAAATTCTGCGCCATTGGGAATGAAAAGCATATCGGCAGCAATGGAAACAATCCACTCGTTTTTCTCCTGCCACACGACCGCATTTATCTTCTGTGGCTCACAACTAATGCGCGTCTGATTACCATGCGCATCATAGGCACTGAAGGTAAAACTGTAGACATCTCCGGTTGCTATTGGCTCACCTGCATCATTCCTTCCGTCCCAAATAATTACTGCCGGAGGTATCCCCTTTCCCTGAACCCGACGTACTCTCTCCCCCAGTGAATTGGCGATTTCCAGTTCCCATGATGCTACGCGTTTTTCAAATTTGGGCAGGAAAACCAGAATGTCACCCTGAACCAGTGTCCTTTCTACAGGCACACGGAGAAAGGACGATTTAATGAAATGCTGAGGAATGGTAAGCGAATCAATTGCCTGCAACAGCCCGTCGTCAAATATATAGCTCCCCGGCGCCAGCAGGTCATTAAGCGGCGCCCACGGATCAAGCTGTGGAGGAAAAAACAGTTTCTGATCGCTTATTTTCATTTCCGCTTCGCCGGTGATGAGTTCCTCTCCTAATGCATGTTCAGCAGGTGGTTTCTGCTGCGAACTGTCCGGACTTTGCGCAAAAAGCAACAATACAAATACCAGATTCATATATTATTAAGACAGCTGGAAAACAAAAGTAATGTCTCCCCACTGCTCTTCTGCCTTGACGCCTGTTCCAAGAGGTGCAAATTCCCAGCAGCGCACCGCATCTACCACTACCTGATCAAGCTCGGGATAACCGGAACTGGAGAGTACTTGAGGGATCCCCTTAACCTGTCCATTGGGCAGAACCCAGATACGCACGGTCACCGTCCCGCTGATATGCTGATCGAGCGCCCATTTCGGATACTTGGGTTTCACTTTCTTGATAATCTCCCGTTGCGAAATCGGACCCGCGATCTGAAAACTCGTCCCGCGCGACACCGGAACCTGAACGGTGGACTGAACCTGCTCAGGTGGTGGCGGCAGGGCACTGCGTGCCCTTGCAGCCACCGGACGGTGTTCAATACTCAGCTGCGGTTGCGGCTGTTGAGGAACCCCTGGTATCCCTCTCAGCCCCATACCGGCCCCGCTGCCACTGCCGCTACCGCGGGAAAGCGAAATGGGTGCCTGAGCCAGGATCTCTTCGGTAGTCTGAGCAGCTCCCTTTCCCCCGATTCTAATCACATCCATCTCACCATCGCGCGCGAGTTCATAACGGTCCAGCTCAATCCGTGCCTGCGATTCCGACCGCTCCAGTGTTGAACTTAAATCCAGCGGTGCCACCTCCTCAGATGCTACGCCCGTACCATAGGTGGGGACTGCGACGTCCCCGGCATCTTGTCCTCCGCCACCGGCAGGTAACGGATTCTGACTGAGCACCCTGGCGACTTCCGGCCGGTAGGTTACATCCATAAAAGTCACCTCCTGCAAATCCCACTCCGCCTCCCCGGAAGTACGATAGCGGGAAAGCAGCAACAGCAGAGAAATATGGACTATCGTCGATATTACAAGCGCAATCTCAAAAGCACGTAAAGACCGTTCCCGATCCATCATTTATCCACCCTGATTGATCTTTTTTGTTGCACAGGCAATCCGCAAAGCGCCTGCCTGCCGGGCGCAGGCAAGTATATCCAGCACCGATGAATGGAGACACTGCTTATCTGCCCGGATAACGACCAGAATATAGGGGTCACGGGCAATTTCACTGGCGATACCATCCTTGAGTTCCTCAAGGTCGGCAACCGGTTGATCATTGAGAAACAACTGCCCCTGAGCAGTCAGGGTTATCGTCACATCATTTTCAGTCTTGCGTTCCGCAGTGTGAGTCTGAGGAACATCCACCGGCGTCGAATTATGAGTCAACACCATTGGTGCAACTACCATCATTACCAGCACCAGGATCAGACCGACACATGCCATTGGAAGAATGTCAATATTAGGTGCTTCCTTCATCTTACCCTCCTCGTCCGCAGCAATGCAAGATCAGCAGCCCCGGCCTGCTTGGCTAAATCCAAGATCCGCATCACCTGTTCATACCTCACTCCCTCTTCTGCTGCCACAACCACCCGGCGTTCCACACTCCGTTGCAGCAATTTGGGCAAAAGTTCACTCAGGTTGTCAAAACTCACCTGGGCTTCGTTCAACAGAATCTTGCCTTCTTTTGTAATGTAGATATTTGCCTTGATATCCGACCCCGGCTCATTGGCACCAGCCCTGGCTGCGCTTGGAGCAGAAACAAAAATTCCCGACTCAAAAAACAGTGGCATTGAAACCATGAAGGCAATTACCAGGGACAGTGCAACATCAACCAGCGAATTCAGAATCAATCCGCTGGGGCGGGGACGCTCAAGGCTTCTCCGGCGCATACTCAGAACTTCCAAGCTTTATCCTCGGCAGCTGACGGCTGAGACTGGGGCAAAACGACCTGAGATGGTGCATTTGCCTCTGGTGGAACTCCCGGACCACCTTGCAGCTTGTAGCGCTGAAGCATCACTACGAGCCGTTCCGCAGTGCTTTCAAGGGACATAGCCAGATCCGCCGCTTTTTTGGAAAAGTAATTGTAAAAAAACAGCACCGGAATTCCGATTAGTAGGCCGAACGCTGTGGTCAACAATGCCTCTGCGATACCCTTGGACACGACTGCCGGACCGCCAGAACCGGTTGCTGCTATATTACTGAAGGCACCAATCAGACCGGTAACCGTTCCCAGCAATCCCAGAAGCGTAGCTGCATTTGCCAGCGTCCCCATACCCCCAAGCAGTCGCTCGTATTTTATCCTTTCTTCCAGAATCAGACTGTAAAGCAAATCAGAAAGTTCGTCAGCATTCAAAGTGAGGTTGTCCAGCGCAACGGCAAATAGTCTGCCAAGCGGATTTTTCAGATTCCGGCTCCAGTTCAGGGCAGCCTCAACACCTGACCGCCCCAGTATCTGCCGGAGTTCTAGCAAACCTTTTGCCGTATTAAATCGATTTCTGGTAAAATACCAGAACCGTTCGATTATCAGTGCCAGTGCTACAATCGATGCCAGAAGTAAAATCACCATTACCGCACTGCTTCTGAAAATTGAAATCAGACTCTGTCCCATGATCATGGTTGTCTTCCTCCTGTCTGCCTGTTAAAATGATTACCACTCATCACTGTTCCCCCCTTTCGGGCTGCGACATTTCTCCACTCTGCTCCCCGGCACCCAGCCGCTGGCGGCAAATCTCCGCATTCTTCCGGGCGCTCTCAGCATACTCGGAATCTGCAGCAGATCGGGTGATTTCCTCAAATGCTGCCAGTGCCTGTTTGTATTCGCCGGCGTTGAAATAGGCAATGCCGAGATTAAAAAGTGCACCCCAGCGCTGGTCATGCTCCGGAAAATAATCAAGAAACTTCCGGTATGCCTGTGCCGCCTCCTTCCAGCGCTTGGATTGTGCATAGGCCTCTGCGGTTAGCAGCTGGGCATCAGCAGCAACCGCGGAATTGGGAAAATTAACCACGGTCTTCTGAAGCTCAACGATCGCTTCCTCATATTTCCCCTGTTCGTACATTTCCCGTCCCCGGTTATACTGAGCCTCTGCTGCCATCTCCGACTGCGGGAATCTCCGGATAAACTCATTCATTACGCTGGAATCCTCCTGACCCGCGAGATAATAACTCATTTCCAGACTCCTGCGCACACCCGGTGCCTGCTGATCTGACGGATAAAGATCGAGGAATTTCTGATATTCCCGGATGGCATCGTGATACTGACGGCGGTTATAATAACACTGAGCGATCAATGCCTGTGAAGCTGGCGCAAAGTCCGAAAACGGATAACGCTGGATCACAAAATTAAACGCTGCGAGTGCCTTGTCATATTCAAGCGCCTTGAAATAGGTGTCCCCGGCACGAAACGCCGCCTCAGCCACCTTGGGATTATTCTCGGGAAATTTATTCATCAGATTGGTCCAGGCATCAACCGCCTGTCCGTAATATTTCAGCAGGTAATAGCAGTAGCCGGAATAGAAGTACCCCGGAACAGCTGCCAGCGGATTCTCAGGAAATGTATTGATCAGCGCCTCAAACACATCAAGTGCTTTAAGATACTCCTTCTGATTGAAAAGACAGTAACCGTACCCAAGATAGGCACTGATGGTAAACAGGGTATCGGTCAACCGGGCATTCAATACCCCCTTGAAACCTTCAATCGCCTCATCCAGCCTCCCTAAATGATACAGTGCATATGCTCGTCCGAGCCGGGCGTAGGGTGCAACATCTCCTCCCTGCTGATGATTATAAGCTGCTTGATAAAACCTGTCTGCCTCACTATATTTTTCAGTATAATAAAAGGCCTCTGCCAGATTGAACAGTGTCTGGGCCCGCCACCCGGAAGTTTCATCAGGGAAATCGGCAAGATACTTTGTTCCCAGTGCCAGACTCTGCTCAAAATGCCGGCCGGAATTCAATGCCAGTAACAGCATTGCCGCTGCAGGTTCCCTCAGCCCGGTACCGCCATAATTTGCCAGTATCACCTCAAACTGCTGAGCAGCGTTGTCGTAATCGCCAATCTGATATGAGATAACACCCGAAAGATAATTGCCCACTCCCGCCAGTTCTCCAGTTGTGAACATCCGGGCAAGCTGTGCAGTAGTCAGCATCGTCTGAGCGGTATCTGAAGCTGCCAGCATCGCCTCTGCCAGCTGAAGATGGGCATAGCTTGAGACCTTTGTCCGTGGATAGTTGGCTCGCACGCGCTGGAAACGTCCCACTGCTTCCTTTGCCTGTCCCAGTGCCAGCTGGCAGTAGCCGACAAAATAATTGCTGTGCGCTGCCAGAAAATTGTTGCTGGAACGGGTCAGCGGCAGGAGATAGTTGATTGCTGCCGCATACTCATTCTGGGCGATCAGGGCGCATCCTAAAAAATACTGCGCAAAATCGGCTATCGGCGAATTGGAGAACTGCTCAAGAAAAAATTGAAATTTTGCCCGCGCCCCGTCGTAATCACGGTTGAGAAACAGCGCCAGCCCGGCATTAAAGTGTGCCATCTCAGCAAGACTGGTGTTGGGTAACCTGTCTGTGATCTCTTTGAATTTCAACAATGCGGCCAGCGGCCTTCCCAGTCGCGCATATGTCTTGCCGAGGTAAAATTTTGCCTCCGGCATTTCCAGGCCGGACAGATTTTTCTCCGCCTGTTCGTAGGCACCCTGAAAGTAATAAAGCACTCCCAGCGCATAACTGGTACGCGGGTCATTGGCGTATCCCGGTTCCTTGGCCAGTTTTTCCAACAGCAGCTGTGCCTGCCGGTAATTACCTAGCATCAGATACGAAACGGCAGCACCAAACATCGCCTCGGGTTTAATGTAAGAAAACCGTGAACGCTCGAGGAGCCCGAGAAACTCCCTCAGAGCATTGTTGAACCTGCCCTGATTAAAAAAGGCCTCCGCAAGTGTGTACCGCAATTCGTCACCATATTCACTGTTGCCGTAATCATTCACCAGCCCGGTTAATTTCTGAACCGCAAGGTCAGTTCTCCCCTCCTCCAGAAACTGCTGGACCTGATTATATCGTTCTGCCAGCTGCCGGGTCTGCTGCGGTGTCAATGTTCCGGACAGCAAAATGACGATCGTTGTCCAAACCATCATTGCCCTGGTGTAATCTCCACCTTACCCTGAGGACCACGGGTCTGGACTGTAGTAAGGAATCCGCTGAAACTGAGAGATGAATTACGCTGATCGACAATTACAATGTCGTAATAGTAACGGCCATCAGCCACCAGCCGTCCCGCATCATCCAGTCCATCCCAGAGCAGTCTTGGCGGTGGTGCATCCCAGCCGCTATAACTGCGGATCACTTCCCCAAACGAATTTTTAATCAGAACCTGCCAGCGCTTTACCGGCTGCCGGGAAATTGAGTGAACATCCATCCACAGAACATTGTTCTTGTCGCCCGGCGTGGGAGCAAACAGTTTCGGTTGAGCATCAATCCAGACCCGGAAACCGCCAAAATTAACAAACAGCCCGAATTTATGGGTCGGCGCCAGCCGGAATGAAGATTGATGGTGCAGGAGAAATGCGTAATCAACCCCGAGTGTCATTCTGCCCCACGATTGATGCACGCCGAGTCCAAGACTGATTTCATTGGCGTCATAACCTACCCGGTGCACCAGCACCCCGGGAATCAGTTGAAATTCAACCCCTCCATGAGGCTGCAGTTGCACCTGCCATCGGCGTGTAGGATTACCGGCTGAATCCACCGCCCGGATCAGCGGTGAGACTGCATCCACCGTAATAATTGCCCGGCCATTTAATAACCTGACTGCTGCTCCGGCACGAACTGTTCTGGGATATCGGTCAGATAGAGTATAGAGAGTAAGTACCGGTTCCACCAGATTCTGCACTGTCAGTCCGAAACTGAACGGGCCCAGTTTTCTTATGACAATTCCCGCATCCATGCCGATTCCCGCATCAATATACTGAGCGAGATTTTTAGTAATCAGTTTCAGAGTACCCCCGATACTCCAGAAATCAGACGGACCGTAGGCATAGGCAACCTGATAGGCATTTTCTGCAAAGATTGTCGGCAGATACTGCCAGTTCTCCGGCGTGCGCGAATCCAGCCCTTCGGCACCGAAGTTCAGAATTCCGATTCCGAAACTTCCCCACTCTCTTGTCGGCAGGACATAGGCAATATATTCCATTCGCGCTCCGTAGAGCTGGGAATGAGCAGCCAAGACCTCATGGGCGTTCAGCTGAAACAGCCCGGCAGGATTGAAATAAATCGCCTGGGCATCATCAGCTACCGCAGTAAAAGCCTTCCCCATTCCCAGACTTCTTGGTGCCGCACCGTAATTCAGAAATGCGCCGGGAAGTCCACCTTCGGCAAAAAGAAGCGCGGGCAAGAAAAGAGTCAGTAATTTCTTCACCATACAACTCCCAGCCGGTAAGTTGATTTAAATATGGTGCCGGTATGGAGCTGTCCGATGATCTGAACGGTATAGATACCGGATGCCACACGCCTGCCCGCACTGTTCCGTCCATTCCAGACGATGCAGTTGATACCGGCTTGCGCACCGGCTTCTCCTGCGGGAATTAGCCGGGAAAAAACTTCATTTCCGAACGGATCATAAATCCGGAAGTCAATCGGACTGCTCCGGTTAAGATAATAATAAATCTCCACCGCATCACGATTAAAACCGAATGGATTGGGGAAAGCTACAATTTTACCGGACAAAATGGCACTGTCCGGTATATTAACATAGATGGGAAGCAGTGAATCGGCTGTCCCGCTGCTGATTTGAATCGTATCAGATTCTCCGAATCGCGCGCGGGTGCAGAGAAAGCGCCCTACAGCGATCCCGGCAGTATCGGTCAGCAGTGCATTCTCCAGCATCTCACCGTTTCCTCGCAGCACCATAAAACGGCATACCGACAATGGAACCGGTTGACCGTTGGCATCCCTGACCACCACCCGGATGTAAGCGGTCTCTCCAGCCAAAACGGTATCAGGAGCTGAAATTTCCAGCTGATTTCCTCTTGCCCTGATTTCCAGCCTTGTTCGATATGAAATATACTGGTTGTTGCGGTCAGCAGCCCAGATATCCTGATTGGTACCCGGATAGTAAAATTCGGCATAAAACACCGCGCTGTCCATGAGCACGGTCTCTGCGGGCTGAAATTCGGCGCCAAAATCAGAATGCAGAGAAACCGGCAGACCCGGGGAACTTACCCGGTTCCAGCACCGGTCGCAGGGCAGAACCTTGACTGAAAATGGCTCACGGACATACTGGGGAACGGGAATTCCTGATTTACCCGGAGTTTGCCACCCGGCACTTGCGGTATCTCCCGGCAGAGGTTCTTCCCCGGGAAGCAATACCAGCAGCTGGGCAAAAATGCCGGGCGTAATCAGAATTAATGACGAGCTATCGCTGCGAAAAGTTCGCCCTGATACCGGCAGGGCAAAAAGCTGATGCTGTCCCGCTTGGCGCAGTCTGCCCGTAAACTGACCTACACCGTTGCTGATCAAAGCATTTGATGGCAGTAATGCAAAACTGTCGGTGGCACGAAGCAGCACACTGTCACTGTGCGCATAAACCGGATTGCACCATGCGTCGGTGAGGTATACGCGGAAAATGAAGCTGTCACCGGCAGTCTGATTGTCCGGAATTCCCAGTTTGCCTTCCCGGGTTCCGGCGCTTAACTGCTGTCCGGGTAAAATAATCACGAACCTTGCCGGGGCACCGGGCGACACTGTGAACTGATTGCTGCTGCTTGTTACCCGGAGTGAATCATCGGTACAGAGTATCCGCAGACTCTCCGCCAGTGTGACCATTACCTTTCCCTGCCACACACCGTTCCGGAATGGTCCGATTACATTAGGATAAATGTAGGTTGCCCCCTTGCTGGTGGAAAGGAATGCGGGGCGATTGTAATTGTAAACCCCGCCAGACGGATCACGGGCAATGATTGTTACCGCAAGTGACTCACCGGCATACTGGGGACTGCTGATGGGCGTGAATTCAAATGAATTCAGCTGAGCTATGAGGAGCCAACCCAACGCCGCGCTCATCAGCACGGTAATATTATACGCAACTGTCATCTGTTTGTCAAATAAAACCTTCTTACTCTCTATGCCCCGGAAATACGGAACAAATTTATCTCAATTGACTGTGTTGACAGCAATCATGAAGACAAATACCCTCTCTTGTGTTAAAACCGGCTTATGGAATGAAACTGTCAGCGGTTCGCACCCTGCTACTCATCGCCGCCGGCTTTTTCACCGCAGAACATGTGAATATCTCCTTCTGGCTGGTTTTGACGCTTATTGTTCTGGGGTTAATCCTTATCCGCTCAACCCGGGGTATTTCCGTTTACCTGGTTCTGCTCTGCACCGCATATCTCTATCGCCACTCCGCACAACCACCGGCAGTTCCTCCAATGATCTACCAACTCCGCCAGTTTCAGGGGGTAGTAATTCAGGAACCGCTTGCCCATCCGGAAATCACCCTGAAACTCCTATCCCCACTATCAGGCAAAGTTGTGCTCCGGCTCCAGGACTCCATCTCCGGCCAGCGCTATGGAGATCTGCTTTCCATAAGTTCGCAGATCAGACCTCTCGACTATCCGCGCAATCCCGGACTGCCTGACTACAACCGGCAGCTGTTAAACCAGGGAATCATTGGCCGTGCCAGTGCCCGCCGCAGTCAGATCAGGCTCATCCGGCGGCACCTCGGCAATCCGGTGTTGAACGGAATTATCATCCCGGCTCGGCGTTACCTGGTCCGTGTTTTCCACCGGTATCTTCCCCAATGCGATATCAAACTCCTCCTCGGACTGCTGGTCGGCGAAAAGGGGGAACTGTCACCAGAGTTGAGCAGCGCACTTGCTGACACCGGACTCTGGCATCTGCTTGCCGTCTCCGGTCTGCATATCGGAGTAGTTGTCACAGCCATTTACCTGCTGCTTTCAGTACTGGGCATCCGGGGCTGGCTCCGATTCGCAATACTCACGCTGCTTACCCTGATTTACACCGGCATCGCCGGCTGGCAGCCCTCTGCGGTCCGGGCGGCAATCATGAGCTGGGCGTTATTTCTCAGTATTCCTCTCCAGCGTCGTCTGACATCATTAACCAGTCTCGCAGTGGCTGGGATCCTCATCCTGATTCTCAACCCCGATACCCTTTCCAGCGTCGGTACCCAGCTCTCGTTTACCGCTGCTGCTGCAATCATCACTATTACCCCGAAAATTCAGGACCGGCTGAGGCAAATCCCCACTCCTGCCAGAATCCGGAAATCCATTCTCTTACCACTTGCTGTGTCCATTGCCGCAACTGCTGGCACTCTTCCCCTCCTCGCCCGTTATTTTTACCGGTTTCAACCCCTTTCATTCCTTGCCACCCTGCTCATCCTGCCACTGATAACCATGATCATTCCACTTGCACTCCTTGTTTCTTTCTCCAGTCTGCTCAGCCCGGTAATTGCCGGCACCCTTGCCCAGACACTGCACCTCCTGCTCCTGCTTACCCGCACCCTCATCACCGTCCTGGGAAAACTGCTGTGCCCGACAGTCGTATTTACGGGCAGAATTCCGGCACCGGCGGTGTGGTATTATTACGGACTTTTGCTTTTGATTCTGAACTGGCATCATAACCGGGCTCGCACCCTGTTCCGGATCGCCGGCCTGCTCGGGCTTGTCCTGTTGGTTACAGGTTATGCAATTCATAAACCCCGGACAGCGATCACCTTTCTCGATACCGGAGCCGGCGATGCGGTCCTGCTGGAAGACACCCTGGGAAGAAAACTGCTGATTGACGCCGGCATTGATCGGACTGATGTGCTCAGTGACTATCTGCTCAGCCGTAACATCCGGCACCTGGATGCTGCGATTGTCACCCACCCTGACCGGGACCATTACGGCGGTCTGCTCCGGCTTGATCCGGCAATCAGTATTGGCCATCTGTTTATTCCTGTGCTCAGTGGTGATACCGGATACCAGCGCCTGCTCCAATACCTGCAGGCACGGGGCACAGTGATCAAAACTGCCGGCGCTGGTGCTGAGCTTCAGGGCTTCGGATTTCAGATTCATTTTCTCGCTCCGGACCGGCTCACCTGCTGGCTCTACAGCCGGAAACTGGCTGCCACAAATCAGGTTTCCATTGTTAACCTGATCAGTTATTCAGGCACAAACCTGCTTTTTACCGGCGACTGCGAATCCGCCTCGCTGCTTAAGCAGACTGCCGGTTCAGCCCGGATTCACATTCTGAAATCCCCCCACCACGGCAGCCGGAGGGGTAATCCGCCGGAACTGTTTGCGTCACTCCAACCCGATTATGTGATTGTTATGGGAAGATATCCAACCCCGGCACGCATCGAATCCATTCTGCCGGCAAAAAGGATCACTTACCTTAACACCCGCCGTGATGGCGGGATCATCCTCCGATTCCCCGGTGGTAAACCGCAATTCAGACGGAACTAACTTCTGGGAGTACTGCCGGGCACAAATTTCACTCCAAGCGAAACCCGCTGCGCATCACCGAGGAGTCCGTAGGAGAGATAGACCGCATCCACCGTAAGGAGCAGACCCGGGCTGAAAACGGTCTCGTATCCGGTGCCGAACGAAAAACCGGACCAGCCACCGAGTTTTCCGCCGGACTGATACCCACCCCGCAGAAACAGCCGGCTGTTCTGACTACTGCCCAGCAGTTTCAGATCCAGCTTCAGCTCCGCACCCGCCCCGATGGTCGGTCCGTAATCCGGATAGAGCGAAACATCGCCTGCCAGCAGCAGATAATTATTCTGAAAGGGCAGTTTGAACGACACGCCACTGCGCAGGTTAACCGGCGGAAACTCCCAGTAACTGATGAACCGCCGGGGGGGACCCAGGTGAAGCAGGCTGGCACCGACCTTTACATATTTTACCGGCTGATAAAGGACACCGGCATCAAATGATAACGCCCAGGCGGCAAATGAGTCAATCCGGCTGTAAACAAACTTGCCCGCACCGCCGACCGCCAGTTTGCGAAACGGCTGCACTGCAAATCCGGGTCCGGCAATCAGGTCGTTCAGCACAAAACTGCCCAGCTCCTGTCCCAGCTCATCCCGGCGGATGTCACTGGCGCTGAGAAAACCGCCTGCCAGACCGGCGCCGAAACGGCGGGCAAATGGCACTGCGAGTCCGCCGGTCAGATAAGACACTCCCTGCAGCATCTGGCAGGCGGTGACCCCCAGTTCGCAGGGGCAGTCCAGTGCCAGACCGGCAGGATTATAGAACAGGGCATTAACATCATCCGCGACCCCGGTAAATGCCTGCCCGAGTGCCACCGGTCTTGATCCAACCCCGATTTTCATAAAGGTAAACCCGGTTGCTGACGGTCCAAAGCCGGCACTATAACCCCACAGAACTGCTCCCAGAACCAGCATCATTATGCGGGTCATTTTTAAAATATTATTATATCCAGTCTGAATTTCAATTATGTTGCACGGGCAAAAATATCAATTATTATTTTTCCCATGTCTCCCTATCGCCCCCTCCTGGAAAGGGCACCGGAATCGGCAGGAGGAAAGAGGAAAAGCCACTGGCTTCTGGTGATACCGGTAATGATTGCTGTCTGTTTAGTAATTATTTTTATTCTCCGGACGCGGAAATCACCGCCCCTGCCAGCCGGAGATCAACCGGACTCCTGTATCACCACCCGCAGTTTTGCAATTCAGTCCGGTGAAATTCTGCCTTTTGTGTTCAACCGTGCCGGTGTGCCGGCAGCGATCACGGACCGGGCGATTGCCGCCCTGCGCGACTTCGGCTTCAATTTCAAAACCCTTCACCCCGGCGACAGCCTGATTCTCCTCTATCGTGCCGAGACACTGTTCCAGATTCGCTACTGGCGTAATTACGACTCCATCTTCAAAATCTCAATTGACTCCACACCGTTTCAGGTATCTCTGATCAGCGAAGACATCCGGCTTCTGCCCATACTGATCACCGGCACAATCAGAAATTCGCTCTATCAGTCGCTCATTGACCAGGGGGAAAAAATCAGCCTCATTGCCGCCTTTACCGAAATCTTTGACTGGGAGATTGACTTTTTCTCCGAACCTCAGCCCGGAGATTCGTTCTTTATCCTGGTGGAGAAAAAGTTCGTGGATTCGCTCCTCGTGGGCTATGCCCCGATCATCGCTGCCCGCTATAAGGGCATGACCGGTGATTTTTATGCGTTCCGGTTCACCGATCCGGAGGGCAACACCGAATATTACAATCTCGAAGGCCAGTCTCTGCGCAAAATCTTTCTCAAATCACCCCTCCGCTTCTCCCGGATCACCTCGTTTTTCGGCCGAAGGTTCCATCCCATCCGCCGCATCCCGGCACGGCATCAGGGAATTGACTATGCTGCTCCCACCGGCACTCCGGTGGCATGTGTAGCTGATGGCCGGATTGTCTCTGCCGGCTGGTCCGGCGGCTATGGCCGACTGGTGATTGTCGGGCATCGTGATGGGTATGAAACCCGGTACGGACACCTCAGCGGTTTTGCCCGGGGCATCAGAACCAAAGCCCCGGTTTCCCAGGGACAGATCATCGGTTATGTCGGCTCAACCGGAATGTCTACCGGACCCCATCTCCATTACGAGGTGCGCAAATACGGCTCGCCGGTAAATCCGCTCCGGCTCAATCCTCCACGGGTCTCCGCAGTAAAACTGGCTTACCTCCCGCTTTTCCGGGCTCAACGGGACAGCCTGCTCCGGATTATTTCCGGACAAGCGCCGCTGCCAGTACCAGTCCCATGACCGCACCTGCACCTGCCTCCAGCAACCTGCCTGCTGCCGCCGAAATTGTGGCACCGGTGGTCATTACATCATCAACGAGAATCAGCCTTTCGCCCTGAAACCTGACCCCCGGTTTTACGGCAAACGCATCTTCCACATTCCTTTTCCGGGCAGTCTCATCCTTCATTTCAATCTGACTCCGGGTATTTTTTCTCCGGACGAGCGGATCAAGCAGCGTCACTCCGGTAACCGCCGCAACCTCCTGTGCCAGAAGATAAGCCTGATTATACCCCCGTTCCCGCAATCGTGCGGGATGCAGCGGCACAGCGCAGACACCATCTGCCCGGCTTAATTCACTGTCCTGACGCACCAGCAGTGCCAGCGCTCCCCCCAGAACGGGCACCAGTCCGGTTTTACCCTCATATTTAAGCCTCTGAATCAGACTGGAAAATGGTGGCTGATAAGGCCCCACCGCGCGAACCCGGCTGAGAAAGAACTCCTGCCCGCACAAACCGCATATCGGCTCATCCGGCAGACAGGGCCGGCCGCAGCGCTGACACACCCCCAGTTCACTGGTAAAAAGGAGGAGCCGGCAGGAATCGCAGATCAGCCCGGACTCGATCTCCTCATCACAGCCGCAACAGACCGGCGGGAAGACAAAATCTGAGAGTGCCTGCAGGAAGAACTTCAGCCGGCTCAGAATCGAGCCGTCAAGACTCATCTTCTGCGGGATAAGACGACTATCAGCCCCAGCCCCAGCAGACTGAGACCCAATGCCACCGCCTGATTACCCCAGAAATTGGCAGCATCCTCATAATACCGGACAAAATCAATCCCGAACCGGAAGAGTGAATAAAGCAGCAGAATTATGCCGAAGAGCACACCGGGCTTCAGTTTTCTCCGTTCCAGCAGAAGTGCAACACCAAAAAGCACAAATCCGGCTAACGATGAGTAGAGCTGGGTTGGATGAATTGTCTGATTGGGAAACTGGGCACCGGCTGCCGAACCGGCAGGAAAAACCATTCCCAGCGGACAGGCGGTCGGCTTGCCAAAACAGCAGCCGTTAAGAAAACAGCCGATTCTGGTAAACCCTTCCCCCAGCACCAGCGCCGGTGCCACCGCATCGAGCATTTTCAGCAGAGGCAGACGATTCAGCCCGACAAAGACCAGCCCGGCGATGAATGCACCTAAAAACCCGCCATAAAACATCAGTCCGGAAAGACCGGGCGGGTTGCCCCAGAACCGGATTATCCCCACCAGGTCATTCCGGAACTCGTCCCAGTGAAAGGCGACATAAAACAGTCTTGAGCCCAGAACAACTGCCAGCAGAACCCAGAGCGCCAGATCGGTAATCTTCTTCGGCTCCACCCCGAACCGCTGTGCCCGGCGTTCAACAATCATGATCCCCAGCACAAACGAGATAAAAAGCATTACTCCATAGGAGTAGAGCTGAAAATTGCCGATTCTGATCAGTACCGGGAGCATCAGGCTATTCTATCTCCTGACATCAGACAGTCAAGCAGGAAATCAGAACCCCGCTCCGGGGAAGGGAGCAGGTGTAAAGGTCAGGGCAAAAACCGTCAGCGCCACCAGCGCCAGAATGATATCGGTCCGGTTGAGCGGTGTAATATTATCAAGCGGTGGTGGATGTTTCAGCCCTAAAATTGTCGCCAGAAACGCCCAGAAGGGCCAGCCAAGCCAGAAGATCCCGAGCAGTAGCAGCGCACCGACTATAATAAGGGAAAACAGCCGGTAGCGCCGGCCTAAAATTGCATAGGCGATGTGTCCACCATCCAGCTGTCCGACCGGCAGCAGATTGAGTGCGGTCACAAACATGCCGAGCCAGCCGGCAAAGGCGAGCGGATGGAGAACCACATCAAAGCCCGGTCCGGGCAGACGGTGAAACAGCCGGGAAATCAGCTCGAATATCAGCGGTGAGCCCAGACGGAGCAGCGGGGCATTCTCCGGGACCGGCTGGACCCGGGACAGTGCCAGCCCGACTACTGAAACCGGAATTGCCACCAGAAACCCGGTCAGCGGTCCTGCAACCCCGACCCGCACCAGTGCACTGCGCGAAGGCACGGGCGAACGGATCCGGATAAAGGCACCCATTGTGCCGGTCATCGGATGCGGCACCGGCAGAAAATAGGGTGGCGTGGCATCAACCCCATAAGCCCGGGCGGTCAGATAATGTGCCAGTTCATGACTGCCTAAAATCAGAATGATTCCCAAGGAAAAGGGAATGCCGCTTAAAAGATTCTGCGGACCGGCAAAGGGATTTTTACCCGCATGCAGGGCGCCCACAATCAGAGTTGTAAATATGGTCAGAACCAGCAGGAGAATATTAACCCACAGCCGGACGGGCCGGTTTTTGGGCAGATAGCCGTAACTGACGACATGTCCATCACCCTCCTTCTCAAAAAATGCCACCGCACCGTTGCGCGCAAATACCTGCTTCAGATTCTCAATATTCTCGTTAACCGGTTCAAAAATTCTGCCCCGGATTCTGTTCCCCTGAATCGACTCAATCGCCATGAACCGGCTCAGAGCGTAAAAGTCCACCGGTCCCTCATTCACATTTTGATCCATATCCATATATCCGACCCTTCCTGAGTGCTAACAGATTCTGGGCAGTTGCTCACCTTCCAGCATCAGCAGCCGGCGGAGTGAACCCAGACGGGTCTTTAGCCAGACTCCGGCAGGAACTTTTGCCACCTCACCGATAACCCGGGCATCTCTTCCTTCAGGAAAACTGCGCATCACCTTCAGAATCGCCTCTGCCTGCTGCCGGGCGGAGATGATCACCACCTTGCCCTCGTTTGCCATATAAAGCGGATCCAGCCCCAGAAGCTCCGCCACCCCCCTGACCGCCCTTGACACCGGCACCGCCTGCTCATCCACGATCAAGCCGAGCCCGCACATTTCCGCAAACTCATTCAGGGTGGTTGCCAGCCCGCCCCGGGTCGGATCACGCATCACCCTGACCCCGCCACATTCCAGCACCGCCATAATCAGCCGGTTCAGAGGCGCGCAGTCGCTCTTCAAATCCGCCTTCAACCGGTAAGTTCCCCTTGCCAGCGCTACCGCCGCCTCGTGACTGCCGACCTCACCATTAATCAGAATCACATCCCCGGGCCTGATCCGCTCCACACCCAGTTCTACCCCTAACCTCCTGCCCACACCAGAAGCATTGATATAAACACCCTCACTTTCGCCCTGCCTCACATCGCGCTCAATTACCTTTGTATCACCGGTAACAATTGTAACCCCCGCTTTCTTAGCTGTTTGCGAGATTGATTTACAAATTTTCTCAACTGTCGCCATCCGGACGCCTTCTCTCAGAATAAAGCCGAGCGCAATAAACTCCGGTTGTGCTCCACATACCGCCAGGTCATTCACCGTGCCTGCAACCGCCAGTTTTCCGATATCTCCGCCCGGGAAAAAAAGCGGTTGCACTACATATGAGTCGGTGGTAAAACAGATCTGATTACTGTGCAGTCTGACCGCCGCCGCATCCTCCAGCCGGTTCAGCACCGGATTGCCGAAATACTTCAGAAACAGCTCCCGAATCAGCCGGTGCATCTTTCTGCCGCCTGCCCCGTGTGCCAGTACGATCTGCTCCGTGTCTTCCCTATCCGGAAATGCTCCGGGATAGACCCCAATCTTCCCTGATGCTCCTTTTTTACCTTTCATAGCGGTAGTAGGCAGCACATGCCCCTTCTGAAGAAACCATGCACGGACCCATGGGTGCCTCCGGCGTGCACACCCGGCAAAAAAGCGGACATTCTGACGGTGTAATCAGTCCCAGGAGCACCTCGCCACACCGGCAGCCGGATGCCGGCCTGCTCGACCGGGCTGAACGGAGTCCGAACCGGAGCCGGGCATCAAAATTCTGCCAATCGGGCTTCAGCCTCAATCCCGAATTTCTGATCCTTCCGATCCCCCGCCACTCGGCATCAGCAACTTCAAAAATACCGCTCATCAGCTGCTGGGCGACCCGGTTTCCCTCGGGTCTGACACTCCGCCGGTACTGAATTGCCAGACCGGGACCGCGTTCCATCTGTTCCAGCAGCAGAAGAATTCCCTCAAGAATATCTGCCGGCTCAAAACCGGTAATACAGCACGGCAGACCGAATCGCTGCACCAGAAACTCATAAGGCTTTGCGCCGATTACGGTAGATACATGACCCGGAAGGATGAAGCCGTCAATCTTCATCTTTTTGGCTGAGGCGATAAACTCCAGCGCGGGGGGAATCAGCTTGAACATTGTCAGAACCGAAAAATTTCTCACCCCGCGCTCCGCTGCCGCCAGCACCGTTGCCGCTACAGTGGGAGCGGTCGTTTCAAACCCCACCCCCAGGAATACAAACTCCTTTTCCGGCTCTGCCATTGCCATCTTTAACCCGTCCTGAGGTGAATAAACCACGCGTATGTCCGCACCCTCTGCCTTCGCCTCGGCCAGCGAGCCATGCGACCCCGGTACCCGGATCATATCGCCAAATGTAACCACTACCAGTCCCGGGCGTTCTGCCAGCCTGCGCGCGGTATCAATTTCAGCATCCGTGGTCACACACACCGGACAGCCCGGACCGGAGAGCAGTTTCAGCCGGGGATCAACCGCCCGCCGGATGCCGGAGGCGGAAATTGCCATCGTATGGGTTCCGCACACCTCCATCAGCCTGATCTCACCCCGCTCCTGACATAATCCTTTCACCCGTTCATTGACCAGCATCAAAAGCTTTTGTTCACTGCCTGAAGGTGCCCGCTTCACCACCCGTATTATAAACAACACCGGACCGCAATCAAAACTGGCGTGCGACGGGCAGACCCCGCACGGTTGTGACAGAAAGTCCGGTTTGCCGCTGCGTTTGCAGGTAGATGAGGCAGATTCCATAAATGATATTTTTACAAACAGTTGTGTACGAGAGTCTGACCGGAGGAAAGTCAAGGGGGGGCTAGCCCCGGGCTCCCCCGACCGCAGTCCTTGTGCCGGAGTGAAAACCAGCCGGGCAGGCACTGGACGCGCTCACCCTCCCCGGCGTTACAGTCAGCAAACCCCGACCTGATCACCTGGCCCGCAGGGACACAGCCCTCCTCCCCCTCCTCATTCCGGATTCCCCGCCGTCTCACCGCTCAATGGTTATCAATGTCATCCTCCCAACTCCAGCCATCCTTGACCCGATGCCTGAGGAGAATATATTGAAGAAAGAACAGGAGGCGGAATGGAGTTCAGATATCTGCTTGTGGAGGAAAAACCGCCGGTGTGCTGGGTCAGGTTCAACCGGCCGCCGGTGAATGCACTCAACACCGGAATGGTACTGGAGATCGAACGGCTGTTCGACGAACTGGGGACAAAACCGGAAATTACTGTTGTCATCCTGACCGGTCAGGGCAAGGCGTTCATTGCCGGTGCCGATATCGCCGAAATGTCCAGCTTCTCAGCGCTGGCAGCACGGCAGTTTGCCCAGCAGGGCCACCGCTGTCTTGACAAGATCGCCGGGATTGAAAAGGTGGTGATTGCGGCGATTAACGGCTTTGCCCTGGGCGGCGGTTGCGAACTGGCGCTTGCCTGTGATCTGCGGATCATGGCAGAAGGGGCAAAGATCGGTCAGCCGGAGGTGAATCTGGGACTGATTCCCGGTTTTGGTGGCACCCAGCGGCTGGCGCGCCTGGTCGGTCCCGGAATCGCCAAGGAGATGATCTTTACCGGTGAGCCGGTAGATGCAGCTGAAGCCTGGCGGATCGGTCTGGTGAACCGCGTGGTGAAACCGGAGGAGCTGCTATCAGTGACAGGGGAAATTGCGGAGCGGATTGCCAGCCGGGGCCCGGCAGCAGTCCGGCTCGCCAAAGCCTGTATCAATCACGGGCTGGATACTGATCTCCAGACCGGCTGTGCATTTGAGATTGAAGCGTTCGGGGTATGCTTTGCCAGCGGTGAGCCGGCAGAGGGCACCCGGGCATTTCTGGAGAAACGGAATCCGGACTGGAAAAAAGGAAAGGAGTGAACTTATGACCATTGGTCTGGCAAAGGACACATATATCATTGGTGCTGCCCGGACTCCGATCGGCAGGTTTCTGGGCGGACTGGCAGGTCTGCGCGCACCGGAGCTGGGTGCGGTTGCAATCCGGGCGGCGATTGAACGTTCCGGGGTAAAGCCGGCAGAAATCGACGGCGTGATTATGGGTAATGTGTGTCCCGCCGGAATCGGCCAGGCACCGGCCCGTCAGGCAGCGGTGATCGGCGGTGTGCCAGTGGAGGTACCGGCGCTGACGGTAAACAAGGTCTGCGGGTCAGGCATGATTGCGGTGGCACTCGCCTGTCAGCAGATCAAATCCGGTGATGCCCGGGTGGTGGTTGCCGGCGGTCAGGAATCAATGTCCAATGTGCCCTATTATCTGAAAACCCTGCGTCAGGGGAACAAGATGGGTCACACCCAGCTTCAGGACGGCATGATTTATGACGGAATCTGGGACTATTTCGGTGATGTCCATATGGGCGAACTGGCAGACTTCACCGCCAGAAACTCAAATATCTCCCGGGAGGCACAGGACCGCTGGGCACTCCGCTCCCACATGAATGCGGTGGCGGCAATCAGGGAAGGCAGGTTCAAGGCTGAAATCATTCCGGTCTCAATCCCGCAGAAAAAGGGGGAACCGGTAGTAATTGACACCGACGAAGGTCCCCGTGCCGATACCACGCTGGAAAGACTCGCCGGGCTGAAGCCGGTATTCAGCAAGGACGGCACGGTAACCGCAGGCAACGCCTCTTCAATCAATGACGGCGCCGCGGCGCTGGTGATCGCCAGCGGTGATTTCGTCAAGAACCGGGGACTGAAGCCGCTCGCCCGGATCGTCGCCTATGCCACCGGCAGTGTTGAACCGAAAATGCTGTTCTACGCACCGGTCAAGGCGGTGAGAAAACTGCTGGAGCTCCAGGGCGTGGGGCTGGATTACTTTGACCTGATTGAGGTCAACGAAGCATTCGCTGCCCAGGTCCTGGCTGATGCTCAGGAGCTGGGGCTGGACGAAAGCCGGGTGAATGTCAATGGCGGGGCGATTGCCCTGGGTCATCCGATCGGCTGTTCCGGTGCCCGCATCCTCGTCACCCTGATTCATGCCCTGATGAACCGCGGGCTGAAGCACGGACTGGCAGCAATCTGTCTCGGCGGCGGTGAAGCGGTGGCGATGAGCCTTGAACTGGTCTGAAGGGGCTGACGGCAGTTGCAATTTGAAACCAGAACCGCGGAATCGACGATTCTACTCGGCGAACGACTGGCACAGCTGCTGAAGCCGGGGGCGGTGGTTGCCCTCTACGGTGAACTGGGCAGTGGCAAGACCACCCTGATCAAGGGTGTTGCCCGGGGTCTGGGGGTACGGGAACCGGTCCGCAGTCCTTCTTTTGTAATCATTACCGAATATGCCGGCCGGGTCCCGGTCTACCACATTGATCTTTACCGGTTGAACAATGCTGAGGAGGCGTCTGCGGTCGGACTCGAGTCCTATCTGAGCTCAGACGGTGTCTGTCTCATCGAATGGGCCGAACGGGCGGAATCACTCCTGCCCGCGGCTACCATCCGCATCCGGCTGGAGGTTATTGCCGGCGGACGCCGGATTGAGATTGAAGGGTTAGCCCCGGAACTGATGCAGGAACTGAAGCAGTTCGGATAATCCGCCCTTCAGCGTCAGACTCTTTTCCGGCAGGGTCAGTGTAATTCTGCCCGCCTCCATGCTGACCGCCAGCACCTGTTTCTGACGACACAGGAGCCGGACCTGCGCCACCTGCAGAAGGTTTTCCACCGGGGACGGATACTTTCCAAACCGGTCCAGGAGTTCCGCCTTCAGGTCCGCCAGTTCCGCCAATGTCTCCAGACTCAGCAGTCGCTTGTAGAGCGCCAGCCGCTGGAGTCCGTCCGGAATATAACTTTCCGGAATATAGGCGGTAACATCAAGTTTGAGCCGGGGCTCAACCGGCAGCGTTTCGCCCTGCAGCCGGGCAAGCGCCGCGTTCAGCAGACGCTGATAAAGGTTGAGCCCGATCCGGACAACATGGCCATGCTGCTCGGTGCCGAGCAGATTGCCGACACCCCTGATTTCCAGATCCCGCATTGCCAGCCGGTAACCCGCACCGGGCTCGGAATAGGCAAGCAGCGCTCCCAGGCGCTGACGCGCTGACGCTGTCAGATCCTGCCGGGAGGAAACCAGGAACAGTGCATATGCCTGTTCGGTTGATCTGCCCACCCTGCCCCGGAGCTGATGGAGGTCAGCCAGCCCGAACCGCTCTGCCCGGTTGACAATCAGTGTATTGACATTGGGCAGGTCAAGCCCGGATTCGATGATGGCGGTCGAAAGCAGAAGCGGAAACTTTCCCGCAGCAAAATCAAGATAGATGTCCGCCAGCTTCCGGCCCGTCATTCGGCCGTGCGCCACCCGGAGCTGGACATCAGGCAGGATACGCCGGAGCCGTTTCTCAATCTGCTCCAAGGTCTCAATCTCGTTATGGACAAAGAAGATCTGCCCCTGACGGTTAAGTTCCCGGTAAACATAAATCCGGATCAGTTCATCATCCCATTCGGCAATTTCGGTCCGGACTTCCCTTCTGCCCGGCGGCGGGGTGTGGATCGGTGAAATGTCAATCAGTCGGGAGAGCGCCATATAGAGGGTGCGGGGAATGGGCGTGGCACTCAGGGTCAGGACATTGACATCCGCCCGGAGCTGACGCAGTCTTTCCTTCTGCCGCACCCCGAAACGGTGTTCCTCATCGATAATCAGCAGACCGAGGTTTTTGAACTGAATGTCCGGGGCAAGGAGCTGATGGGTGCCGATGACAATGTCCACCAGCCCCAGTTTCAAATCCCGGACAATCGCCTGCTGCCGCGAGCGGGGAGTAAAGCGGGAAAGCATTTCGATCCGCAGGGGGAAGCGCTCCAGCCGGGAGCAGAAGGTACGCCAGTGCTGATAGCAGAGAACAGTTGTGGGGACGAGGAGCGCCACCTGCCGGCAGTTGATTGCCACCTGAAAGGCAGCGCGGAGCGCAATCTCCGTCTTGCCGAATCCGACATCGCCACAGACCAGCCGGTCCATCGGCTGACCCCGGGTTAAATCCTGCCGGATTGCCTCCAGTGCCTGCAGTTGATCCGGGGTCTCTTCATACGGAAAAGATGCCTCCAGTTCCGCAAGCAGCACCGGATCCGCCGGCAGTGGGTCACTCCGGACCAGCAGACGCCGTGCCCGGTTTTCCAGCAGTGTCTGCGCATATTCGGCGCTTGCCCTTTCCGCCCGTGCCCTTGCCCGGAGCCAGCCCGTGCTCCCAAGCCGGTCCAGTTGCGGAGGGGAATCATCGCTGCCGATATACCGGTCAATCAATCCCAGATTGTCCACCGGTACATAAACCCGCGCATTGTCCTGATACTCGACTACCAGATAGTCCTTCTCTCCGCTCCCGCTATCCATCCGCCTGACCCCGGTAAATCTGCCGATCCCGTAATCCATGTGCACGACATAATCGCCCGGCTTTAAAGTCAGGAGGTTGTCAACCGGAACACCACGGAACCGGCGCCGGTGCAGACGCCGGACCGGTGTACCGTAGAGCTCGCGTTCGGTGAGCACTGTCCAGCGCTGACCTTCGCTGGTGAAGCCACTGCTCAGTCCGCCGACGAGATAGTCCGGACCCTCGCCGAGAAGTTTTTCCAGCCGGTGCCGGTGATGTTCGGAAACCGCTATAATCGTCCAGTGCCGGTTGCCGGCAGTAATCTCCTGGCGCAGGAGCTGAAAGTTGCCGCAATATACCGGCGCCGGCAGGTAGCCGAGGTCAATCGCATCCGGCACCTGCCCGCCCATCACCACCTGCGGCTGGACTGCGGTAACCCGTTCCCCACCAATGAAAAGCGCATCCGCGGGCAGAAGGATGGCTGACGGCTTACCGGTAAATGATTTTACCTGACGGGCATTGAGCACAATCCGGTCCAGTTGCTGGCAGGAACGCTGAGTCAGGGGATCAAAGGAACGTAATGAGACCAGAGTATTGTCCGCCAGTTCCAGCCGGACCGGTAGCAGGGCATCATCCGGGAAGATATCAATAATTCCGCCTCTTGACGCATACTCGCCCGGCTCGGTTACCATATCCACCCGCTCAAAACCGTGATCTTCCAGCCAGCCGATCAGCGTCTCGAAATTCAGCTGACTGCCACGCTCGAGCTGCCGTTGACAGTCCTGGAAATTCCACTCGGGCGCCGGTGTCTCCAGTGCCGGCTCGGAAGCAATCAGGAGTGCGGGACCGCAAAGTGCCGGCAGCCGGCTGAGCACCGCCGGATCATCGGGTCGGAAATGAAGGACTGGGAGTTCCGGGAAAATTGCCCGGGCATCGGCGGTCAGAATTTCCACGTCCGGCTCAGCGGAGACAATCAGAACCACCACCCGTTCGAGCCGGCAGGCAAAAAAGCCGGCAAGCAGCAGCTGAACCGCAGGCGGAAGGGGGGTGATCCGCAGCGGCAAATCCGGTTTCAAGTGAGATATCAGATTGTCAAGCAGTGGATGCGTCAGAAAACGCTGGAAAAGAACCTGCATAAAATTGAAGGGGGCATTGAAGCCCCCTTCCGGAATGACAGCGATTCTTACTTCTTTTTCGCCGTCTTCTTGACGGTTTTCTTCGCGGTCTTTTTTGCAGTCCGCTTCATGCAGGCCATTCGTACCTCCTTTTTTGACCTGACAAGTAATAGTAAACTTGCACATTTGTCTGTCAAGTAAAATCGCATCATCTCAGCAATTTCCTGCTTGATTTTCCGGATGCTGAAATTTATAATCACAGAATGAACTCCATCGCGCTTGTCTGCTCGTGGCTGGTGCTTGCCGGGCAGGTGCCGGATACGATTAACCGATCACCGATCACCGCGGATGAGCTGTGGCTCAAACTGACGCTTTCCGGTTCGCGCCGGCGGCTCGCACTGGTGATCGCTGACTTCACCGTGCCGAAGGGCACCAAGCCGGATACCGCCCGGCTGACCCGCCAGATTCAGGAGGTGTTTACCGCCGATTTGCGCTTTTCACTGTATTTTACATTTGAGGAACCGGAGTCCGGGAAGGTTTACAACTTTTCAACCGATCCGAAGAAACCGGATCTTAAGGGCTGGGCAAGCACCGGCGCTCAGGTGCTCATCTGCGGTGATTATCAACCCAGGCGAGGTAACCCCCAATTGAACCTCCGGCTTTATGACCTTGCCAGCTCACGGCTGATCGCCAGTAAGGCATACAGTCTGAAACCGGACTGGCGCTGGCTTGCCCATCAGATGGCGGATGAGGTGATCAAACTGCTCACCGGCGAGGAGGGCATCAGCTGTACCCGGATCGCATTCTCCCGGCTGGTCGCACCCGGAAATAAGGAGCTGGCGGCGGTGGATTATGACGGCGCCAATCAGGCGATGCTGACCGGTTCGGGCGGACTGAAGCTTTTTCCGGACTGGAGCCCGGACGGCAGCCGGATCGCCTACTGCTCGTATGGCACGAGTGCGCTGAACTGCTATCTGCTGGAGCTTGCCACGAAGAAGGTTTTTCTTCTGTCCGATCGCCGCGGGTTAAACACGACACCGGCAATTTCCCCGGACGGGAAGTCCGTTGCCCTGTCAATGTCGTTTGAAGGCAACTCGGAGATCTATCTGATGGACATCAATGGCAGAAATTTGCGCCGTCTCACGACCCATCCGGCAATTGACATCTCCCCCACCTGGGCACCTAATGGCAGACAGCTCGCATTTGTGTCCGACCGGACCGGCTCACCCCAGATCTACATTATCAATGTTGACGGCACTGATCTGCACCGGCTGACATTTTCCGGTTCGTATAACACCTCGCCGGTCTGGTCGCCAAAAGGGGACCTGATCGCCTTTGTTCAGCGCCAGCCTGACGGCTCTAATCAGATCTGTGTTACTAATATCCTCGGCGATACTTACCTCCAGCTGACCTGGCAGGGGAATAATGAGGAACCCTGCTGGTCTCCGGACGGTCTGCATCTGGCATTTGCCTCTAACCGGACCGGAAGCTGGGAGATCTGGACGATGGACTGGAATGGCACCAATCAGCGGCAGGTTACCAGAACCGGCGGTGCCTTTTCCCCGAGCTGGAGCCCGCGGCTGAAGTGATGAAGTTTCAACTGCGTTCGTCGAGCTGACGCTGAAGTTTCTGTAACTGGCGCATCAGCTCTTCAAGCTGAAGCCGGAGTGAATCAAGTGTCTCTTGGTAGAGGTCGCGGTCAGTCCAGAGACGGTGCCAGATCCCGCGGAGGGCGCGCTGGAGCTCTCGGGGCAGGAGTTCCGGGGGCTGAGGTCGACAAACCCTGGTCCCGAGATGAACAGGCAGAGTCATCTCCCGCTGACGGCGGAAGCAGGTAATCATCACCCGCTCTCCCGCACGCGGACGGATCAGTTCCTGAAGTTGTAGGGTGTTATCAATGGGGATGCGATCGAACGCAAGGATTACATCACCCATTCTCAAGCCCGCACGGTCCGCCGGACTGTCTTCAATCACCCGGCTGACCAGGACACCATGGTCGACTCCCAGCGCCACCCGCATCGCCGGGCTCAGTTCCTCGATCACGACCCCGAGCCAGCCCGGAGCGGTGTCCTGCTGGGAGGACCAGGCGGTGGAAATCAGCAGTAATGCAGTTGCTAAGATTATGGCCTGCAATTTGAGCATCTGTCACCTCCCGGAAATCAGATGCGGAGGGGCCGGGGCGTGGTTTTGCCCAGTAGCAGCCCGCACTCAAACATCCAGCCCCGGAGCGACAAGCTTAAATTGGAGAGACTGCCGTAGCGCTGTGGGATTCCGAGGGGCAAAGTATATCCCCCCTGAACATAGAGGCCCTGTATACCGCCGGCACCAAACGGGAAGCACAGCAGTGCCAGTATCCCGGGCCGAAGGTTGAAGTCCCAGGCGAAAAGCCAGCGGTTGAAATTACTCATGCCCGGCTCTAGTGAATGCATGATCAGGAAGAAACTGTTGATGCCGATGCCAAGTCCGGGCTCCACGGTGAGAAATGAGGTGAGAGGCAGCGGGTAACCGGTTTCGAGACCGGCATGCAGCCCTGCCAGTTCTGCCCTGAGGGAGTCGCAGGAGAGGGAGCGGAAGGCAAGGCCTCCGCCGGCGCCGAAGCGTGCAGGACCGGGGACGCCAAGGGCAAATAGCTCCAAGCCCCAGAGTGGAGGACCTACCTGAAGGTTGCGGTTCCCTCCCCATTCCCGGTTGAACTGGTTGAGCTGACGCTGGAGGTCGTTGAAGCTGATAAGTGACGCCCGGAGTCCAATGCCGATCTCCGCCGAGGCAAGCGCAGTACTGAAAATCAGAGTAAGCACCAGTTTTCGCATCACTCTCCCCCTGCAGTTACCGGGTTGGTGAAGTCGTAGGTGATAGCGCCGATCTTGACCGCATCGCCACCGAGGCGTGCGGCATCCGGGAGCTGTGTTGCGGGCAGACGGGGATCTACATAGACCGCCATCGCCCGCCAGCAGGCAGGTCTGAGGTCTGGCTGACTGTAAAGATACACCCAGATTACCCTGAGCTGACGTCTGCTTAGCCGGTAATAGTCATCAAGCATCTCCGCAATTATCCATTCGAATACCCGCTGTAACTCCTGAAGCGTCGTTCCCGAATCGGCCAGCGCCTTCACTGTCAACCACTCCTTTCTGCCTGCGGGCATTTCCTGAACCTCCATAATTGTGAAAGCGGGTTTTTGCCCGGAAAGTTGAAATTTTATTGGCGGCGTCTGTGCGCGATTCCAACCAAAAATGAACACCATGACCACTGCCACTCCCCCAAGAACAGCAATCCATATCCAGTAGGACCTGCTCCGCCCGGCCGATATTGCCCGGCGCATTCTTTCACCCAGACCATTCACCTTCGAACCCTGAATTATCACCAGATTTATTCTAATTACCGGCTCAACACCGTCAAGTGAAAAATAGGGAAAATTCTTGACTTATGACTAACGGGAATTAAACTTCAGCAGCTAACGCTGATGAAAATTGCCTTAGGAGGAAAAACATGGTTCTGGTATTCTGTGAACAGCGTGAAGGCAGTCTGAGAAAGGTTGCCTTTGAGGCATTGCTGGTTGGTTACAAGATAGCTGAAACCCGCCAGACCCAGTTGAGTGCAGTAATTCTGGGGAATGGCGTTCAACCGCTGGGTCAGGAAGTTGTGAGGTTCGGGGTCAGTTCAGTTCTGGTAGTTGATAATCCGGCACTCGAGCACTATACTCCTGAGGGTTATGCGGATATCCTCACCCAGCTCGTGAAGCAGTATCAGCCCGAGACCGTCGTGTTCAGCGCCAGCGCCAACGGAAAGGATCTGGCTGCCACCCTTGCCGCTCATCTGGAAACCGCACTGTTACCCGATTGCACCGCAGTTGAGTTTGATCAGAACGGAACGCTGATCGCCACCCGGCCAATATATGCAGGCAAGGCACTGGCGACCGTCCGGGCACCAGATGCCCGTCCGCTCGTAATCAGCATCCGGCCCCGGGCAGTTGGACCGGCTGAAGAGAAACCCGGTAATGGCACTGTTGTTGCCGCCCAGTTAACTCCCAGTGAACTCCGCACCCGGGTTGCGGATGTTGTAAAAACTGTGCTCAAAACCGTGGAGCTCACCGAAGCAGATATAGTAATCTCCGGCGGCCGGGGCATGAAGGGACCGGAAAATTACGCTCTGCTTGAAGAGCTGGCAGCAGTACTCAACGCCGCCGTCGGCGCCTCCCGCGCCGCAGTTGATGCGGGCTGGCGCGATCACCAGTTTCAGGTCGGCCAGACCGGCAAGACGGTTGCACCCTCCCTTTACATCGCCTGCGGTATCTCCGGTGCCATCCAGCATCTTGTGGGCATGATCAACTCAAAATGCATCGTCGCCATCAATAAGGACCCGGAAGCCAATATCTTCAAGGTTGCAGACTATGGCATCGTTGGTGATCTCTTTCAGGTGGTACCGCTTCTGATTGAGGAGTTCAAAAAGGTAAAACAGAGCTGAACGTGCCTAATACCAGACAAACTGACATCACTGCAATCCGGAATATTCTCGAGCGGGTGCTGGATATTTCTGAATCACCGGTGCCCAGGTGCCGGCTGCTGTCCTCCGGATTCGGACCGTCCCATACGCTCAATGTCCGGGAGAATATCACCGGAACCCGCGCCTGTTTGGGCTGTGGGAACTGCATTGATATCTGCTCGCTGCTCGCGCGAGAACCGGCACGGCTTAAACGCACCGCTCAGCGCACAAGTCTGGCACTGGAAACCATGGTGGGCACCGACTGTGACCGCTGTTACCAGTGTGTCCTTTCCTGTCCGCAGGTCGATACGACCATTAAACATTATATCGTTAAAACCCGTGCCATTGAGCAGATGAAGCATCTGCTGAATCATCTCAAACCTAATGAAGACTATTATCTGGATCAGTTTTATCTGGAGTTGAATCATCATGAATGAAAATCTGATTGATATCTATATCATGGGCGAGCACCACCAGGTGCCCGATTCCCTGACCATTCTGCAGGCGCTGGAATATGCCGGTTACCGCCTCACCCGTGGCGTGGGATGCCGTGGCGGTTTCTGTGGTGCCTGTGCAACAGTATACCGGGTAAACGGTGATTACCACCTGAAATTCGCCCTCGCCTGTCAGACAAGGGTTGAACCGAATATGCAGCTGGCAATGATTCCATTTTTCCCCGCACACCGGCCGCGCTACCGCCTGTCAGAACTCAAAGGCACCGCCCAGGAGGTGCTGGATATCTACCCGGAACTGCTGCGCTGTTATGGCTGTAATACGTGCACCAAATCCTGCCCGCAGGATATCGATGTCCTCGGTTATGTTTCGGCGCTACTGCGGGGTGAAATTGCCCTCGCTGCGGATATTTCGTTCGACTGCATCATGTGCGGGTTGTGCGTGAGCCGGTGTCCGGCAGAACTGGTGAAACATCATGCTGCACTCCTCTGCCGGCGGCTCTACGGGAGCCGGCTTGCGCCCCGTTCCACCCATCTGGCTCAGCGGATTGCTGAAATCCGGTCAGGCAAGTTCAAGGCGGAACTGGAACAGCTGAAAAATATGGACCGGAAGCAGTTGCAGGAACTTTACGCTGCCCGTGAAGTCGAACCCGAGGAGTAAAAGATGAGTTATCCTTCCCCTCTTGAGGAGCTGGTGCGGCGGGTGAATCAGACCCGCGAGCAGAGGCTGAAGCAGTCTTTTCCGAGGCTGGGTGCCGAGGAGAAACAGACCTTGCTGAAAAAATTTCATCCAGATTATCGCGCCGATTCTTTTGCGGAACTGGAGGTCGGACCGAATGCGGGGGAACGGGCGCCAAAGGAGCTGGTGCGGGTGCTGGAGGGTGACAGTCCGGTTTCAGATGGAAGCCTGGGTTTTGGGGAGTTTGAGTATGAGACGGATGTGCTGGTAATCGGGGGTGGTGGTGCCGGTTGTGCAGCGGCAATTACCGCTGATGATGCAGGCGCCCGGGTAATCATTGCCACCAAACTACGACTCGGTGATGCCAATACCATGATGGCGCAGGGGGGAATTCAGGCAGCAGACAAGGAAAATGACTCCCCGGCAATTCACTACCTTGACGTGATTGGCGGCGGCCATTTCACGAATATCCCTGAACTGGTTGAGGCGCTTGTGACCGACGCCCCGGAAGCGATTCAGTGGCTGGAAAACTTGGGTGTAATCTTCGACAAAAATCCCGACGGCTCGATGAAAACCATTCATGGCGGTGGTACATCACGCAGAAGAATGCACACCTGCCGGGATTATACCGGTGCGGAAATAATGCGCACCCTGCGCGACGAGGTAAAAAGCCGGCAGGGCATCACAGTGCTGGAATTTTCACCGGCAGTGGAGCTGTTGACCACACCGGAAGGTGAAGCTGCCGGTGCGATACTCCTGAACCTCAATCTCAACCGCTACCTCCGGATCAAGGCAAAAACGGTCATTATAACCACTGGCGGGTCGGGCCGGCTGCATTATCAGGGGTTTCCGACTTCTAATCATTATGGCGCCACCGGTGACGGGCTGGTACTGGCGTATCGGGCAGGGGCAAGGCTGGCGTTTATCGATACGATGCAGTATCATCCGACCGGAGTTGCCTTTCCGCAGCAGATCGTGGGACAGCTGGTTACCGAGAAGGTGCGGAGTCTGGGCGCACAGCTGGTGAACCGGAACGGAGAACAGTTTGTGTTTCCGCTGGAGACGCGGGATGTGGTGGCATCTGCAATTATCCGGGAGTGCCAGGAGGGCAGAGGGGTCAAGACCCCCGCCGGGGTTGATGGTGTGTGGCTGGATACGCCGATGATTGAGGTCCTCAAGGGTCCGGGCACGGTTAAGCGGGAGCTGCCGGCGATGGTGCGGCAGTTTGCCCGGTTCGGGATTGAACTGGATAAGGAGCCGATTCTGGTATATCCAACACTGCACTATCAGAATGGCGGGGTGGCGATTGATGCGATGTGTCATACGAGTGTGCGGTATCTGCTAGTCGCCGGCGAGGCTTCGGGCGGGGTTCACGGACGGAACCGGCTGATGGGTAATTCGCTGCTGGATGTGATTGTGTTTGGCCGGCGGGCTGGGAGGGAAGGAGCGCAGCTGGCAAAGGAGCGGACCGGCTCGTTTTTCCCGGGGCTGGAGCATTTGAGTCGCTGGCGTCAGTTGTTGCGTGAGAGGAAGGGTACCGGTGTGAGCGTTTCACCGGTTCTGCTGCCGGATTATACCCGTAAGCCCGGAAACAGAATTGGCGGGCAGGGAGTCGGGGAGGTTTAGTTGGATTTTACATTTTCCGAAGATGCGGAGATGGTGCGGCAGACGGTGCATGAGTTCGTGCGCCGGGAGCTTTTGCCCATGGAGCCGAAGTTTCTTAATGCCCGGAATCCGGCAGAACGGAGCGAGATCGCCAAGAACGCTACCGATAAGCTGAAGGAGACGGGGCTTTTCAGTGCAGGGGTGCCGGAGGAGTTCGGGGGCGGAGGGCTGGGACCGGTTGAGGTCTGTATCATCGCCGAGGAGCTGTCCTTTTCGATCATTCCGGTTGAATGGGGAGATTATACGCCGTTGCTTTATGAGTGTTCGGAATCGCAGCGGGAGTCGTTTCTGCTGCCAGTGGTCGCAGGTGAAAAGAGGTATGCCCTTGCCTTCCGGGAGCCGGAACCTTTTTCCGGACCGGATGAAATGAAAACTTCTGCCCGGGGTGAGGGGAATGAGTACATCCTGGACGGCGTCAAGGAGTTGTCACGCGCGGAATTTGATTTCTGCCTGGTGTTCGCCCGGACCGCTGAAGGGATTACCTGCTTTATTATTGATGAGGGTTGTTCCGGCTGGGAGGTTGACCGGAGCGCTGAACCTGCCCGCCTGGTCCTCTCCTCCTGCCGGGTCAACGCGGACCGGATGCTGGGTATGCCCGGCAAGGCATTGTTTCTGGGTCAGCGCTGGTTTGCCCTGGCGCGAGTTTCGCGCAGTGCGGCGATCACCGGTGTATGCCGGCGGATTCTGGAAACGACCGCGCTTTATGCCCGGGACTGGAAGTCAATGAATGAGCCGATTATCAGTCGGAAGGAGATTCAGCGGACGCTTTCGGAGATGGCAGGAGGGTATGAGTCGCTGCGCTGGCTCGTATATCGCACCGCCTGGCTTGCCCAGACCGGCGCCCAGTTTCAGTATGACAGTCTGCTGCTTAAACTGCACGCCCAGACAATGCTGAACCGGATGGTAAATGATTCAATCCGGGTACATGGCGGGACCAATCCGCCGGTGGAGCACTGGCTGATCCGTGCGTCAGGCGAAGGGGAGGCGCTGGATATGCTCCGGCTGGCGGTGAGTCATGAGGTTATCTCCCGTTACACCGGTTAATTAACTTGGTTTCCCGCAGTTTGCGCATTACGCTGCTGGTAGCGTTGATAATTCTCCTGCTGACCGGAGGTCTGCTGGTGCTGGGCTATCTCCGGCTCCGTGCCGATCTGCCCGCTCCGGAAACAATCATCAATTACAAGGCACCAGCGAGTACCCGGCTCGTTGACTGCCGGGGCAGGGTGATCTCCGAGTTCTTTCAGGAAAAACGCCGGCCGGTACCGCTGGAGACCATCCCTGAGTATCTGGTGCGGTCGGTAGTCGCTGTTGAAGACAAGCGCTTTTACTCCCACTGGGGAATTGACCTGATCCGGGTTGCAGGCTCAATTGTTGCCAATCTGCTCCACCCGCGCAACCTTCAGGGTGCATCCACCATTACCCAGCAGCTCGCCCGTTCCATGTTCCTCACCCCCCGGCGTCAGCTCAGCCGGAAGCTCAAGGAGATGGTGCTGGCGATTGAGCTTGAGCGCCATTATTCCAAGGAGGAGATTCTGGAGATGTATCTGAATCAGGTGTGGTTTGGCGGTTCGATCTACGGTGTTGCAGCGGCAAGCGAACGGTATTTCGGCAAGCACATCTCCCGGCTGGACCCCGCAGAGTGCGCCACGCTGGGTGCAATGATCGCCAACCCTTCAGCCTATTCCCCCTATAAATACCCGCAGCGGCTGTTGCGCCGGCGCAATTACTTTCTGGGCAAGATGCACCGGCTCGGCCTCCTGACCAAGAAGGAGTACGAACAGGCGGCAGCCCAGCCGTTAAATGTCCTGCCACCCGGGTCGGCAACCAATGAGGCACCATATTTTGTTGAGGAGATCCGGCGCTATCTCATTAACACCTATGGCTACGACTTTGTTTATAAGTCCGGCGCCACCGTCTACACGACGCTGGATCTGGATATCCAGGCGGCGGCGAACCGGGCACTGCTGGGCTGGCTCGAACAGCTGGAACAGGACTACCGGCTCCGGCCGACAAAGGCACGCTATGACTCCATTTTTAAAAATGACTCCACCGACCCGGCACCAGGTTATCTGCAGGGGGCGCTCATTGTGGAAGATGTCCAGACCGGTGAGATCCGGGCGATGATCGGCGGCCGGGATTTCCGCCACAGCGAATTCAACCGAGCGACTCAGGCGCTGCGCCAGGTGGGCAGCGCCTTCAAGCCCTTTGTCTATGCAGCAGCACTGGATAACGGCTATACCGCCGCCGACATTGAGAATGACTCGGCGCTCGTGATCCGGATTCCGGGCCAGCCCGATTACCGGCCGAAGAATTACGACCAGAAGTTTCTGGGCAGAATGACCCTGCGCCGTGCCCTTGCCCTGTCCCGGAATATCATTGCGGTCCGGCTGTGCGAAAAGATCGGACCCGATGTCGTTGCCCGCTACGCCAGTCTGATGGGCATTGAGCATAAAGTTCCGGCTTACTACTCCATCGCCCTCGGCTCAATTGACCTCTCACTGCTGGAGATGACCAATGCCTTTAATACGATCGCCAATCAGGGCATCCGCCTCACCCCGTTCATGATTACCAGAATCGTTGATGATCAGGGGCATGTGCTCGAGGAGCATCATCCTGAACCCCGGCTGGCGATCAGACCCCAGACCGCCTATGTGCTGACAAGCATGATGCAGAGTGTGGTCAATGAGGGCACCGCCACCACGATCCGGGCATTGGGCTTTACCGGACCGGCAGCCGGCAAGACCGGCACAACCGACGACTACACCGATGCCTGGTTCATCGGTTTTACGCCCACCTTAACCTGCGGTGTCTGGATCGGCTATGACCAGAAGCGCACCATTTTCCGGGGCGCTACCGGCGGTGTGATTGCTGCGCCGGTCTGGGGCGAGCTGATGAAGCAGGTTTATCAGGACACCCTTTCCGCCTTTCCGGTGCCACCCGAAATTGTCACCCTGCCCATCTGTGAGCAGACCGGCAAACTTGCCACTCCCCTCTGCCCCCGTGCCCGTTACGAGGTATTCATTCAGGGCACCGAGCCGACCGCCAGCTGTCCGCTTCACAGCCGCTGAAGAACGCAGTCCATGCCTTCGGTCCGCAAGCTGAAGCCGGTGCCGGAACTGTGGACCATCTTCCAGAAACTGTTCCGGGCTTACGGTCCGCAGCACTGGTGGCCCGCTGAGAGCCCGCTGGAGGTGGTGATTGGCGCAGTCCTGACCCAGAATACCGCCTGGCAGAATGTGGAAAGGGCAATGGCAAACCTCAAACACGCCCGGCTGTTGAACCTTGACCTGCTCTGCCGGACCCCGGCCGGCCGGATCGTCGAGCTCATCCGTCCTGCCGGATACTATAACATTAAAGCCCGGCGCCTGCTCTCGGTCCTGAACTGGCTGAAGGAGCAGGGCGGATTCGCTAAACTGCGGGCAACTCCCACCTCCCGGCTCCGCGCCGGCCTGCTTGACTGTTATGGTGTGGGACCTGAAACCGCAGACTCAATCCTGCTCTATGCGCTCAACCGCCCGGTATTTGTCCTTGATGCCTATACCCGGCGCATCCTTACCCGTTACGGTCTGATTCAGGGAGATGAACCATATGAAGAACTGCGTCTCTGGATTGAAGAGAGCCTTGCGCCTTTCCTCAAAAAGGACCCGCGGGCAACCGTCCGGGTTTTCAACGAATTCCACGCCCTGTTTGTCCGGCTTGCCAAGACCCACTGCCGGAGCCTGCCCCGGTGTCCGGGCTGTCCGCTTAACTCCCGTTGACTTTAAGCACCCGCTCAATAACATAACCAGATGCGACTTCTGCTCCTGTTGCTCCTGCAGCCTCTGCCTGACACTGCAGTAACCGCACCGGATACCGGCAAGGTGGACATTGTCTATTACGGTGCCCGGCTGGTCCGGTTTCTCGCCCGCGAGGAGCGGGTAGTCCTGCTTGACTCTGCCTGGGTCCGCTACCGGGACATGTCGGTCTATGCGGACTCGATCACCTATGACATCCGGCGCCACACGCTGAGCGCGGTCCGAAAAACCTCTGCCGGCGAATCGGCGCTGGTCCGCTTCCGGACCGCCACCGAACAGGTAACCGGCACCGAACTGCACTACAATGTTGACACCCGCCGGGGTATGATGCGCCATGCCCGTTCCCAGGTGGAAAACGGCTGGATCAGCGCCCGTGAGGTCTGGCTCGTCCGGGAACGGGTGCTGAACGCCCTCAATGCCGATTACACCACCTGTGATCTGCCCCATCCCCACTACGCCTTCTTCGGACCGCGGGTAAAACTGTTTATGGATGATGTGGCGATTGCCGAGCCGGTAATTCTGCGTCTCGGCAGAATCCCGGTCCTGCCCGCACCCTTCTGGCTCGTGCCGGTGGCATCAAGGCGCAAATCCGGACTGATGCCCTTCAAGGTCGGCAGTGCCACTGATCAGGGCTATTATGCCAAGGGCATCTCCTATTACTGGGTCCTGAACGACTATGCCGACATCACCTTCCTTGCGGATATCATGACCCGCCGGGGCGTCCAGTTCCGCACCGAAGGAATCTACATTGTCAACCCCTATTCCCGGGGTTCGGTGCAGGGCTCCTACATCCGCGAGTTCTGGAATCCGGCAAACCCGGACCTCGTCCGCTACAGCTTCAACCTCAGCACCGCCAGCAAAATCACACCCCTGACCGATCTTGATATCCAGGCGGAACTGATCTCCGACACCGCCTATGCCCCGGACTATGCGGAGGACCGGCTGGACTGGCTCAAACAGGAGGTCTACTCCTACGGCGCCCTCACCCACCGGTTCCGCGGTCTGGGCAGGGCAAACCTCCGGGCTGAACGCCACACCTATTATATGCGCCATTACGACTACCAGCTTCTGCCTGCTGCCAGCATCAGCTTTAACACCCGCACCCTGCCGCTGGGCTGGAACATCACCCCGTCTGCCGGCTTCTCCCGGCGTCTGGAAAAATCCGACTCAGCCGGAACTGACACCCTGCGCGCCCAGCGGCTCACGCCATCTTTATCCTTCAATCTCACCAGCCCGTCTTATCCGATTGGCACAATCGAAATCTCGGACCGGCTGAACTTCTCCGATTCCCGGCGCTCATACCGGAACGCTCCCTTAAGTCACACTCAGACCCTCAGTCACGAACTGGGACTGGGCACTTCCCAGAAGCTCATCGGCATCTTCAACACCAGTGAAGCGGTCAGCTGGAACTGGACCGACAACCTGACCGACACCCTGCCGCCGGAACCCGGACTCACCTTCAGCCTCGGCTCCGGATTTTCCCTGTTCCGGGTCTTCTCCACCCGCGCCCTCAACCTTGCCGGCATTCTGCACACCGTCAGCCCGAACCTCCAGTTTTACTACGAGCCAAAAATTACCCCTTCGGGAGTCTTCGGCAGACCCGACCTCCTGCATCCCGATATCACCACTCTGCAGTTCTTCCTCCGCAACGGCTTTCAGGCAAAACGGGCGACAACAAAGGAAAAGTTTGACCTCGGCACGGTCAACTTCTCCACCGGTTATGACCTGCGTCAGCACCGGCTCTCACCGGTCTATGCCACCATCTCCACCCGCCCCCTCCTGCTCATCCCAAAAACCGACTCCGGACCGGTGCGCCGGCGGTTTGACCTCAACCTTGACGGCAACCTGGGATTCAGACCGGAATCGCTCCGCCTCAGCGATGACTACCAGCTGCTCACCAGCTTCAGCTGGACCGCACTCCGCACCGACACCATCCGCCATCAGGAAAACGGACTGGAACTGCGCCTCAACCACACCTTGGGGAAAAACCTGAACATGCTCACCGGCTCGGTATCATTCTCATTCGCCGGCTGGCGGCTCGGTCTCAACTCCATCGGCTACAACTTTACCCGGCGCCAGCTCACCGACTACTCCATAACCCTCTGGCGCGACCTCCACTGCTGGGAGGCACTCGGCACAGTCTCCGGCTTGGGAAAACAGTGGCGCTGGGACTTTGAGGTCCGGATCAAGAAACTGCCCGATGTCCGGTTCGGCAAATCGCTCTTCCGCACCTTCCTGCCATGAAACTCTACCTTGCCTCCACCTCACCCCGGCGCCGCCAGCTCCTGCAGGACCTCGGTATCCCCTTTTCCCTTATAAAACCCGCATTCTTTGAACCCGAAATCGGCTTCAGCCAAAATCCGCGCCGGCTGGCAGTTACCCTTGCCCTGCTCAAAGCCCTCTCCTGCACCCCGAAGGTCAAAAACGGCATCATCATCGGCACCGACACCATTGTCGTAATCAGAAACCGGATACTCGGCAAACCCGCAAACCCGGCAGCAGCAAAACGCATGCTTAAACTGCTTTCTAACAAAACTCATCAGGTAATTACCGGAATTGCACTTATCAAAATGCCGGAGAAGAGAATCTGCACTGGTGCAGAAACAACCCGTGTCACCTTCCGTGCCCTGAGCGATGAGGAGATAAAATCCTACATCTCAACCCCTGAGCCCTATGACAAGGCGGGCGCCTATGCAATTCAGGGCAGAGCCGGACTCTTTGTGGAACGGATTTCCGGCTGTTACCTCAATGTGATCGGACTGCCGGTCAGTCTGCTTTTGAAACTGCTTCAGGATGCCGGCTGGAAAAATCCGTTATCAGGGTGAACTGAGCCGGACATTGAGCCGGTAGCTGCAGTCGCGCAGACCCCGGGTATTATCCAGCACCAGAAAATACAGTCCGGAAACCGGAATGGTGTCGTAAAATGCTCCTGCCTGATATGCCAGACGCCGGATGCGCGGCTCATAGCTCTCCCCTGCCTGCCAGCGCCCGAAATTGGACTCATCCAGAAACATCAGATAAATTGTTGTCGTATCGCTTGAACATTGCCCCTGCAGCCGGTAACCCGCAGGACAGGAGTCAAAGAACCAGACCGCCTCGCCCGCCTTCACCGCCCCTTCCCAGACCGCAAAATTGACCACGCGGGGCACAACCCGGACCTGAACCGAATCGCTCCCCTTCCTGCCCAGACCATCGGTCACCTGCACCTTCACCAGTACCAGACCTGAGGACTCAGGCGCCTGCCACTGAATCCGGTTGTCAAACTGCGCCCCGAAAACTCCGGCTGAACACCACCACTCATAGCTCAGCGGACCACGGGCACCCGGCTCAACCCGGCAGACAAAACTGCCGGTGTCCTGCACCGCAACCTGAACCCTGCCCTCAATCCCGCCAATCACCGGCGGACCGGGCTGATAACCGCACCGGCTGGCAGCCACCAGACCGGTGATGACAAGCAGGAGCAGGTAACTCACAAACCGCATCGGTATAAAGATTATCCGGTCCGTCCTGTCAGGGTCAAGAAAATCGCCTCCGGACCCGGCACCAGGTCAGACCCCGCAACCGCTCCCACCCCTGCCCCGGGCTAGCCCCCGTTGACAGCTCTGAATATATAACTCATTATACATCAAAATCTTAAATCAAACAATACCTGTGCATTATTATGCACATATCTTCGCTCCGCGGTGGCGGTATTTGAGGAGAATCATCTCCATCTGTTCGGCCGGCTTCTGCCGGGAATTTGGTGAGCAGATTCCTCGACTCGCCTCCGGCTCGCTCGGAATGACATATGCGGATGTGGTCATTTCGACCGGAGCGGAGCCGAAGGCGGAGCGGAGTGGAGAAATCGCTCTCTCCCCTACCGCGCAATCACAACTTTGCGATTCACACCGCCAGCAGTGCGGATGAAATACACCCCTGGTGCCAGACACCGCACATCATTGGCACCGGGCACAAGCTCCAAGACCCGCCTGCCGGTGATGTCCACCAGCACCGGTTTACCTGCCACTCCTGCCCGCTCCGGCAGATACAGCACACCCCGCAGCAGTGTCGGCGCTGAGCGGGCCAGATTGTTACTCCGCTTCTCCTCCTCAATCCCCTGCCCCAGCTCGCGCAGAACATACAGCGTGCTGTCACAACCAATCGCAAAGATGCGGTGCCGGATCGGGTCCAGCTCAATGTCCGGCGGACCGTAGAGACCAAACTCCTCCAGATACACCCGGTCAATCACCGAATCGGTCCGGCAGTCCAGAACCTTTAACGTCTCACCACGCGGACCGCCGGTGAAATACAGCCGGTTGCTCCAGGCCGCCCAGCGCACCGACAAAGGTCCCCAGCCCGCCTCCAGCAGTTTTTTAACTATCGAGTCGGTCAGACAGTCAATCACAAACAGCGTGTCCGGCCATCGCTGTTTCGCCCTGCTGATATAAACTTTGTTATCAAGCGTATCAATTGCAATTGGCTCCAGCGTTGCATAGAAAATTGGGATCGGAAAGTATTTGATAAACTGATGCTGCTGAATATCAATTACTCCTGGGAGGGCTTCATCGTAAGGCAGGAAATAGCCCTTGTTCAATCGGTAATGAAAGTATATCTTGTAAGGTAACATGTGGAGCACGCGGAACATGCTCAGCAGAGATTCAGAACTGCAGTCATAGACCGCCAGCCAGGCTGGTGAGCCATACTGATGAATGACCGCATAAACCTCATTGTGCACCGAATCCCAAGAGACAAAGGTAACAAAAAAGCGTTCCACCGGACAAGGAAACCCGCCAATAATTGAATCGTTATTGCAATCCAGAATCAGAAGTGAATCGCTGCACCCGATATACAGACGGTTTGATGACGAAACATAGCAGTGCCCCCAGAGTCGTCCGGGTTCAAAATACAGCTCCTTTAACACTGTATCCCTTGCCACATCGATTACAACAATCCGGTCTGCCCTGGTTTCAACACTAAGGTAAAGCTTTTGCTGCCGCCAGTTGTATGAAAAAAAGTCGACCGACCTTGGAATCCCTGGTGCTATTGTATCTACTTTGTAAGTGGAACAGCTAACCGCATACAAGAATGAACCATCGCCGCTGATATAAAGCTTGTCAAATTCGCTGAAATAAATACCGCGTGAAATACGCGACGGGAAAACAATGGCTGTATCGATTACCAGAACCTGACTGTAAATCACTGCCGGGAAAAGAAGCAAAAATGCTTTTCTTTTCATATCCGATCCCGGTGGCAGAGGAGAAAATACCCCCCTGCCACCAACTGAAAGTTACCTTACCACGATCTTGATTCTACAGCGTCTTTGCTCTTGATCAAGAAGGAGGAAGTATACCCCCGAGTTATCCGGTTTCCATGTAATATGCTGACCGGCATTCATTCGGAAAATCCGTCTCCCCATACCATCAAACAAAACCAGCCTTGAATTTTGATCTCTCTCCATACTGATATTGTAACATAGCGGCACTCCCGTGGAGGTAATTAAAACCTTAGAACTGTTAAAGAAATTGCTCGTATTTGTCTGTGCGCCCGAAAAACTGTGCAATTCTTGATCCCAGAGGACTCTGATCAGCCAGAAATGATTGTTCGGCCGCCCCATTCCTTCACCAGTTGTCAGATAAACTAACCGATAGCAAGTGTTTTCTTGTTTTTTAACAGCAATTGAAGCTCCGGGGCCAAACGGCTCTGGAAGCCCACCGGTGTTAATCCATCGGGCCCATGCATATCTATAGAGATTATAATCTCCCTGTCCGAATATTGCGAAAATATCACCAGCCCCCTCGTCGTTTATGGCGCTCAGAGCTGCGCCAATGTTCTGCGGAGGCACCCGCTCTTCACTATACAGCCGCACCCAGCGGTTATACTCATCCACATAGGCGTAGCACAGGGTGTCGCCGCCACCAACAAAGGCAATGAAGATGTCTGAAGATGTGCGGAAGAACTTCCCGCAGTAGGCAAGCGCCCCGCCATCACCAACCCGCGTCGGGATATCTGCCAGCCGTTCCCAGCCACCCTGAAGCCGGAAGCTGTGCACCGGTCCGGTCTTCCAGCCGCTGCCTGCACTCCTGGATGCGGTCTGCCAGTAATAAGTGCCGTTTGCCAGTCTGGTCTCCACCTGATACTGCGGCACCGTGGTGATGACATTGATTACCGTGTTATTCAGTTCCGGATCGGTCGCCACCACCAGCCGGTATTCAATCGCTGCCCCTTCCTCCTGCCAGATGAACACCGGTGTCTGATCCGCAATCAGGGCACCCTGAGCCGGGTAGATGCCGTCCACCGTCACCGGCGGATAACTGCTCGGCAGCCAGTAGCGCCAGAACTGCTGACCGCCACCGGCAAGGCAGTAAAGCCAGCCCGGTATCGGCTCCAGCTGCTGATTGTAGCCGGGATTTGCCTTATATGCCAGTCCGGGACGGGGACCGAGGGCAAAGGCTGTAATCGGCTCAGAATACCAGCGACCCTCATTCAACGGATACCAGAAGAGGTTGTCTCCGTCCAATGTCTGCCCCACAAGATAAACCACCCCGCATTCCAGCCATTGAAAGGTCAAAGCGGTCTGTTTCATATCCCGGTTGATCACCGAATCAGCAGGATAATGCCAGTGGCCGTCAACACAGTCGTAATAAAGGAACCAGGTTCTGCCGTAGGCTGGTGCCGGAAAGATACCCCAGACCGTGTCATAGGACCTTGAACCATACCCGCTGTAGGAATATGTCAGACATGCCCAGCGCTGAACCGGAACCGGCACATCCTCCAGCCGTTCCCACTCCTGTGCCAGCGTCGCCCCCGCAAGCACTGCGGTGCTTAAAATCAGCAACCTGAACAAACTTGTCTTTTTCATCCCCAACCTCCTTTCCGGTTTTAATGATTATTAAATTTATCAGGTTGCCTGCTGACTTCCAACCGCTGGCAGCAGAGACTGCCGCCAGCAGCACCGCCTGCCCGCACCTCACCAGAAGGGTTAAGATTGTGCAATAAAAGGGAGTAGAGTAGAGTAGAAACTCACCGGCTCAATTTAATTATAAGCTGAATCTGAATTCTGTCAATAGATTGACAAATTTTGCATTTTTCATTTTGCACTTTGCATTGATAAAGGGATTCCTCGACTCGCCTCCGGCTCGCTCGGAATGACCCTTCTTTTCCCTGTCATTTCGACCGAAGTGGAGAAATCCCTTCCCTTACCGCGCAATCACCACTTTGCGTTCAACTCTGGCATTACTGCGGATGAAATACACCCCTGGTGCCAGACCCCGCACATCATTGGCACCGGGCACAAGCTCCAAGACCCGCCTGCCGGTGATGTCCACCAGCACCGGTTTACCTGCCACTCCTGCCCGCTCTGGCAGATACAGGATACTGCGGACCAGAGTCGGCTCAGATTTTGCCGGCGATGACACCTCTGCCCGCTCCTCAACCCCGACCAGACTGTCCCGGAAGATATAGATAGCAGAATCTTCTGAGGAAGAAATATAGATTTTGCGGTCAACAGGGTTGCAGTAAATTTGAGCAATCAAGGGAATTTGATAGCAGCTTTGCCCGATGAGTGAATCGGTCGCACAATCATAAACAGATATGAATGATCGAACTACCCCCTGATTGGCAGTGCAGGATACCACATACAGCCGGTTGCTCCACGGTGCATAGTCCATTCCCCAGAACTTGCCGGCACGATAGTTCAAGCTTCTCGTAACCCAAGGCTGGACATGAATTCCGCCGACAATTGAATCCGTCCCCGGATCAATTATTAGAATCGTATCTCCATAAAACCCTGGCGCTCTGGTGACAACTGATGGAAAATAAACCTTATTCACTGAGGGGACGTATTTCAGTTGCCAGACCGACAATTCGGAGGTGAAGAATACTATGTTATCAAAACGCTTGATTACCGTATCGCACGCACAATCTATTACTGCCGTCCCGTCATGTTCGCCCGCTACATAAATTTTGCGATACTGAGGAAGATAAATGCCCGCTGCTGGTTTGTACAATCCGGTTCTTATCACCTTCTGCACCTCTCCAGAAACACAGTCTACCACCGTAATCCAGTCTGTCCGGTCAAACTCTTGGATTGAAGAAAGGTACATTTTATTACCAACGGAATCCCACCACATCGTGGCACTTGTAGGATAACCAAGGATACAGCTCACGATACTGTCTGAGGCACAATCAATTACAAAAATCTGCCCCTCCCGCCAATCTCGAGCAGCCGAGGTGAACAACCGGTCCGAAGTAGAACTATATCCCAGTCCATTTATAGAATAGAGATTAAATGGGCAGGTAACACCTGCCGGAATTAGCTTGCACATTGTGTCACCCGCGATATCGAACACTGCAAGTCCGGGAGTATCTCGGGAAGTATAATTATACAACCCCCAGTAAAGCTTCTGGGGATGTCTGCCCGGTAATAGTCCACAACCAGGGTAAGTACCGATCATTGTCGTATAAGAAATTGTTCTGATAATCTGTTTACTATCACAGTCAAGCACATAGATATAGTAAATTCCCGAATCTGTTGTATACATATTCACATACAGTTTGTTATTCTGGAGAATATGAAAAAAGAAGCGGGCTTAAACGGAAATCTCATTATAGTATCCAGGACTTGACTAAAAAGCAATCCACTACAGAAGAACATCAACATTAACAAGGTGTGTTTCACTAATGCCACCCTTTCTCCGGAGAGGGCAGAAAGCCCTCCCCGGAAATTCCCGCCCACCATACCGCCAGTTTCAGGTCATTGCCGTTAACACACCATATGCTCCTCATTCGTGGGCAAAGCGGTAATATACGCCGATTTTAACCGGCAGCAGTCCGACAGCGCTGAATACCCAGTTCTGCCGTAACCCGTTGTGCGGTAGGAATGATGGAACCGAGATACTGGTCCAGTTTTGAGTCTCAACAAAAGCCCAGAGTGAACGGCTGAACTGATACCTTAACCCGGCACCACCGCGGAGGTCATAATAGGGCGTGATCTCACCCATATTATTGAAGCGCATATCCGGCGTGCCCTGATTGCCCCAGAAGCCGCTGAAACTGGCTCCTGCCCAGAGATAGGGCGCAAACCGCCACCGGAAAGGAGTCAAGAGCACATCCAGCCCGATACCGGGAAAAAGCAGAATCCCAGCCCCACCGGCGGTATACAACTGCAGTTCTGCCAGACTCACCCTGCCATAGAGACGCCAGACCGGACCATAAAGCGCATTTAATCCGAGCCCCCAGTAATCATCCTTGAATGTAATCCGCCAGAGCTCCTGCCCGGATTGAGGGTCGAAAAACTGCAGAAAGATTTTGTGTCTTGTCCGGCAGAGGGAACCACTCAAACCGATACCCGCCTTCTCTGCTGACAGCTGACTTGTATTAATCACCAGCCCCAGCAAGACAATTGCAATTCTCCTCATATGCCATTTTACCAGTAGATCGGTTGCCATTCAAGGTTTAAGAAACTCACCGTCTCAGTTTAATTATAAGCTGAATCTGAATTCTGTCAATAGATTAACAAATTTTGCATTTTTCATTTTGCACTTTGCATTTTGCATTGACAAACAGATTCCTCGACTCGCCTCCGGCTCGCTCGGAATGACATATGCGGATGTGGTCATTTCGACCGGAGCGGAGCCGAAGGCGGAGCGGAGTGGAGAAATCGCTCTCTCCCCTACCGCGCAATCACCACTTTGCGTTCCACTCCGGCATTACTGCGGATGAAATACACCCTTGCCGGACCCGCAACCCCATTTCTGTCTCTCTCATTCCAGTCCACCGTATGCACACCTGCCGCCGCCAACCCGACCTGTATTCTGGTTGTCGTGCTGGAACTTGGGCCAGGGGCTGTCAGCAAGCGGCCCAGAACCCTGAATCGCATAAAGGTGGCCATCCTCTGACACAAAATACACCGTGCCATCTGCACCTATCGCCGGAGAGGTCCAAATTCCCCCTTGAGTCTGGTAACGCCATTTCCAAATGCCATCTGGACCTAAAGCATAGAGAAAACCATCCTCTGACCCAATATACACCGTGCCGTCTGAACCTATCGCTGGAGAGCGATGTACGTCACCTTCGGTCTCGTAGCGCCATTTGAGCGTCCCATCAGGATTCAAAGCATAGAGGTGGTGGTCCTCTGACCCGAAATACACCGTGCCGTCTGAACCTATCGCTGGAGAGGAATGAACCTCACCATCGGCCTGGTAGCGCCATTTGAGCGTCCCATCAGGATTCAAAGCATAAAGGTAGCAGAGTGATGTTGCGAAATACAAAGTGCCGTCTGAGCCTATCGCCGGAGAGGTCAAGACATGCCCATCGGTCTCGTAGCGCCATTTGAGCGTGCCGTCAGGATTCAAAGCATAAATATACCAAGCCTGGTGAGACCAGTCATCTGAGTCAATATACACCGTGCCATCTGAGCCTATCGCCGGAGGACCCAACATCGCATCTCCGGTCTGGCAGCGCCATTTAAAAGCCCCTTCAGAGTTCAGAGCATAAATACAGCCATCCTCTGATGCTACATACACCGTGCCATCTGCACCTATCGCCGGAGGGGAATAGATTGTTCCTACCTCAACTTCGTATTTCCACTTTAAGATGCCGTCAGGGGTGACTGCGTAAACCCCATCGTTATATCCTGTGATGTAAACTGTGCCGTCCGCGCCTATGGCAGGTGCGGCATAACCGAGAAAATCATCGATCTGACAGCACCATTTGAGAGTGCCGTCCGGATTAATCGCCAGGAGATGGCTGCGAGGTATGGAAGCTTCGCCGATGTATATTGTTCCCCCAGGACCTACCGCAGGAGATGAGGCAGGTGAACTGAGCACAAACCCTGTCTCCGGATAGCGCCATTTCAGGATACCCTCGCCGATTGTCAGGTAGAGCGGCCTTGACCAGGCGGTGAGCCGACCCTTTTTGTCCTGCGCCTGCGCCTTGACCTGATAGTAGCCCGAAGCACTCCAGGTGTGGCTCATTGTTACCGCCTCACCGGATGGAACAAACCCACTCCAGGCCGATGTGTCGCCATCACCCCAGGAGAACCGGATGGCAATACTGTCGGCTTCCGGGTCGGTGGCGGTGGCAGTGAACTGATAAGGGATATTCGGACCGCCAATGGAAACACCTGCTGGCGGCTCCGGGCATCTTGGCGGGCTATTCTTGCAGGACAGCACCACGACCGTAAGCAGGATACATAAGGCCAGAACCGACCTGAAGGACCGGTTCTTCATTAGAATCTCAAGATACGGATATCTTGCTACCATCTTTACCGCCGGTCAAGACGGTTCTTTTCTCTTATTCCGATTCCTTTCGGTCATTCCCGGGTACGCAGGAATGACCGGAGAAGTCGTGCAGGAATCGCCGCTCACGCCCGACATCACCATAATCCCAAAAGTCCTTCCTGTCAAGCAGTTTTGGCCCTTCAAGATAATCCGAGTGTCCCGTGTTTCTCCCCCTTGGTCTCAGGCGACGAAAAATTAGCACCGCCTGCCCGCACCTCACCAGAAGGGTTAAGATTGTGCAGTAAAGGGAGGTAGAAGAATAGAGACTCACCGGTTTACCTTAATTATAAGGAGAATCTGAATTCTGGCAACAGATTGACAAATTTTGCATTTTTCATTTTGCACTTTGCATTTTGCAATGACAAACAGATTCCTCGACTCGGCTTCGCCTCGCTCGGAATGACAAAAAAGAGCGGGTCATTTCGACCGGAGTGGAGCAATCGTTTCGCTATACCGCCTCAGCCCTGTCCGGTGCGGACCGACTGGACAATGTCGTAAAAGTTGCAAAACAGTCTTGCGCCGTTTTCTTCTGACCGTTCCGGATGGAACTGGACTCCGTAAAGCGGGAGCCGGGGATGTCTGATCGCCTCAACCGGACATGAGGGAGAAACCGCACCGATCTCCCAGCCCAGCCGTTCCAGCGATTCCGGGGTGACATACTCCCGGTGGCTCTCCCGCATCTCCGCCTCCGGACCCAGTCCGGCAAACAGCCGCCAGGGCTGAAACCGGATCCGCTCCATCCGGTCAATGAACTCCGGTCCGCGCTTCACCTCTGCACCGAAGGAGCGGGCAAGGAGCTGGTGGCCGAAGCAGATGCCGAGCACCGGCAGCAGCAGCGAACGGAGCGCCGCCCGGACCGGTTCGGACACATCCCTTTCCGAAAGCATCCACTGGGAGCCGGTGAGGACGACCGCATCGTAAGGGGCAAAATCAAACTCCGGATTCAGCTCCTCCAGCTTCAGCTCAGCAATCTCCGAGAAGGGCTGAATCATCTGCCGGTAATAAATGAGCCGGGACTCGGCATCCTTGAGATAGCAGTTAACAAGCAGGGTCTTCATCCGGAGCGGAAGCGGTTGATATAGGCATAGGCTTCGTGGTGGTGGATCGATTCAAAGCTCTCCACCTCAACCAGATAGCCGGTGATCTGAGGGTGGGCATCAAGCCGCTGTGCCACCTTGCGCACCACATCCTCAACAAATGCCGGGTTGTCCAGCGCCTGGGCGGTCAGGTGCTTCTCATCCTCCCGCTCCAGGAGCGAATACACCTCGCTCGAACCGCACTCCTCCAGAAGATCAATCAGGTCCTCAATCCAGACAAACCCCTTGAACTCCACGACCGCCCGGATCTCAGCCCGCTGGTTGTGCCCGCCTCTGCCGGACATCTCCCTGGAGCAGGGGCAGAGGGTCGTTACCGGCACCGCCACTCCGAGCCGGAGCACAAACCGGTCGCTCAGGCTGGCGCTGATCCAGCACCGGTAGTCCATCTGGGAACGGACCCCGGAAACCGGCGCGCACTTCTCCACAAAGTAGGGAAACTCCATCTCGAGATGGGCAGAGTTGGCGCCGAGCCGTTCCCGCATCTCCTTGAGAATCGTGCCCAGCTTGTGGACATCGATCTCCCGGTGATACCGGTTGAGGATCTCAACAAACCTGCCCATGAAGGTGCCGCGCTGCTCCTTGGGCAGATCAACAAACATGCTGATTGTGGCGATCGTGTGCTGACGGTTGTGCGCCTTGTCCAGAAGGACGATCGGATAGCGCAGGTTCTTGACCCCGACCTTGTCAATCGGAATCGAACCCTCAGGCTGCTGCCTGCGGATGTCCTCCATCAGTCAGGGCTATGCCCCTTCCGGGGGCCAGCCCAGTTTCCCCTCCTTATGCCTTCTGCCCAGCACCTCAAGCATATCCCTGACCATTGCCGGCAGGTCATAATCGGGCTTCCAGCCCCACTCCTCCCGGGCAGCCGAATCATCAATGGACTCGGGCCAGGAGTCGGCGATCTGCTGGCGGAAGTCGGGTTCGTAGGTGACCTCAAAGTCCGGAATGTGCTTTCTGATCTCGGCAGCCAGCTCGCCCGCGGAAAAGCTCATTGCGGTGACATTGAAGTCGCAGTGGTGCTTGAGCCTCTCCAGTGGTGCCTCAGCAAGCATGATTGTTGATTTGATGCAGTCGGGCATGTACATCATCGGCAGGCGGGTATCCTCCCGGAGGAAGCATTTATAACGCTTGAACTTGATTGCGGCATAGAAGATCTCAACCGCATAATCGGTCGTGCCACCACCCGGCAGGGTAACATTGGAGATGATGCCCGGATAGCGCAGTCCGCGCACATCCAGACCGAAGCGCCGGAAGTAGTAGTCACCGAGCAGTTCACCCGCCACCTTGGTGATGCCATACATCGTCCTCGGTTTGAGAATCGTCTCATTGGGGGTATTCTTGCGCGGGGTCTCGGGTCCGAACACCGCAATCGAGCTGGGCACAATCACCCGAGCCATGTTGTGCTCCCGCGCCACCTCGAGCACATTATAGAGCCCGTTGATATTCACATCCCAGGCGAGCTGAGGATTTTTCTCACCGGCTGCGGACAGAATCGCTGCCAGATGGAAAATGGTGTCAATATTGTGCTTTCTTACCACCTCCTCAATCGTCTCCCGCTTCGCAACATCAATAAAGTAGAATGGTCCGGACTCCAGCAGTTCCCTGCTCGGCTGGGTCTTTCTGCCGGTGGCGATCACATTTTCCGCCCCGTAACGCTGACGGAGCGCCAGCGTCAGCTCCGAACCGATCTGACCGACTGCGCCGGTCACCAGTATCTTCTTCATTGGTCTGGTCTGACTCATTCTGATCACTCCTTTTCTGGTTATCTTTGTTTCAAAATATTAACATCAGCCCCTGACAATGCAAGAGTGGACAAACGGTCCGGAAATTGCTATACTCTGAAAAAATTGAGTCGCACGGTGAGTGTAGCTCAATTAGGTCAGAGCACCTGACTGTGGCTCAGGATGTTGGGGGTTCGAGTCCCCTCACTCACCCTCAAATGAATGCGTCCGTAGCTCAACTGGATAGAGCGCCGGGCTTCGAACCCGTAGGCTGCGCGTTCGAGTCGCGCCGGGCGCAGATGAAAAATGGTAATTTGTGCCCCGCTAGCTCAACCTGGCAGAGCAACGGATTCTTAATCCGTGGGTTGCAGGTTCAATTCCTGCGCGGGGTATAGAATTAATGCATCTTTTTCTGCTGCTTTTCCTTCCGGCAACAGTTGAACTGGTCCGCATTCCGGTCAAGTCCGCACCGCCGGAAATCTCCACCAGCCGGGTCTGGGTATTCTTCACTGACAAGGGAATATTCAATCAGTCACAGTATCAGCAGGCGCTTGCTGACCTCTACCGGACCGCACCCCTGCCCCAGCGGGAGCGCCGGGCACGGGAACCGCTCGCCGGCTTTGACTTTGATGACCTGCCGGTCCGGCAGGATTATATCCGGGAAATTGAGGCGCTGGGCGCCCGGCTGCGCACTGTGTCCCGCTGGCTGAATGCTGCCAGCTTTGAAATGCCACCGGAGCTGGTAGCAAGAGTTTACCAGCTTCCTTATGTTTATGATATCCGTCCCGTTGCCCGAAGAACCGAGACCGACTTTGACCTGACAGTCCCGCTTGCCCAGCCGGAATCACATCGCAAATCCCGCTCCCTTGACACCGCTGATGCCCACCGGTTCTACGGCGCTGCCTGGGATCAGGCGCAGATGCTTGGAGTGCCGGAACTTTTTTATCAGGGCTGGTTCGGCACCGGCGTCAAACTGGCGCTCTTTGACACCGGACTGAAGCTCAAAAACCAGGCGGTCCGGCGGCTCCGGATCTGGCGGCAGTATGACTTTCTTTCCGGGGACAATTTTTATATCCGGCATTCAGGAGCAGCAGAGGTTATTCCCCAACTGCGTTACCTCGGTCTGGTCAGAGACCCGGCACTGGGGGACAACGGCCGTCTTGCCCTGCTTGCCTTTGTTGCTGACAGTTTCAATTACAGCTACGGTCTGCCCGCACGGGCGGTCTTCTTCTCATTTTCAACCGATCGGGGCAGAAACTGGAGCCTGCCCCAGCTGACCTTTCTTTCCCGCCCCTATTATTATACCTGCGAGAATCTGCAGCTGGTCTGCCGGGATTCGGTTTTTTATCTGGCGTTCAATGAAGTTGACCTGCATCCCGGCGCAGCTCCCACCTGTTATCTCGGCTATTTCATTAATGACCGCTGGCAGAACCGCCAGACCCTGGGGCAGGGTAAACAGCCCAGCCTGGCAATTTACGCCGATACCCTGTATGTCATCTGGCTGAAAACCGATTCGGTGCTCTCTTTCCGCAAGGGGCTGATTTCCACTCCCGCACCCAGCTGGCTCCTCTCTACAGAAATCACCCATGACCAGCCGCTTGCTGAACCCCGGCTCAGCGCCGGACCTGAGGGCAGAATCAACCTCCTTGTCCGGGAGAAAAATAACGGCAGGGTCCTGCAGTTTTATTCCACTGATGGCGGTGTCAGCTTCAATTCCGATGGAGAACTGACTGCTGGCAGTGCCGTTCACCTGAAACTTTTTACGGTTGACAGCCATGACTCCCTGCGTCTGCTCCTTTATCAGGATCAAAGCAGTCCGGCACGAACCAGATTGAATCTGCTCCGTTCCTTTGATTTTGGTGCCACCTGGTCCTCTCCGATGACCATTGACTCCGCCAGCTCATTCGGGGATTATACTCTGAGCCGCACCAGCAATGGTCTGACCCTTGTTTACGAATCCGGCGGCATGCTCTATCAACGGACCGCCCCGGACCCGGACATGAACTGGTCTGCCTCTGAACCGGTTGATACCACCGGTTTCTGCTACTCCCCACTGGCTGCCCCGGATAACAGCTTCATCCTCTGGTTCCGCCGGGGTGATGAAATCGCAGTCTGGGAAGACTCTGACACACTGAAGTTCTCCTATGACCAGCCCAATCACGGCACCAGAATGGCTTCACTGATTGCCGGTTATCAGCCCTATTCCATGATGGGCATTGCGCCCGGAGTTGACCTGATTGTCGCCAAAACCGAGTATTACAAGACCTCCGGCAACCGGGGTTATGAATATAACATGGAGGAGGACACCTACATTCAGGCACTGGAGTGGGTGGAAAGGTGCGGTGCAGATATCGTTTCCACATCGCTTGGCTATCGGGGCTGGTACCGGGATGAGCATTTTGATGGCAGAACCGCACCGGTCTCAATCGCCTGCGAGCTGGCAGCCCGCCGCGGGCTCGTCATCGTCACCGCGATGGGTAACCGGGATACAACCGAATATCCCTGGCCCCGGCCTTATATTACCGCACCTGGTGATGCAGAACATGTGATTACCTGCGGCGGAGTTGAAAAGAACCTTACCCCCTGGCGCGGAACCGGCACCGGACCAACCGCCGATGGCAGAATCAAACCCGATCTGGTAGCGCTGGCAGATACCGTTGCGGTTGCAGCACCGGATTCGGAAAACTTCCTTGAAGGCAGCGTTGGCACCTCCTGTGCTACCGCTCTGATTGCCGGCTGCTGTGCCCTGCTCAAGGAGGCACACCCGGAATGGAATGCAGAATCAATCCGGGTTGCACTGTATTCGACTGCCTCCCGTGCTGTGAAAAGCTGCACCTTCGGTTATGGCGTGCCCCGTGTTGACTCCGCCTTCAGGAGATATCCGCCATCACCCAAGGCTCAGCCCAGTCCGGAGGATCGGATCGCACTCATTTACCCCAACCCGTTTATTACCGGGGAAAACCCGAAGGTTTACTTTGCCATTAATCTCAGCCGGGTCACCCCGGACGCCCGGATCACCATCTATACCACCAGCGGCGTCAGGGTTAAAACGGTTCAGCTCAACACCGCCAGAATGCCGACCCCGGGACGGTACTTCACTTCTGCGGAACTGGAAGGAATCAATGCCTGCTGGGACGGGTCAGATGAATCCGGAAAACCTGCCGGCTCCGGTATATATCTGGCGGTGCTGGAAACCACATTTGGACGGTCCATCGCCCGATTTGCCCTTGTGCGCTGAACTTGATTTGTATTTTTCTCTTTGCTATATTTAATCAGATTCCAGCGTAGCTCAATGGGTAGAGCATCCGGCTGTTAACCGGAGGGTCGCAGGTTCGAGCCCTGCCGCTGGAGTAAAAAACAGAAGGGGCTGCCTCTGGGGCAGCCCCTTCGCTTTTATCCGCAGGAAGCGGTTACTGCAGGAGTAACGCCTTGGCGGAAACCGAGTTGCCGTTGATGGACAGACGATAGAAGTAGGTCCCGGCAGCAACCCGTCTGCCCGCCGCATCCCGGCGGTCCCAGGTCACCGTCTGATTTCCTGCATCTACCGTGCCGTCAACCAGTGTGCGCACCAGTGAACCGGTTGCATCATAAACACTCAGATTGACATTGCTGCGCGCCGGCACACTGTAGCTGATCCGGCAGAACTCGCGGACCAGGGTCGGCTTGACGCTCTCAATCCCTTCCCAGCTGATACTCGGCTTGCCTTCCTCAATGCCGGTCAGGGCAATAACACCCTTCTGGACATTGGGCAGAATTCCAGGAGTTGTGTTATAACCGCCTGCCACCCAGATGAAGTTACCCGAGATTGAACCGCCATGGGAACGGGTCGCGGTCAGCAGCGCCCGGTCCTGAGTCCAGGTGTGGCTGTTGACATCATACCGCCAGCAGGTATTAACAATCGTGCCTGCCCGATAGCCGCCGAACACATAGATAAAGGTACCGCCGGAATAGGAGTAGGTAACCGCCCTGCCCCAGCCCAGCCGGTCCGGCATGGAATCAGTTGCCACGGTCCAGGTATTGCCGAGCACCGAATACTTCCAGACGGTGCCGCGGGTTGAGGTGTAATCATTGGTTGACATACCGCCGATCACATAGATGGTATCACCGACCCGGGCAACCATCGCATTGCGCCGCACTTCAGGCATATTCGCCATTGCGCTCCAGGCATTAGTGCTCGGGTCATAGCGGTAGCAGTTGTTGATCGGTCCGCCGGTTCCATCCGGTGAACCGCCAAAGCAGTAGACCCAGCCGGAGTCCGCATACTCACCCAGCGAATAGTAAAGCAGATTTGACTGTGGCATCGCGGTTGCCGAAGTCCAGGTATTGGCACCAAGATCCAGTTTCGTCAGGTTGTTGTAAAAGCCCGAACCGGAACTGCCACCACCAACCCAGATCACATCGCCAATCCGCACCGCATCATGGTTGTGTACACCGGCACCACCGCCCGCAGGATGGGTTAAACCGGTTGACCAGGTATGGGTCACGGTATCATAAATCATATCCGAAGGATGTGAAGTATGAGTAAAGCAGTTACCGCAGATCACATGCAGTCTGCCCTGAGCATCATTGACACAGGCGGTCCGGCTTACCCGGTCGGGCTGGATGGTATCGCTCTGATACCAGTCAATTGAATACTGCATCACCTGCGCAGTTCCCCGCAGGGTATCATTAGTCCGCGATTCGTCGCCGGAGAGGTCGGTAAACATGGTAACATTGTAGGTTCCACCTACCGCCCGCCACTGAGGTGAAAAGTCCACATCTGCGGTCGCCCCCGGTGCCAGCGGTCCGGCATAGGTGGCACTCTGATTATAGACTCTTGTTCCTGCCGAATCAATCCAGCAGTAAACCGGAATGTTGGACTGGGCATTGGTGCCGAAGTTCTTGATTTTCGCTCTTGGAGTCACATTCCCCGGAACAATCACGCTTCCCGGTGCCACAATCTGGATTACACCGACATCATTCGCATTGCCGGTTGCCAGCACCTCATACTGACAGGTGTCGGTCGGTGTAAACCCGCCAATCGAACCGCCGTAAACCACTGCCTTGCCATCAGCATTGCCAACCCCGGTGCCGCGGTAAACCGGCAGCAGAACATCAGGCGTAACCGTCCAGGTCCGGGTTCCGAAATCAAAATACTGGCAGGTATCCATCAGCGCAACCATCTCCCGCACACCTGAAGCGACAAACATCGTCTGCCCCACGACACCGCTTGCTGCTGCCCAGGTGGCAATCGGAAGTCGCGGAAAGATGGTAGTATCAACTGTCCAGGTGTTGGAAACCGGGTCATAAAATTCAGAATGGGTAGTAGCCACATTGTTAACATTACCGCCGGTAACCCAGATGGTATCATGATAGACACAGCCCATCGCAAACACCCGTCCCTGATTCATATCCGCAACCCGGGACCAGCCACTGCCCGGAGTATAACAGTAGACTTCGCGAGTCGGGCTGGTAGCGCCCGGCTGATTGCAACCGCTGATGTAATACAGCTTACCACGGCAGGCAAATACGAGTGGCTGCCAGTTATAGGTAGTGCCGGTGAATGGTCCGGGTCCGCTCGTCCAGGTATTTGTGCTGATGCAGTACTTGAACATCGTATCCACGGTAGCGCCTACAGTATAAGAATAACCGCTGCAGTAATAAAGTGTGTCACCGATAATGGCAGCTCCGCCGTTACTGATATCCATCGGACAGGGTGCCAGCGTCTGCCAGGTGGTTGACCCGACCTGATGGCGGTAGAGTGCGTTGCTTGTGCCATAGCCGGCAAGGACATAGACATAATTGCCGTCAGTGGCACAGGCATTGTCCATCATCCTGCCCGGCATTTCGCTGTGGTAAAGCCAGGCATCAGTTGGCAGCTGGGTCTTCACCGTTCCCCAGACATAATCGTTTGAGCCATAGGTGCCATAATACAGTTTCACCTTCTGGGGCTCGCCTTGGCTCACATCGCTCGTGGTCACCTCCGGACCGGCAGCCAGTGCCAGTGCCAGCACGCTGACCAGAGTCAGTATTGCGACCTTGTGTTTCATTAACTCCTCCTCGGTCTTTTATTATTTTTTTTCCCTATACCTTGGACCTTCCCGCCGACCGCATTGCGGGATGGCCCTTGTGCTGTCGCAGTTAAAACTTAACCTTACCCTGCCCAAAGTCAAGTTATATCTTCAGCATGCCAATTACAAGTTATTGACAAAAAGACAGGTTTCTATATTGTATATCAATGCCGAACCGGATTAATTCGGTCTTTACGCTGGAGGATACGCTGATTGCCTATGCGGTCGGTGATAACGGTCTGCTGCTGAAAACGGTTGACGGTGGCGCCACCTGGCAGAAACTTGCGGTCCCGACTGCAGTTAATCTCTACAGTGTCTGCTTCCCAGGGCAGGCAATGGTTGGCTATGCCTGTGGTGACAGGGGAACGCTACTTAAAACTGAAGATGAAGGCAGGAGCTGGAAACCGCTTTCTGCTCCTGTCACGGTTGATCTGCGGTCAATCAAATTTCCCGTATCACCGGAGGTCGGATTTGTAGCCGGCGACCGCGGCACCGTGCTCCGGACCGCCGATTATGGCAGAACCTGGGAAATACTGCCGACCGCTACCGAGGAAAAAATCATGGATATCCACTTTCCCGCTGACGAGCTGACCGGCTATGCGGTCGGTCTGAATGGCACAATTCTGAAAACCACAACTGGCGGTTCGGTCTGGTTTTCCCAGACCGGGAATGTTAATGGACTGGTAACCAATACGCACTTTACCGCGGTTCATTTTCCGGCAGATGATGTGGTCGGATTTGCCACTACCAGTTCCGGCAGGGTGTTCTTTACCCCCAACGGCGGCGAAACCTGGCGTCCTCTGCCAATTGATTTCGTGCTGCCGCCCCTTTATTCGCTGGACATGCGCCACGACACCATGGCGGGCTTCTGTGTTGGCGCCCAGGGAACGGTGATTCATACCCTTGATGGCGGAGAGAACTGGGAAAGGATTAACAGCGGGACCACCCGGGATCTGTTTACCATCCGCTTCTTTACCGATGGTCTGATTGGAATTATTGGTGGCGACGAACTGACCCTTCTGCTCAGCCGGGATTCCGGTTACACCTGGGCACCAGCCACAATTCAAGTTTGAAATTCTTGACACCAATCCTGTTGCCAATATACTCAAAATTCCGGACAATTTTATATTAAAAAGGAGGAAACAATATGGCAGAAGAGCCGAAATTCTACGAACCGCCGCAGGAGTTGGTAGCTAACTCCAATATCATGGCGTTTATGAAGAAACACGGTATTAAAACTCTGGATGAACTGCTGGACCGTGCCCGCGACCTCGAATGGTACTGGGGAGAAATGGCAAAGGAACTGGAATGGTTCAAGCCCTGGACCAGGGTACTGGATGAATCAAAAGCCCCATTTTACAAATGGTTTATTGACGGAAAATTCAACATTGCCCACAACTGCGTTGACCGCCATATGAAGACCGATGTAAAAAATAAAGTCGCCTACATCTACCATTCCGAGCCGGGCGAACGGGAAATCTGGACTTATGAAAAACTTTACAAGGAAGTTAACAAACTCGCCAATGCTCTTAAAAAACTGGGAGTTAAGAAAGGCGACCGGGTAACAATCTTCCTGCCAATGATACCACAACTGCCGGTGGCAATGCTCGCCTGTGCCAAGATCGGCGCAATCCATTCGGTGGTCTTCTCCGGCTTTTCTGCCGCCTCGCTCCGTGACCGGATTCAGGACGCTGAAGCAAAAATTCTCATTACTGCTGATGGCGCCTATCGCCGGGGTAAACTGGTCACGCTGAAAGCCAATGCGGAGCCGGCGCTGGCAGAATGCCCGACGATTGAGCACTGTATCGTATTCAAGCGGGCGGGCAATCCGGTAGAAATGAAACCGGGGCGCGACCTCTGGTGGCACGAACTGACCGAAAAAGAGTCTGAGGAATGCCTGACTGAGGAGCTGGATTCTGAAGATATGCTCTACATCCTCTACACCTCCGGCACCACCGGCAAACCCAAGGGTGTTGTCCATGTCCATGGCGGTTATGCGGTCGGCACATATACCACCCTGAAGTTTGTATTTGATATAAAACCGCAGGACATCTACTGGTGCGCTGCCGATATCGGCTGGGTCACGGGCCATTCCTATATTGTCTATGCACCACTGATGAACGGTGCCACCTCGGTCCTCTATGAAGGTGCACCGGACTATCCTGCCCCGGATCGCTGGTGGTCAATCATTGAGCAGGAGAAGGTAACTATTCTCTACACATCTCCTACCGCCATCAGAATGTTCATGCGGTTTGGGGAGGAGTATCCGGCAAAGCATAATCTGTCATCCCTGCGTCTGCTCGGCTCGGTCGGTGAGCCGATCAACCCCGAAGCCTGGCGCTGGTACCGGAAGTACATTGGTGGCGACCGGCTCCCGATCATGGATACCTGGTGGCAGACCGAGACCGGTGCGTTTGTCATCTCGCCCCTGCCCATTACCCCGCTCAAACCCGGCTCAGCAACCAAACCGCTTCCTGGTTACTCAGCTGACGTTATTACTCAGGAAGGTAACCCGATCAAACCCGGCGAGAACGGATTTGCGGTAATCACCCGCCCCTGGCCCTCGATGCTGCGGACTCTCTACAAGGACCCGGACCGCTATATTCAGGCATACTGGTCCCGGTATCCGGGCAGGTATCTCACCGGTGACTCCTGCACCCGGGACGAAGATGGCTACTTCTGGTTCCGCGGGCGGGCTGATGAGGTGCTCAACGTTGCCGGACACCGGCTGGGAACTGCAGAAATCGAATCCGCACTGGTTGCCCATCCGGCGGTTGCCGAAGCTGCGGTCATCGGCATTCCGGATGAGGTGAAGGGTGATGTACCCAAAGCCTATGTTACCCTCAAGGTCGGCTATCAGCCGTCAGACGCGCTGGCTGATGAACTCAAAAAATGGGTTGCTCAGGAAATCGGACCGATTGCCCGGCCTGAATCGATTGAATTCCGGGACAAGCTGCCCAAGACCCGCTCGGGCAAGATCATGCGCCGGCTGCTGAAGGCGGAGGCGCTGGGCAAACCGGTCGGCGACATCTCGACCTTAGATGAGTAAATCACCCCGGGCAGGAGCGTCGAAGAAATGAGACGCTCCTGCCCGGGTCCGCAAAGATCAAGGGAGGTTGCGCAATGACAGATAAAAAGACCTTCAACCGCTGGCTGATTGTTGTCGGGGCACTGCTGATTCAGTTGTGCTTGGGTGCAATTTATGCCTGGAGCGTATTTCGCAAGCCTCTTGAATCGGCACTCAACATAACTTCAACTCAGGCATCCCTGCCCTTCTCCTTTGTCCTGATATTCTTTGCACTGGCAACCGTTATCGGAGGCAGACTGCAGGACCGGTTCGGTCCCCGCATCGTTGCCATCATCGGCGGCATCCTGCTTGCACTGGGTATGATTCTTGCCAGTTTCGCTTCGAGCATCGCCATGCTCGTTATCGCCTATGGCATCATTTCCGGAATCGGCATCGGCTTTGCCTATGTCTGTCCGATCTCCGCCGGTGTCAAATGGTTCCCGGACAAACGGGGACTGATTACCGGACTGGCAGTAGCCGGTTTCGGTGCTGGTGCACTGATCGTCGGCCCACTCGCACGGGCGATGATTGATTCGATCGGACCGTTTGCCACCTTCCGTTATCTGGGTGTGGTGTATCTGATCCTGGTCCTTATCGGTGCCCTGATTTTGCGCAACCCCCCTGCCGGTTACAGGCCGGAAGGCTGGAATCCACCCCAGCCGGCTGCCGGTGTTTCCATCCGCACCGATTATACCGCCGGGCAGATGCTTGCTACCGTTCAGTTCTGGCTCATCTGGCTCACCTATTTTGCCGGCTGTGCTGCCGGTCTGATGATTATCGGCCAGACCTCACCGATCGCTCAGGAACTTGGTGGATTCAGCAAGGAGACCGCGGCGCTCGGTGTCAGCGTGCTGGCAATCTTCAATGCACTGGGCAGAATCTTCTGGGGCAGAATCTCGGACAGCCTCGGCAGGACCCGAGCACTGTTTCTGATGTTTCTGATCAATGCCGTTGCCATTCTCGGTTATTTTCTGATCCCCTCCCTGCCTTTCATTTTCTGGATCGGCATTGCCCTGGTGGGTTCCAGCTTCGGCGGCTACCTCGCAATTTACCCGGCAGTGACCGCAGATTTTTATGGAACAAAAAATTCGGGGATTAACTACGGGCTGGTGTTTACCGCCTATGGTGTTGGCGGGCTGTTATCCAACATCTTTGCACCCCGGATCAAGGAAATTACCGGCAACTACAATGTCGCCTTCCTCATTACCGCCCTGCTCTGTATTGCTGCCGGTATTGTAATAATTACGGTTAAATCACCATCCGCAAAGGCAAAACCGGTTTAGTTTTTAAAAAGGAGTTTAAAATGAAAAAACTTACCCCGGCTGAAATTGAACAGCTGGTTGCCAAGGCGAAAAAGCCCGCAGAAGACGCCTTGAAACTGCATCCCTTTTATCGGGGAAAGTATCAGGTTGTGCCCAAGTGTGCCATCCGGAACTTTGATGACTTTGCCATCTGGTATACACCCGGCGTTGCTGCACCCTGCAAGGAAATCCAGAAGGATGTAAATCTTTCCTTTCTCCATACCAACCGGGCAAACACCATCTGCGTGCTGACCGACGGCACGCGCGTGCTTGGACTGGGTGACATCGGGCCCGAAGCCTCAATGCCGGTAATGGAGGGCAAGGCGCTGCTCTTCAAATACCTCGGCGGCGTTGATGCGGTTCCAATTGCCCTGCGCACCAAGGATCCGGATGAGTTTATCCGCACCGCCAAACTCCTTGAACCCTCGTTCGGTGGTTTCAACCTTGAGGATATCGCTCAGCCGAAATGCTTCCGGATTCTTGACACCCTGCGCGCCGAACTTGATGTTCCGGTCTGGCACGACGACCAGCAGGGAACGGCAGCGGTAACCTATGCCGGACTGGTCAATGCCTTAAAGATCGTCGGCAAGGACATCAGCAAAGTCAAAGTGGCGATGCTCGGCGCCGGTGCATCCAATATCGCAATCGCCCGGGTTATCATCAAAGGCGGAGTTACTCCCGGCAACATCATCATGTGCGACTCCAAAGGCACACTGCACAAGGGCAGAACTGAACTGCAGGAGGAGTTCAAGGAAAAGTGGCATATGTGCCAGATTACCAATGATGAGAATGTCCGGGGCACAATCGCTGATGCGATGAAGGGTGCCGATGTCCTGATTGCCCTTTCCACACCAGGACCGGGTGTCGTTAAACCGGAGTGGATCAAATCCATGGCAAAGGACGCAATCGTCTTTGTCTGTGCCAATCCGATCCCGGAAATCTGGCCCTGGGAGGCGATTGAGGCTGGCGCCCGGGTTGTCGCTACAGGCAGAAGCGACTTCCCCAATCAAGTCAACAACTCCCTGGGATTTCCCGGAATCTTCCGCGGGGCGCTGGATGTTAACGCCCGGACGATTACGGATGAGATGTGCATTGCGGCCGCACTGGAGCTCGCCAAGGTTGCCGAAGACCGCGGATTAAGAGAGGACTATCTTATCCCGACGATGGATGACTGGGAGGTGTTTCCGCGCGAGGCGGTTGCGGTCGGAATGAAGGCAATTGAGCAGGGCGTCGCCCGGATCACGATGACCCGTGAAGAACTGATGAAAACTGCAACCGAAAAAATCAGACAGGCGCGCGAACTGACCCAGTGGATGATGAAGGAAGGATTTATTCCGCCGGCACCGTAAATTTAATATACAGTCTAACCTACTTAGGTTAAATTATCCCTGCTCTGGTGCCTCGTAGTTCGGCGCCTCTTTGATGATGGTGATGCTGTGCGGATGACTTTCCCGCAGTCCGGCATTGGTAATTTTCACAAACTTAGCCCGGCGCTGCAGTTCTCTGATTGTCCGGCACCCGCAGAAACCCATCGCTGCCCGCAGACCACCTTCCAGCTGAAAGAGTACATCCTTGACACTGCCGCGATAGGGCACTCTGCCCACGATCCCCTGAGGCACCAGTTCCGCACCGCTCTCCTGAAAGTACCGGTCCCAGGAGCCTTTTTTCATCGCATCAATTGATCCCATTCCCCGGTAAACCTTGTAGCGTCTGCCCTCGAGCAGAACATCCTCCCCCGGACTCTCGTCCGTGCCGGCAAGGAGATTGCCCATCATCACCGTATCGGCACCGGCAGCCAGTGCCTTGGCGATATCACCGGAGAATCTGATTCCGCCATCAGCAATCAGCGGGACTTTATACTGCCGGCATACCCGGGCACATTCCATAATTGCGGAAAGCTGAGGCACACCCACACCGGCAACCACCCGGGTCGTACAGATGGATCCCGGACCGATACCAACCTTGACCGCTCCGACTCCAGCCTGAATCAGCGCCCGTGCCCCTTCTGCAGTCGCCACATTTCCCGCCACCAGCTCAACCTGCGGAAACATCTTTCTGATCGCCCGAGCGGTCTCAATTACCCGACTTGAGTGGCCGTGAGCAGTGTCGATGACAATCGCATCCACCTCTGCGGCAACGAGCGCCCTCGTCCGCTCCAGCGCCTCCTTGCCCACCCCGACCGCTGCTGCCACCCGGAGCCGGCGCTTGCTGTCAACAGTGGCAAAGGGATGTTCCACCCGCTTCAGAATATCCTTGGTGGTAATCAATCCCCTGAGCCGTCCCTGGTCATCAACGATCGGCAGTTTTTCCAGGCGGTGCTGGCGGAGAATTTCCCGTGCCTTCTTCAGACTCGTGCCGACCGGAGCGGTAATCAGGTTGCTGCTGGTCATTACCTTCTCAACCGGCATTGTGCTGTCATCTTCAAACAGCAGATCGCGCCGGGTAATTATACCCACAAGCCGCCCCTTGTTATCAACCACCGGCAAACCGGAAATGCCGTGCCGGTTAAAAAGTTCCCGCACCTCAGCGATTGTCCGGTCGGGTGTTATCGCCAGGGGATCGGAAATCATCGAGCTTTCCGCCCGCTTGACCTTCGCCACCTCCTGCGCCTGTTCATCAATGGTCATATTTTTGTGAATAACACCGATCCCGCCTGCCCGTGCCATCGCAATTGCCATTCTCCCCTCAGTCACGGTATCCATTGCGGCACTCACCAGCGGCAGATGCAGCCGGATTTTTCTGGTAAAAAATGTTTCTGTAACGACCTCTGCCGGCAGAACCTTCGAATACTGGGGAACTAAAAGGACATCATCAAATGTCAGCGCTTCCTTCATCATCCTATTTTATAACCGGTTCTTGAGTGCCCGGATGTAACCGAGCTGAACCCTGACATCCTCTGCCTTCATTGCTGCCGGCTTATCTTTTTCCAGATAGTCAGTGTACAGCTTTTCCGCCTCATCAAGCTTATTAGCAAGCCGGAAACAGCGCCCGGCTGCCAGCACCGCCTCATGTGCCAGCGGCAGATCTTTGTATTTCCGGTAGACCGACTCATAAATTCTGGCTGCCTGCAGATAATTTCCTGCCTGCTCCTCACAGGCAGCAATTCCGTACTGGGCGGCCGGAGTCAACAGCAGATCATTCTTTGCCTTCTTTAAAAAAATTCCGAACTCCCGCTTTGCCTCCGCCAGTCGTGGCTCCTGAGATCCGAAATAGAGTGTGCCCAGATAGAAATGGGCTTTGATGCCGGCATAATCACGGGGAAATTTTGCTGCCAGCTCCTTGAGTGCCATCTCCGCATAATCATACTTGCCCTGATAGAGATTGGATAGGGCATCCATCAGCCGCAGCTCCGCTTCGGCACTGCGCACCGGTTTCGGCCGGTTTTGAATCAGGAGAATGACACCAGCGATCACCAGAATTCCGACCGCAACTCCGATCCAGAACCGGCGCGGGTTCTCATAATAAAACTCGGCCGCCTTTTCGACGAACTCCTGGAATTTATCCTCTTTCAATTCATCCTTACTGACCCGATGCTTGATTCTCACCTTTTCTCCCGGTTTTTATTCTGTAAACTTCTGTTCCATCATACACCTCTACCCCTGGCCCGACTCGAACGGGCGACCTGCGGTTTAGGAAACCGCTGCTCTATCCTGCTGAGCTACAGGGGTGCATAGTGGATTATAGACCGCATTTCACAAGTGTCAAGCAAACCTAACCCGTGAATATCGTTGACTTAAACCGCCAACAGAATAGGATGATAAAAATGCGTTTCGGATTTCACATCTCAATCGCCGGTGGTTTCGCCAATGTCCGGCCAAGGGCTGAGGAGCTGAATTGTGATACTATCCAGCTCTTTACCCGATCTCCCCGGGGCTGGAGCGCCTCACCTCTGAAGGAAGAGGATGTCGGCAGATTCCGGGAGGAAATCAGAAAATCAGAAATAAGCCCTGTCTTTGCCCACGCCCCGTATCTCCCCAATCTTGCTGCCACCGATCCGGAGCTGAAAAGACGCTCAATCACGACAATTGCTGATGACCTGAAAAGGTGCGAAACCCTTGGTATTGATTTTCTGGTCGTTCATGTCGGCAAGGCAATGGGCACGGATGAGAAATCCGCACTGCGGCGGGTAGCCGAAAACATCAACCGGATTTTCCGGCTTGCCCCGAACCGGGTAAAGATCCTGCTGGAAAACACTGCGGGCATGGGCTCGGAGATCGGTTACCGGTTTGAACAGATTGCTGAGATCATCGAGCAGGTTGAAGACCGGGACCGGCTCGGGGTAACCCTTGACACCGCCCATTCATTTGAAGCCGGTTATGACTGGCGCACCCGTCCGGCTATTGATGAAACCCTGCGTCAGTTTGACCGGGCAATCGGCTTCAGCCGGCTTTACCTGATCCATCTCAACGATTCCAAAACTCCATTCAACTCAAGGGTTGACCGGCACTGGCACATCGGCAAGGGAGAAATCGGCATTGAGGGATTCCGGGAAATTGTCAACCATCCGCTGCTCCGAAAACTGCCCGGCATTATGGAAACACCCCGCACCAGCATCAGGGACGATCGGGAAAACATGCGCATCGTCCGGAGCCTCGTCAGATGAAAATTCAGTTCTGGGGCGGGGTCGGCACGGTCACCGGTTCACAGCACATTCTGAAATCCGGCGGCAGATCACTTCTTCTGGAATGCGGGCTGTTTCAGGGACACCGGCAGGAGGCGGAAGAAATTAACCGCCATCTGCCTTTTGATGCCCGCCAGATTGACTTCTGTTGTGTCAGTCACGCCCATATCGACCACATCGGCAACCTGCCCAACCTGATCAGGAACGGCTACCGGGGAAAGGTACTGATGACCAAACCCTCGGTGGCACTCAGCCGGCTGCTGCTGCTGGATGCCGCAAAAATCCAGGAAGGTGACATCAAATATCTGAACAAAAAACGCCGGGAACGCGGTGAACCACCCAAGGAGCCGATCTATACCACCGCCGATGCTGAGCATGCCCTGACCCGCCTTCAGGGGATCAGCTATGCCCGCAGGGAGAAACTCGGACCCTTTACCGTTCATTTCCACGATGCCGGTCATATTCTCGGCTCATCACTTATTGACATTGAAGTTGAGAATCAGCGGGTACTCTTTACCGGCGACCTGGGCCGCAAAAAGATGCCCATCATCCGGGACCCGGTCCAGGTAACTGAAGCTGATATTCTGATCATGGAGGCAACCTATGGTGACCGGCTTCATGGCGACTATCGTGATGTCCGCAACCGGCTCGCTACCATCATCAACCGGACGGCAGAACGCGGGGGTAGAATTATCATCCCCGCATTTGCGGTTGAACGGGCACAGGAAATCGTCTACAATCTGAAACTGCTCCGTCAGGAGTCGGCAATTCCGGACCTTCCGGTCTTTGTTGACTCACCGCTTGCCAGTCAGGTAACTGAGGTCTATCGCAGCAGTACTGCCTATTTTGACACTGAAACCCAGACACTTGTTAATGGCGAACATGACGGGCCTTTTGATTTCCCGGGGTTGCGTTATATTGAAGATGTCAATGAGTCCAAGAAACTGAATCAGCTCCATGAGCCCTGTATCATTATCTCCCCTTCGGGTATGTGTGAAGCCGGCCGGGTCCTGCATCATTTAAAACACTCCATCACCGATTCGAAAAATCTGATTCTCATCGTCTCCTTTCAGGCGCAGCACACCCTGGGCCGGCGCCTCGTGGAGCATCAGCCGGTGGTAAAGATCTTCGGCGAGGAATTTCCGGTCCGGGCAGAGATTGAAGTTATGAACGAATTCAGTGCCCATGCCGACCGCAACGCCCTGCTTGATTATGTCAAAAACATGAACCTCCGGCGCCTCCGCCGGATATTTATCGTCCATGCCGAACCTCAGGCAGCGCAGGCAATGATAGAACCGCTACACCAGCTCGGTATTCAGGAAATCACCATCCCGGAAAAGGGCGCTGAATATGAAATTTAGACCATGGATACTGCTGATACTTCTGCTCACCGGCTGTGACCTGCTGTTTAAACTGCTGGACACAACCCCGCCCAGCTGTCGCATCCTTTCCCCGCTTGACTCCACTATCGTCAGCGGTACAGTGCCGGTGCAGGTTGAGGCATATGACTCTACCGGTGTTGCCGCCATCGACTTCTATGCCGACGGCATTCTCATCGCCACTGAAAGTTCGGCTACTGCCACCTTTGAATGGAATACCAGTACGCTCGAACCCGGCTCCTGGCATAAAATTTACTGCATTGCTGCCGACCTCGCTGGCAACCGGGGTACAAGCGATACGGTAAATCTGCAGATTGCCGCCATTGGCCAGCAGAGCATCTTCCACGGCAAAATCACCCTCAACCACAACTACTATCGCTGGATTGAATTCAGTGCCGATTCCGGCAGAAAGGTTCTGGGGGACGCCCGGGCGGTTTCGGGCACGATCAGCCGTTTCTCCCTGCTCGATCCGGTGAACTTTGAACTGTTCCGTCAGGGACGCTCCTATGTCCCGCTTTACGAGCAGCAGAATGTTGCTGAAGTGAGCCTCAATTATCAGTTTGCAACCGGTGGCACCTGGTATCTGGTATTCCTCAATACCTCCGGCACGGTCCGGACCTACTGGGCACGCTTTACACTGGAACGATGATGAGCCTGCTGTTACTGCTGTTTACCTTGATCCCCCGTCCTGATTGTCCACCGATTACCACCGATGATATCCTCCGCCTTTCGATGATCCGGGAACGATTTACCGCCGCTGTTACCGTCTCCCCTCATCTCCCGGCCGGCACCGAAATCCGGAACCGGCTCGTCGTCGGCTATTACCCCGAAGCCTTAAGTTCCCTCATCAGTCAGATTCAGGAACTTGGCGCCCGGACGCTCCTGATCGATACGAACGCCCGTTTTCTGGTAATCGCCACCGATTCTTCCGAAGACCGGCTGATACCGCAGGCGCTTACAAATTCTGGCGGTGTCCGTTTTGTAGAACCTGATTATTCTGTCCGCATTCTGAATATACCCAATGATCCTCAGTTTCTGCTGCGCCAGTGGGACAAATGGGTCATGTATGCCGACCTCGCCTGGGATGTGGTCACCGGTGGAACACTTAAGGTAGCGGTTGTTGACAATGGCGTAGATTATACCCATCCCGACCTTGCCGCCAACTTCCGCAGCGGTGAGCTGGGCTACGATTTTCTCAACAATGATAACGATCCGAAACCGGACAATCCGGGCATCGAAAACGCCTTTCACGGCACCCATGTTGCTGGAATCATTGCTGCAATCCGGGACAACCTCATCGGCGTTGCCGGCTGGGCACAGATTCAGCTCATGGCGGTCCGGGTACTCAACGACTCAGGCAGTGGCAACCTGAGTGACGTCGCCCGGGGTATCCGCTGGGCGGTTGATAATGGTGCCCGGATCATAAATATGAGTCTCGGGGGCGATGCTGCCTCAACCGTACTCATCGAAGCCTGCCAGTATGCGGCAAGCCGGGGTGTCCTCCTGATTGCCGCATCCGGAAATGATGGCAGATCAATCATCACCTATCCTGCCCGGCTCAATGAATGCGTTGCTGTCGGCGCTACCAACGAAAACTCCGAACTTGCCTGGTTCTCCAATTACGGTCCGGAACAGGAACTGGTGGCACCTGGCACCAGTATCTTCTCAACAACTCCGGGAGGCTCCTACGCCGAAGCCAGTGGCACCTCAATGGCAGCACCCGAAGTCAGTGGCGTTGCCACTCTGATTCTTGCCCTTGACCCGGGATTAAGTGCAAACGATGTCCGGTCAATCCTCGCCACCAGTGCCATTGACATGGGCAGTGCCGGCAGAGACAGCCGTTTTGGCTACGGACTGGTGAATGCCTGGCGGGCGGTTCAGCTGGCACAGACATTGATTCGACAGACAGTCCGGACAAAATCGGTTTACCATGAAAAACCCGCCTGGCTGGTCACCGGTCGCCGGCTGCAGCTCAAAATGCCTGCCTCAGTGCGGATTTACAATTCCGCCGGTATGCTCATATTCACAACCGCTGCCCCGGTAAGTGAAATCATATTCACCAGAGCCGGAACTTACATGGTTGAACTCAACCGCCACCAGCGCCAAAAACTGCTCATCCTCGACTAATCCGGCTCGTACTCAGCCCAGCATTCATCATTTTCCCAGACCCGTACCCGCACCACCGGAAACCGGCTCTGCAACTGCTCATAAAAATAGCGGGCAAGGTTTTCCGCGGTCGGATTGAAGTTGTAAACCTCATTCAGCAGTTTGTGGTCCGGCAGAATAAGCGCCACCGCTTCTTTCAGTTCATTAAAATCCACCACCATCCCGGGCGGATTCAGCCTTTCCGAACCGACTACTACTTCCACACGGTAATTATGACCATGAAGCTGCTCACACTTGCCACCCTGCTCAACAATCCGATGGGCGGCACTGAAAACTTTACTCACCCTGATCCGGTACATAAACCTCACCTCCGGTTTTAAAACTGCTCCGGCGCCGACGCTCCAGGAGCGAAACAAATGCCTCTACCCGAGTCAAAAACCCGGCTTCGGCGGTATGCTCATCCAAGGAAATTGACAGCAGTGGAATATTGTAATCCCGGCTGGCTGCTGCCAGTGCCGGCTGGACCACCGTGCTCGGCATACAGGCAAACGGATGGACATGAATCACCCCGTCATAACCGGCACGGGCAGCCATAATCAGATGCCCGACCGAATTGGCATCCTCACCACCGACACAGTACTGCCAGTAACTCTTTGCCAGCCGCTGTGCCCTGCGCACCTCCCCTTTCCGCAGCCGGAAGCCGTGAAAACCGAGCCAGCGCGGACCGGTGAGAAACGGATCAACCCAGACCTCCATCTCCCCGAGCCGGTTGATTAAGTCAAAATTGACAAACGGCTCAATCGTGCAGTAACTTTCGCCAATCAGTTTCACCCGCAGAACCGAACCCCTCCCATTTCTTCTGACCCGGGCAAAACGGGTTGTGAGCCGGTCCCGAATCTGCTTAAGCTCCCGGACCTTTTCTGCCGTCTCAATCTCGGCAATAACCGTTCTCAGCAGCCGGCGGCACTCCTGCTTGTTTTCCGCCTGGGGCAGCACCTGCCGGCTCAATTCATAAGCCTTTTCCAGCGTTGTCGCCTTGAACCAGCCCAGCCTGAACGCCCGCCATGCCCGTCCGGTTGCCCGGAGCAGACTGTTGTCACTCAACTGAAGGATCTCGCGGATAATCTCTTTCATCCGGTCACGACGCAGCTCCAGCAACCGGAACCGGTAGCCCAGCTCCCGGCAGATATCCGCCTGCAACCTTCCGTAATAACCGAACCGGCAGGACCAGGAACCGCTCACATATGCCAGCGTATCCGCACCCAGCTCCAGTGCCCGCAGGATATTACCCAGCGTCACCTTGAATGGCAGACAGATCGTCTCCGGTGCCAGCTGGGCACCAAGGGCAACTGTTTCCCGGTTCGGCTCCGGTGGCACCACCACCTCTGCCCCCAGCTCGCGCAAAATCGGCTCCAGCACCAGCCGGATATCACCCATATACGGAAAGGCAACTCTCATTTTCTGCTCCGAATCAGGTCCGCAAATGACTCCAGCCTGGTGCGCAGACCGGTTTCACCACTGTGCTCATCAAAAAGCAGAGTCAGCATCGGGAGACCGGTCCGCACCGCCACCTCGCGCCGGATCAGCTCATTCACTACCGGTGCGGTGCCGCAGGCAAAACTGGAAACCAGCAGCAGCCCGTCAACCTGAGCCTCCCGGACAAGTTTACGGGCACCGGCGATCAGCTCCAGTTCATAATACCAGTTTAGTGCCCTGCCCGCCTCCTGAATCAGCTCCTCTTCACCAATCCCTGGTATCACCGGTTCAATCTCCAGCTCTGCAATCATCCTGAGCAGATTAAGGCTGATATGCTCATCATAAATCAGATACGGATGACCGATAACGCCAATTTTCCCCCTGCCCGCTCCCGGTTTTGAATTCAACCGCTCCGGCGGAAAGCAATCTGCCGGGCTGGGACCATGTACCCGCAATTTTCCTGCCTCCGCCTCTGCCTTTTTTGCCTGCTGGAACGCGCCCTGCGCACACTGCCGGTCGACGCCCAGTGCCTTTGCACACCGGACAAAACCCACCTCATCACGCTGAATCTGCTGATCAATCACCAGCTCCAGAATACGTCCCTTTTGCTCGGGGAAAATCGCCCGCACCAGATCCGGCAGGGCAATCGCCTTCGGGCAACCGAAATAAAAATCTCCCTTCAGTCGCCGGCAGACCAGCCGCGGAACGAAGACATAGTCCACCTGCTCCAGCAGCCGGGCAACCTGCCCCAGAAAAACCTTCACCGGCAGACACAGCTCTGCCGGCGCCAGTTTCACCCCCTGCTCCACCGTCTGCCGATCGGTCCTGCTACTGAGTACCACCTGCCATCCCAGCTCCTCAAAAAACGCCCGCCAGAGGGTAAAATGGTGATAACTGTGCAGACTCCGGGCAATCCCGACAACAGCCACGGACTGATTATAAGAGCTGACGGCTGGGGGGTCAAATCACGTTGACAGACCGCAGGATCAATCATAAACTATAACTATGAAGAGCTGGAGGCCAATATTGCCACTCCTTCTGCTGTCAGCCTTCTACTGCCACCGGCACCATCAACCACTTCCCTTTCCTTTATCAAAATCGCTGCCGGTCATTACCGGCTATTACCCTCATTACCATCAACCCCTGCCACCGGATCATCCGCTCCAGCCCCAAATCTCGGTCCTGCGTCAGGATATCGAAGCCAATGAAAATCTCCTGCGCCAGCTCGTACGGGATCATTATGATGTCAAATCACCGCTTGAATTCCGGTTCTCCTATGCGGGAGTGGACTCGGCTAACAGCCGGCTTATCATCCGCTATTTTGCTCCTGATGCCCAACCGCATGAGCTCGCCGGCTGGCAGGTGCAATTGATCTACCGCCTGCCCAAACCCACGCTGGATTCAATCTATGTGTGGGCAGTGCCCCTGGAATAAAATTGCAAATACCGCCCCTCATCACACGAACTTGACTTGGACACGGTTCTTTTCTAAAATGATGACACGGGGCGTGGCGCAGTTGGTTTAGCGCACCAGCTTGGGGTGCTGGGGGTCGCCCGTTCAAATCGGGTCGCCCCGACTTTTTATTTTACCGGCGAGTAAATCCGGGTATTAACTGGCGAGGTTCTGCTTTGCCAGCTCAACCAGCCGGGCAAAATCCTCCGGCGCCTGAATCGCCACTTCAGACAGGACACTGCGGTCAAGTGTAACCCCGGCCTTCTTCAGCCCGTTGATAAACCGGCTGTAACTCAGGTCATACGGCTCAAGCGCCGCATTGATCCGGGTAATCATCAGCGAGCGGAATACCCTTTTCTTCTGCTTGCGGTCGCGGTAGGCACTGATCAGGCCGTGCATCACCTGCAGCCGGGCGCTCTTGTAAAGCCGGGATTTCCCACCCCAGTAGCCCTTTGCCTGCTTAAGCCATTTCTTGCGCCGTTTTCTCGTTGCCGGTCCGGTCTTGACTCGTGCCATTCAACACTCCTTTTCAGTAGGGCAGAAGCCGTTTTAACGCCTTGACCTTCGTCTCATCCGCTACTGCCGGACGATGGAGCAGCCGCTTGCGCCGGCTGGTCTTGGCGCTGTTATTATGACTGGTCCCGCTGTGGGCATGAATAAACTTTCCCGTTGCGGTCTTCTTCACCCGCTTTTTTAATGAACTCAGTGTCTTTAATTTCATCTTCATTTTGGCACCAGCATTAACTGAATAGATTTCTTTCCTTCATCAAAAAGTCTTACCTGTCCTTCCACCTTGGCAACATCTGCCAGGTCCTGCTTGATCCGTTCGATCAGCTGCATCGCCAGATCGGTGTGCAGCACCTCCCGTCCCCGCAGCCAGAGCACGAGCTTGATCCGGTCCTTGTCTGCCAGAAACTCGCGCATCTTCTTCAGCTTCACCTCGTAGTCGTGCTTGTCAATCTTCATCTTCATCCGTATCTGCCGCACCTGGGTCTGATGCTGCTTTTTCTTCGACTCCCGCTGTCGAGCCTTCTGCTCATACAGATACCGTCCCAGGTCCATGATGCCGCAGACCGGCGGCTCCTCATTCGGTGCCAGCATCACCAGATCCAGATTCTGCCGCCGGGCAAGGGCAATCGCCTCGCGCGTCGGCAGGATACCGATCGGTCGTTTGTCCACCCCGATCACCCGGACATACGGCACTTTGATCTGCTCGTTTGCCCTGGGCCGGTCCTTGAGTCCCTCCCTCACCACCTGCTCACCATGTCCTTCCAGATTCTTCCTCCTTGATTAGTGCTATTACCTTCTCCAGCGGCATTGCGCCCAGATTCCCTTTGCCGCGGCGACGGAGTGCAACGGTCCTGGCCTCGGCTTCGCGTGCCCCGACCACCAGCATATAGGGAACCTTCTGACGCTCTGCCTCACCAATCTTGTAGTTAATTTTATCATTATTTAAATCAATTTCAACTCTGACTTCAGCCTGACGGAGCGCCTCGTAAACCTCCTGCGCATAACCGTTCTCCTTCTCGGTCACCGTCATCACCCTTGCCTGCACCGGTGCGAGCCAGACCGGAAACGCCCCGCCGTAATGTTCAACTAATATGCCCGTGAACCGCTCAATTGAACCCAGCACTGTCCGGTGAACCAGATAGACTGGCAGATGCTGACCGTGCTCATCCATGTAATATACATCAAACTTGCCGCCGAGATTGAAGTCAAACTGACAGGTAGAACACTGAAACTCCCGGCCGAGCGAGTCGGCGAGATGGATATCAATCTTGGGACCGTAAAATACCGCCTCCCCTTCCGCCCGGACGAAATCCAAACCGAGCCGGTTCAGCGCCTTGATCAGCGAACCTTCTGCCACCTGCCACTGCTCATCCGTACCCAGATAGTTTTCCGGATGCTTGGGATCCCGGACCGAGAGGGATACTGAGAACCGCTCAAATCCGAACTGACGCAGCATCTTGAGCGCCAGTGCCACCACACCGTAAATCTCCTCCTCCACCTGCTCCCGGGTGCAGAAAATATGGGCATCATCCTGAGTAAATCCCCGCACCCGCATCATGCCATGAAGCACACCGGAACGCTCATAGCGGTAAACTGTGCCCCACTCCGCCATCCGCAGTGGCAGATCCCGGTAGGAATGGACTTTTGTCCGGTAAATCAGAATGTGTCCCGGGCAGTTCATCGGCTTGAGCACATACTCCTCATTTTCCACCGGCAGGATATACATGTTTTCCCGGTAATAGTCATAATGTCCGGACTGATGCCAGAGCTGACTCCGGGCGATGTGCGGTGTCACCACCAGCTGATAGCCGGCAGCCAGATGCTCCCTTTCCCAGTACTGCTGGATCAGCCGGCGCACTGTTGCCCCTTTGGGATGCCAGAACACCAGCCCGGCACCCGCCTCCTCATGGAAGCTGAAAAGGTCCAGTGCCGGACCCAGCTTCCGGTGATCGCGCCGCTTCGCCTCCTCCAGCCGGTCCAGATGCTCCTTAAGCAGCGCCTCATCCGGAAAGGCGACGCCGTAAATCCGGGAAAGCATCCGGTTCCGCTCATCACCACGCCAGTAGGCACCGGCAACACTCAGGAGTTTAACCGCCTTAATCCTGCCGGTATCCGGAACATGAGGTCCCCGGCACAGATCAACAAAGTCCCCCTGCTCATAGACCGAGATCTGCTCATCCGGAATCTCGTTGATAATCTCCAGCTTGTAGCTTTCCCCCCGCTCGGAAAACAGTTTCAGTGCCTCATCCCGGGGCAGATACTTGTGGACAATCGGAATCTTTTGTGCCGCCAGCTCCTGCATCCGCACCTCAATTTTCCCCAAGTCCTTTTCTGTGAACGGCTGAGGGACATCAAAATCGTAGTAGAACCCCTCGGGCACCGCGGGTCCGATGGTCACCTTTGCCTCCGGATACAGCTGTTTAACCGCCTGTGCCATCAGGTGGGAAGCGGAATGCCAGAAGATATCCCGGCCTTCACGGGACTCAAAATAGACCGGTTCGATTGTGGCATCTTCGACAACTGTGAAGGAAAGATCAACGAGCCGGCCGTTCACCCGGGCAGCCAGCGCCCGCTCATCGCCAAGCAGGGCACCGGCAGTTAAACCGGGCTCAACGAACCGTTCCTGCCCCTGAACAACAACCTTAATCACGGGTGAATAATAATCATCAATACGGCGATGTCAATTGCCGTCCGCTGTTGGTCTCGGAATCAGAAAATATACCCCGTTCCGCACCGGTCCCAGAACCCTTCTGCCCAGCACATCATAAACTCTGTATCCGGGCTCAAACCTGGAAGTACCTGCCACCGCCAGTTTCCGCACCTGCCGGCGGGAAAACCCGGCATTTTCCTGCTGATGAATACCGGCAAGTGAGGTATCCTCCACCGTCACATCATCGAAATAAACCGAACCGCCGGGCAGAGCGATACACGATACCGAAAGGAAAAATGCCGAATCAGGTGCGGTGACCCAGCGGGAATAGCGCCGGTAACCATTGGAATAATAAACCGGGACCAGCTGCGGAGAACCAATCAGACCCCCACGCAAAGTCAGAAACTGCAGGACAAACCCGCCGCTGACGATTCCGGGCACATCTGCATAACCGCTGAACTCATAACTCAGTCCGCTCCGGACAACCGTCACCGAGGTGGCAAATGCCACCGTATCCCCGCCGTTCAGTCTGAGGGCAAAAACTCCGGTATTGCAATTGGTATCCTTTACCGCCGAACCGGAACGGGTAAGCTCTGAAGTCAGCCAGCCCAGTGGCATATTCACGCCCAGCGTATCCAGCCAGATTTCAAATGAAGGGTTGGGCAGGATATTAACCGCGCCGGAAAGACTGAAGCAGGTCAGAAGGAAAACTGCTATCCGCATCATAGAATGATTTTACCAGATAATCCTCTCCAGCACAAGCGGCTAATGGAGAGACCGGTTCAAAATCTGCCGGTAGGCATTAAGTACAAACAGGTCGGTTTCCTTTTCTTTTTCTGCCCGCAGCCGTGCCTCAGTCTCACTGTCCAGCATCCGGCCCAGTGCCTCAACGGTGCACAGCCGGACAAACGGTGCCGGATGCCGGAGACAGGAGACAAGCCGGTTCCGGCACTTCTGTTTTACCGGCTCTGCATGAACGCTGTCAAGTTTTGCCGCAATCTGTCCGAGCGCCCGGATGCTGTGCCCCAGTGCCGGCTCCTTCTGTTCTGCCAGGCTCCGGAGCAGCGGGTCAACACCCGGCTCCCCGATGGCAACCAGCGCCGCCTCAGCCGCACTGCGCACGGTAAACAGCCGGTCATTCAGGGTCGCAATCAGCGGTTCAATCGCCACCGGATTTTTCAGCTTGCCGCACGCCTCCGCAGTCACAATCCGGGAAACCTCCATTGTATCCTTCAGGAGATAAAGAATCTGCGGCACCACCAGCGAATCACCGATTGAGCCCAGGGCATAAACCGCGCGTCTTGGTGTAATCCGCTTCTCCTTGAGTGCCAGCAGAATTGAATCCACCGCATCCCGGGCATTACTGCCCATCTCTCCCAGCCAGTAAGCCGAATTCTGCCGGGCAAGAAAGCGCTCATCCCGCAGTCCCCGGAAAAGATACGGCTTGGCGGTATCAGGCAGCGCCTTCATCAGGGCGGTAATCGCTTCGGACTCCAGCCCGTCCTTGGTATCCAGCTTATGCTCATAGACATACTCCACCGCCATCCTGCCCAGCCGGATCAGCTCCTTTCTTGCCCGCAGCACCTTCTTGCGGGCATTACCCACCGCCCAGATCGATGCGGTCTTGAACACACTCTCCACCGGTGCGGTGATTACCGAATCAATGCTCGCCTCTGATGTATCAACATCCGGCTCCCAGTCAATCACCGTTGCCGGCCGGGGCAGATCAATTCCCGACCCGTAGGTCCCCTTGGTCCACCGGTTCTGATCTGCTGCCACATTCCTGCCCGGATACCAGTCCCGGCCTGCCAGATCCAGAAAGAGGCCGATCCCGCCGAACCCCCGCGCCCAGTTGGACGAACCCTGACAGATCAGCGACTCTGATGCCATATACCAGTCATTGCCATCCTGGTCAATGAACAGCCCCACCGAATTGGTCAAACCGATCCCCTGCCCGCCTGAGGCATAATAACCGTCATCACCCTTGCGGTCCACGAGCACGCCGACCGAAAGATCATGCCCTTCACCCTGACTCGGACCGAGCCGGGAGAAATAGGAGTCATTGCCCTCCTCATCCACCAGCGCCCCGACCGACAGGTGAATGCCCGCACCCTGCGTATACTGGGCAGCGGTGTAATGGTCAAAACCCTCCTGGTCATAGAGCATCCCGAGCGAATACCAGTAACTGGTGCCCTGAGCATAAACCTCGGCATTGTAGAAATCATTGCCCTGAAAATCACAGAGAAAGCCGATGCCACCCCCGGCATCTGGCCGGACCCCGATCGCATAGCCCTGAGCAAACGACCGGTATTCCCTGGGCAGGAGCGGCTCGTGCTTGTATTTTCCGCCCGCATAATAAAGGTCATTACCCGCAAGCTCTGCCAGCAGTCCGTAACCCCAGGTGCCGGCAAACCCCTGACAGTAGCAGAATGAGCGGTAGCTGTCGTTTCCCCCCTCATCAATCAGCACCCCGACTCCGTAATGACCCGAACCCTGAGCAAAGAAACCCGCATCATAAATATCTTTTCCTGCAGCATCATAAAGCAGACCGGTGCCGAAGATTGCCGAACCCTGGGTGTAGTGATTTCCGCGATACACATCATCCCCTGCCAGATCAAAAAGCACCCCGCAGCCGAAGAGTGCGGAACCCTGGGAAAAGAGCCTGTCGGAAAGGTAATGGTCATCACCCTTAAGGTCAATCACCACCCCGAACGGGTAATCCAGAATGCCCACCGCACCGCCCGCCCGGTTGTAATAGATATCATTACCACCCAGATCAACAATCACCGCAGCCGGCGTTTCATAAACATTGTCTCCGTCACCGCCGACAATGATCCTTCCCCATTCACTTTCCTGATAATAAACCACCTCACCCCTGACACCGGCAACACTGATTGCGGGCAGCGACTCTCCGGGCGCGGTCTTCAGAATCTCCAGCGCCCGCTGCACTGCGCTCACCACCGCCAGACCGGACAGCGCCAGTGCCCGGCGGTCAATCTTGCGGGCATATGCCAGAAGCGTCTCCGACTTCACCTGCCGGCTTGTATCATAAACCCGGCCGAACTCCTGATGCAGCCGTCCGGAAAAACTGCGCTCCAGCGTATCACCCTCATCCCGCCAGAAACCGGGTGCCTCTCCGAGCAGAATATCCAGCTCATGCCCGGGAACCTTTGCCAGCGCCCGGTCCAGATACCGCTTCCCGACCGCAAAACCGGCAGTAATGATATTCACCACGCCCTCGACCCCGGCCGAAGCGGACTTGCGCTTCAGCTCGGCGTTGATCTCGGCCGCCAGCCGGGTTGAGTCCCGGCGCTCCAGCCGGACATCAATCTCATTGTAAAGATGCCGGACGAGACCCGCCTGATTCCGGCAGTGCTCCTGGACAAATCTTCCCTGCCCCTCAACATAGGGCAAAACCTCAAGCGGCCGGGAAAGCAGCCGTTCCACCACCTTGAGCCGGAAGAAGCTGTCAACCGCCCAGAACTTGAAAAATCCCAGCTCCTGCTCCTGCATTCCCTGAATCACCAGCGCATCATTCAGCGCACCCCGGGCAACTGAATCCAGACCGTATTCCGGCGGTTGAACCGCAAACCCCAAAGCAGCAAATATCAACAGCAATCCGGTAATCCTTATCATTCCTCCTCCTATCGCTCAATCACCAGTCTCCGGGTGAAATTCCCGGCGCGCACCAGATAAACCCCACTGACAACCTTTCTGCCCGCATCATCAACCCCCTGCCACCAGCATCGGTCCTCAACGGTCCGGCTCCACACCCTTCTGCCATCACTGCTGAAAATTGTCACCGCAACCGGTTTTCCCCCTTCAACTCTAATTCCGAATCCGGACCGGGATATGCTCGGCTGAACCGTCAACCCCGGCACCCGGCTCTCCGTTCCCTGCTCTTCAACCGCAACCTGACTGGAGTCAAGGGTGATGTCGCAGATAATTGTATCTCCGGCCTCCCGGATATTCCTGACATTCACCCAGGTCGGCTGGCCATTCCTTGCCCGGCTGGAAGGGTTGGACCAGTTGTCAAAGCTGGTCCGGTTCCAGATGCCGGGCAGCGGGTCTGAGGTATCACCCAGCGCCTCATGATAGATATGCGGATCGGGCCTGACCCCGTTTCCCCGGTCGAGATGATTAGTCGAATCCTCCTCCAGGTCCACCAGATTGTGCGCCGCACTGTAATACGGGTCAATGTGCCAGATCAGCAGTCCGGAACCGGGCAGGAGCGCATCAAACCCCTTCTTCTGCCGGTTCTCCAGCAGAAAGCAGGTATCACAGTTTCTGCCCTGACGCCAGACCTGGTAGACCACGGGATGGGTCTCAACATCCAGAATCCGCAGGCCGATGGTGTCGCGGGTGATCACCACCGGCTGGACAAAACCGGCCTCAACCTTGCTCCATGCCTCCATATGCGCCGGACTCCACGGTGTATTACCGCCCGCACCCCAGGCACCATAGCCCATCAGACCCCAGTAGCCCACACCCCAGGTGTAACGGCTATAGTCATAAAGGTCGGGCAGTCCGACCAGATGACCCAGCTCATGGCACATCACCGCAATACAGCACAGGGTTGTATCCCGGGTTTCGGTCACCATTGCAAACTCCGGCACATTGGTTACGCCGTCAATGATCACGCCATCATTGGTCCGGTAATTAAACCCCGGAATCGCATGGGACCAGCAGCAGTTGACATCACCATTATCCGCACCGTCCGCACCGGCATGAACCATGAACATCGCATCAATATGGCCGTCCCCGTTGATGTCATACTGCCGGAAGTCAATAAACGAGTCCACCTGCTGAAGGTTCTCCCGGGCAAGCTGACCGCCGGTGGAGAGCATGTAATTGCCGTCATAATAACGGGAATAATTGTACCGGGACAGAAACCAGCGGTTGCCGGCAACTCCGCCCCGGACCGAATACTGACCATAGGAGTTTTCGAGAAAGAAATCATTCAGACTGCCTGCCCGATAGGGCGCATTATTGTAAACTCCGGTTGAATAGAGCATGGAATCAAACCTGGCAGGTGAATGCTCAACCGTGTCTGCCCGGTTGTCAGGAAACTGCATCAGGATTGTCACCGTCTCGCAGAAATCATAACCCTTCAGTTTATTCGGACCCGGGACCTCAACTCCGGGCGGAAAGACCGGCATCGGTCCCTGAAAACCGGGTGCGGGTGGCATTGCCAGTCCGGCTGCAAGCATCAAAGCCAGTGGTAATATTCTGACCATTCATCACTCCTTTTTAAAACAATAATCAAACCGCTGACCAAATCAAAATATTCGCTCGGCAATTTGACTTTTCCAATTTTTCTGATTATTTATTATTAGATGCTCGGGCATTCCTGAAAGGATTACAGATGAGTATTTCAATTGAACCGGTCCAGAGTAAAAAGGACCTGACTGACTTCATCCGTCTCCCCTGGAAAATCTATCAGGGCAACCCCTGCTGGGTACCGCCCCTGATTTCCGAGGTCCATGAGACGCTTGACACCGCCAAAAACCCCTTCTGGGAGCATGCCCGGCGCGAACTTTACCTGGCTCGCCGGAATGGCGAACCCGCAGGCAGAATTGCTGCGATTGTTGACGACAACCACAACCGTTTTCATCAGGAAAAGACCGGCTTCTTCGGCTTCTTTGAATGTATTGAAGACTACCTGGTTGCCGAAAAACTGTGGGATACCGCACGCGAATGGGTGAAAAATCAGGGAATGGAACGGCTGCGCGGACCGGTCAACCCCAGTCTGAATGACGAATGTGCCTTCCTGCTGGAAGGTTTTGATCAACCGCCGACGATCATGATGCCTTACACGCAGAAATACTATCTGGAGTTTGCCGAGCGCTACGGGTTTCACAAGGCAAAGGACCTCTATGCCCTGCTGAAACTGGCAGCTGACGGCATTCCGGAGCGGATTGAACGGATGATTAATGCGATCAAGCGCCGCACCGGAGTCAGGGTCCGTCCCTTTGATATGAAGCGGTTTGAGCGGGACATCCAGTTTCTCAAGGATATCTACAACTCCGCCTGGGAGAGAAACTGGGGCTTTGTGCCCATGACCGACAAGGAGATGGACCTGACCGCACGCAAGCTGAAACAGCTTGCCGACCCGGACCTGGTGCTCTTTGCGGAAATTGACGGTCAGCCGGTCGGAGTCACGGTCACCATCCCGGACTGGAATCAGGTACTCAGACATCTCAACGGCAGACTCGGACCGCTGGAACTGGTCAAACTGCTTTATTACCGGAAAAGGATTGACGGTGCCCGGGCGCTGATTGGCGGGGTCAAAAAGGAGTTCCGCAACACCGGCATCATTGCGGTACTTTATTATGAGACTGAGCGCAATGCCGCACGCAAGGGCTACAAATGGTGCGAACTGGGCTGGAACCTGGAGGACAACGACCTGATCAACCAGTTTGACCTGGCGATCGGCGGCAGGATCTACAAGCGCTACCGGCTCTATGAACTGGCACCGCTCTAACTGTTGACTTCCTGAAATTTTATCCCTAAATTTATCCTCTGATGCTCCTGTTTTCACTCCTCATTTTTACCGCTCAACCGGTCCTGCAGGATTTTCTTGCCCGGCAGGACTATCCCGCTGCCACCAGTTATTATTACGCTCAGCTCCAGCGTCAGCCCCAGAACCCGGCTCTGCTCAAGAACCTTGCCCGGGTCTATGACCACTGGCACCGGTATGACTCCAGCCTCTACTTCTGGGAACTGGCGCTGAAGGCAAAACCGGATGATGACTCCGCAGTCATCGGCAGATGGCAGGCGCTCTATAACCTTCACCGCCGTGACTCAGTCCGGCTTGATTCGGTCCGCCAGCTGATTAGCACCGAAGCAGGAAAATACTTTACTGACACCACCTATCGCAACCTCCTGCTTGCCCATACCGGCTTTGTGCTTGGCGAAGACTCAGTCCGTGCCCGGCGCGCCTTCAGCGTCCTGACCTTCATATATCCGGACTCCGCACCGGTTTATGAACTGCTCGGCTCTGCCTTCTACGACTCCCTCTATCCGGTCTGGAACAACGACACCGCCAAGGTGCTGGTCATCTCCCGCTTTCTTGCCCGCTATCCGAAGACCGAATGGCGCCAGACTTTCTATATCTATCTCCTGAGTTCACTCTACAGCCTGAACGACACCATCGGTCTTGCCCATTTCACTGAGGAGATGCTGAAAGATGATTCCCTGGACCCGTTCCGCTACCGTTATGCTGCCGCTCTGTTCAACCGGCTGAAATTCCGGCCCCGGCTTGCGGAACAGTATGCCCGGCGTGCGCTCCAGCTGACACCTGGAGCGAAAAAGCCGAAAAACAAACCGCCTGCCCAGTGGCAGCTGGAATATCCGCCTCTTGCCGGACTTGCCCGTGCCACCCTTGCTGAGGCACTGCTCATTCAGAACCGGGTCCGGGAGGCGGTGCCGGTGCTTTATGAAGCCCTGCGTCAGTTCTGCTGGGACACCGAAAACGAGTTTACCCCCGCACCATTCTGGTGTCTGCTCGGTGATGCCTATACCCGGCTGGGCAATCAGGACAGCGCCCGGCTCTGCTATCTCACCGCCCTCACCCTCGGCGACTCCCGCAACTACTGGTCTGCCCGGGCGGACACCGCGCTCCAGCAGCTGGGCATTCCGCCCGCACAGCAGCTTGAACTCTGCCGCCGGCAGTTTCACTATACCGGACCGGTATTCACCGATATCACCGACTCTGTAGGTCTTGCCGGCTGCCATGAGTCCCGGGTTGCCTGGGGTGATTACAACAGCGACGGGTTTGAAGACCTCCTGCTCAACGGCTGCCGGCTGTTCCGCAACGACTCCGGCAGGCACTTCACCGAGGTCACCGATTCTGCCGGACTTGCCGGCATCCGGGGCCGGGGCGGAATCTTTGCCGACTTCAACAACGACTACTGGCTGGACCTGTATGTCTGCGGTGCGGACACCCGGGACTGGCTCCTGCTCAACCATTTCGGTAAATTCCGCAACGCCACCGAATCGCTCGGCAACCCTTCAGACCCGTATCCGACCGAAGGCTGTGCTGCTGCCGACTTTGACCTTGACGGCTGGCTTGACCTCTACTGTGCCAACTACGAAAACTGGGAAAAGCACACCTATTATCCGGACCGGCTCTATCACAACCTGCAGGGCAGATTTGAGGACATCACCGCCCGCGCCGGCATCATTCCGCCCTATGGTGAGGACCTTGCCGGCAGAGGTGTCAACTGGGGTGATTATGATGATGACGGTGATCCGGACTGCTATGTCTCCAACTACCGGCTCTGCCAGAACTTCCTCTGGCACAACAATGGCGACCGCACCTTCACCAACCTCGCTCCGAAACTGGGGATTGCCGGTGATGAGGTTTCCGGGTGGTTCGGCCATACCATCGGCTCGGTCTGGGCAGACTATGACAACGACGGTGATCTGGACCTGTTCTGTGCCAACCTTGCCCATCCCCGCTATATTGAGTTCTCCAACCGCTCCATGCTCTATGAAAACCGCGGACCGAAAGCACGCCCCCGGTTCCTTGACCGCCGCGCCCGGCTCGGCATCCGGTATGAGGAGACCCACTCCGATCCGGCATTCGGCGATCTGGACAACGACGGTGATCTTGACCTATACATCACCTCAGTCTATGAAAACCGGCGCTCATTTCTCTATCTCAACCAGCTCAACCCCGCACCGCGGCAGGCGACCGCCGGCTGGCAGAACCTGTTCGGCAACTGCCCGTTTGCCGAGGCAACCTTCCTTTCCGGCACCCGGCTCTTCAACGGCTGGGGCTGTGCCCTTGCCGACTTTGACAACGACGGCGACCTGGATCTGGTGGTCGGCTCAGGCTCCGGACTGCGCCTGTTCCGCAACGACACGAGAAACGGCAACCACTGGCTCAAGGTCCGGGTGGTCGGCACAAAACACAACGCCTGTGGTATCGGCGCCCGGGTCACGGTGATTCAGGGCAGAAAACGGTATATCCGGGAGATTGAAGGCGGAAAAGGCACTACCAGCCAGAACTCCCTGATCGCCCACTTCGGCCTGGGCGGTTCGGACCAGCCGGTCACAGTTCAGGTCCGGTTTGCCCCGGGCACAACCGTAACCCTCAAAGACATCAGACCGGACCGGCTGATTGTTGTCACCGAACCATAAATATTTAAAAAAATCCTGCACATTGCCACGATTTGACACGATTCCCCAAAATTTGTACTAATTAAAATGTGCCGGGTCGCTCCTCAAATGAGCGAGTCATAAATCAGCTCAGAAAGGGGAAAAAATGAGAAGAGAAGAGAAGAGAAGAGAAGAGAAGAGAAGAGAAATAAAAACCTAATCATCGCCCTCTTATTTCTCTTTCTCAGCCTTGCTGATTCTATTAATGCGTCATGGATCCCACTTGCGTCAATCCCCACGACTGTTCCAGGCCCATATGATGGTGCAGCATTAACATACGGTGGAAAACGATGTCTATATGCAATCATGGGAGGCGGGTCGAATGTTTTTCTAAAATACAACAGCGATATGAACATATGGGAAATTATTAACACCAATACACCTACCTTTTTTGAAGGTGCAGCTCTGACTGCCGACACTCTTGGTGTTCTCTATGCATTACGGGGTGGTGGAACTCCTGAATTCTGGCTATATGACGTAGTCAGCAATACATGGCAGCAACTGCCCGATTTGCCGGAACCGGTTAACTCAGGTGGAAGTCTAACCTTTGCTCGAAGAGGAAATTACTTTTTTGTTTACGCTCTTATGGGGAACAAAAGCCCCCATTTTTACTGTTATGGTCCTTATGGACCCAGATTTGACGGCGGCGGTACACCCAAGGGCACAACCTACAACTGGTACCGATTGAAAGATCTCCCGGTATTTGAGTATGGGAATAAACTCTATCAGCTCTCTGCCTGGCCTGGAGCTTCACTTGCAGCACTCTGCGATGCGGAACATGGTGTTGATAGCATATTCTGCATCCCGGTATCAGACGATTCATTCCCCGACTATGTCAAGAGAACCGTCCTTGCCTATCGCCCACTCCCGGAAAATACCTGGTTCACATCAAGAAGACTTGAACATACACCTGGACACGGAACCGCGATGGCAAGCATCGCCTTCCGTCCCTCACTGCTTTATCAACTTGCATGTCTGATCGGTGACTCCCTGCACCGTTTTGCCGCCCACCGGTATATTGGTAACCATCTCTGGGAAGATTTTGAACCAACTCCCGAATACATCAAACCTGGCGCATCCATTGCCTACGGTAATGATTACTACTATTACGCATTTTGGGGCGGCGGGAAAAGGACATTCGCGCGGGCAATTTATTATGACACCGATCTCCAAAATAGCGGACCGTTATCTTGTGAGCAAACACTCGAAAACCGGTTGATCACCGCATTCCCCAATCCGTTTTCTCACAATACCGCAATCCATTTTCTCGTCCCGTACCCCGCTTATTACCAAGCGTGCATTTACAACTCAACCGGTGAAATCGTGCATACCCTTTTTAGTCGCCATCTTGAACCCGGACCTTATGTATGCTTATGGAACCGCATTTCAAAATTTGGAACCGAAGTCCCAGCCGGTATTTATTTACTCAGGATCAAGTCGTCCGATGGCAGCCAGTTTTCATTGAAACTGACTGTCAGGTAGTCTAGAATTTGACAATGGAGCTGACCCGGCACGCTTCCCCAACATTAAAGGTAATAACCATCTGTACCTTCTTTATCATCTACTTTCTTTCTGCCCAGTATCTCGAAAAGGTAATCCCCGTGCCCTATCGGACCGAAGATAACGGTGCCACAGTTGAACCTTCATATCTGCTCTGTCTGCCCGAGTTAAACAAACTATACTGTGCCGGTGATATGGGTTGGACAATCGTTCTTGACTGCTCCAGCAACCAGATTATCAAAGACATACCCACTAACGGTCCCGCGGTTATTTATTACTGGCAGAGGCACAATAGAATTTATGCGGCAACTGCAGAGGGGACCGCGGTAATTAATTGTTATTCCGATTCAATATTAACTTCCATCCTGCCATCGGCACTCGGAGTTTTCAACGACTCGGAAAACTGTTATCTTGCCCGAGTAACATTTCCGGACCATTCCCGGCCGGACAACCAGAGCGCCGATGGGCTTGACCGCCAATTTACGGCGCTGCTCGTCATCGATGGCGAATCCAATACTGTTCGCCAAAGATTGAACTTTCTTGGCGCGGAAATGGCAGCGCTCTGGAATTCAACTGATAACCGGTATCATATCTTCAACTGTAACGGTGATACAACCTGCCTGATGACGGTGATTGATGCCCGAACGAACACGATCATCGACACAGCCCGGTTTTGCGCCTCGTTGCCATTCTCGGTAGAAGCTTTTTACCTGACTGCTCTTAATAAAATTTATCTCTGTATCGCAAAAGAAATGCTGGTCATTGACGGACATTCAAACAGCCTTATTACCCGACTGCCAGCTATTCCCGCTCAACCCTGGCTGATATACGACGATCTGCGGAATAAACTCTACTGCTTTCCCTTTTCGGTCAGCGCCGGCGAGACTGCCTTCATTTCGGTAATTAACTGCCTGAATGACAGCATCATTAACCGCTTTCCGGTTCCGGGCCCGGCATTTTTCACCCGGCCAGCCTTAAACCCGACCCTCAGCCGCCTTTTCTACCGCTCCGGCGGCTTCCTCCGTGTCATGGACTGCACTGCCGACACCCTGCTGGCTGATTCACTGCTGATCCCCGGCGGTTATGTCGCACTTGCATCCAGCCCGGTCCAAAACCGGATCTACGCCGCGGTAAATGACCGTAACCGGATTTACATAATTAATGCTGAAAATTTAACAGTTATTGACACGGTAACCACCGGCATGTATTCCAACTGTGATGTTGGCGGGGTAATTTTCAACCCGCGGGTAAATAAAATCTACGCCCGCAATTATCTGCCCGGTGACACAGGCAGGCTTTCTATTATCTCGGTCATTGACGGTGCCATCGGCAGAAAGCTCAGCCATATCTGCACCGGCGTCAACGGCTCCTATGGCGACCGGGGAATGTGTCTCCACCCTGCTGGTGAAAAACTGTATGTAGCCAATTCCGGTTCCAATAATATCACCATCATTGACTGCCGGTCTGATCGTATCGTCAAGGTCATCGGCCTGCCCTCCTCCCCTGAATATCTGGCATTGAATACGCAAAGCCATAAACTCTACTGCACACACGGCTCCGCCCCCTTGCTCTCAATAATTGATTGTCAACAAGACTCGCTACTGGCAACAATTCCCATACCGCTCAATTATTATGCCTACTGGCTCACCTGGCATCCTCAGGTAAACAAGGTTTATATCAAGGACCCGGGACGGCTGATTGTTGTTGACGGGGCGAACAATCAGGTGCGGAAAATAATACAACTTGACACCCGCGATTTATCATTTGTAACTCCGGGTGTTGCCAATACTGCTGACAGCCGACTCCACTTTCTGGTTGCAGGCATTCCTGAAGGCGCCTACTACTCAGTCGATGTCATCGCCGACACTGTCACCGCCAAAATCGGACAACTGCGCTCCTGCATCGCAATCACCTGGCATCCCCAAACCGACAAAGTATACTTTCCCGCCTGGCGCATAATACCCAACCCTACCCCGGAATTGTGGATCCTCAACGCCTTTAATGACTCGCTTCTCAAGACAATTTCCGTCACTGATTTTTACGGTCCTGCCCAGACCACCTCACCCATTTCCCATTCTAATTACAACCGTGCCTATTTCCTGTTAAAAGAAAAAGGGCTGGCTGTCATCGACTGCACAGCGGATACCATCGCCCGGCTGATTCCATTTCCCGTCCGGGAAGAATGGGGCGAATACGGAATGAGCTTTGATACCGCGACAAACCGAATTTATGTTATCAATCCCGGCTCCCATATCTATGTATTCCGGGACGAAATTCCTGGTATCAAAAACAGCCGTAGTCTTCAACCGGCAGCCCCCTTTCTCCTCAATCCTAGTCCATTCCGCAACCGGTTGAAAATGACTTTACCGGCACAAACAAATCAAGTAACCGGAATCAGTATCTACTGCGCTGATGGCAGACTTGTCCGTCACTTCAGCCCCGCAGAAATAACCTCCAGCGGTAATGTTATCATCTGGAACGGCACCGACGACCGTAAACAGCCTCTTCCCGCTGGGACCTACTTTATTCGCCTCCGCACCGACAATAACACTGAAACACGCAAAATCGTCTTTGCAAGATAATAATTTTTCCTGGGGGGTATCATTACTAAACAAGATATCGCGCCAGACAGCTGTTTGTTGCTGAACCGCAAAGTTTATTAAATTGTAAAGTAATAATACCTCCGGTCCTGACCGTCAAAGACCACGACCGAACTGCCATCAACACTGCCGGAAAAATGAGCCCCGGAACCGTAATCATAACCCTCAAAACTGCTGCCCCTGATCTTCAGCTCAATATGGTGCCGGTTGCCGTGATGATAAAGTGAGTAACAGTCCTTCTCACCATAACCGCTGACCCGGCACCGCGCCTCCGGATCATAAACAAGAATCTGCTCCGGCGAAACCGTCCCGGAAAACCGGCAGGTCCGGGAGGCTTCACAGTCATAGATTGACCAGGCCTCACTCCCGGAAATCAGCCTGCCGGCAACAAACGCCACCACCCGTCGGGTATTATCCTTCATAACTGCGCTCTGATAAATACCTCAAGAAAATGTCCGTCCTCATCTTAGACCGCCGAAACTGCTCAATAAACCGCCAATGCTATTTTACCGGCTGTCTCCGACAATGCAATTCAGCCGCCGCATTTTTTTCGCTGTGATAACCTGAAAACACTCACTCCCGCGCCGGCACCCGGACCTTCTTTACCCCCATTAAATAAATTCCCCCAAGAATTAATACTTGGGATTCCCATAAAGATCATTCCGCTCTTTTATCTTTATCTTCCCTTTCTTCTCTCTCTTCTCTTTCTTCATCACCTTTAATCACCTTAAAATCACCCGGTTCCAGTAAAAACCTCGCCGCCTGCTCGTACTCCCGGGTCAGCTTCCGCATTCTGGTTTCCACCTCATTCAGGAGCAGGACATGGATTTTAACAAAAGAAAGCCTGATGTCCCTTTCAATTGCCTTTATATCCTGCTCAAGCGACCTTCCCCATATCGGACCCGGCACGGATTTTCTCATGTGTTCATAGATCTCAATAAGGGGCGGAATGACAATCGCCAGAACTCTGGCACCGCATTTTTCCAGATCAAAAATATCCTCTCGCAGCGATTTGTTCCAGTAATCGTCTGCGATTTCGAAAGCGGCGATCGCCCGGTATTCCTTGAACCCCTGCAGAACCGGCATTTCTCCATTCGGGAGCATATATTTGAAAAACCAGGCGACATCAACCGTAATTGAGCCCGGTCCCGGGACATCAACAAAAGATGCGTACCCCAGTTTTTCACCGATCTGTCTGATCTGTTCCACGGCTTTTTTCTTGTCCATCACTCCTCCTTTTATGCTGATCAGCCCTCCGGGTGGAACCACCGGCTCCTAAGGATTGCCACCCGCTAATTGTAAATTATGACACCCTGTCGGTACCCGTCGCCACGCCAGTAAGTAAAATATGCTTCAATAAATACCCCTGTCAATCAATTCCTGCCCTCAATCCGGCTCATTGTCCGGGTTGATCACCAGCCGGTCACGGTTCAGGTCCGGTTTGCCCCGGGCACAACCGTAACCCTCAAAGACAATCAAACCGGACCGGCTGATTTTCATCCCGGAATCCTGAAACTGAAAACTAAATTGTAAAGTAGCGATATTTACGGTCCTAACCGTCAAGGATCACGACCGCACCGTCATCCACGCTGCCCGAAAACCGGCAGGTCCGGGACTCCTCACAGTCATAGATTGACCAGGCCTCACTCCCGGAAATCAGCCTGCCGGCAACAAACGCCACCACCCGTCGGGTATTATCCTTCATAACTGCGCTCTGATAAATACCTCAAGAAAATGCCCGTCCTCATCTTAGACCGCCGAAACTGCTCAATAAACCGCCAATGCTATTTTATCGGCCTTTCTCCGGCAATGCAATTCAGCCGCCTCTAACCCACACTTCTACTGGTATTTTACCCCCCTGCAAATAGATTATAACAACCAGGCGTCTCAATAACACAGGGATACCGCTCTGGGTCGGCATCGGGCGAATAGGCAATAAACAAAACCTTAAACGCCATCTTTTTCACCTCCTATTGCAAATGTTTTTAATTTCATCCCCTACCCAAGAATGGCAAACTATCCTCTTATTTTGCCAATCTGCAAAGTTTAAGTTTTATCATCGGACATTCCGGAATTGTGCATTCTTTATCCGACGCACAAGCCTTAAAGCCTTTCTTCATTTTATTTTGAGTCGCCGATTGTCCCCCAAAACACAAAAGATAACCGTCAACATCAGCTGGTGTGTGCCGTTTACTATCAAAGCAATAATATTGAACTGCCATAATCAGTTTTCGCTGATTGGATTCGCCGACAGGTTTGGGAATAATTTTTGTCAAATAACCGATTCGCATCGCCACGACATCTGGCTTGATACAGGGGTAGCCCATATCATTCATCAGAAAGTGAAACAAACTCGGGATACGATGGAAAGAAGGCATCCCCATTTCTCGCAAATCCTTTCTTAGTTTATCAACCGCCTGCCAGAATTTTTCTATATCCTCCTCTTTGCGGATTTCCTTCGGTATTTGGAAACTTTCCAAATATTTGTAGAAACTTCCATACTTATCTTTAATTTCTAACAAGACCTGGGCAATTTTGATTATCTGTTTAACCTTCCTTTTGAATCTAATCACTTTGAATTTATCCCAGTAACGCTTTAAGATTTTTCGTGAACTTAATCGCGTTGCCTTAATTAGATCAAAATTGGCAAAGGCACGCTTCCAATGTTTGGATTTATTAACAAGTCGCTCAACTAGCTTAGCCCTTGCTCCTTGAAAAGCAACCTTCTCTGCCATCAATTTAAAGAGTTTGTTGTCACTGATAGAATTGTTGTCATCTGAATCTGAACCACCCGTTTTTATTCTGTATTTATCAATATATCTTACAATATTGTCCAGTACTTTCCTATTACGCTCTCTTTCCTTCATAGAAAGCAACGCCATTGTTCCCCCTTATATTTTAAACACTCTTTTCTCTAATCTTTATTTCCTCTTTACTGTGAGCATATAACCTATTCTCTATTTCTCCTAACCCCAGTATTCACCCTCAACTCGCTCCTCTCCCGCTCAAAGGAGAAGAGGAAAAGGAACTTTCCACAATCTTTATCTACTCTTCGGTCAGACCGTAGAGTTCACAGACCAGCTGGTCTATCTGTTTGTCAATAGCCGAAATTTCCCGCTTGATACTAATAAGCAAAACCTCGCTAACCCACTTTTACTTCTTTATGTATACCTTATTCTTCGGTTCTTTCTAGGGCATCGTGATGTGGAACGTTCGTTAGCAATGAAAGGAGCAGTTGCTCAGTCATCGCGCGCTTCTAAATAGACAAAGTCTGCCTGAGCGAATATATTTGGTTTCAGAGCGGTTAATCGTTTAAGGCATGTGGCGATTGCCTGATGGGAATTGTCTATTCCAATCCAGCGGCGACCCAATTCTTGAGCTGCTATCAAGGTTGTTCCAGATCCGGCAAAGCAATCAAGGACAAGCGCTCCTTCGTTAGATGACGTCCGGATGATTGTCTTTAACATCTCAAGATTCTTCTCCGTTGGGTAAAGAGGGTACTGAGGATCTTTGAAATCCCAAACGTCCTGTAAACGTTTGCCATTCCGATATGCTTCATCGGCAAAGACAATACGTCTAGGGATACCTTTTGAGGACCACTCAATAAGACCAGCCGCGTCAAGTTTATCTAACATTTCTGGAGCACAACGCCAATGCCGACCTTTCGGTGGCAATAGACCTCGCCATGGTTTACCCGTAGATCCATTTTTCGTCTCGCCTGGTGCGTGCAGAGGGATAGTCGTATAGCGTCTGCCGTCGGGCGTCATCTTCGGATAAAGACGCTCAATGTCTTCGTCCCTAAAACCAACCTTAGGCTCGTGCCAAACGAACCGTCTTCCTTTGGAATAAAATAAAATTATGTCTTTGATGTTGCTATAGCCTAGCCGTGGAAAATTTTTCGGTTTACATTTAATGCGTGTAATATCGTTTCGGAAATTATCTGGACCAAAAATCTCATCCATAATGATTTTCACGTAGTGTCCAATTTTACTGTCAATATGAAGATAAATTGAAGCGTCGCTAGACATTAACTCCCGAAGTAGAACAAGCCGCTCTCGTAAGAATTCAAGATATTCATATCCAACAAGTGCATCACTGTAAGCCACTTCATCATCTGAGCCAGTACTGATAGTAGCGCCACGTCGACTTGCGATTCGATATGTATTTCGGGTTGCAAAGGGGGGATCAATATATACAAGATTCACCTTACCGGAAAAATCGAACTCTTTGAGCAACGTAGCCATCACACGGCTATTATCGCCCAGTATTAAAAGATTGGCCGACCTCCAATTCGGAACATTCGCACCCACAACTTTAAGAGGGACCGGCTTAACTGATGCAAGAATTTCTTCATACGTCCGTTTTCCATTGTATTGTAGCACCATTTTCATATTTGGTATAAGAATTCTCGAAGAACTAAGGCACTCATAATATTAACAGAGGGATGTTCAGATAAATAGCGAAACATCCTGCTATTACTTTTTATATAAAGCACACCATCCAGTATCGCCACCTTTACAGCTCTAATGCTATTGTCTTCCGCCAACCTTATTGCATCATCAAACTGCCGGTCTTGGTGTCCGCCGAAATCTGTGATGAATTTTGCTTCACCTATAACATATTTCCCGTTAAACCGTGCAACTAAGTCCGGAGCTTTTCCACCCTGATAATTAAGTCGGCGTTTAGCAAAATTTAGTAAAACTCGGTCGCTCCCCTCCAAAACCGCATTCGTATTACCTTCCTCGAAGTTCGATATATTTACTGGTCTAACTCCAAGGCTGCCTTTTCTTACCCACTCACGGAACATCGGCCCGATACGACGATTTATCTCTTTCGGTTCGGCGCAGCGCTCATAGATTTTCGCAAGCCCCAATTCGTATATCCGTCCGCAAATTCTCGCTACTGTAGTAGGATTACGTGAAATTGCGGATGGATCATGCCTAAAAAATGCTACATAGGGATCTTTTATGGGGAACAGTCTCAATTTCAAAAGTGCGGCAATCAATCTTCGGTTATCTCTTCTCTCAAACGCCTGCTCAATACTTTCCCATACCTTAGTATCAACAGTGCGAAGCCCTTCAGGAACTGCAGGATAAACCTGATAAAGATCATCTAAGTAGGCCCGAGTGGCTGCATATTCAACACTCAACTTTGTCCAGTAGTTCATAATTAATTAAAATTATATAAGATGATTTGATGTGAATCAATAACTTATAACTAACCCCTGGGATTTAACCTTTTATCCATTTGTTTAATAGGCCCGGCTCAGGGAAATTTTCTTTTCCTGAATAGTTTGCGCTGTCAAATTACTTATCACGCCGGCTTTGCCCTGCCTTTTCTCAACTCATCCAGTTTAACCCATCTGCCATCATTGGTCCTAAACTCCCACGACCGCCAGCCGTTAAGTGAAACTCCAATAGCGGCTTTTGCAGCACTTGATGGGGTGGTGAACAGCATATCTTTAACCCTTTGCCACTTTTTAATATTCATACCCGAAAGTTCCAAAGAAATTGTTCCATTTTTATTTACATGAGCTGAATACATCTTGCCTTTATATTCCATTCTTATATAGAAAGGTTTGGGAATAAATTTAGCCAGAACAGTTGTATGTCCAGAAGAAACCGTGCATTTTTTTTCAATATGCTCTTTTTTTTCTAACCTGTGATCAGAATCATCCTCTGAAATATCTGTTTGATCTTCCCAGTATGTGAACTTATCTATCATTCTCAACGCAGCAGCTTTCAGCCGCCGGCGCAAATCCTGACGCAGGTCATGTGAATCAATAAATTTACCGGTAACTTTATTACCCGGTGGTTCCGCAATCCGGAGAATCAGAGCCTCCAGCTCCTTCAGGTGCTCATCCCCTTCAGTCAGGTAGATACTGAACCGGTCCCATTTACCCGCATGCCGGTCGCGCATATGCATCCGTAATCTTGACCGCAGATTTCTTGCCAGCCCGACATAATACAGTCGATCCCGTTTATACAAGGCATAAACCCCGTTCTTGCCCCGGATGAACTCGCTGACCACCTCTGGATATTCATCCAGAACTTTGCCTGAAAACCCTTCCAGATGCTGAACCACCAGCCGTGGCGTCTTGACCTTCAATCCCTGCTTCCTTTCTCAGCTAAATGACTTACGGTTATGAATGGAGAGTTGATTAACAACGGCGTCGGCTTAATTGGCACTTAATAAAATATGCTTCAATAATACCCCTTGTCAAGTAATTCCCCGCCTTCAATCCGGCTCATTGCCCGGGTTGATCATCAGCCGGGCCAGACCGGTTATTAACTCCCGAAACCGCTCCTCACTGCCACTGCCTGAAGATATGCAGTCCGCCCGCGCCGGAGGCGGCAAAGATGTAGAAGCGGTTGCCGGGAATGTCATTGTAGGCGACCAGTTTTCTCGTCAATCCCGGCAGCTGGAGATAGCACACCTCCCGCAGTTTCTCACTGAGGCTCATTCTGAGCACACTCACCCCGCCGCCATCCGCCACATAGACATACTCTCCGCTCGCACAGCCGTCATAGGCAAATCCGCGGGTGTCAAACCGGTAGAGTGTGTCCTGCTCATTGTTTGCTCCGATCCCGACACCCCAGAGACCGTCCACCCCGTCAGCGATGAACAGCCCCCGATAGCCGATCCGGGAATCGTTGCGGAATATCCCCTCCATACCCTCATAATCGTAAAAGAAGTCGGTGTGGTTGATCGCCACCGTATCCGCCACCAGACTGGCAAAGAACACCCTGATTCCGTCCATCCGCTGGGCAATTCTGGCGCCCGCCTCATTACTCCTGCCGTCAATATCCACCGCATCGCTGTAATAAAGCAGTTTCTCCTTGTAATGCCAGGGTTCGGGACAGAAGACCGCCAGCTTCTTCGGAGTCAGCACATAGACAAATCCGTCCAGCGCGCTGTAGGTGATGCCGACGATCGGACCGGTAAGGGTGAAGTCCTGCAGAGTAGCCAGGATCAGTGCGGTGTCCCGGAGAATGAACCGGAAGATATTGCCCGAATCGGTGCCGGCAAAGACCAGCGTATCATAGGCGTGGATGGCTCGGAAGTGATAGAACGGAAACTTCCGCTCTGCCAGCTTCACCGGTGCCTCCGGCTCGGTGATATCCAGGACCAGCACCCCGGAATCGCCATTGGCAACAAACAGCCGGTTGCCGTGAATGCAGAGGTCCTCAACCTGACCGCCGGTTGAATAGGTAATCACCTCGGGACGGGCTGGAAACAGCCGGCAACCGCTCAAGGCGGAAAGCAGAAAAATGATCAATCCGGTCAAAACTGTTCTGAAATGCATAACTGACTCCTCTGTCATCTGTGTGCCTGCCGCCTTCACGGTCAGAATTTTATTCAGAATAACCGCACAGGCAAATCCGGCAGCACCTGACACTATTCCGCCGGCTCGGTGAGGGTGAACACCTCATCCCGGATCCGCTCCAGCACCTGCCGGTCCAGACTGCGCCGCACCCATTTCTCCAGCAGGACATCAACCTCAATCAAAAGTGACTGTCCGGCAAACCGCAGTCTGCGGGCAAAAACCTCCCGGCCGAAGTTGAGATAGAAGGGATAAAGAATGGTCACCACTCCGGCTTCGTTCAGCACCTGCCGGACCCGGGTCTCAATCTCCACGAGCAGCTCCTGCATCAGCCCGGTGTTTTTCACCATTTCTGCCCGGAGCGCCCGGAGCCGTTCACAGACCCGCTCCGGCTCGGTCTTGACCTGCCATTTCTGAACCCGTTTCAGGGCGTTACTGTTCATAATTTCCTCCTTTTCCTGCTCCATACAGTTAGAGTCCTGAGCCGGGCAGAATTTCACACCCGGTTTTATTTAATTTTTAAGATTAGTTATATCTGCAGGTTAGACAAAAAAGTTAATCCGATACTTTAATTAGAGGATCCTGCCCGGGGCTAGCCCCTGTCCCGCTGTCATGCCTGGTGTGCGGTCTTGTGGGGATGGCGGTTGGGCACCGGCAGGAGTACCGGCACGGTCCTGGAATATGCCTCATAATCCGGTTTCATATTTGCCTGCAGGACCCGCTCCTCATACCGCACCTGTGCCCAGATCAGGGGCAGACCCAGCGCCAGCACCAGCACCACCCCTCCCCAGGAGTTGAACACGAGCGCCGCACCCAGCAGCTGAATCAGCGTCCCGAGATAGCGCGGATGCCGGCAGAGCCGTTGAAATCTGAGTCCCAGAAACCTCTTTGCCGGAATGAGCAGTTCACCACTGCCCGATTTGCGCTGGATGATGCTGAGGATGCCGAAAAGCGAGCCCAGCCGGAGCCAGGTCCCGAGAGCGAAAATCAGCAGTCCCAGAACCCCGAAGATTACGGGTGGCAGGGGAATCTGGGTCAGACGCCACCAGATATAGTCCGCACCCAGATAGCCGAGCAGCGGATAGACATAGAAGGCAAACAGCGCCCGCCAGAAGCCGTGCGGTTCAACCACTCCGGACTGGAAGAAGGGCGAGCCGAAGTAATACTCCAGCCCGAGCCAGAGGACAAAAATCCAGGCAAAGAGTGTAGGCAGTATCGCCCGTTCCGGTGCCGCATCATGGAAGAAGTTGGTAAAGAAAATCAGGAAGTAAATTGTGACCAGGACCGTCCAGATGAATCTGCCCCAGCGGAAATGGAGATTGAATCCGCTCATCTTTTCCCCTGTGCCTGCAGGATGTCAGCCGCATACTGATAAAGGGGCAGAGGCGTGAACTCAAAACCGCGGGTATAAATTTCCGGATGCTGCTTTATCAGGCTGGAAGACATCATTACCCGGTATTTCCTGTGTGCCATCAGTCTGGCGCCGGGCAGGTTTTTTCTGGTCTCAATTTTCCATCCCGGCTGGGTGGCAAGCTGGCGGATTTCACTTCCCTCAAGCTGGACCAGCACCCATCTGCCGGGTTCGGTAAGGACATCAGCCAGCAGGCGAAGGGTAATCATACCGGGAAATACCGTATCCCGGACCAGCCGGAGCGTATCGTAAATAATCACCTCTGCCAGCCTCAGGTCCATAACTCCGTCAATGACCGCCTTGCGCAGAACCCGGGGCGGAATCTTTACCCGGCTCTCGATAACCGGTGTCTCTGCCCGGGTTTCATATTCCGCAAGCAGGGAGTCAATCCGCCGCTGAACCGGAGGCTCGGGCAGAAGTGAATTCAGGTCAAGCTCGGTTTTTCTGAGATCACTGAGCCGGGAATCAAGGAATATCAGATCATAGCGCAGGACCCTGCCCGGCTCAGCGGTTAAGGTCAGGTCATAACCGCTGAACTGACCGCTGGCGCCTGCAGGCAGAATGAGCAGCCGGAAATCGTTATTGCGGGCAATCAGACCGGAAATCTTTCTTGCCGCATATTCAGGAGAAACCAGCCTCAGACCCTGCTGATACCGGCGCCAGTCGCTGGTATCGGTGTAAAGCGCAGTGATGCCGAAACTGATTCCGCCCGCATTTCTGGTCATCCAGGGATGGGCAACCGGCATTCCCAGGCTGTCCTCAAGATTGGCACACAGAACCCGCAGCCGTGCCCGGTCCACCAGCAGTTTCAGCCGGTTCATCCCGGACCCGAGCCAGTCCGGTGTCAGCAGGACCGCATCACACCCCGCAGCCGAAGGCAGGTCAGCAAGCAGTTCACCATCGCTGAGCAGAAGCAGACCGCCGGTATCCGCTGAGATACCGCCATCAATCCAGAGCACCGGTATCCGGGCTTTTGTCTCCCCTACCAGTTTTGCCATTCCTGCCAGCCTCTCGGGTGTGAGTCCGGAGGAGATAAAGACGGCCACAGACCGCTCTGCCGGCTTTACCACCTCATGCCGGGTGCAGAAAGAAAACAGGACAGGCAGGAGACAGAGGAACAATCTGGTGCAACGCACGATTAGCCATTATATTGCATCATCAGCGGGTGTCAATCACCGCTCTCCAGAACGGCACCGGACTGACTTGACTTTGACATCTGCCGGGTTAATCTTTTACTCCACTGGGGGATCGTCTAACGGTAGGACGGCTGGCTCTGGACCAGCTAGTCGGGGTTCGAATCCCTGTCCCCCAGCTCTCCCTTCCTGCCGACTCAGAACTGATAACTGATTCCGAAGCCCAGCTCCCGCACCCGGTCCAGAGGCGCAAATGCGGAGCCGGTTTTTCCGGAAAACACCAGTCCGGTCAGCTCCAGGTTCAGTCCGCTTACCGGTGTAACCCGCACCAGCGGTATCAGCCCGAATGAGCGCTTTTCCAGATCCAGGACCCCGCCGAGCCGGACCAGCATTCGGTCCGAAGCGAACCGGCGCTCAAGTCCGGCAAGCAGAAAGTCCCGCACCGGCTCGGTCTGAAGCCGGGCAAGCGGAAAATCACCGTGCAGATACTGGAGGTTGATATAAAAACCGGCAAATGAATAGTCCATTCCACCGATCACCGACAGCCGGTCACTGAGCAGAGTGTCATCGTAAAGGGCGTAAGCCGCCTCTGCCCAAAGCCCGATCCCGGCGAGCTCGGTTGCCAGGTCCGCACCAAAAACCGTCTTCTGCGGAAAGAACTCATTAAGCACAAAATCCAGCCGCTGCTGGGCAAAATCGGCCGTCAAAACCGGCTGTGCCTCAGGCAGAAAGTCATATCCGCGCAGACCGCTGAGAGAGAAATCAAACCTGCCGAGATGGGTCCTGACCCTGCCGCCCCAGGTGAAGTCGTTCAGTGTCTGACCCGGCAGGTTCAACTGCTCCCGGATGCGGATGTCAAACTGGCCCGCAATCTGCTCCGCAAGCACCGGGTCATAGCCCATACCGATCAGCTGTGCCACCAGAGCGGAACGCAACTCCTGCACGGTCGGCAGAACCCTGGCATCATACCAGCAGGCGGGCGGGTTGAGTGCAGGCTCGAAAACCGGTTTCAGACCGAACTCCATGCCCAGTGCGTTTAATGGTGAATATCCCAGATGCAGCATCCAGACCGGTCGCCGGCGGTCCCAGACAAGCGGATCAGAATAGTCCGGAGTGGTAAAGTTGTCGGTCGGATTGATCACATCCGCACTGCCCCAGTGCACCCTCTGTCTGCCTGCGGTAAAGCTCAAACCCGGCACCAGGTCATAAAACCGGACATATGCCTCATCAAGAAGCACACTCACCGGCTCAACGATGTCCACTGCACTGAGCTGGGTCGCACTGTTTACCAGCGGAAAACCCTGTGCCCGGATTGTAAACCCGAGTTTTGTTTCCAGCCTTTCATTCGCCAGCGGAGTGAACACCAGACTGCCGGCGGTGGTAAAGAAACTGAAACGGGAACTGTCCTGATCCTTTATCCGGAAAAGCGCCCGGCTGGACAGCTCGCCCTGAACCGGGACCTGACCTGCAGACACAAGACTGAAGATCAAAGCCCAGACCGCCATCTCATCCTCCTTTCTTCATATTCTCCTCAGAAAAGTAGCTGTCCCGGATTCCGATGTTCAGTTCCGCACTCCTGAGCCGGAGTTCGGTAACACTGCCCTTTGCCCTGTTTTCCAGCCGGATGAGCCAGGGCATCCAGACACCCTTTTCCTGCTGGAACTCGGCAAAGATGATACGCTTGCGCACCCCGCCATCCCGGTCCAGCTGTTCCACCTGCAGAGGCAGATACCGCTCCTTCTCCACCCAGAGCCGGCTCTGCGTGCCGCCGTCATCAATCAGCAGCTGATACGCCCGGACACCGTTGAGCTCGGTCTCCACCGGCACACCCTGCACCCGGCTGGAGCCGAAGGAGATGTTTGCCATTTCCTTATAGGAGAAATCCGAACCGCCAAAGCTGGCTTCAGCCGCACTGCCGGAAATCCGGCGCACCCTGCCCTGTGCAGGCAGGTAAACCCACATATTTTCCGGAGATGTGCTCATGAAGCTCACCCCGCGCAAATCTGCCGGCTCAAGAAACCGCACCAGCAGTTTGTTATCACCCTTCATCACCATCCGCAGGACCCGCTCCTGAACCCGGCCGTTTTTGTCTGTAATCCTCATCACCGCCTCAATCCGGCGGTCAGATGCGGTCGTTGCCTCCCGCATCCGGTCCAGCACCTCATCACCGCTCATTGCCGATACTACGGCGCTGAGGCACAGTAGAACAGAAGTGATGGCTTGCATTCTTTTCATTTTTTATCTCCTCTGGTTGTCTTGAAAACCCCTGCCAGCACCGCCGGCACCAGCAGCAGTGCGGCAAATCCGGAAAAAAGCATCGCCCCGGCAATCAGCAGTCCGAACTTCTGCACAATCACCAGGGATGAACCGCCAAGCACCGCAAAGCCCAGCCCGACCGCCAGCGCATTGGTCAGAATCGGCGGTCCGACCGCCTGCACAGTCCTGCTCAGCCGGGACCTGATATCCTTTTCTTCTGACTCTTCGCGGAATCGGGCAATCAGATGGCAGGAATAATCAATCCCGATACCGACCGCAATTGAGCCGAGCATTGCGGTTACCACATCCACCCTGATCCCGCACAGCCCCATCAGTCCGAACGCCATTGCCAGCGTAAAGCCGACCGGCAGAACCGCAACCAGACCCAGCCTCAGCGAACCGAACATCACCGCCACCAGCACCACGACCGCCAGCAGGGCAGCAATGATGCTCCAGAGCTGGCTTGTGGCGATCCCTTCATGCAGGGCATAAATTGCCAGCGGCACCCCGCCGAGCCGGACCCGGACCTCCGGACCGAAATCCTGTCTGATCAGCGCTCGGATCTCTTTAATCGCCCTGCCCAGCTCCGCACTGCTGTGCTCATTGAACTGGGCGGTGATCCGGGCAAGCCGGTAATCGGGGGTCACCAGACTGGCAAGGTAGTCGGAACCGGAAAAGGAAAGCAGGAGAAGATACTGTGCAACCTCATCCCGGGTTTGAGGCAGCACCTCAGCATCCTGCCGGTTCTGATTGAATGCCCGGTTGGTTGATTTCAGCACCTCCACGATTGAACTGATATGCGTGATATGCTCAACCCGCTCCAGGTCACGGCTGAATTTTTCCATCCGGCTTAATATTGCCGGGTCCTGAATATCACCCTCGACCAGAATCTCAAACTGCAGTTCACCACCGAACTGCCGGTTGACAATCTCCGCTGCCCGGGCAGGTTCAGAGCCGGATTTGAAATAGCGGACAAAATCGGTCTCGGGCCTGACCCGGGTTCCGAAAATCAGAGCGATCACGCACATAACCGCTGCGGTTACCAGCACCGCGGTTCTGAACCGGATAATCCTTGGGGCAAGCCGGCCCAGCCAGCGGGCTGACCGGGCGGGATTTTCCTGCCGGAATCTTGCCGGCTTCACCGGCATCAGCATCAGCAGTGCGGGCAGAAAGATCACCGCCAGCACAAAGGAAACCGCAATCCCGATAACCGCAAACAGAGCAAAGACCCTGATTGCTACTACCTTCATCACCAGGTTGGCAGCAAATCCCGCAGCAGTGGTGACCATCGCCAGAAAGACCGGCAGTCCGGTCCTGCCGACCGCCCGGTCCACCACTTCCCGCCGGTCCAGTCCATTGCGACTTTCCTGCTGCCAGCGTTCTAAAATGTGAATCCCGTAGGCGCTGCCGACAGCAAGCAGAATCGGTGGCAGCACAACCATCACAATCGTCACCGGCTGGCGGAACAGCCCGACCAGCCCCATCGTCCAGACAACCGCCACCAGCACGACCAAAAGTGGCAGCACTGTCCCGCGCCAGGTCCGGCTCGCCAGCCCCAGCACCAGCACCAGCATAAGTACTACCAGCGGAATCAGCTTCAGCAGATCAGCAACCATCCAGCGCCGGACAAACTCCATCAGCGCCGGTGACCCTGCAAGGGAAACCCGGCCCGGGAAGTGTGCCTGTTTAACTGCCGTCTCAATCTGCCGGATCGCCTGCGCCCTGTCCGCATCGGGCCGGAGCCGGATCAGAATCAGTGCCGCCCTTCCATCCTGCGCTACCAGCCGACCCCGGTAACGCCGGTCAGCAAGCACCCGGGCACGCAGTGACTCCAGACCGGACCGGGTTGACGGAATGGAATCAATCAGTCGTGATATCACCACCTCATCGCCCGCACCGCGGACATCCTGCAGATTATTCAGTGCGGTTACCTGATTTACCATCGGAATATCCGACAGCTGCTCCACCAGTCTTTCAATACCGGACAGTACCTTCGGTGTAAAAAGACTCTCCGACTCAATAACGACAATTGCCTGCTCCGAACCGCCAAATTCCCGGTCCACCACCCGCAGCACCTCAACTCCCGACTCACCGGCAGGCATCATCCTGGTCACCTCCGCATCGATCTTCAGCTCCTTGAGGAAATACCCCAGCACCAGCGTCAGCAGCCCGACTCCGGCTGTAATCCAGACCGGATACCGGTATACCAGCCCCGGCAGCCACCGCATCAGCAGTTTACCCCCGGTTTACTGTTAATAATATAAAATGTAAACATAGTTAATTGTAAATAATGTTAACTATCAGTCAAGAAAAAAGATCAGTCGCTGTCCGCCAGGCCGAGCGCCAGCTGCTCCAGGGTCTGAATGAACACCTTGAGATCGGCTTCGGGAATCCGTTTCATCATCCGGCGCAGCCCCTGCCGGTTCTGCCGGGCAAGGTGGTGAGCCACCCGCTGTCCCTCAGAGGTCAGCTGAATCAGCACCAGCCGCCGGTCCTGTTCGGAACGCCGGCGCTCGATCAGCCCCTTTCTCACCAGCCGGTCCACCAGACCGCTCGCATTTGCCCGGGAAAGCCCCAGTGTCTGGGCGAGCCGGTTCATACTCGTCCGGTTCAACCGGAGCAGGGTTAAAATGATCATCATCTGGGAAAAGGAAAACTCCTGTCCCAGCGCCTCAACTGAAGTCAGCAGTTTCAAGCCCCGGACAAGCAGCGGTCCGAGCCATTCCAGCTTGGTAAGATAAAAGTCCTCTCTGGCGCCGATAGCTAATTATCAGGATATTTTGCCCGCTGTCAATCAGTGCCCTCTTCCCGGTCTTGCCGCCGCTGCCGTTTCCTCAGTTCCGCCTCAAACCCCCGGTTGGTGGGAAAATAGTATTTTCTGCCCCGGAGTGAGTCCGGCAGGTGCTCCTGCTCCACCCGGGCATCAGGAAAATCATGGGCATATTTATACCCCTTGCCATAACCCAGACTCTCCATCAGCGGGGTCACCGGATTGCGCAGATGCAGAGGCACCGGCTCGGTCAGGCTGTTAAGCGCATCCTGTTTTGCCCGCAGATATGCCTGATAAACCGCATTGGACTTGGGTGCCAGTGCCAGATAGATCACCGCCTGTGCCAGCGCGGTATTGCCTTCGGGCATGCCGGTAAAGTGCACCGCCTCCTTGGCGGCATTGGCAACAAGCAGAGCATCCGGATCTGCCAGCCCGATGTCTTCTGTGGCAAAACGGACCAGCCGGCGGGCGATGTAGAGCGGGTCCTCACCGGCCTCAAGCATCCGTGCCAGCCAGTAGAGCGCTCCGTCCGGGTCGGAATCGCGCAGTGACTTGTGCAGGGCGGAGATCAAATTGTAATGCTCCTCTCCCCCCTTGTCATAAAGCAGGAACTTCCGCTGGACGATCTCCTGTGCCAGTTCCAGTGTTACCCTTCTCTTCCCTCCCTCATCCGGTTCAGTCGAGATCACCGCCAGCTCCAGTGCGGTCAGCGCCACCCGCGCATCACCCTGAGCGATGACGGTAAAATAGTCAAGGACATCATCTCCGACCTCCGGCTTCAAGCCTGCCAGCCCCTGCTCCGACTCCAGCGCCCGGCGCATCAGTACCTTCAGCTCCTCGGGGCGGAGCTGATTCAGCACATAAACCCGGCACCGGGAAAGCAGCGGGGCAATCACCTCAAATGAGGGGTTCTCGGTTGTGGCACCGATCAGCGTAATCACACCGGACTCGACATAGGGCAACAGCGCATCCTGCTGTGCCTTGTTGAACCGGTGAATCTCGTCAATAAACAGAATCGTCCGGCGCCGGAACAGCTGGCGGTTGTCCTGTGCCCGCTTGACCGCCTTGCGGATATCGGCGACGCCGGAGGAGACGGCGGAAATCTGAATGAAGTCTGCCGCCGTGTATTGAGCAATTGCCAGGGCAAGGGTCGTCTTCCCCGATCCGGGCGGACCCCAGAAGATCATCGAGTGCAGTTCGCCCCGCTCCAGCATCTTCCGGAACGGCTTGTCCCTGCCCAAGAGATGCTCCTGCCCGACAATGCTGTCCAGCTCCTTGGGCCGCATCCGGTCCGCCAGCGGTGCCACTGTATCCGGCATCATCTGATTATAAAAAGTTTGGCCAGGCTGTAAAGGACAAAGTAGGCGCCGGCGATTATGGCAACAACTCTTGCCGCCACCCGAACCGGCTCAAACCGGACTGCCAGACCGGCAAATAAAAGCGGCAGAAAGTAGACCGAAGTCGCCAGAAAGAAAACCAGAAAGAACAGCGCCCCGCTGAGCACGCCGGCATCGTCAAGAACAGTTGCCAGTGCGAGCAGAAACGGCGGACATGGGCTCGCCCCTGCCAGCAGACCGAGGAGAAAGAGAAACCGGCCGGAATTGAGCCGGGGCTGAATCAGCCGGCAGAACCTGAGCCGGGCAAACGGATCAAAGGCGGTCATGCCGTAAATTATCATCAATCCGCCCAGCAGGAGATAGATCACCGGCAGTGCTGCTGTCCGCAGGAAAATAAGCCTGCTCAGCCGGGCGCCGACAAGACCGGCAGTAATGCCGAAAAGGAGATAGGCGAGCAGTCTGCCCGCCAGAAAGGATGATAACCGGACCGCTGCCGGACAAAAACCGGGCCGGTCCGAACCGGCAAGCACCGGCAGCACCACCGGCAGACAGAAGCCGAGACAGGATGCGCCGGCAGAAAGACCGAGCATTACCGCCCGGACGAGAAACACGGGACTCATCGCCGCACCCGGATCTGCGGGTCAACCCTGACCGTCACACCGTTGACCCCGGGCGTATTCACCAGCGTCTCGAGCACCGCCCTTCCCAGCGGCTCAACGAACGGACAGTAGGGTGTTGTCAGCCCCAGCACTACCCGGACATTGCCCAGACTGTCAAGATTCAGACTTTCCACCAGCCCGAGCCGGAGGATGTCCGAACCCAGCTCCGGATCCGAGACCAGTGACAGCCGGTAAAGCAGCAGCATGGTATCCGGTGCCGGACCGCCCGGCAGTCTGCCTCTGCCATCAAGGACCAGCGGTGTCAGTGATTTTCTGCCGAACCGCAGCCAGTGGGGCAGAATCACCAGCAAACTGCCGGCAGTGACCAAAAGTACCACAGCCACCAGCCGCCACCAGCGGTTTGCGTTGATTTTCATCAAAAGATTCTACTGGAAAAACCTCCACGGGTAAAACCGGAACTGCCCTTTATTGACAGCCGGTAGTTTTTACCTATCCTTGAACTATGAGCGCAACGGGAAACAAGGCTTCACTGACCGCCTATGTCTCCGGCAGGGTGCAGGGTGTTTTCTTCCGGATGTTTGTTCTGAAGGAGGCGCGGGCGCTCGGTCTGACCGGACGGGTGCGCAACCTGCCCGATGGACGGGTTGAGGTCAATGCCGAAGGCGAACGGGCAAAGCTGGAGCAGCTGGTGCAGAAACTGCATCAGGGACCGCCGGGGGCGATTGTTGAAAGTGTCAACACTGAGTGGGGCGAATATCTGCACGAATACGACGACTTTCAGATTGACTACCGTTAGGGACTATGCCCCGCTGGACTGAGGCCGACCGCCGTTTCATGCTTGAGGCGCTGGAGCTGGCGTTTCAGGGCTGCGGTCTGGTCTCCCCCAACCCGATGGTCGGTGCGGTGCTGGTCAGGGACGGCAAAGTAATCGGCCGGGGGTATCACCGCCGGTTCGGCTCGGCTCATGCGGAGGTGGAGGCGCTGCGGGCAGCGGGCTCAAGGGCGAACGGCGCAACCATGTATGTCACGATGGAGCCCTGCTGTTTTGAAGGAAAAACACCAGCCTGCACCGATGCCCTGCTCCGTGCCGGGATCAAAAAGGTCATCGCCGCCATGCTCGACCCGAACCCGAAGGTTAACGGCGCCGGTGTCCGCTGTCTGCGCCGCCAGGGGATCACGGTTGAGGTCGGACTGCTGTCAAAGGCAGCCCGCCGGCTCAATGAAGCCTATATCACCTACATGAGTGAACACCGGCCGTTTGTCATGCTCAAGGTTGCCGCCACGCTGGACGGCATGATGGCAACTGATGAGGGCGAATCGCAGTGGATCACCGGTGAACGGGCACGGGCGGTCGGCCAGTTTCTGCGCCTGATGGCGGATGCGGTCCTGGTCGGTGTGAATACGGTAATCAAGGACAATCCGCGCCTCACCTGCCGGATCAGCGGCGAAAAACGGCTCCACCGGATAGTCCTGGACTCCAGCCTCCGGATACCGCGCAACAGCCGGCTTTTTGCCGAACCCGGACCGGTACTGGTCTTCACTGCCAGCCGTCAGCAGAACCGGATCCGGGCGATTGAAAGCAATGGTGCCGAAGTTGTCCGGGTGCGGCTCGATCGTCAGAACCGGCTTAACTGGCAGGACATACTGAGTGAACTTTACCACCGGCAGATCGCCTCGGTCCTGATCGAAGGAGGAGCGACGGTCGCCTCCTCGGCACTGGAAGCCGGGGTGGTGGACAAGGCTTACATCTTCCAGGCGCCCCGGGTACTCGGACCGGGCAGACTGTTCAGCGCCGGGCTCAGACCGCGCAATCTTAAAACCGCAATCACCCTGCGCGATGTCCGCCATATTGAACTCGGTGAAGACATCCTTACCGAAGGCTATGTTTACCGGTTTAGTTGAGGCGCTGGGAAAAGTCCGCCGGATCACCACTGCCGGTGCCCGCCGTTATCTTGAAATCACCGCTCCCTTTGCCGGCGAACTCAAACCCGGGGAAAGCGTTGCGGTCAACGGCTGCTGTCTCACCGTGACAGAAATAACGGCAACCGGCTTTGAAACCGAGGCGACCGGTCCGACCCTCAGCCAGACAACCCTTGGCAGTCTGCGTGCCGGAACACCGGTCAACCTGGAGCGGGCGCTCAAAGCCGGCGACCGGCTTGGCGGTCATATCCTGCTTGGCCATATTGACGAGGTCGCAAGGGTGAGGTCGGTTCAGCGTCTTGCCGGAGGAGTACGGCTGGTGATTGCGGTCCGGACCGAAAACCGCCGGTATCTGGTGGAAAAAGGTTCAATTGCGGTTGATGGCGTCAGCCTGACGATCCAGCACTGCCGGCAGGCCGAATTCACCGCGAGCATCATAACCCATACCTGGGAAAACACCACCCTGAAGTACCTGCGTCCGGGGTCAAAGGTCAATATTGAATACGACATCCTCGTCAAATCGGCACAGCGTGCCGGCACCCCTGCCCGCTGATATCCCGGCTTTGGACCGGCAATCACACCAGAACCTCAAACCCGACCCGGCATTACTAACCCATCACTCCTGAAGACCGGCCCGGGTATCTTGCCAGTGGCGGTCAGGAAGACAGAACCCGGCATCAGGCACAAAACGACACCCAATCCACAACCGGATTTCCTCTCCCCAGCCGCTGAGGGGCATGCCCGGGGCTAGCCCCTAAGTCATTGCAGAAAATCATGTTGGAATTAAAATCCAACGCCTGGGTCTTTATAATAAAAACGGGGCAGGGTTCCCCCTGCCCCGCCTGAGATTACCCGGATTTTCAGCGAGCAAACAGTATTTTTGCGGTCTCGCAGTAATCACAACTTATCATCCCGTCGCCAGCTGTCACTATCTGCCAGTCGCACCGGTAAAGCTGGACTGAAGCCAACCCAATAAAAAAGGATGATCCGAGCAGAAGGAAAACCGGTTTCATCGCTCCTCCATTATCTTCCTTCCCGGTATCGGCGGGTTCTTCATCAGCTCGTAGCGCTGTCTGCCCGCAGGAGTGCGGAAGCTGATGCCGGACGCCTTGCCCTCCCGCTCCAGCTGATCCATACAGCCGGCAAGGAACTCATCGTCCAGCATCCTGCCGGCAAGCTCGCCGGTCTTTTTCTGCTCAACCGGCATCAGCCTTCTGATTACCTCCGCCGAGACATCAGCCCGCTCACCAGTCACCTGCCAGTAGACCTTGGTACCGGGCTTGCCACCAATGACAAAGGTGTTCCCCTTGATGTCCTCGGCGATATAGACATTGGATGTCCCGACACCTGTAAGCTGAATTCTCGGTCTGCGATTCAGGGCACTGAAGTATTCTGGCAGATGGACGGTAGCCCTGCCTGAAACATCCAGCACCACCTCGCCATCATAGAGGTTGCGCATCTCCGGACCCTCAATGAAGTAGTGGTTGAGGATTTTGCCGTAGGGATCAAGCGGATGGTCAATCGTAAAGCTTCCCCCTGCCTTGGACAGAGTCCCGCAGCGGAGCTGATTGGCAGCGGTAGCGGTCTGACCGTTGAACGCAGCAGAGTTGGTGTAAGAGTAGGGAACTACCGAGTGGTTGTTGGCAGTAAAGCTGTAATAAGACCGGGATGAATCGGCGTAGCCGCCGCAAACCGTGGCATAAAGCTCACTTGCCAGATTATCTTGACCGCCACAAATAGTAGAAGTATTGCCGGTAGCATTATTCCTGTAACCACCAGCTATTGTGCTGAAACTGCCACTGGCGATATTGAAATCACCCCCGCCTACGAAAGCATCGCTACCAGGGGCCGAGTTAGTGTAGCCTCCACACACGGTGGAGTAATCACCACGACTGACATTGTACATGCCACCACCAACAAAAGAGAATGTACCGATTGCGCTATCCCGGGAGCCGCCACTGACCACGCTATAATTACCGCTGGCAATGTTGCTATATCCCCCACCGGTCGCACTGTAACTGCCGCTGGCGGTATTGTTACATCCGCCACTGATCGCACTGTAATTGCCGCTGGCGGTATTTAACAAACCGCTGCCGATAAAAGCATATTTGGCGGTCACTGAGTTGTCATAGCCACCCGCGACTGTCGCTCCGGTATCAGCGGGTGCGTCGCCAGCAAGATTACTGAACCCCGAAAGTGCTCCACCGAGATAACCCTTTGCTGTATCTGCCCAGCCGCCGCCAACTGCCGCATAACCGCCACTGGCGCTATTACGATACCCGCCACCGATTACGCTCATACTGCCGCTCACGGTATTTTCCATCCCGCCACTGATGGTGCTGTAATTGCCACTGGCGGTATTGTAACCACCGCCCCCGACCGTTGCACCGATGTAGCTTGCATAATTGGTCCATCCACCACCGACCGTTGTAAACATATCGGCTGCCCGGTTGTATTCTCCGCCTCCGACCGTTGCATCCTGGGCACTGGCGGTGTTGTTGACACCCCCTGCAACTGTGGAGTAATTACCGCTGGCGGTATTGGTGTAGCCGCCACCTGCCGTGGCGTAATTACCGCTGGCGGTGTTAGAGTAACCGCCGCCGACAAAACTGAACTTGGCAGTAGCAGAGTTTCTATAGCCACCGGCAACCGTTGCTGCGGAATCGGAACTCGCATCACCGGCAAGATTGTCGTAACCCGAAAAGATCCCGCCATAAACCCCATAGACCGTATCGCGAGTACCCCCAGCCACAGCAGCAAAATCACCGCTGGCGCAATTGAAGAATCCGCCACCAATTACACTGTATTCTCCAATCGCCCTATTTGTGCCCCCACCCAGAACTGCAGCATAATCACCTATTGCCCGATTCGAAGTGCCACCGCCCACTATCGATCGGGCACCACTCGCGGTATTTTGGAATCCCCCGGCAACTGTGGTGTACTCATGTATGGAAGCATTATAGCATCCACCTCCTACAACACAGCCAGCGTAGCTTCCTCCGTTGACACCGGTTGTGCAGGCATAGCCCAGGTTGGTATGAGTATGGCGGTTGAGGCCGTAAAGCATATTATAAGCACCACCCCGGGCGATACCCAGCTGTCGAACAGTATAGAGCACCGAGTCGGGCGTGCCCCGGACCCAGGCATTGTCACCGCCGATACTGTCGTTTCCCGGTGCCCAGCTGGAACCGGTCCATTTCAGTACCTGGCCGGTGGAAGCGCCCATCTGACTCAGGTCTTCTCCCCAAATTGTGCCATCGGCAATATCGGCAGAGGTAACTGTGCCATCCTGAATCTTCGCCGAGGTGACGGCATTATTGGCAATCGTCGGGCTGGGATAGGTTCCGGTTAGATCACCGCCAGCGGTCTGCCCCTCATTGATATATCTGGCGCTCAGCGTTGAGGTCCCTTCATACAGGTCGGTCGCAACTCCGTATCTGCCGT